>Ga0070737_10000579_pt1 | contig 72248 bp, 68 predicted proteins | sample Coa_R1_10_FD_66438 | JGI IMG/M metagenome (GOLD analysis project Ga0070737, IMG submission 66438) | Surface soil microbial communities from Centralia Pennsylvania, which are recovering from an underground coalmine fire - Coalmine... | ecosystem: Environmental > Terrestrial > Soil > Unclassified...
CCACTCATAATTCTTTCAGCGGGCCTACGGCCCGTCAGGACGGGAGGGGAAGCAAGCGGGGACACCCCGCACCCCGGCAGGGGTGAACCCCCTGCACCCCGAGTTATGAGTGGATGTCAGACGAATTACATAGACATTGTCTAAAAAGTGTGCTATATTGGTAAAAAGTTTTTTGAGGAATGGGGATTACGTACCTATGGCAGACAATCAACACAGAAAATCAGCCGAAGGCGCCCAGGGACTCATCCGGTCATATGTGACCGAAATTTATCCCCAGCCTCTGAGCGCCAAAAACATCCAGGCTCTTTCTGTAGATACGGTGTTTGCCGGTAAGTGCCACATTGAGGTCGGGCAACATCTCGATCCTCGTATTGCGCACACCCTTCAGGAGCGCGTGCTGGCTATCTTTGCCAACAGAGCGCAGGATCAGTTCCTGGTCTGTACCTCTCATCGCGGCGCATGGCAGGATATGCCATATATCTTCGGGAAACGAGAAGTCACGGACGTTCAGGAAGCCTCGCATGTAAAAAAATCCCCCCAGGTTCTCTCACCCACAAGCGCCGATTGTTGATGGCCAGAATCCAATCATGCGGAATATGATACAATAATTTCTAAGCTTTCTTGCGCCATGTAGAAGGCCTGGGAATAGCACTTCTGGGGGGATCTGCTTCTTCTGCAAGGTGTTATTTCGCCCGCTTGTCGTTCCTTTTAGCTTCGACCGCGTGAAGTTTCAGAAAAGGTGGACAACCATGAGCACTCGCCTGGCCAGGCAAATTGTTTTCCTGCACTCCGACGTTCCCTTGATTGCCGTCATCTTAGCCTCGCTCACCTCATTTGTATTGATTGTTCTCCACGCGCTCGGCTGGCAGGTGTGGTTAATGATGATCCTTATCCTGCTGGCCTGGCTGCCCGTCTTTACCATTATTACGAGGTCGCTTTACCGGCGCGACCGCTGGATCGCCTTCTTTTTCGTCCTGCTGATTTCCCAGAGCGTCCATTTCATAGAACATATCGCGCAAATGGCCCAGATTCATATCATGGGTCTGAGCGGTACGCAGGCGCATGGACTGATCGGCCAGCTTGACCTGGAGTGGGTGCATTTCCTCTTCGATGCCTGCTGGGTACTCGTTTGTGTCTACATCCTGTTTTTCCTCTACCACAAGACAAACCCCTGGCTGTGGCCGCTCATCATCCTGGCTAGCTGGCACGCCATCGAGCATGTGGCGATCATTCATTACTACATCACGACCGGCATTGTTGGCTCGCCGGGTCTGCTGGCACAGGGAGGCGCTATCGGCGGCGGTCTGCCGATCACACGTCCCGACCTGCACTTCCTGTACAACCTGGCGGAAGAAATCCTCATCATTGTCGCCTATATCCACCAGATCAGGCGGCTCCCTGCTGCCGCCAGTGACGAGGTGGGATCAGCGCAGGTAAGGGTTGAGGTGGCTTAAAGGGTCTGGAAAACAAAAACCTGGGGAGAGAGAGGAAAGGACCGGCCCTGTAACGGGGTAGGTGGACAACCAGGAACCCGGCACAGGGCCGACCCTTTCTTCCTTTCCTTATCGTTCGCCGTGCTGGATGCCTACGTCGATGGGGGTGGCAATTTTATTGATACCGCCGATACCTATGGCAATGGCACATCCGAAAGTATTCTTGGTCGCTGGATAAGTGCGCGCAAAAACCGCGACCGTATCGTTATCGCGACGAAAGTCGGCAGTCGTATGGGCAATGATCCCAACGCGCAGGGTCTCTCGCGCCGTCATATTATGGCGGAAGTCGAGGCCTCGTTGAAACGCCTGCAGATCGACGTGATCGACCTCTACCAGGCGCATCGCGACGATCCTACTACGCCGCTTGAAGAAACCATGGCCGCATTCAATGACCTGGTGCAGCAGGGCAAGGTGCGTTACATAGGAGCTTCCAACTACAGCGCCACTCGCCTGAGAGAAGCCCTTGACGTGAGCGCGATGCATCACTATGTGCGTTACGAGTGCTTGCAGCCACTCTATAACCTGCTTGACCGCGGCGACTATGAAGGTCAACTCGAGGCGCTCTGCCTGCAAGAAGGACTCGGTGTCATTACTTACTTCTCGCTGGCGCGCGGCTTCCTTAGCGGCAAGTATCGTCCAGGCAAGGAAATGCCATCCAGCCCACGCGCCAAGGCAATCCAGGAGCGCTATATGAACGAGCGCGGTTGGAGCATACTTGAACAGCTTGATCGCATCGCGGTAACTCATTCCGCGACGGTAGCGCAGGTGGCGCTGGCCTGGATTATGGCGCAACCCGGTATCACTTCGGCCATTGCCAGCGCCACTTCTGTGGAACAGGTACGCGACCTGCTCGGCTCTGTCAATTTACGCCTCAGCGCGGATGAACTGGAAATGTTGAACAGGGGCTAACAGATAAGGCCACAAAGTTACGGGTACGTTATACGTTGCCGGAGGGCGACCACCAGGGTGCGCCCCTACTATGAAACGCCGTCGTCATTGTAAGGGCGCACCCTGGTGGTCGCCCTCCACGGGGTGCAACACGTCGATAACCAATGGATGAAGATTTCCCATTGTTCTCCTTATCCCTCACCTCTAGCGCAAAAATCGGCATGCCATCTATGCGCACTAGTCACACGCTTGCCGGGTGATGAGACTACTAAAAGACCAGTACATGATCTTATTTCCAGGGGCAAAATCAAGCATACTTTCTACAACGCTTCAATGGATAACGAAGCGATGATTAAAACTTATGAATGAAAAAAAGACTGTTTTCAGTTAGAAAAGGAGCATTACAATGCAAACAATGCAAACTTCTCGTCTCTGGAATGTGTGTTTCAAATTGGGGTTCATCGTGTTTATGCTGGTAGGCATCCTGAGCCTGAACGGCGGCAGGGTGCTGGCGGCCTCTAATCCCGGTTCTATTACCGAGTATACTATTCCCACCGCCAACAGCTTCCCCGGCGACATTACCGTGGGGTTCGACGGCAACCAGTGGTTCACCGAGAGTGAAACGAACAAGATCGCGCGTATTACACCCAGCGGTCAAATCACCGAGTTTCCAACTCCTACCCTGGGCAGCAGTCCGCAGGGCATCACACGCGGCCCCGATGGCGCGCTGTGGTTTGTTGAGACGGCCGCCAACCAGATTGGGCGTATCACCAGCAGCGGGCAGATCACTGAATATCCTCTGCCGACTCCCAATAGTTTTCCCGAAGAGATCACAACCGGCCCGGATGGTGCCCTGTGGTTTAGCGAGTCAGGCACCAGCCGTATCGGGCGCATGCTGCCCAGCGGCCAGTTCGCCGGCGAATACCAGGCCACACCTGGAAGCGTACCAGAGGGTCTTACGAGCGGCCCGGACGGCAATATCTGGTTCACTGAGGACCGTGGCAATGCCATCGGGCGTGTGACGATCCCAGGTTTTCAAGTGAGCGAGTTTCCTGTCCCCACAGCCGACAGCGGCCCCGCCAGTATTGTTACCGGCCCGGATGGCAATCTGTGGTTCACTGAAGCCGACGCAGGACAGGTTGTCGTAGCCAATACCAGCGGTCAGTTCATCCAGACATTTGCCCTCGGCTCGGGCAGCAACCCGGTAGGTATTACGAAAGGGACCGATAGCGCCCTATGGGTCGCCGAGCAGGATGGTAACATCGCACGCATCACACAGTCCGGCAGCATGACCACATTCCCGGTTCCGGGTGGCGCCACAGGTCTGCCAACCAACATAGTTGAGGGGATTGATGGCAACATCTGGTTTACGCTGTTCCATGGCAATTCTATCGGCGTTCTGAATACGGGCAGCAGCCAATACTCGGCCCAATACACCATTCCCAGCGCGGGCAGTGGCGTTGAAGGTATCACAACCGGCCCCGACGGTGCGCTGTGGTTTACCGAGTTCTATGCCAGTAAGATTGGGCGTGTAACCACCGGCGGCCAGTTCACCGAGTATCCTCTGGCGGCCAATAGCAATCCTACGGATATCGCGGTTGGTAAAAATGGCGTCCTGTGGTTCACTGAAGTAGGTTCCAACAAGATCGGTCGCATCACTACCAGCGGACAAATTGCCGAGTTCACCGTTCCCACGGCCAATAGCGACCCCTATGGCATCGTCAAGGGACCTGATGGCAACATGTGGTTCACCGAGACCAGTGGCGACAAGATCGGCAAGATCACACCTACAGGCAAGATCACCGAATATACGGTTCCAACTGCTGGTGGCGGTCCGCGCGGTATCACGGTCGGCCCTGATAAGGCTCTCTGGTTCGCTGAAATCAGCGGCAGCAAGATTGGTCGCATCACGACTAAGGGCAAGATCACAGAGTTCGCGCTCCCGTCAGGAAGCAATCCCAACACCATCACCAAAGGCCCCGATAGCGCGCTGTGGTTTACTGAGGCTGGCTCCAGCAGTATCGGGCGCATCACCACCACTGGCCAGGAGACGCAGTATGCACTGCCTACCAGCGGAAGCTATCCACAGAATATCGTGACGGGTTCAGACGGCAAGCTCTGGTTTACCGAGTACTTCGGCGACCAGGTCGGCAGCATCACTACTAGCGGCCAGGTCTACGAGTACCCAACCATGCACTCGTTTAACTCATTGCCTTACGGCATCACGAGCGGCCCGGATGGCAACATCTGGTTCACCGAGTTCAACGGGAACGGCATCGGCAGCATTATCCCTAACTAAGAGCATTGGTAGGATATGGACATTGTAGCGGAAGTATTCTCAATAATAACGGAGGTTGCCCACTTCAAGTGGATGGCCTCCGTTGTTCTTACCCTCTGACGATGAAGGGTAACAACCACTTTCGGGCATGTCATTCTGAGCGAAGCCAAGAATCATAAAACGTCTGTTAGCATTTGAAAAACCTATAAAGGAAAAACTCATGAAGAACAAACAAAAAACACAAAACAAATGGCATCCCACGGTAATAGGCGAGCGTGTAGTCAGATTCCTGGCCGCCAGACCTTTCACCTTCAGGAGCTACCCATCCAGCCTGTTCACGAGCGACATTCCGGTGCAGGGGCTGGTAGCCGCGCTAAGGCAGGCCGAGAAGCAGCGCCAGGTAGTTCCACAAGGGGAGATCTCAACGCCCATCATGACGCGGGTGGAAGAGATGGAAAGGGAATTGCAGGGAAGTAGAGAGCTCTCGCCAGCCGTATCTTCCTGCTCTTTCCAGAGCAGGAAGATACGGCTGGCGAGAGCTCTCTACTTCAACCTATACCCAGAGGTGCAGGCCGTTGGAAAAGTTCAATGTTACGGCAAATGTCAGGTACATCAACCAGATGCCGGTAAGCAACTGCCAGATACCGACCAGGCGCGCTCCCATGGGGAAGAAGCTAAAGCGCGTGGGAGCTTCCGTCAGGTAGATCAAAGACAGACCGATGAAGACAATCACGACCGGAACATCGCCCGCGATTGCGAAGACGATCACGCCCAGTATGGAGATCAAAAAGAATGCAATTGCCATCCAGGCGTCGGGCAATGCGCTGGCACCGATGAAGCGCCGGTGCGCCATGGCAAACCAGTGGATACCATATGCCGTGAAAGCCAGCGCCGCCATATAGAGCGGTGAAGTGGCACTGCTGCCTGGCTTGGCAAAGACGTTAAACCAGGTCAGTCCGACCAGCAGGGTAATGCCGGTGATAAACTGCATGAAGCCCGGCATCCAGAATGCCCACATACCCATCGTCCGGCTCACATCAGGCTCCTCTTTAGGATAGCCGAATACCGCGTGGCCTCCCCAGACGAAATAGCCGGTGCCGAGGCCGAAGAAGCCAATTGCGAGTGGAAGAAACGCCGACGGGGGAAAAACAAACTGTGTCATGTCAAATCCTCCTCAAAAAGTTCCATATGGTAAACCGTCATCCAGCGTCAATTCTAAGGCGTTGGAACAACTTATTCCTGCCCCCTGCCGTCGCAAGGGTAGCAGATCACCAACATACCGGCTCACTGAAAGAACACGTGCTAACGCTGGCACGTCAATCGGGAGAAAGAAACAAGACCCTCCGACAATTTCAGAGAGAGAAAAGCAAGCAATCACGAATCATTCATAGCGGACTCCTTTCCGGGGCTGCTTCTAAAAACAACGAGCGAGCAGATGAAAGCCTGGAGTAATGGAATGAGGGTGAATCAGCATGCAGCCCGATCGATTCATCCTTTATAAGAAGTATACGGTGAAAATCGAGATATTGCAATCTTTCAAATGGCTAAATGGTTAATCAGAATCCCTACCAGGCACGTCCTGTAGATCGCCTCATGCGGACACCATCTGACACAGCCCGGACGATATTCTTCATAACTATCTATCACATTTTAAGGACTTTTTTATTTTATAATATAAAAAATGATAACTCTTTATTATAGTTTATTAATTGAATTTACATATATGATCATATTGAGGTGCAAAGCTTGTCGGCCCGCAAGCAAGTGGCCCACTCACCTGCGTGGGAGTGGGCCACTTGCCCGCGTCGAAAGACATGCAAGCCTTAGCAATAATGCTCGATCAGTGTAGTGCTATCGGAATGGCCCACAGCCCACACATCTGTAGGCGAGGTCGCGGCCACCCCCTCAAGCTGCGTGCTGTTCATGCCGGGGCTGGGGCTTTTCACAACATGCCATTGTTTGCCGTTCCAATGCTCGGTCAGCGTATGGGAGACAAAATCGCTGGATTGGTAGTATCCCACGGCCCAGACATTGCTGGCCGAGATTTCTGCTACTCCAAGCAGGCTGTTGCTGACAGGACCCGGGCCGGAGCTTGACACGACGCTCCACTGTGTCCCATTCCAGTGCTCGGTCAGAGTCTGGCTGTCGGCATACCCGACGGCCCAGGCATCAGTGGCTGAGGTCGCGGCCACGCTATCAAGGTAGTTAATCTGCGTGCCAGGGCTGGGGCTGCTGACGACGCTCCATTGCGTTCCGTTCCACTGTTCGGTCAGCGCCTGCCAGACGCCGTTGCTGCCGGCACCGTACCCGACGGCCCAGACATCAGTGGCGGAAACGGCGGCCACTCCGGCCAGAACGTTGGACTGCGTGCCGGGGCTGGGGCTGCTGACGACGCTCCATTGTGTTCCGTTCCAGTGCTCGACCAGCGTCGGTTGAATCGGGCCAATTGCCGTAGTGCTTTCACTGAACCCGACGGCCCAGACATCGTTGGTCGAGACAGCGGCCACACTGTAAAGCTCGTTGCCAGCATTGGCCGGATTGGGACTGCTGACGATACTCCACTGCGTCCCATTCCAGTGTTCGGTCAGAGTTTCAGCGACGCCATTAACGCCTTCCCAACCTACGGCCCATATATCGTTCGCCGAAACAACCGCTACACTGGTCAGCGTGCTGTAAAGCGTGCCGGTGCTGGGACTGCTGACCGCGCTCCACTGCGTCCCGTTCCATTGCTCAATGATCGGCTGGCCGCTGCTCCTCTGTAAGCCAGAGCCGCCGACAGCCCAGGCATCGTTCGCCGAAACCGTGGCCACACTATGCAAACCGTCGGGCGAACCCGGATTCGGACTACTTACAATCTTCCAGCTGCAACTCAGTGGAGCCGCGCTGGTGACGCTGGCGTTGATAAACAGCATTGGGAGGAAACACAGCATCATTATAGACATGAAGAAACTTCTCAGTTTCATTATCGATTCCTTTCAATTCAAGCGGAATGAGCGTCCACTTCGGAGATGCGTTCCGCAAAGAGAATGAGATTGTTGTAGGGGTCTCTGATGAAAAACTCTTTGAGGCCCCAGGGTTTAGCTTCTAGAGTAGAACAAACGTTGTTTGTTGGCAGGTATTGCCGGTACAACTCATCGATGCTGGTGACGCCGATCCAACACACCGAATGGCTTTTGGGAACATCTGAGGAGTAGTTCAGATGCAGAGCGACTGCATCGTGTTCGACAATGGCAAAGCCTTCGTCGCGATAGGTAGTCTGAAATCCCAGTTGTTCATAGAAGGCCAGCGCCTGCTCCAGATTATTGACGACAAAACGAGGGGCAACCGAGAGAAATGCTGGCCGGTTACTGTGGTTGCTTTGCGATGTTGGCATGTGTCTTTGCTCCTTTCATTGCATACAGAATCCACCTGGCTATTCTTATCATGAACCTCTTGTATGGAAAACCTGTAACCAACCAGCAGCATTACCCTTTCAGGGCTTGAGCCATCGCTGACGTATGGCTTGCGGCAGCGATGGTTGTACAACCAATCAATCAATGAATTGCGGCCAGCATTCTTACTGGCACTGACCGGAAGGCTTCACCTGTGGCGAATTCACCGAATTTGGACTGGTCGTGATAACCTCGGCCACGCCAGGGAAGGTATGGTCGGGTGGCAATGTGCCTGAAACGGTAAAGGTGTACGTTTGTGTGGTCTGCCCCGGCGCGAAGGTAACGCTCGCATTCGTGCTGGAGCGGCCATTGTTCGCCGTCCACATGAACTGCACAGTGCCCCCACCGCTACCGGCAGCGGCATGGAACGTGGCCGTATAGGTGAACGTGACCTGCGTATTGCAGGCGATCCCCGCGATTGAGGATGGGCTGACCACTAAATCGACGCCAGTCACCTGGAACGAGGCCTGCGTGCAGGTGCCCGCTGGCTTGATCAGCTGCGATGTGAAGCTATTGGGACTGGTCGTCATCACCCCGCCGTTGCCGGGAAAGGTGTTATCGGGCGAGAGCGCGCCTGACGAGGTAAAGGTATACGTTTTTGTGGTCTGCCCGGGCGCGAATTGTATGCTGGCCGGCGTACTACCCCGCCCATTATTCACTGTATAGGTAAAATCTACCGTACCGCCGGGACTATTGGCCGGGACGTGGAACGTGGCCGTATATGTAACGGTGAGGTTACTGCCGCAGGCCAATCCCGCAATCGAGGATGGTTGAACAGCCATATCAATACCCGTCACGCGGAACGTAACCGGAGTCTTTGTAGGCGTGGGTGTATTGGCCGGCCTACTTGTTGGCGACGGCTGCACTATGGGCGTTGTTTGACCATGATTTGGATGGCCGCCAGTAGCCGGTTGCCGCGAATGGCTCAAAACGAAGAGCAGCGAACCGACAAGCATCGCCGCGATCACAACGGCGGCGAGTGCGCCAAGGCGCTGCTGCCATACCTTACCATTAGAAGAAGATCTGAAGCCGATAAGTTTCATAGTGTTTTCCTTTTCTCCCCTGCGCACCAGAGGCGGCGCCGGGGTGAATACTGATTGAGTTTCATATGGAGTTTTTACATCGTGTTTTTGCAGAAGCGTTCGTATACGAGCGAGCGATTGGATATCTCCGGCGCGTGTATCGTAAAGATGATGCAAGTCCTGCATCAGCTGTTCGTTTTGCCTGCTCAACTCCTCGGGAGTGAAGTCATTGTGTATTCCCATGCTTTTTTCTCCCTTCTACTGCCTTCTGTAGAGAGCGCCTAAGTGGGCAATTGCGCGCGAAAGCATCTGTCGCACGGCGTCTTCTCGTTTATCGAGCAGGATTGCAATATCAGCAAAAGGCAACCCGGAACTGTAGCGTAGTTGCAAAACCTGTTGCTGCGCGGGAGATAACTGTTCAATGGCCCTGCGCAGTTGCTCTACTTCCTCGTGTCGTTCGGCGACCCATTCTGGTGCCCGCGACTCATCCTCATAAATAGAGTCCGCCACCGTTTCTAAGCTGACAACAGGACGACGAGCCTGTCGTCGATAGCTATCGACGAGCTTATTACGCGCGACCCGCCGCAGCCACGCCAGCTGCTCCTTTCTCTCTAAACCCGAGAGGTTATCATGTTCCCATGCCGCCGCGAAGACCTCCGCTGTCAGGTCCTCGGCATCTTCGCGTGAGCTAACATGCAGGCGCATATACGCGAAGATGGTCGGCCCATAGAGGTCAAACAGCGACGTCTCCGCGCTGTTATCCTGTTCGCTCTGGCTGCGTTTCTGCTGTTGCATGCTAACTCCCTCTCCCTGTCTCCCTACGCGACAAGAAATTTCACTCAAGATATCGCTGAAAGCAGAACTTTGTGACACAATTTCGGATCAGGTTTTTCTGTATTCATACTAACATAGGAATTCGTATTTTATGTAGCAAAAGCTAGCGTCCACCCAGGCAACTTGACATCTTCCCCTCTCATATCCTATACTCCTTATCACTTGATAAGTGAAAACAGGTGAAACAATGGAGCATAGGGAACGCAAAGAGCAGCGGCAGCGCAAAATCGTCTCGCGCGAGGAGGCTGAGGAGACGCGCAATACTATCCTGCGCGTGGCACAGCAACTCTTCATGGAACTGGGCTATCGCTCGGTGACGACGCGGCAGATTGCCGATGCCTGCGGGCTGACGCAGCCTGCCCTCTACCACTACTTCGCGGATAAGCAGGAGTTGTATGTGGCGATGGCGCAAGAAGAGCTGGCGAAGACACGCGCGGCACTGGAGCGTCTCGCGAGCCGTGGCGACTCCATTGATGAACGCTTGCGGCGTGCAGCCCTCTACCTGCTCAGCGCAACGCGGCACGACCATGCTCAGCTGCTGCACGATATCCGGCACGAACTCTCACCGGAGGCGCGTGCGACCCTGAACGAGGCGTTTATGGCCGGCATCGTCAGCCCGATTGCCTCGATCTTCGAGGATGGCTTAGCGAAAGGCCTCTTGCGCTCCAGGCAGCAGCGTGGCACCGACGCGGTCACGGCGACTTTTTTGTTCATGAGCATGATCTCGCAATTCCTGGCCGGCCAGCATGGTAGTTCGGCCCTTGCATCCGGCCTCGCAGGGAGCGCTAGCGATATTGCGCGCTTGATCGTGCAGGTTATCCTGCATGGGCTTACCCGCCCACAGGCAGAAATTACGTCTTTATAGAGCAGTTATATTTTTGCAACTTACTTATCATATGATAAGTAAGATTGCTTCTCGCCAAAGGAGAAAGAATCATGGCATCATCGACAGACCCGGCGATGAATAAGAACGCGCAGCCCGGCGAGACGGCGGCAGACCCAAATTATAAATGGAAAGTGCTGGTCTCGGTAGTCTTCGGCACCTTTATGGTGATTCTCGACTCCACAGCGGTCAATGTGGCGATACCGACGTTCGAGCGCGTCTTCAAGGCCCAGGTGGACCAGGTTGACGGGGTGCTGACAACTTATGTGCTGGCGCTGGGCATCGTTACCCCGCTCGCAGGCTACCTCTCGGAGCGTTTCGGCATCAAGCGCATGTATCTGACCTCGCTGGGACTGTTCGTCGCAGGTTCGATCCTTTGCGCGTTCTCACCCTCTTTGCCATTCCTGGTAGCGTTTCGCGCTCTGCAAGGACTCGGCGGTGGTATGCTGGGGCCGCTGGGCATCGCACTCCTGTTTGGCGCATTCGCGGAGAAGGAGCGCGGCCTGGCTTTCGGACTCTATGGCATTCCATTGATCGTCGCGCCTGCCAGCGGCCCCGTGCTTGGCGGCTACTTTGTGCAGTACCTGGACTGGCGCTACATCTTTTTCATCAATATTCCCGTCGGTATCGCGGGCATCATCCTGGGTGGTCTGTGGCTGCGCGAGCAGATTCGCGGCACCGAGGCGCGGCTCGACATTCCAGGCGTCATTCTCTCGACCGTCAGCTTCGGCACGCTGCTCTATGCTATCCAGCGCGGCTCAAGCGACGGCTGGTCATCAGCACGCATTCTGACATTGTTGAGCATTGGCATCGCGGCCTTTGTGGTCTTTGTCATCGTCGAACTGCGCGTTAAGGACCCGCTGCTCGACCTGCGGCTCTTCCTGAAGCGCACCTTCGCTTTTGCTAATATTCTCGGCTGGGTGAGCGTCGTAGCACTCTTCGGGGCCGAATTCCTGCTACCGATCTACCTGCAAAGCCTGCGAGGTCAAACTCCTCTACAGGCCGGTCTACTGGTCTTGCCGCTCGCGCTCTCGGCTGGTGTTACCACGCCCATTGCCGGAGCCTTATACAATCGCATAGGGGGGCGCTGGCTGATTGCCGCCGGCAGCATTCTGCTCGCCATCAACACCTGGGAGTTTGCGCACCTGACGCTCGATACGAGCTTTACCGAGGTTATGTTCATCGTAGCGATTCGCGGCGTGGCCCTCGGACTGGTGCTGCAAACCACGCTGACTACAGCCCTTACGGGCCTGAAACCCGCGCAATTGCCGCGCGCCAGTTCCCTGCTGAACTCGACGCGCAACGTATTCCAGTCCTTTGGCATAGCTGTTCTCGGCACCATCCTGACCAACCAGTTCACCGCCTATCGCAACAACACGATTCGCGACCTGCACAATCCTACCACCTCGCCTGGTCAGCAGTTCCTGCACCTGGTACAGATACTACAGCAGCAGGGATTGCCGGCAGTCGCAGCCCAGGGCGCGGCAATGGGACAACTGCTCAGCCGCCTCGTTCCCCTGGACTTCATACAGGCGCTCAACGATGCCTACTACGTGACCTTCTGGCTCTCAGTGGCAACGATCCTACTGGCCTTCACCCTGCCGGGCAGGCCACGCCAGCAAAAAGTCAGCGACGAGAAAGGCGAAGCACCCATACCTATCGGGATTGAATAATCGGCCCCTCCACGCGCACAAATATCTTTCCTGTGCTATAGTAGTGAGAAAAGCACGACCGCTTATTTTCACATTTGGAGAAATATGATGTCATTACTCACCCGCATGATTGGCGCGCTTGCCAAGCTTCCTCCTGCTGAAACATATGATGTGAGGGTGGAACGCGATCTGGTGGTGCCGATGCCCGATGGCGTGGTGCTGCTGGCGGATCGCTACGTGCCGCGCGGCAGAGAGAATCCGCCGGTGATATTGGTGCGCTGCTGCTATGGGCGGCGCGGTTTTTTCGGACTGCTCTTTGGGCGCATATATGCCGAGCGTGGTTACCAGGTGGTGATTCAGAGCACGCGCGGCACCTTCGGCTCGGGTGGGAAGTTTGAACCGTTTATCGTCGAACGCGACGATGGGCTGGCAACCGTGGCGTGGTTGAAGCAGCAGCCGTGGTTTTCGGGCGCGTTCGCGACCAACGGTCCCAGTTACCTGGGCCTGGTGCAGTGGGCTATTGCCCGTGATGCCGGGCCGGAGTTGAAGGCCATGGGCATCCAGGTCAGCACATCCGAGTTCCGCAGCCAGACCTACATGGGCGGCTCCTATGCCCTCGATACAACGCTGTCCTGGACGCATATGATGGCCAACCAGGAGCGCCCGGTGAGAGCGCTCCTGACGCAGCTTACCGCCAGGCGCATGCTGAAGCGGCTCTTTATGCACCTGCCACTGCGCGATCTCGATAAACTGGCCGATGGCGAGCATGCAACGTTCTTCCAGACCTGGCTTGAACAAAGGCCGGCGGATGACCCCTACTGGAAAGCGCAGGACTTCAGCGATACTGTCAAGGATGTTAAGGTTCCGATCAATATGGTCAGCGGCTGGTACGACATCTTCCTGCCGTGGACGCTGCGCGATTACGCGGTCTTGCGCGCCACCGGACAGCGGCCATATCTCACCATCGGCCCCTGGTCGCACGCCTCAATCAGGCTGATGGGCGAGGGAGTGCGAGAATCGCTGGCATGGTTCCGCGCCTACCTGTATAATGACCGCCGCCACTTGCGCAAATCTCCGGTGCGCATCTTTGTCACCGGCGCTAATGAATGGCGCGACCTCGCGGACTGGCCACCAGCAGGCAGGCGACACGAACGCTGGCACTTGCAGCCTGGCGGAGGATTGGCTTCGGAAATTCCACCCGCGTCCGCGCCTGACCGCTATCGCTATGACCCCTCCGATCCTACGCCGGCGGTATCCGGGCCGGTACTGGCGGGCAATGCTCTGCCCACGGACAACCGCGAGCTGGAGGCGAGGCCGGACGTGCTCACCTATACCGGCGCACCATTGGAAAACAATCTGGAAGTGATCGGGCCGGTGCGGGTCGAATTGTTCGCCCGCTCCAGCCTCCAACACACCGACTTCTTTGCTCGCCTGTGTGATGTCGATGCGCAGGGGAAATCGCTCAATGTCTGCGATGCGCTGCTGCGGGTCGAACCCGGCCAGCAACTGGTCACTGCCGACGGCTGCTGGCGGTTGAGCATCGACCTGTGGCCGACCGCGCACCGCTTCCGCCGCGGCCACCGCCTGCGCCTGCAAGTCTCAAGCGGCGCGCATCCACGCTACGCCAGGAACACTGGCAGCGGCGAGCCGCTAGCAACGGCGACGAAGCTGGTGGCCGCCGATCAAGAAATTTATCACGATCCCGATCACCCATCGAGCATCGAACTGCCGGTATGCGAATAGATTTTGGAATTTGACAAAAGTCATTTGCTCAACTCCATCATCAAAACTCCAAAAAACTGGCCCTGGATAAGGTGAGCATCCATCCAGGGCCAATCAGTACAGGTAGGGCCTGCACTTACACTACACTTGTCAACTCACGATAATGGTTGCCTTCATGAATGGGTGGATATTGCAATGGTAGGTAAACGTGCCTTTCATAGTAAACTTGAAGCTGAACTTGCCTCCCGGTGAGATGATCCCGCTATCCCACACTCCCGAATCGCTCGTGGAGGTGTGCGATACCATCGTCAGGTTCTTCCAGGTCACGGTCGTGCCAACACTGATCTTCAGCGTCGTGGGGCTGAAGGTGAAGGTGCCGTTTTTGGTAATGATCTTGACGGTTTTCTTGTGCTTGGCATCGGGCACAGCAGACGCTGCGGAGTGTGCCTGCTGGCTGGCTCCCTTACTTGCCGCCAATGCCAGCGATGCGCTAGAAACTACAAACGACATTACAAGGGTCAAAACTAGCAGGAATACCCCCATTCCACCCAGAGCGAATTTCAATCGCTGTGTCGCCATCGTCATAAGATATGCCTCCATTCTTTGGAAATACTGGTACACCATCATTAATGTACCTCAACAATAAGTACGTGGCTGGTTACACTTCTGATACCTCGCGCCAACCTACGTCACAATGACCTTTCCCGTCATATAGAGATGAATCATGCAGTGGTAGGCATAGGTGCCTGCCGACGTAAACTGAAAACTGTAGGATTGGCCAGGATTAATGAACTGGCTATTAAGAGGACCTCCCGTCACGGTATGTGGCGCCTGGGTGTTATTGACCCAGGTCACAATGGTTCCAGGAGCAACGCTGATTGTCGCCGGGCTAAAGGCAAAGTTGCCATTTTTAAGCGTGATGATCGTGACCGTCACCTTCGGCGGCGGTGTAGGTGTTGGAGATGGCTTAGGCGTTGGAGTAGGCGTTGGTCTGGGCCGGGGTGTCGGCGTCGGCGTCGGACGCGGCGGTGTTGTGGCCGTCGGCGTTGGTTGCGCCCTGGTGGGGGCGGGCGTGGGACTGGATTGAGATGAGGTTGTGGGAGATGGTGTAGGAGTCGAGCCTGCGCTGGTTGGAGTGTTAGTAGGGGCAATCACAATCGATGTGTTTGTTGGAGTGGGTGTTGGATTGCTGTTCGTGCTGCTGCCACCCCCACAGGCGGCGACGAGCGTCAGGATAGCCAGCCCCAGCAGGCAGAACCAGGCCAGCCTCGCGCGACGTGACGGTACCGGGAAGACGCGTTTCGGAATCATGGTTTCCCCCTTTTCCTGGGCCTTCTTGAGTAACGATACGCATAAACTCAATGAGGCTCCATCTGAAGAGATATACGGGAGGGGGTTACGCCATAGTGGGCAAGCGTCGTGAATCCCCTGGAGGGCGACCACAAGGGGTACGCCACTCCTCGCTCATGCCAAAAGCGTCGAGGAATATTAGCCGCGCAGTTTTAAGTACGCCAGCCGCAGCCCCTCCAGGGGTAAATATTGATTCACGTATTGGATTTCGGGAATGATGGGGGACATCAACTGCGCCAGGCCGCCGTGCGCAATGACCTTGACCTCGTGTTCGTCTGTCACGTCCGGTATCTCTTTACGCAGGCGGCTGATCAGGCCTTGCACGAGTCCCACATGCCCATAGATAATGCCCGACTGCATGTTCTCGATTGTATTCTTGCCAAGGGCAGAACGGGGCGGCGTCAAATCCACGCGGAACAGGCGCGAGGCCGCGCTGCTCAGCGCCTCGGCTGAAATGACCAGGCCGGGCGCAATCGATCCGCCCAGGAAATCTCCCTCGCGCGAGATCACGTCGAAGGTGGTGGCCGTGCTGAACGCGATAATGATAGCAGGACCGCCGTAGAGGTGGTGCGCCGCCAGCGAGGTCACGATGCGGTCGGAGCCAATCTCCCACGGGTTATCGACCAGCAGCTTCATGCCCAGGTCTACGCTATGATCGAGGACGATGGCCTCCTTCTGGCAATAGGTGAGGGCCAGTTCCTGGAAGACTGGCGTCAGAGGAGGCACAACGCTGGATAGAATGATGTCATCGATATCGGCAAAAGAGTACCCGGCATAGCGCGCCAGGTCGTTCAAAACCATCGCATATTCGTCGGTGGTGCGCTGGCGGGCCGTAGAAACCACCCAGCGATTTTTCAGCGCTGTACTGTTGTACAGGCCAAACTTGATATTGGTATTACTGATATCGATGGCAAGTAACATTGAGCGCACCTCTATTCTCTGTGGCTAAGCTAGCCGTATAGGGTAGGAGCACCCCCTGCGGTCGCCCTGGTTCTCCCCATTCACTTGATCAGGCTAATTGCTGCACGCTGGCCGCGTATTGCTTCAAAAGAGCGGCAATGATGTAAGGGTCGCCGTAGGCTGCATCGGTGACGACGATCACTTCGCTCTGATTGCGATCGTCGACGAACGCCAGTGTAGTGGGAGTGCGCATGCGCTTGCGACGCGCGCCTTCGGCGCCCGGGGCAACGTTGCGCCGGCCAAAAAACATGCTGCCCAGTTGCTCGCCAAAACCGGGCATCTCGCGAATCGGATTACCTGTGTTTGTGCGTTCCGGCTGTGGTGGACGGCCGCCCCGCGCCGTGACGTGTCGCACATACATGAGCGGCACATGAATGATCGTGGAGCCTTCCTGCTTGACGAAATCTTCGGGCGTAATCACGATTATATGCTTATCGGCCTGGCTCAAGCGGCGCGCATCCACAATAATGGCCCAGATGCTGCCCAGGCCGACATACAGCATGATTCCCAGCAGTATTGTGGTGACGATGGCAGCGGCTGTGCCTTGCTGGTAATTATGCGGAATGGTGAGTGAGGCGATGATCGCGAAAAGACCCAGCCCGACAATGACACCAAAAATCCAGCCCAGGATGCCTACCGCCACTTTCCTGCGCAGCAACGGGAAGGCGATCCAGCCATGGGGCATATCACCGCCGGTTTTGATCCTATCCAGTATCTCCGTTGATTCCATAGAGTTCGCTCCATTTCTGAATGGGAAGAGTCCTGTATATAGATTATATCAGACATAATACGTGTTGAGCGCAAGAGGTTTCTCATATTTACTTGCAAACACCTTGCTGCGCTATCAAACCCAGGGATGTTCAGCACCGGGATAGCGTGGTAAAATACACGCGTGTTCAGAATTATCGTGTGGGGAGCTTATGAACGAACGTATGCAGGATGAGGCAGCGAAGGCGATAGAAGCGGCCCATAAGCTGCTCTCGGACTTCAGGGCAGCACACCCAGGTTGGCAAGACGATAAAACGCCGGTGGATGAACTCGCCTCCTGGCTCGAACTGGAGGTCGCGACATTTCATCCTGATGACTATCCACAGGGGACCTACGGTTTTTTTGAGGCGGGTGAGAAAATGATCTGGCTCTGCCGCGGCCTGCCTGAAACGTTCCGGCGCTTCACCCTGGCACATGAACTGGGCCATGCTGTGCTGCATCACGCGGATGGCCGCACAACTTATCCCCGCTCAATCGCACCCGCTACTCCTTTTGATTCTATTGACGCGAAAAACGTGGAGGGAAAGACATGCCAGGAGCCAGACATACGTGAGGAAGTGACCCCACTGACTTTCCAGCAGCAGGCGGAAGAACTGCTCGGTGCAGGCGTGGCATACGACCCCCGCAGCCAGCGCGAACTGGTCGCCAACCTCTTCGCCGCCGAATTATTGATGCCGCTCGAACGGGTTCGCGCGCTCTACCTGTCGTCGCATATTCCTGCTAAGGAGCTCACCACCATCTTCAACGTTTCTCAAGCGGCCATGCTCAACCGCCTGGCAGGATTAGTGGGGGAGCAGCCAGAACAATTCACAACGGACCGCGGCAGTCGTCCTGATATGCCAAAAAAACAGTACGATGAGTTCCAGCGGGCCGCTATCGAAGCGCCGGCGCCCGCGTTGATCGTAGCCGGGCCGGGCAGCGGCAAAACCAGCACGCTGATCGGGCGCGCCGATTACCTGATCCACGAACTGGGCGTCCAACCAGGGCGCATTCTGGCCCTGACCTTTTCGCGCAAGGCCGCAGGGGAGATGCAGGAACGTTTGCAGGGAATACTGGATGCGGTCAGCATCCCGCCGACCGTCAGCACATTTCACGCTTTTTGCGCCGAGCTACTGCGCACCTATGGTCATCTCGTGGGGCTGCGCCAGGATTTCACCTTCGTGGATGATGTCGAAGGATATTTCTTGCTGCGCCGGTTGGCGGCGGAACTGCCGCTGCGCCACTACCAGAATCTGGCCGCACCAACGATGTATTTCCCCGCCATTTTAGGGGCCATCTCGCGCGCCAAAGACGAACTGGTCACACCCGCACACTACAAAAAGCTGGCCGGAGATATGCTGGCCCAGGCGCGCAATGAGGAAGAGGTGCAGGCAGCTGAGAAGGCGCTCGAGATCGCTGAAATCTACGCGCTCTATCAACAGCGCCTGGAGCAACAGGGTGATACCGATTTCGGCGGCCTGGTCATGCTGGCGGTGCAGCTTTTACAGGAGCATCCCGAGGTATGTAGCGAGTTGCAGCAGAAGTACCAGCACATCCTCGTTGACGAGTTCCAGGATATCAATCGCGCCAGCGGTGTGCTCTTGCGTTTGCTGGCGGGCGAGCGGAGAAATGCCTGGGTGGTCGGAGATGCGAACCAGGCGATATATGGCTTCCGCGGCGCTTCACCGGCCAATATTGCCAACTTTAAGGACGATTATCCGGATGCCGTCATCCTGCCGCTCAGCCGCAATTATCGCTCGCGCCCGGATATTGTCAGCCTGGCGCAGACTTTCCGGCGCGAACTGCTGGAATCAGGAACGGATGCCGGTGAATTGGGAAGCGTGCAAACGGCCCGTTCAGACCTGCCCGGCACGTATGTAACGCTGGCAGTGGCGGCGAATGAGACCTGCGAACTGAACGGATTAGTCGACGATATCCGTCACAAGCATGCCCAGGGCTACAGCTTCCGCGATATCGTGGTGCTGTGCCGCACGAGAGCGCAGGCGCGCAAGGTCACGCAGGCGCTGGCAACGGCGGAGCTGCCCGTGAGCGAACGCGGCGGCTTACTGGAGCAGGAACACATCAAAAACCTGCTTTCCATTGTGATGTTATTGGCCGACAGCAGCGGCATGGGCATCTTGCGGGCCGCTCGCCAGCCCGACCATCCATTGAGCCAGGATGATATCGAGGCCCTGCTGCTGGCAGCACGCGAACAAAAATGCGACCTGATCGACCTGCTTTTGCGCGGCGAGGCTCCAATCGCCATGAGCGCGCAAGGCGGCCGCTCGCTGGCGCGCCTGTCCTCGATTTTAAATGTGCTGCGCTTTAACACCAGCGTGTGGGCGTTGCTGGCCAGCTATCTCTTACTCGAAACCTCACTGGTGCGCGACCTGCTCTCTACCCCGGACCATCCCCAGGCCAGCGCTCTCCTGGCGGATTATGACGGCCTGCTGCAACTCGCCCGCTATTATGATCAGCAACAGCAAACGCTGCGCGCTCAGGATGCCCTTGCACGCGGCGAAGATACCCCCCAGCCACCTCCTTTAAAGGAACTGGCCAGCGGCTTCCTGGATTACCTGAGCGTGCTGCTTGCGCTGCGTCAGGATGGCGGAAACCGGCGCGACGGCGCTGAAAACGGCAACGAGCCGCTGCCTGACGTCATTCGCGTGATGACCGTGCATGCCAGCAAGGGCCTCGAATTTCCGATTGTATACCTGCCTTTCCTGGTATCACGCCGCTTTCCTATGCAGAAACGCGCCCAGACCGCGCCACCGCCGCATGCTATGCTGCCGCCTGAATGTGAAGGCGACGCCGCGCACGAAAGCGGAGAGGCCTGCCTCTTCTACGTCGCAACAACGCGCGCCCGCGATCACCTCGTCCTGAGCTACGGCGAACGCTACGGCAAAATGAACTACAAGCGCTCGCCGTATATCGATGTGCTCATCAGGGGCCTGCCGGAGGAGCGCATCACGCGCCTGCTGTGGCAGAATGAGTCTCCCAGACAATCCCCGCTCCTGCCGGACGTCTCTTCGCAGCCCAGCGAGAGCTTTATCGCGGCCTTGCAGCCGGAAATGCTCAGTGTTACCGCGATTGAAAATTATGCCGCCTGCCCACGCCGCTATGCCTATAGCAGCATTTACCGCTTCCACCTTGAGGAGGAGGCATACCAGCTTTTCTGGCAGGCAACGCGGGAAACGCTGGATGCCCTGCAAAAACGGCTAGACGAGGGCAGGCAGGCAGGAGAGCAGCAGGGACAGCAGCAACAACTCCTGAGCCGGCAAGAAGCAGAGGATTTGTTCACACAGCGCTGGCACAACCACGATGGTCACACCTTCCCTTTTGCCTCGCTCTATGAGCAACATGGGCGCGAGGTGACCGAACTGCTGCGCCGCAAATTGCTTGAGGGCCGCAATGGAGATACACGAGAGCAGCTGCGTCAAAGCTACACTGTGACTATCGCGGGCAAGAGCATCGAGGTGCCAGTAGATAGCGTCGAGGTGGCCACGCAGGGCGAGAAGCCGGTCAAGTTCATCCGGCGGCGTTTTGGCAAGGGCAAGACGAAACCGGCGCCGGGCACGAGGGAGTTGCTCTACGCGCACGCCTCGCGCCAGCACCATCCAGGCCAGAACATCGAATTGCATTACCACAACCTGAGCACGGGCGAAACGTTCGAGGTCAAACTGACAGCGAAGAAGGAGCAGAGCCTGTATCATGAACTGGAACAGGCCATCCAGGGCCTGGAACGCCACGAGTTTCCGCCGAAGCCCGACGCGTTTGCCTGCCCGACGTGCCCATTCTATTTGATTTGCCCGGCATAACCCACTATTTTCCAGATCTCACTTGCCTCGCTTTTGCAACTCCTGATACGCTGCAAGGAGAAGTATAGCGAACGGGACCAATATGAGCGTTGACTGAAGTGTATACTTGCGGGCATACCTGTCCCTATGTGCCAGCTCAAACGCCACCTCCTGCTGGACACTTTTGCGTCTCGTGAGAGCGATGGCATAGAGGAGCAGCGGTACATAGTTAAGAGCTATCCACAGCAAGCAACAGCCTATGATAGCTGCGAAAAGCGCGTGGGCGGGGCCATGGAGGAACGCGAAGTACAGCGAGAAGAGGCCAAAGGCAGCGCATCCGAATACCCCAAGCCCGAATTCGATCAGAATAAACCTGGGGCCGTGAAAGGCGATGTCCAGGGCCGCCAGTTTCCGCACATTGATCATCCTTTCGCTCGCCAGCATATCCTCTCGCAGTTGTATAGCATCGTCTCCTGAGGAACTGTGATCCATAAGTTTTCTCCTTTCCTATTCTGATTCAAGCCTTGTCTCATGAGCAAAGAGCGGTGCGTGAACTAAGAAATGACCGGAACAATTGCAGCGGCTGTTGCAGCCTCTTCTTCCTGCTGCTTATACAGGTACCAACCGAGGGTGGTGAGCAGAGCAAGATCATGCAGGTCGCACGCGTCCGGCTCGAGTTGGACATGCTTGCCACGCTTCAAGTGAAGCAGGGGCCTACCCTCTTGATCGAACCAGGTCCAGACAGTGTGCCAGAAGCTGCTACACTGCCACCTGTATTCGCGCCCATCAGGGAAAAGGAGAGTGGAATGGCCGCTCATCCCGCGTTTGACGCTGGCCAACTCGGTGCGTGTATCGAGGGCCAGGACGGTGATGGTCCGGGATAGGTTTTTGCGCTCAAACACCCAGAGACCATCCGCGGCCTCGGCGCGAGCTTGCGATGAAAATGCCCCGCTATAGGAGAGGCTAACCAGCACTTCATCGCCTGCACGCAGTTCGTATTCAGCGCGCAGCAGGTGAGGATGGACCCACTGCAATTCTTCTCCTATGCATTCGTTGATAGATTTCATTGTCGTCGTTCCTTTCATTGATGCCGGACGAGAGTCATCACTCTTCCTGAGGTAAAGCATAGACGTTCGTATCATCGCGATACGTCCTGGTAGCCATAGCTGTACTCCTTCACAGGCATCCTTATAGAGCAATTCTACGGCAATAGTGGCGCTTTCACATCGTTAGAGTGGCCTATCGACCTTGCCTATTTTTCCAGAAGAGGCCAGGTTGAGCATCGAGCGTCCTACGACATGAGGATGGGGCGTGGCGTGCCAGAAAAATCCGGCTTTGGGTCGAGGCTCTCCTCTTTTTCTGCGGCAGGGCATCAAATGAGTTGGCGTGCGATGGCGTAACGCACAGCGGCAGTGCGCGAGGTGACGGAAAGTTTATTGTAGATGGAGCGGAGATGGGCATTGACGGTGCGGGGGCTGATCACCAGTTGCGTGGCGATCTGGGCGTTGGTGAGACCCTGTGCCAGCAGGTGCAACACCTCCATTTCGCGCGGGCTCAGGTTGTCAGGAGTCCCTGGAGACTGGCGAGCCTGAGATGTGTCGCGCCAAGCGAAAGCTTGTTCGGGGGACAGCGTGCGGCCAAAGGCCCGGGCTGCGGCGAAGGTGGCAGGATCGAGTTGGATACGGGTCATAGTGATGGTGCGCTCATAGGCCGCGCGCTCGGCGGATGAGAGGGAAAGCCGAGCACTATCGCGTAGGGCCTCCGCCGCACCCAGCAGGTGCGCTGCCCAGCGCGCTTCTTGCTGCCGCGACGCAGTTGCAGCCATTCCCTCAAGCGCTGCAATCATGCCGGGAGCATCCTGTAATGCACGCAACAGTGCGAGGCTCTCGACCCAGTATCGACGCGCAGCCTCCCTGCTTCCTTGTAGCACGGCAACGCACGCCAGGGAAAAGAGGGCATTGGCAACACTCTGGCGACTGCCGACTTCCTGGAAAAGCTGCAGGCTTTTCTGCAATAGCGACTCTGCGCTGGCGGCCTCTCCCTGGTACAGCTGCGCCTGCCCGAGCAGCAGGAGCGCCTGAGCGACCCCCTCATCAAGACCCACCTTGCGAAACAGAATAAGCGCTTCCCGACCTATCAGGGAGGCACGCTCAAACTCAGAAAGCCTCAAACTGAGACGTGCCATGCCAAACAGCGACCAGGCAATGCCCTCGTTATTCTTCAGGACTTGAAAGAGTGCGAGGCTCTCATTCAGCAGGGCACGAATTTCCTCCGGCGGCTTTTGCCTGATGAACCGCCCACCCAGCGCCATAAGCGAATAGGCCAGACCACTTCTATCATCCAACACTTGATAGTGCTTGATACTCTCCTCCAGCAAGGAGCATGCCTTAGCATCATCTCCGCGAGCCGAGAAAATGATACCCAGGCGATGCAGCGCCAGCGCCATACCTTGCCGGTCTAATAGTTGCTGGGAAAGGTCCAGGCCTGCCTGACAGAGCGTTGCCGCCGTTGCCAGGTCTCCCTGAAGCAGGGCAAGCCAGCCTGCCCAGCTCAGTGCTCTCGCCCGCACAGTGGTCGCCTGTGGGTCCTGCGATGCTACCTCCAGCGCCATGTGAAGCCATTCGCGTCCCTCAACGACGTATCCGCGAATGGTCCAGAAGCGGGCAAGGGCGACACAGAGCCGCAACACCTGCTCACTCGCCCGGGACTCGAGCAGCCAGCGTAAGGCAGCGCGGAAGTTGTCGTGTTCCCGCTCCAGGGTTGCGAGCCAGGCCGCCTGGGAAGGGCCATAGAGTTCTGGTGCTGTTGTCTCAGCTACGCGCAGGAAATAGCTCGCGTGTGCCTGCGCAGCAGCACGCAACTCGCCAGCTTCCACCAGGCACTCCAGGCCAAAAGCCCGGATCGTCTCAAGGAACTGCAAGCGCGGAGCATCCTGACCCCTGCTCACCTGCAGCAGGCTCTTATCCAGTAGCGAGGAGACCAGATCCAGCAGGTCCTCCCCCGTTTCATCGAATTCCTGGCGGACGGTGGCAGCCGCTTCCAGCGTGCAGCCACCTACAAAGATCGAGAGGTGGCGGAATAACGCCTGCTCCCGGTCATTCAGCAGATCATAGCTCCACGTGATCGTCTGCTGCAAGGTTTGCTGGCGTGCAGGGACATCGCGCGCGCTGCTTATGAGGCGCTGCCCCTGCTGCAGGCCCATGAGCAGCGCGCGCGGGGAAAAGAGCTTAATGCGGGCTGCCGCCAGTTCGAGCGCCAGCGGTAGCCCATCCAGGCGCCGGCAGATCTCAGCAACTGCCATGGCGTTCTCCGGGGTCAGCTGAAAATCTGGACTGACCTCCTGAGCACGCTGGCAGAAGAGGGTTACTGCGCTCGAACTGGAAAGCAGCGTTTCCGCGGAAAGCGAGTTCGGATTGGGCAAGGCCAGAGGAGGGACGGGGAAGACCTGCTCGCCTCGCAGGTGCAGCACTGCCCGGCTGGTCACCAGCAACTTCACAAGAGGGCAAGCGAGAAGCAATGCCAGGAGGTGTGAGGCGGAGCTAAGTACCTGCTCGAAGTTATCCAGGAGCAAGAGGAGCCGCCGGTCACGTAGGAAGGACAGCAGGCGCTCTTGCTGGGACTGGACCGGCGTCGCCTTCACGCCCAGGGTCCCGGCGATAGTTGGAAGAACCAGCTCAGCCTCGGTGATGGAGGCAAGCGAAACAAAGTAGACCCCGGCCCGAAATTCCTGCCGCACCCGCTCGGCGACCGCCAGGGCCACGCGTGTCTTGCCGACACCTCCGGGTCCAGTCAAGGTCAGCAGTCGTACCTCATCGCGCAATAAGAGGTTACAGATGGCGGCAATCTCCTGTTCGCGCCCAACAAAGGAGGTCAACTGGACGGGCAAGAGGCAGGGCCACTGCTGCTCAGGTGAGCTTTGTGGCGGAACAGGTGCGAGTGGCGAAGCCTCGTGTGTGTCTAACTCATCTCTAGCTGCTGTCTCTTGAGCCGCCAGTCTGGCCGCGATGGCTTGCAGGCGCGTGTTCGTCAAGGTAGCCGAATGGCCAAGGTAGGCGCGGTACAGCTTCCCGCCGCGCTTGCGATACGCTCGCCAATACCACCCGCCGCGCCGATTGCCTGCTCGCTCCTTGCGCGCGGTGAAGGTCCCGAACGGGCTACGAAAAGCGAAGCGCGTGGCAGTATCCAGCCAGGCATACCAGGCAGGTGTTCCCACCGGCAGCCGGCCGTTTTGTCCATCGCTCAGATAGAGCAGCGCCTCCCCTTCTACGATGGGGATGGATCGATCATCCATTGGTGCTTCTACTCATTTCCAGGGCTTGCAGGACGACAGTTCCAGAACAGTATAGCACATGTTCGGGAACCGCTTTCATCAAGGCTGATCATCTGAAAGCGAGCGCAGCGTTGAAAGTCTTCTCCATCAGCAAAAGCAGGATTGGATATCCTGACCCCTAATAGCCCTGACAAATTTCCTCTTCCCCATACATGCCTCGATATTGGGGAGGCAGCATCTCCGCGATGCTGCGCATGACCTGTTCGGTTGCCGCGTCGATATCCTCACGTGTGATCTTTGTACCCGCAGGTTTCAAGATGATCGGCGGACCGTAGGCGATGGTGACACGCGGGCGGAACTTTTTCAGCGCGTGTTCGCTGCCCCAGATCGCTACCGGCACAACCGGCACACCCGAACGCAGCGCGATCATGCCCAGGCCCGCATGTCCTTTCGCCAGCGTGTGTGTCTTACTACGTGTGCCCTCCGGAAACATCATCAGCACTTTGCCCTGTTTCAACTGTTCACTGGCTGCGCGAATGGCCTGGCGGTCGCCTTCGCCGCGCCTGACCGGAAAGCCACCCATGAAGCGCACGAGCCAGCCTACTCTGCTGTGGAAAGCCTCCTCCTTCGCCATCGCGACCACTTTATAAGGAAGAAAGGCAGGAATGAGCGGAATATCAGTCCAAGAGAGGTGGTTAGCGGCGATAATGAGAGGTCCTTTTGATGGGAGATTCTTGCGCCCTAGCACACGCACGCGCATGACAAACGGAAAGATAATGTATGCCAGGATACGAATCAGATTCCAGGCGACGAGCGGTGTGTCATACGGTTCGTACAGATTTTTTTCCGGCTTTTTCGCTTTAGTAGCCTTTATTGGCCCGGCGGATTTTTGCTGCGAAGGCTGCGAGCCCGCCGACTGTTGCTGCGCATCGTCGTGCCCGCCAGAAGTGGTAGTTGAATTGACGTCCTGCGTCATGCTGGATCCTCCAGATAACTAGAGATGAGATCAAGTACCTGCTCAACCGTAAGGTTGTCGGTCGCAATCACAATGGCATCCGGGGCGGGCCGCAGGTTATCGTGATCAATCTCGTCGCGGCGCGCGATATCCTGCACTACTTCTTCTAACGATGGAAGTTGCCTGCTCACTACACCCCCAGCTTGCCGCTGCTGTTCCAACTCGGCATAGCGCCGGCGAGCACGCTCCACCAGGCTGGCAGTAAGATAAATTTTCAGTTCGGCATCTGGCAGGACCACGGCACCAATATCGCGTCCGACCATCACGACATGGCCTATCTGCCGCGCCAGGGCACGCTGCTGAGCAATGAGTATGGCGCGTACCTCAGGATGAGCCGAGACAATGGAGACGGCACGCGTAACAGGGGCGCTGCGAATATCCCAGGTGATATCGCGTCCTCCTACGGTGACGGTATACTGGCGGCCATCCTGAATGTGCGGATGGCTGATGTCGATGTGGGCATGTTCTGCCAGCCGCGCCAGGGCGGGTCCATCGTTAATATCGACGCCTTCCCGCAATGCCAGCCATGCGACCGCACGATACATTGCCCCCGTATCGATATAGAGATAACCTAATCGCTGCGCCAATAGTTCCCCCACCGTACTCTTGCCGGACCCGGCAGGCCCATCGATAGCGATACACGCCGGCTTCTGCATGTTCCCTCCGTACATTTATCGATGCCGATACCCAGTCAGAGGGATTATATCACATCAACCCTTTCACCTCCTCTTCTACGAGGTACCTCCACTCCCCCACCGCTAAATTCCCCAGCGTGAGTTTCCCCACTGCCACCCGTTTCAACTCTAAGACCCTGTATCCCACCGTAGAGATCATCCGCCTCACCTGCCTCTTGCGCCCCTCGCGGATCGTCACGGCCAGCCTGCAATTTCCGCCTATGCGCTGCACAATGTGCACCCTTGCGGGTGAGGTGCGGTAGCTGCGTTCGTCGTCCACGACTACGGTTACCCCTTCGCGTAGGGCCGCCAGGGCTTCCCCGGTCGGACATCCCCGCACCAGCGCTTCGTAGTGCTTTTCGGTTGAGTAGCGGGGATGTGTCATGCGCTGAGCGAAATCGCCGTCGTTGGTCAGCAGGAGCAGGCCGCTGGTATCAATATCCAGGCGGCCCACGGGATAGACGCGCAAGCGACGAAGTTCGCCAGGAAGTAGGTCGAGCACGGTCGGGCGTCCCTGCGGATCAGAAGCGGTGGTTACATAGCCAACGGGCTTGTGCAGCATGATATAGACATGTCTGGTGGCCGCCTGCACTGCTTTGCCATCGACAGTCACTGTATCGCGTTGCGGGTCGATGCGCGTACCCTGGGTGGTAATCGTAGCGCCGTTTACTCTCACGCGCCCGGCCGCGATAAGCCCCTCGGCATGGCGGCGCGATGCCACGCCGGCGTGAGCCAGAAAACGGGCCAGCCTTTCGCCCTCTTGCTGTGTCATAGCATTCCCCATTCGTATTTGCCGGCAATACAGCGCGTGCAAAGTTTCTCGCGGCATGTCGCGGCATAGATATAGTGCAATCCCTGCTGCTGGCAGGCGCTCCTGGGTTCGCGCTCCATCTGAAGCTGCCGACACATAGCGCGCGTGATGGTATTAGAAGAGAGTGACGGATACCTTACATAGAGGCTTTCAGCCTGTTCTACGAGTCGCGCATCGTTCTCCAACAGGCCCACAGTGGCTGCGAATGGAAGTACGACATTGCAGATCAGGATGTCCGTGCGCGCCGCACTCAGACCTTCGAATATGGCACGGATGCGAGGTATAATTGGCGATTCTGTTGATTGGTACCGGAAGTGATCATAAGGGTCCACATATGCCAGAAGCAGGGCTTCTCGCAGTGCCTCCCACAAGCCATTGACGCGCCACTTCCGGACAAGGCGGCCCAGGGTGCGCAGGCGGCCAGCATCTAGAGGCGATGGTTCGCCGGTGTGGCCCAGCGGTTCGGGAACATCGCCCTTGCCCAGTATATCGAGCAGATACAGACCGGCGGCACGAAAGAAAGCGCGGTCGCGCCCGTATCCAAAACCCTCGGCAAGTGCGGTTATCAAGCAGGTATCATAGGCGCTGAAATTGCCGGCGGGGGAAACTGTGCGCAAGATGGCGAGCAGAGCCTGTGTCTTTTGCTCGAAACGCAGCAGGCCAGCAAAGGTCAGCAAGCGAGCGCGTTCGACATCGCTCATACGCGCAAAGTTCTGCTGGCACGCCCACACAGGCGGGTCATAGGTGGCAGGCGGCAGATCACTGAGACAGCAGGTAGGGATGATGCTGCCGTCCTGGCGCCGTATGGGGGTCCGGTCATCATAAATCAAGACCACATGCAGGACAACATTGTTGTAACGCGGGTCAATGTGGTGCGCGTGGGCAAACCAATCGCTGGAGCGAATATGAAATTCGACATCGCCGGCTACCCGTTTTTCGTTCCATTGGCGCTCTGAATCCTTCCCTGCCGCTACCTTTCCATCGTACGTAAAAATGAGTACCGTATCGCGCAAATCAGGCCCCAGTGAGCCTCCTGGACGACCATGGAAATCCACCCGGCAGATGGCGCCATCACTGAGCGGCAGGAGCGCGTCGCGAGATAATGACCACCAGCGACGGGCAATATCGGCTTCGTAGAGATAGGCATACGCGTTCACTTCACATCGACTCAGGCGGGTGGATTATAGGAATCTTTATCGTGCTATCCTCATCATCTTCTTCCACCAACACACTTTCCGTCACTTCTGCCTCAGCAGGCACCTTGTCGATGTTGTCGAGGTCTTCGATTTCGCGTTCAGTGGTCGCATAGGCCATGCCCTCAGCAACCTCGGCCTCCGCTTCAGCGTTCATGGCGTTATTGACCGCCTGCTCCTCGTTTGCTTCGGCATCGGCCAGAAAAGCCGAGGCGCGTGTTAGCTCCTCTTCCGCGTTTTGCAGTGCCAGATCGGCCTCTGCTCCACTTAAGGCGCCACTGCGGATGGCGAGCCGCACCTGTCCCAATGCCACCTCGGCCTCTTGCGCGCGGCGGCGGGCTTCCCGCGTCTGCACGCTGCTGGCCTCTGCGATAGCTTCTGCCGAGGCCGCGCGCTCGGCAGCGATCTCGGCAACGGACCTTGCTGCCAGGGCATCTACGATCTCCTCTTCCACTTCGAGTTCGGCTATCTCGTCGTTCTGGATTACCGGAACATCCTGCGCAGGCAGGGTCTCTTCCATCGCGACCACCTCGCCTGATGAGCCTGCATGGAGTTCTGTCTCCATCTTCGCATAGTATCTCTCTTCTTCCCCATTTTCCTCAGTTTGCGGAACCTGCTTTTCACCGGAATCCCCAGCCCCGGCCCCAGGCTGAGAAGTCGTATTTTCCTCCTGTTCGGCCTGTTCGGCAGCGAGCCTGGCTTCGCGAGCAAATGCCCTGGCTCGCTCTGCCTCGGCCTGAGCCTGCGAGAGTTCTTGTATCAGATGACGGCCAGAACCCACCTGCTCTACGCGGGCCGAGATCTCGGCTGCTCGTTCCGCCGCGAGGCGCGCGTTTTCTTCCGCGGCTTCAGCGGCGGCGCGTGCCTCCTGGACACGCTGCGCGCCTGTGCTGGCAGTGCCTTGTAGTGCGATTGCCCCGACTCCTCCGGCAACCTGCCCCTGGCCTTCGCCCGTGTAGGCGAAAGAGGCACCGGCATGTCCGGCTTCATCAACCAGTAAGATTTCCTGCATAAACACATCGCCGGTAGAAGATTCCTGCTCCGTTTCACCCGGGGCCTCCTGCCCGGCGGCCTTTTCCTCTTCATTAGCTGCAGCGGCTTGAGTTCCTTGAACTGCTGGTACTCCTGTTTGAGACTCGCCGGAGAGTTGCTGGCGAATTACTGACAGGTGGCTCTCTACACGCTGCACGCGCTGCGCGCGTTTCTGCAAACGCGCCTGTGCGCGTTGGAAGCGCTCCAGCGCCTTAGCCTGCGCCTCCTGGGCTTCTTGCAGGCGCTCGAGCAGGCGCTGCTCGCGCCTCTGCAACTTCTTGCGCGAATCTTTGGTCGAAGATGATTGTTCCTTTGATCGAGAAGATGGCTTCTGCTCGCTCATACACCTGTCCTCCGTGCAAAAGCCAGGCACGCTGGCTAATTTTACCCCTTGATTGCTTTACCTCTGAACGCCCTGTTATCTTTGTTAGCAGGTATCTCAAGCAGCGTCCCAGCATTGCGGCACTGCTTGAACGGAATCAATGGACTGATTACCCTCAATAACGCAAAACCCAGGCTCTTTTTGCATCTGCTGGTACTCTCTATACACCTTGATTTCAAAATTGCGGAACTGTCTAACGCATCACCCGCTAAGGATGGCGAGAGTATCAACTGATGAGCTTCGAGGATATCCATTCGACATTTAGAGCATACCCTATCGGGAGAGAGATTGCAACCGCTGTCAAATGACGTTTAGCCCCAGCCTTCAAATAGGACGTTTGGCCCATATTGTGAGCAAATAACCTGGTCGATATATGTACCTGGCTACCAATGAATTGCGAGAAAGTTTTCTTTCACAGGAAGCGAGGTACTACGTCATGCGATATCGACGCCGGTTTGCTGGCATTATCGTTCTACTGATCCTGCCCGGTATGTTCATCGGGCTGAACGCGCTCAGGCTACAGATGGCAAACGCGCATGCCATATCGAAGCCGCAGCACAATCCGGCCAAAAATAGCCTGCAAATACTGCCCAGGAAGCAGAAAGCACCGTTGGGCGTACCCGCCAACACCATCTCATTGTACGAAAACACGACCAATAACGTCACGATGTACAATCAGGGATGCAGCGCCGCCCAGGGAGCACCTGGATTGATCATCCTGGACTGGGGCCAGCCGGTTTATTTTGGCGGTAATGTATATGGTACTTACGACTTCGGCGGCCATGACGATACCGATACGGCCATTATGCATGCCGTGGCCAACTTCGCCCAGGGAGTCTGGTACTGCCGCACTCGTTACACGGATATCGCCATCGCCGTTGGTGAAAGCAACTACTACTCCGACAATGCTATCCCCCTCACCACCTGGGCCTGGTATGCCGACGGCCAGCAATGGGGCGAGATAATCAACACCTTGCAGAGCTTTATCAACGACAATCATTATACCGGCGTGGTGGGCATCAACGGCGCGGGCGACCTGGAAGTGGAATGGAACAGCTTCACGCTGACAAAAAGCCTCGTGGACGGCTATAATAGCGTCACGCGCCATGTCTACTTCGATTTCGGCGACGATTCACCCGGCTGGTGGAGTAACTACGAGGTCTGGTATATCGCCTATGGCGCCACTGACCAGTTGCCCCTGCCGGAGATCTACTACAATGCCGATGCGACCTACGACTGGGAGCCATTAAGCATCTGGGCCTGTTATAACGAGGGTGAACCCATATACTTCAAAGGCACAATGGCCGAGAACGCCCCCGGCACCAACTCACCCTACCAGGCCTTCCTCGATATGTACAATGCCGAGGCCTCGAATAGCTGTACGGCTAAAGACCTGCCTGGTATGATTTTCTCGACTGAAATCTTCTACGCGCACTAGAATCGAGGACCCGGTGCAGAAACGCGTCTCTAAACGTCGCCGTGCAAAAAACCAAAAACCGCTCGCCCGCCCCACTATGCTCTCTTCTCTGCACCGGGGCTGGAGGCTGGGTGCGCTGGCTCTACTGATCGCTTGCCTGGGGCTGGCAGTGTATGTTGCCAGCCGCGGCCAATCCTCAACCATCGCTACTACCACTCCTGTACAGGCAATGAACACCTTCTCTGAAATACCCACAGTTAGCAATGCGCCTGCGCCGCAGCAAACAACAGGCCTATTCCCGCTCTCCGCCGGTGGCCCTATTCCCGTTCCGGCGAGCGTATTCCGTCCCACCAGTATCGCGCGCGTGGTCCTCAACGGCGTAACGATCTCCATTTACGCCGGTTCGCTGGCGCGTATGCCGGATACAGGTGGGCTGGTCATCCTGCGAGAGAATCTGAAGACGGGCCAGCAAAGCCTGCATATGTATGAGACGAAACAAGGGGTTGGGGCGCTGACGATTGTGGGAGTAAGGAGTGGGGTGGTGATGCTTGAGGCGGCTAATACTGAGCGGGGAGAGTTTGATTTGGGAAAGGGGGTGTTTCGGGATTTTTAGAACGATTTTCTCTTACTGAGAGCGCTTACAGCCCGGCAAACCTGTTTCACGTTCTCATAGGTATCGAGGTCGTCTATCTCTTCTGAGGAATACCACTGCGCGTGCGATACCTCTGCAGCATGCAGGGAAAATGATTCAAGAAGAGGTGTTTCCATGACATATACAAAATCGATATGCATGTGCTCTTCACCCTCTACCCCGGCGGGAATTCGCTCATGCAGGATACAGAAAGGGCTGGGCAGTTGCGCCACTGTTGGGGTCTCAACCTGGGGCGTCTCAAGCAAATTGAGCAGGCGACCTTCAACGCCGATTTCTTCTAATAGTTCTCGCTGGGCGCCCTGATACGGCTCCTCTCCACCATCGAGATGCCCTCCCGGCGCTAGCCATTTCCCGGACTTCCTGTGCCGGATCAGCAAAAATCTATCTGTATCTCTATCATAAACATAACTGGTGGCCACGTAATGATTCTGTAATAGCACCATGTAAGCTCCTGCTACTTATCCCCTACTCACTCTCCACCCGGACAATTTGCTTAAAGTGGACGCGATCCTCAAGCCCTTCATACCCCTCATCCAATACCTCAACCTCCAGGACATCACCCTGGGAACAGGCTTTCTTGATCTTCCCGCGCCATTCCTTTCCAGGATATGTTGGAAACTGATCCTCTCGTAACACATAGACGACTACCATTCCTGGCTTCCATGTTGAACGAGGAAGATGAAGCACGAAATTTGTTACGGCGCTGTTCTGTAACGCCTTCTCGAGTATGTCGTTCGTAGCAAATTCCATACTGTTTACTCACCTCTGTCAAAGAGAAGCTGCATTGACTACGAGTCTCAATTTCTCGCAGAGATCACGAATGTGGAAAGGCTTCGTCAAAACCTCTTCGCACGCAAGGTGATCTTTATCGCTTCTATCTACAGTAAGAAGAATAATTGGAGGTACCGGCACAGGAGCATCCCACCCTGCCCGCAGAGCCGCCAGAAACTTTGTTCCGTTCATCACGGGCATAAGCAAATCAAGGAGTATCGCCGCCGGATAATGCCCTACCTGTGCAGCTTTCCACAGCCATATAAGCGCCTCCTGGCCGTTTGACGCACAGACCGGCTGGTATCCATGCAGGGCAAGGGCCCATGAAAGCATATCTAGTATAGCGGCCCGGTCGTCAATGATGAGAACCGTAGGACGCTCCGCTCTACTGCCTTTCAGGTCGGCGGATGTGGAAAGTTGCGCCAATTGCATACCGTTTATCCTCCGCATATTATGGCTGCTCACCCGGTTTAGCCAGTCTAAAGACCAGGAAACAAACGACCGGTAGCGATCGATTGCTATGCTGTTTTACCGATTTGCTTATGACTTACGCATGCACGGCACTATTGGCAAGAGCGACCGCATCCGCTGAGGAAAGGAAGGTGCGGCCTCCCTTACGCTCGATCATCAGAAGCAGCTGTTGAAGGCGCTCTGTATCCTCATAACGCGTCCACTCGGGTGCATGAGCAGACCAGGACACCTTGCCTGCCCGCCCTGGGACTTGAGCAAGGACCGCCGGTGGGATGAAGCGTACATATCGTCCTTTAGCGTCGGCATAGAGTGGTCCCAGAATAAATCCCTCGCATCCCACGCGGATTCCCTCGTCCGCAATGCGTTCATATTCGCTATCAGCGATATGTGGTAATATTGGCCGCACTGCTATGAACACGGGAATACCAATGTACTTGAGATTCGCAATAGTCTGAACCCGCTCAGCAGGAGAAGGCGTGTGTGGTTCAACGTTAGCAGCAGAATCCCAGCAACTGAGAGAAACTAGCGCGCTAAGTACTGTCCTCGCTGCTTCCATTTGAGCGCGAATATCGTTCAGGGCATCCAGGACGGGGCCGTGAAGGAACGCTTTCGTGCTAAAATTGACATGTTTGCCCATTGTGGCTAATTCCTTGAGCATGGTAATACCACGCTCGGGGCGAGTAAACGGGTCCCCGTCGTAGCCGAACTGGATGGTCTCGAAATCCGCCTCGCGAGCAAATTGCGAGAACGGCTTAAGAATATCTTCGGCCTTGACACGTTCGAGTCCCACCGCTCCATTGCGCGTATAGCAATAACGGCACCCAAACGGGCAGGGTTCTCCCACGGGAACAAGCACGCGCTTCTTTTCTACAGTAAATAAGATTTGCCTTCTCATATAAAAAATTTCCTCACCAGCGTTCGTTCAAGGAAGCCCGAGAGAGGGTAGAAGGATCGTTGATCAGGAAAAGCTCTTCCTTTGATTGATCCTTGTTTCCATCCCTATCAAGAAGTATACCGTAACAACAGTTAAAGTCAAGAAAATCGCGTCATTTTGCGAAAAATGTAGCATTTGCGCTTTTACCAGGGGATTCTTGTATAATGTTTCTGTATGGTAAAAATTATTCAGTATGTCAAAATTAGCCATATTTTGGGCAATATGCTCTGAAATGGAAGATTACTTAACATATATCTCGCTCTGACCCATATAGAACAATTTCGCCTCTTTCAGGGAGTAAATAAACAACTCGTACAGAAGGCATTTTTCGCTGCAATATCGGAGGATCTTGCTCTTTGAGACAACTTACTGTATGCTGTGTTAATAAAGTAGGACAGTGGTGCAACAGGCATGGAAAAACGGACCACCCGCGTAAACCTGGCTCTTTTTACCTTTTGCACCTCTGGCCGCGCCTGCTGATAGCGCTTATGAAAGGAGAGATACCATATGCCGGAGAACATGCAAGGGACCGGTAGTGAAGCAAGACTACTGGCTGATGATCGTTTCTTACGCAGGGTTGCCTATATGTACTATGAGGATGGGCATTCCCAGGAAACCATCGCGGAGATGGAGTTTTGTTCCAGGCAAACGGTAAGCAAAGCTTTACAAAAGGCAAAAGACCGCGGCATTGTGCGTATTTCAATTGTCCCCGACCTGCGCACCGGTTACCTGCGTAATCTCTCTCGCGAGGTACGCGTACAGCTCGACCTGGAGGATCTCATTCTGGTTGCCGGCCGCAACATGAACATGATCAGGGTTGATGATTTCCTTGACGATGTGGTCATCGATATCTCGAATGCGGCTGCCGAGTATCTCGATCAAATGGTCAGCGACGCGGACATTGTGGGCATTTCTGGGGGAACGAGGTTCATACGCAGCCTCCTACGGTACTTGAGGCCGGCCCGGGTTCTCCCGCACATGCAAGTGGTTGCCACCATTGGATTCGTCGAATCGCGCACCAGTGCCGGAGACGCAAACATGGTTGCGCATGACCTGGCCGCGGCGTATGGAGCTAATCACCTGTGGTTTCCCTGCCCCGCATTTCTCCCCAATGCCGAGGAAGTCCGCCATATACGTCGACTGCCCATCATCAAAGACGCCTATGATATGATGACGCGGGCAAATATCGTGGTGATAAGCCTATGGACTCCCCATACCTATAAAAACCTGCTCGCCCGAGGCATCCTTACACCCGAGCAACTGGATGAGGTTGAGAGATACCATCCGACATTAGATATCAATCACTGGGTTTTTGATGAATCAGGAAGATGTATCAATGAGCTAGTTGAGCCATTTCCATATGCCCTCACCGGGCTGGAGATGCCTCGCCTGAAAGACAAAATCCAGCGCAGCGGCACCAAGGTGATTCTTGTGGTGGGAGGAAGTCCCGCCTATATTCCCGCTATCCGGGCAGCGCTCAGGGCGGGCCTGGCGAATATTCTGATCACCGACCACATTACGGCACAGCTTTTACTTGAAGATGGCTAGGGATGGACGCACTTTCAGCATCACACGCCCCAGGGCCGCTGCCAGCAAAAAAACTCACACGCGTAAGAGGGAAAGGGCGTCGCCCGCGCGTCGTACAACCGCCGGGGCGCGGAACAAGTCTATCGCGCCTATTAAAATACAAAAGGAGAGCAGGCCAGGCACCGGAGAATGTACGCACTGATCGGTTTCAAGTGGCAACGTCGATCAAGGATGCGTATTGGGGTTTTCAGTACTCACACCTTCAGCAGCAGCGATAGCGATGAGGGGGTTATCCGCGCACACGAAGATGGGAAGCGGCGTGAAGCTGGCGGCGGCTTCACTGCGCAGGCCAAGCACACACGCCAGTTGGACTGCATCATAGGCACGAAGCCGATGGGAGCGACAGAGATCACCAGCAGCAGTGTAAATGGCAGTCGTGACAGGCCACAGGATGTAAGTATTGTAGCAATCTCGCCTAAACCGCTCAATGAGGGCATCGCGCTTCTCGTTGGGGGTGCCTTGCTCGCGAGCTTTGCGACAGATGGTGGCAACAACTTCCACTAAGGCTGCCTGTGAGATATAGAGAGCGTGTGCTGGCATGGCCTCGCACAATGCTACTACCCAGTGGTGTCCCTGTTCAGGAAAGTAGCGTTTGACAATGGCCGAGGTGTCGAAGAAGTAGCTTCCCATCAGTAGGGACCTCGATCTTCGATCACCATTTCGGAGGCGGGTTTTCCCCCTGCGAATGCACGGGCGAGCTGTTCTCGCTCGGCACGTTCTTCCGCGGTCAAGGGGTGGCGCTCTGGCAGATTTAATACCTTTCCTTCGCGGTATAACCGTTCAGCGAGTTCCTGTGCTGTCAATGCGGGTCTTCCCTGTGGTGTGGTTTGTAACTGCTGGATCAGCTCATGGAGCAGCTTTTCGGGTGGCTTGCCATGTTGTGTGGCGGCTGCGGCAAGCAAAGCATATTCCTGGTCGCTCAAATGAAGAATCATTTCATAGGCCATGTGGCTACCTCCTGGTTGATTGATAGTTCACCTCTTGCCATTATACCATCTCGGTCTTGCACCGTGGAGAGCAGTGGTTGTGGAAGGAGGTGATGTGCTTCTCCTTGGTAGCCGGCAATGCATTGACAGGTGGAAGGAGATCGTTTGTGCCTGAAATACAGGTGGTCAATCGTGGCGTCGATACACTGGTGATTAACGTCTACTACACCGATAATGGTAAGCCGATCCGTCGTGATATTGATGTGGCGCTGGCGCTGCAACTGGATGAGTGGAAGAAAATAGCACAAGAGCTTGGAGAACCATTCATCACGCCCTGGGTCTTCAATGAGGCCTCGTTACAAATGCAACCCAACGGGGCCGGTCATGGACAATGGCCCTGGATGCTCAAAACGCCGGAGATCACCCTCTACCTCTCACAAGGCAAGTGGAATGGCGTTGGAGCGGTACGCCTGAATTCGCCCTACCTCTGGTCGTGTGGGAAATTGGATGATGCGCTTATCCATATTGGTGATTTCCTCTCTGAGATGTTCCATCAGCCGATGTTTTTGCAACCGTCAGAAGTGCATTTATGTGCTGATGTCGTTGGCTGGTCGGAGATTGCTTCCTTAGACCGGCGCAAGCACTTCGTTTCTCGCTCTCGCAAGCGTGGCTCCCACTTCGAGCAAGACTGGGAGCCTGACGTGCGAGTCAAAGACTTCTCCTACGGTCTGAAAGCCACGGGGTTCGACTTCTCGAAACGAGGTGCGCTCTCTTGCACGATCTACGACAAGACACGCGAGATGAAGCAATCGGGCAAGGAATGGTTTGCCGATATCTGGCGGTCGCAGGGATGGCGTGAGGAGGATGGGCCGGTGTGGCGCGTGGAGTTCAAGTTCAAACGGCAGGCGTTGCACGAACTGCGACAGGAGGGGGTGTTCTGGGGCATTGAAGATGCCTTTGAACTGCCTGACCGACTGCCGGTGCTGTGGGCGTATGCGGTGGGACATGTCGAGGATGGTGATGACGATGAACCGGATGGTTGGCTGCGTTGTGTGATTCCCGGTGAGGACAAGAACCGTGCGCGCTGGCCGACGCATCCAGCCTGGAAAGTCGTGCAGGCGGCATTCAGTCAGGAACAGGCGCTCCCCGATGCGATGGGCAAGCTGGTGCGCAAGCGGCATGAGGAACACAACATCGAAAAGGGGTTGGAGGCGATTCTCGGCTATGCTTCCTCGCTCTCGTCGTGGGTTGGTGGAGACCTGGCCGATCCTGATGCTGATCTGTCGGTCTTTCTGCACTGGCTGGCCAGGCATGGACAGGCCTACCTGGACCGCAAAGACCTCGATTTTGGCGCGGAAGTGCAACGCAAGCGCGTCAAGTTCGGGTTGCAAGCATCATAAAGACGGAATACCTATTACGGCTGGGAAAATAAGTTCACCTGGCTCATGCATCTGCATCTGAGCAATGAGCGGGCCTTGATGCAAGAAGCCATGACGGTCGTGGCAAGTACTCCTCATCAGCGTCAAGCGGGGCGCATTCTGGCCACCTGGGTCAAGGTGATGCTGTTCAATTGCTTGTGTGCCCATCCTGAGCGAGATCATCGTTTTGATGTGCAGCTGCGGCTGTTGGCGTTGGGATTTGGCGGGCACGGTGCTGGCCTTTGTCGATGGTGGCATGTCAGGCATGAAGTGGTGGCAGGGTCTACGGTAGAAACGTGCGAAATGAGGGGCTTAAAGAACATGGTTAAGGTGATCGAACAACGCTATCCAGCGTTTTATGCCTGGCTTCTTCTTCGCTTTCCAGAAAGGTGAGATGCAATAAAGGCAAGAGAGACGCTGCGGTGTAGTATTAAGCTATGCTTTTAGCATAGTTTTTCCTTTCATTAATATGCTTATAGCTAAGACACCTCTTTAATGCTAGGCTATTAGCGCAACCATAGTGACGAGAGTTCGTAGCAGTGTTGGGTAGCAATGAGACCCCTGGTTCCGTCGCTGCTCTGGTCTATGTGGAGGTGATTATGGCAAGAAAGGCAAGTGTACAAAAGGATGTTCTTAGTGGGGCTGCCATTCAGCCCTTGCTTCTGACTATTCCTCAAGTAATGCAGTGTATGGGATTGGGGCGTAACAAGGTGTATGACCTGATTCAGAAAGAGGGTCTGCCGGTGCTGCGCTTCGGGCGTGCGGTGCGCGTTTCGTATGTTGCTTTACAACAATGGCTTGAGCAGCGAGAGCAGGGCGTCACAGGCCGCTAGCTCGCAATTGAGGGGGTGGTTTTATGGCAAAACGTGCTAACCGTGAGGGTACAATTTACCGCCGCAAGAAGGATGGCCTGTATTGCGCTAGCATCACTCTCGCAGATGGCAAGCGCAAATACTTCTACTCGAAAAAGCGGCAAGAGGTGTATGAAAAGCTTCATGAGGCTTTGCGTGAACAGCAGCAAGGTACGCTGATTACTGCGCCTCAACAGACACTGAGCCAGTACCTTTCCTACTGGCTTGAAAATAATGTGAAGGGGAGTATTCGCCCTCGGAGTTATGAGCGTTATGAGGCAATTGTACGGCTGCATCTTGCGCCTCTGCTCGGCAAGGTCAAGCTACAAGCTCTGACGCCTCAGCATGTGCAGTCACTGAAATCGAAGAAACTGAAGGAAGGGCTTTCACCGACGACGGTAAGCGCGATACAGGGTGTGCTGCACAAAGCGTTGAGTGATGCTGTGAAAATGGGGCTTATTGCGCGGAACGTTTGTGATGCGGTTTCTCCTCCTCGTGAGCAACATAAGGAAATTCACCCACTTACAGCAGATCAGGCGCGTAAGCTTCTGGAAGCTGCTAAGGGACATCCTCAAGAAGCTTTGTTTGTTCTGGCGCTGGCGACTGGTATGCGTCGTGGTGAGCTTCTTGGACTTAAATGGCAAGACATTAACTTTGCTGAGGGTACGTTGCAAGTGCGTCGTATCCTCAGTCGCGTCCCTACTCAAATGAGGGAAGAGGTAGGTGATCTCTATATGGAAGCGGAACCGAAGACAAAAAGCAGCAGGCGAAATATTGCCTTAGCAGCTTTCGCTGTTGAGGCCCTTAAACAACACCGGATACGGCAGGAAGAGGCGAAACGCAAGGCAGGCGATGCCTGGGAAGATCACGACTATGTTTTCTGCACTCCTATGGGTAAATACCTCAATCCAGGGCATGGCGTTCTTGTCCAGCTAAAGATTTTGCTCAAAAAGGCCGGTTTGCCAGAAATCCGGTTCCATGATTTGAGGCATAGCGCGGCGACGCTGCTGTTGAGTAGCGGGGTACACCCGAAGGTAGTGCAAGAAATTCTGGGCCACAGCCAGATCAGCATGACTATGGACATCTATTCACATGTCTTGCCTACTATGCAGAGGGACGCAATGGAGAAGCTGAATCAGGCGTTCCAGGAGTGAAAAATCGTTGCTGTAGTCGTTGCTGTAGTTGCCTCTGTCTGCCAAAAACAGAACAAGCCTCAAGCCAGTTCAAAAGCCGCTTGAGGCTTGATGCTGCTAACAAAAAGTGCCAAGGGACGGAATCGAACCGACGACACCAGCATTTTCAGTGCTGTGCTCTACCAACTGAGCTACCTTGGCCTGCTTACTTCCTGTGAAAGGTGTCTTGCTCTCGCTCTCCCCCTCACGCGACACACTATAGCATGGCCTCTCCTATCCGTCAAGACCCTTTTTGGCCGAATTTTGTAGCACCAATTCCCCCAAAGCAATCTTTCAGGCCTTTACCACGTTTAGCCCTTTTGTCCTACATTTCAGATTGTTTCAAGCTTGCTCATCCTGTCCATATACTAATATGCACATCAGTATACATTTATTTTTGTTGCGGGAACTGTGACCTGACTGTGTACGTGAGTGTTTCCCGCAACGCGGCAGTCGAATAGTAAATAGAAGAGGGGTTAATTGCAGATGCAAGTACACCAGCGAATCTGGCACTATCTTCAGCAGCATCGAATAGCCAGTATTGCGATCGGCCACATCGCGGTAATCGGTATACTGGGCTTACTCGTCCTGGGGAATGGGTTGGGAATGAACATATTTGGCGCCTTTGCGCAATCTGCCTGCTCCAGCGGGGATCAGACATATGTTGTCGTGAGCGGCGATACATTAGGAGGCATCGCCGCCCGTTATGGTACAACCTGGCAGAAACTGGCCTCCTATAATCATATTCCCAATCCCAATCTGATTTATATCAATCAGAAGGTGTGCATCCCAGGAGCACATTCAGGCGGCAGCGGTGGCTCGGGTGGCTCGAACGCGCCAAAGGGCCTGGGGAATTACTTCCCCTATGGCCAGTGTACGTGGTATGCCAATCAACGCTACTACCAGTTACACGGTATCTACGTACCCTGGACGACGCAATCGGATGCCTGGCAGTGGACTCAGCGCGCGTACCAGTTTGGCTGGCACGTCTCAAGCTCACCTTCAGCCGGAGCTATCGTGGATTTGCAGCCATGGGTGCAGGGAGCGTATAGCCTGGGGCACGTGGCCGTGGTCGAGCGTATCCTCCAGAATGGCGATGTCATCGCCAGTAACATGAACTGGGGCATCTATTACTGGGAGGTAACATACGTGGAATTTTCTCCAGGCCCTGGAGTGACGTTCATTACCTATTAATTGACACGCAGCCATATGACACCAGCAAAGCCGGCGGTTCGATCAGGTCACGACCGCCGGTTTTTGATATGATTGCTGTTCGTGACTCTATCTAGTCTACCTCGCTCTGCTGCGCCCCAGCCTTTTCCGATGCCATAAGCAGCGGCCGGGGAGGCAGGGCAAAGAAAAGCGCCAGGATGAAAGTAAGCGCGAGGCTGGCAGGTGTACTGATCCAGGCTAACACGAAAACAATCAGATAGAGCACCGGCCCGAACAAATACTGCCTGCTGATCGCATTTACCGAGTGCCTATTGGCATCCTTACTGATGAGGCGATTATGATAAGAGGCATAGCGCCAGAGAAGATTAAAAGCAATCGCCATCAGCAGGTTTACCCCTGCATACAGCAGAGTGCCTATGTGCTCCCCCTGATTATGTGAATATTGCTGCGCCAGCAGCGCTGTAGGAAAAGGGATAAAGACGATTACCAGCAGGAGCAAGAGATTGAAAAGCATCAGGCCGGTATCTGTACGCCGGATGTGCGTAAATAGCCTGTGGTGATTAATCCACATGATGCCTATGGTCAAAAAACTGGTTACAAAAGCCAGCAGGGCGGGCCACTGATTACCCAGGAAAGACTGCAGGGCGAAATCTTGCAGTTGACTATCAGAAGGCAATCTGATATTTAAAACCAGCAGCGTAATCGCGACGGCAAACACACCATCGCTAAAGGCTTCCAGGCGGCCGGTTTCTTTTTCTTCCATTCTCGATACGTCCTTATCTTATGAGCGCATAGCAACAGCAATGGACACATGCCAGTATATACTCAGGCAGGGTTATTTGTCAGCAGGAACGAAGAAGACCACCACGAACGGCTCTGTAGGGACAGCGGCTCGTCCCTGTCCTCGCACCCTTACCGGGATAGATCTCTCCCGAGGCGTTTTCTGGTGGGGCAGCAGTATCCCGAGGAGAGCGACCACCAGGGTCCCATTCCCACCACCAGTCCACTCCCGCCCCTACAATAGAGGAGCGAGATTGTGGGGTTATCTAACTGGTCATCATTCAAGAGCCAGCGCCCTTTCTCATCACGCTCCTGATGGCAAAGCACTGATGGTCGCATTGTCGGCAGGCACAGACTGGCTAATGATGGGATGATCAATAAACCAGGCCTGGCTATCGAAGGGTTCATCACCGGGTTCGGGTAGTACAGGCACATAATGTCCATCAGCCCTCAGCTCGCTGGCATTCACGGTATCAATCATCACCTTGTCGAGCAGATTCGCGCGGATGGCCTTACGCAGGGCGGGATCTTCAATCGGGAACAGCGTCTCGACGCGATTATTCAAGTTGCGCTGCATCATATCGGCGCTACCCAACCAGATCTCCTCATCGCCGCCGTTGCCAAAGTAGAAAATACGACTATGTTCCAGGAAGCGTCCGACTATGCTCGTGACCCGGATATTGTCGCTTACGCCGGGGACGCCAGGGCGCAGGCAGCAGATGCCGCGCACGATCAGGTCAATGCGCACACCCGCCTGCGAAGCGCGATACAGCAGGTCGATGATCTCAGGATCAACCAGCGCATTCATTTTGAAAATCAGGTGTCCATTGCCATGCTGCTTCTGGATGTGCATCTCGCGTTCGATACGTTCTTCAATGCCCTGGCGTAAACCGACGGGAGCAACCAGCAATTTACGATAATGGGTCTGCCGCGAGTAGCCCGTGAGTGTGTTGAAGAGGGCCGAGGCATCGGCACCGATATCCGGCCGGCAGGTAAACAGAGAGAGGTCTTCATAGATACGTGCTGTCGTCGCGTTATAATTGCCCGTACCCAGGTGAACATAACGCCGAAGGCCATCCGCTTCTCTACGCACCACCAGGGCGATCTTTGCATGCGTCTTGAGTCCTATCAGGCCAAACACCACGTGGACGCCGGCCCGCTCCAGGGCCTTGGCCCACTCGATATTGTTTTCTTCATCGAAACGCGCCTTCAATTCGACCAGCACCGCTACCTGCTTGCCGTTCTCCACAGCATCTAAAAGCGTACTGACGACCGGTGAGTTTGTTCCCACACGATACAGCGTCTGCTTGATGGCAAGCACACCGGGATCATGTGCGGCGGCATGAATAAAATCCACCACCGCGTCAAAAGTGTCGTAAGGCAGGTGAATAAGCCGGTCACGCTCGCGAATGGCCGCAAAGAGGTCGTGTCCTTTGCGCAACTCCGGCGGCGTACGCGGCGTAAATGGAGCGTCCTTCAACTCCGGGCGGTTCAGGTTATGCAATTCCATCACATCGCCCATGCCCAACGGCCCATCGATAATGGATACATCATCCGGTGTGATCTCCAGATTATCGATGAGCAGGTCCAGGATATCGGGCGGCATCGAAGGATTCACGGCCAGGTCCACGACGACCCCAAAACGACGCGCGCGCAACCCTTGCTCAATCGTCTCAAGCAGGTCTAAGGACTCGTCTTCGCGCAGTTCGATGTCGGCATCGCGCAGCACGCGGAAAGGGTAGGATTCCCATACTTCGAAGCCCTGGAAGAGCATGCTCAAATTGGCGGCGATCAACTGCTCCATCCACACGAAGGCCACCGCCTGCTCTTTGTTTCCCGAAAGAGGTACTGGTGCCAGGCGCGGCAGGGTGGGCGGAACTTTCACGCGGGCAAACCGCTTGCCGCCAGGGGGATCGCTGATCACAACGGCCAGGTTCAGGCTGCGATTCGAGATATGCGGAAAGCGATGTCCAGCATCAACCGCCAGCGGCGTCAGCACAGGAAAGACCTCATTTTCGAAGTAGGTACGCATGGCCGCCTGCTGCTGCCCATCGAGGTGCTCATAGTCGAGGATGTAAATATGCTGAGCCTCTAGCAAGGGCAAGAGTTCATCACTCCAGGTACGTCGCACTTCCTGCACGAGCGGCGCCAGGCACTGCCGCACGACCGCCAGTTGCTCCTGCGCCGTCAGCCCATCCGGGCTGAGCGTTGTGACATGCGCCGCGATCTGGTCTTTCAATCCTGCCAGCCGGATCATAATGAATTCATCCAGGTTCGTTTCGAAGATGGAAAGGAATTTCACCCGCTCGAGCAAGGGATGGCGACTATCCTGGGCCTCCTGGAGCACGCGACGATTAAACTCGATCCAGCTTAGCTCTCTATTAATGTAAAGTTCTGGGCGGCCTACATCCGAAGTGGGAACGGCAGCCGTAAGGTCATGATGCATGCGCGAAACGATCCTGTGGTCTATAGTAGAAGGCACGAGATGCCTATTCTTCTCAGAAAGGGCCAGATTTATCTCACCCAGTCTCTCATTTTATCATCTCGCATCCTCACACTGCAATTTGTCCATACCTGCCTGGATACCTGGCGATTACCCGTAAGTGGGGTGAGATGCTTCGCTGCGCTCAGCATCTGCGGCCTCCTTATCCCCGCTTAGAGACCTATGGGTAATCACCGGGTCCATACCGCCTGTAAATAAAACAACAGCGTCCCCATTTAGAAGGACGCTGTTGTCTTGTTTCCCGCCAGCAAAGTGAGGACAATCTCCTCCTCTCCTTGCTGCATATCACTACAATTACTGCCCTCCGCCTGAAAGGACTTTCACAAGCACATTCGCGATAGGCGTGCCCAATCCTGTGACGGCATCCCATCCCGTATGCGTGTTGTATCCCTGGATGGTCACCTGCTGGCCGTTGCTTCCGGCCCCGGTGAAGGTGTTGTCTCCGACGGTAATATCGTGGAAGCAGGCAGCATAGAGGGATGGGTTCCTGGCAATAGAGTAGAGCTTGGGATTGATGAAGCCCAATCGCCCGTGCGCCGCCTGGTCAGCGATGGCGGTGAGAGCAGCCCATTGTGGCGAGCCAGCGCTGGTACCGCCAAAGATGAAGAACAGGTTCTTGCCCTGGCCGGACTCGCTCCAGGCGCCGAGTACGCCGCCGTTTACGTCGCCATTGTAGGCCACATCAGGCACACCGCGCCCTTTATTGCTGAAGAAGCCACCCTGATAACCCGGGCGCGCATAAATGGTGCTGAAGCCACCGCCGCTGGCGCCAAATGAATCGTTCCAGGCCGCCTCACCCTGGTACTTACCTGTCTGAGGATTGGCGTTCAAGTAGGTAGCGCCGACGCTCGTTACCAGTGGATCGCTGGCTGGAGTAGATGCGCTAAGGAAGTAGGTGCTGCCGTCGCAGGTCAGTTGAGCCGCGCCCTGGTCGCCAGAAGAGGCGAACACGGTAATGCCTTTCTGCTTTGCCTCTTCGTAAAGCGCGTGCTCCTGCGCCAGCAGGTTGGGATCGGCGCAGGTTTCCGCCTCACCGAAGCTCTGGGAAAGCACATCGCCCAGATTATGGTCGATGGCATACTTCGTAACATTGAACAGGTCCTGGTCCTGGTTGCTCAGAGCGAGCACCAGATCAATCGTGGCATCCGGTGCCACGGCATGCGACCATTCAACATCCAGGGTGATCTCAGCGGACCAACCAACCTGGTTGGGGTCGTTAGGATTGAACGGCGTCAGTCCATATGGAGCAATGATATTCAAGGTCGGATTGTGCAACCCGAAAACGCTGTCGAACAGGTGCAGGTCGTGCACAATAGTTGGACTCTGGAAAGCATCGATTATCACGATGGTTCTTCCCTGTCCATTCAAACCTTTGTCCAGCAGCGGCTGGATGGCATATGCGTTGCGGATCTGGTTCGGCCCATAACAGCGTACAGGTGCTCCAGGAGCCTGGCAGCCGAATTTGACATCACCAGTACCGAGTTGAGCACCGGCACTCAGATATTTCGGGCTGACATTGACCGCGTGAGGCCGAATCGTTCCAGGGTTAGCCGCGTGCGCGCCAGCGCTGCTGCTATGGAAATAGAGAGCACCGGCAAAAAGGCCGAGCAGCATGACAAGGGCTACTCCGGCGCCCGCCATGCGGTTTGAACATTTGAAGCTCTTCATTTGGAAATATTTCCCCATTTCTTGAGTTTTAAGATGCGCGTTCAATGGCAATGGCCATCAAACGATACGAGGACGCTACATTCGGAGGACAATTCATTCCAACAAAAGGAACAATGAATTGCCCGCAGAATTGAAAAGGCTCTAACCAAGGAGGGTCAGTTCTCTAATGGAGCAAAGAATCTGGCAACCCCCATTTCTACACGCCAGTAACGCAAGTATCTCCTTTCTAGCCCGGTCACGCACCGTTACTATCGTCTCCCGTGCTACATCTGGAAATGGCTCCAGCCTGATTATGCAGGAGAGCAGGCGAAATTGCAATGGAAGAAAGGTTAAGAACAGATTAAGATCACAAAATTTCCGTTGTGATTTAACAGATAGAGATTCTTTGCTTTAAAAGCATCAAACATATGCGAACAATTGTACAGCTATTGGATAATTATTCCCCCGACTCTTCTATTATAATCATATTATGGTTACAGATACAAGAGGTAAAAATGCTAGAGGGACAGTTAGAGATGCTGGCAGAGGGTACCCATTGAGATAGCCGAAATGTCGCAGCGCCATTAATTATCTTGACAGTGGATAGCGGACTGATGTATCATCCTGAAGTGAGGGTTTTGTCGCTTCCGCGTGCAACTATGGGCGGTTGCTGAAATTGGTAGACAGGACGGACTTAGGATCCGTTGGCGCAAGTCATGAGAGTTCGAGTCTCTCACCGCCCACCAGTGGGACTGTCATTTGGGGATTCGGCGTCTGTGTCGCGTTGTGCTTAACGAAGAGGAATAAGCGGGAGTGGCTCAGCGGTAGAGCATCTCCTTGCCAAGGAGAAGGTCGCGGGTTCGATCCCCGTCTCCCGCTCCAGGTGTTTGGGCTGGCGGCAGGGCGGTATAGGTGGTATGATCATCTCTACATACTTCTGAGAGCACCCACCCGTTGGGATTGAAAGTAAACTATGTGAGGATTAAACGGCCGCCTACTCGGTCGCGGAATTGAAATGACAGGCATGCTCTAAGAAATTTATCATCACATTATGTGTTGGAGGAAACGTGAAGGTCTCGGTTGAAAAATTGCCTTCCAGTGAGGCTCTGGTCGCAATTGATTTTTCCTGGGAAGAGGTACAGAAGGCCTCAGACAAGGCATATCGCAAATTGGTACAAAAGGTTGACGTACCGGGCTTTCGTCGTGGTAAGGCCCCCCGCTCGATATTGGAACGTAGGCTCGGCAAAGAATCTATCTATCAAGAAGGCCTCGACGATTTGATGACCGAGACGTACCGCAACGCGCTTAAAGAGTACGATCTCACGCCTCTTGCGCAGCCGGAGATAGATGCCCCTGAGTTTGAAGTAGGTGAACCATACCACTTCACCATAAAAGTCCCTATTCTCAGCCCGGTCGAACTCGGTGATTACCGTTCGCTTCACTTTGAGCGCGAAGAGGCTATCGTGACAGCGGAAGAGGTTGAGCAAGAACTGGAGTCGATGCGTAGCCAGCAGGTACAATGGATAGAGGTCCAGCGCCCGGCACAGATTGGTGACCGCATCACAGTAGACCTCAAGCTGACCGTCGAGGATGCGACGATTTCCGATCTGAAGGACAATCCTTTTGAACTGACCGACGAGCGCCATGGCCTCTTCAGCGGCATGGACGAACACATTGTTGGTATGTCAGCAGGCGAGAGCAAAACCTTTACCACCACCATCCCGGCGGACTATGCCAATGAGAAGATCGCCGGAAAAGAAGCCAGTTTCGCAGTGACGGTGCATAAGGTAGAGTCCAAAGAGGTACCCGAACTCGACGACGCGCTGGCCGCCAGGGTCAGCAACGGCCAGTACGAGACGTTGGAAGACTTGCGCAAAGCCATCAGCGACCGCCAGCTGGAGACAAAGAAGCGCCGTATTCGTGATGAACTGCGCGAGCGCGTCGTCGATGCAGTTATCGAGCAGGCCCAGGTAACGGTTCATCACGTCCTCGTACATGAAGAGGCCGAAGAGATGATGCACCAGCTCTCACACCTGCTGGAGCAGCAGCGCATGTCTATGGATCAGTACCTGATGCTGATGCGCAAGTCGCGCCAGGAGTATCTGGAGGAGCTTGAACCGGAGGCTGAAAAGCGCGTCAAGCGTCAACTCGTGCTTGATGCTGTAGCGGAGAAGGAAGAAATCGAAGTCAGCCCTGAGGAAGTAGAATCACTCTTCCGCGCTTACGCCCAGATTGGGCAGAACCTGCCACAATCGGAAGGGCAGATTCAGGCCCTTGCGACCAGCCTGCGCCGCGAGAAAGCGATCACAAAGCTGGTAACATTGACGACCGACCCGGATCCCGACGAGGAAATAGAAGAACAGGCCGAAGAGGAGGCTAGCATAGCCAATGCCGGGGCGGCCGCCCGCGCCGGCGAAAAGGATGTCGAGGATATCGTTGCCGGGGAGGAGGCTCAAGCCAGTGAATCAGAAATCACTGCGGAGCCGACCGAAACCGAAGCACAATAGCAAACCATTGTAGAGCAGGCTTGACTGAGGGAGAGGAAACAGACGTGGCAAACTCGAAGAATATGCGAACAACCTATCGTTGTTCATTTTGTGGCAAGAGCCAGGACCAGGTGCAGCGGCTCATCGCCGGTCCTGGGGGCGTCTATATTTGTGATGAGTGTATCGACCTCTGTCGTGAAATTATCGAGGAAGAGCAAGCCACTGTGGCCAAGCCGCGTCTGCAAACCGGCAAGATACCCACGCCTAAAAAGATATACGAGCAGTTGAGTCATTACGTGATTGGGCAGGAGCGCGCGAAAAAGGCGTTGTCGGTGGCGGTCTATAACCACTATAAACGCATTGGTGTGGGGATGCAGGTTGACGATGTGGAACTGGGCAAGAGCAATATTCTCCTCATCGGTCCTACGGGATGCGGTAAGACGCTGCTGGCACAGACACTGGCAAAAATACTGGATGTGCCTTTTTGCATCGCCGATGCCACCGCGCTCACCGAAGCCGGTTATGTAGGCGAAGATGTCGAAAATATTTTGCTGCGGCTCATACAGGCGGCAGACTTCGACGTGGCGCGTGCCGAACGCGGCATTGTCTATGTCGATGAAATCGATAAAATCGCGCGCAAGTCCGACAACCCATCCATCACGCGCGATGTCTCCGGCGAAGGCGTGCAGCAGGCCCTGCTCAAAATTATCGAAGGCACAGTCGCCAATGTGCCGCCGCAGGGAGGACGCAAGCACCCGCACCAGGATTTCATTCAGATCAATACGTCTAATATCCTTTTTATTTGTGGTGGGGCTTTCGAAGGGTTGGAGAAAATCATCGAGCAGCGGCTGGGCAGCAACAAGACTATGGGCTTCAGATCATCCGGACCTGTTGAAAAGCTTGAGCAGTCTGTATTGTCGCACCTGATCCCTGACGACCTGCTCAAGTATGGCCTGATCCCCGAGTTTGTCGGGCGCCTGCCCGTCGCCGTTTCGCTGGATAGCCTGGATAAAGATGCTCTGATCCGTATTTTGACCGAACCCAAAAATGCCATCGTGAAACAATATCAAAAGTTCTTACAACTTGATCGCGTTGAACTGGTTTTCACCAGTGATGCCCTCGACGCCGCAGCCGAAGGCGCCTTGAAGCAGCGTACCGGGGCACGCGGCCTGCGCAGTATCATCGAAGACGTGTTGCTAGATGTGATGTACGAAATCCCATCACGCGCTGATGTGAAAAAAGTCATTATCAACGCTGATGTGATAAACGCCCATCATAAACCATTGATTATCACACGCACAGAAAGAGCCAGCGCCTATGATGAGTCTGCATAACGCAGACTCATTCGACTTTTTCGATACGAATTTTTCAGGTGACTTGCATATCATAAAAATCGTCAGAAATTAGTGGGAAATACTCTCGATCGGGAAATGCTGTCCCTACAGCGTCCCTGGGTATAATTAGGAAGTAGGCGGCAAGTCGTGAGCGAACAAGAACACCAGGATACCCGTGGAAATGGCCAGGAAACGTATCCTCTGGTGGCGTTGAAAAATATGGTTGTATTCCCCCGCACCCGTATGACGCTGTCAGTGGCCCGCGAGAAATCCGTGTGCGCTGTTGAAGAAGCGATGATGCGCCCTGATCATTTGCTGGTCGCGGCATCCCAACGCAATCCCGATATCGATGATCCCCAACCCAAAGATATCTATCCTATGGGTGCGCTGGTCGAACTGAGTAGCGTCCATCGCCAGGCGGACGGCAGTGTTCAGATACTCTTGAGCGGTGTGCGTCGCGTCATCATTGATGAGTTCTTCGACCTGGAACCTTTCTTTCAAGTGAGCATTAAGGTGCAGCAAGAACCACAGGTGCGCGGCCCGCAGGCCGACGCCCTGGTGCGTTCCGCCACCAGCCTTTTCGAGCGCTACGCGCAACTCAACCGCCGTTTCTCCGTCGAAGATATCAACTCCATCGTGGCTCTCAAGACGCCGGCCCGCCTCTCAGATATGCTCGCCGCCCACCTGGTAAGCGATCCCCAGCAGAAGCAGGACCTACTAGAGACCCTCGACCCTCTGGAGCGACTCGAGAAGATCTGCGTGATCATGGGCAACGAAATCGAGATCCTTGAGCTCGAATCGACTATCCGCAGCCGCGTGCGTTCGCAGGTAGACCGCACCCAGAAAGAATTTTACCTGCGCGAGCAGTTGCGGGCCATCCAGGAAGAGTTAGGCATCGAGACATCCAACGAGGCAAATGATCTGCGCGCAAGGCTGCACGCAAAGAGCCTGCCGCCGGATGTCGCGGCCAAAGTGCGCAAAGAGATCGACCGTCTCGAAAATACTCCCCCCCAGTCGGCAGAGATTGCCGTGCTGCGTTCCTATATCGACTGGATACTGGCCTTGCCATGGACGGAGCGCACCGAGGACAGCTTCAGTATCGAGGCAACACGCCGTATCCTGGACGAGGATCATTATGGGCTGGAGGGCATCAAGGAGCGTATCATTGATTTCCTGGCGGTACGCCAGTTGCGCTTGAAGCGCGCCAGCGCGGGCGGCCTCGCTAATAGTGAGAGCCAGGGACAGATTCTTTGCTTCATCGGCCCGCCGGGGGTCGGCAAAACGTCCCTGGGTCGCTCGATAGCGCGCGCATTGGGCCGTAAATTCGCGCGTATTTCACTGGGCGGCGTCCATGATGAAGCCGAGATACGTGGGCATCGCCGTACCTATGTCGGCGCGCTGCCGGGTCGCATCATTCAATCTATGAAGACTGTTGGCGTACGTAATCCTGTCTTCTTGCTCGATGAGGTAGACAAGCTCTCTGCCGAATACAAGGGAGACCCCGCGGCGGCTCTGCTGGAGGTCCTCGATCCTGAGCAAAACAGCATGTTTACCGATCACTACCTGGAAGTGCCTTTCGACCTTTCCGAAGTCTTTTTCATCTGCACCGGCAATGTGAAGTACCAGATTCCTCGTCCCCTGGCCGACCGTATGGATATCATCGATCTGCCCGGCTACATGCTGGATGAAAAAGTCAATATCGGCCTGCGCCACCTCTTGCCCAAGGTACTGGCGGAACATGGCCTCGCTCCCGACCAGTTGAAGATTCCACAGTCCGTTATGCAGCAAATCGTGACGGGCTACACGCGCGAGGCGGGCGTGCGCAACCTCGAACGCCAGCTGGCGACTATTTGCCGCAAAACCGCGCGGCGCATCATCGAGAAACCCAATACGCATGTGCGCCTGACCATCCACAGCCTGGAGCAATACCTGGGCACGCCGCGCTACAGCGATAGCCCGGTCAATTCCAATACGCAGGTAGGGGTGGCGATGGGCCTGGCCGTCACTGAGCTGGGTGGTATCCTGTTGCCTGTGGAGGTAGCCACTATGATCGGTAAAGGCGATCTGATCATCACCGGTCAACTGGGCGACGTGATGCGTGAATCAGCCGTGGCCGCGCTTTCCTACATCCGTTCCCGCGCCGATGAACTGCAAATTGACCCGAATTTCCAGGATACTACCGACCTGCACATTCACATGCCGGAGAATGCGCTGCCTAAAGATGGCCCCTCCGCCGGTATCACCATCGCCACGGCGCTCATCTCGGCGATGACCGGGCGCCCTATACGCGGCGGCCTTGCCATGACCGGTGAAATTACGCTGCGCGGGCGCGTGCTGGCTATCGGCGGTCTGAAAGAAAAAGTGCTGGCGGCCTACTCCGCCAATATTTACCACCTCTTGATCCCGGCAGAAAATAAGAAAGACCTGGCAGAGATACCCGCCAAAGTGCGCCAGCGCATCAACTTCACCCTGGTCGATTCGATGGACCAGGTGATCGAAGCCGCCTTGCTGGATACTGCCCCCGGCTCCGGAAATCATAGGCAGCATGAAGAGAAGCTGGTACCCGAACCGATATCTCTTTACGCGGACGACGGTAAGCCGGCTACACGGGAACAAACACCGCTGCGACCTGCCACTCCCGACGAAGAAAACGACGACGAGGTTGTTAACCGCCGGCGGGAGCCATTTCTACCACCCTCCAATCACCGCGACTCGTATCCCCAGATACAGGCGCACAATAAAACGAACGACTAGTAGAAGGGAGAGGGCAACCACAAGGGTACGCTCTCTCCTTGATCGCTCGTCACGATGGGCGATGACTCATGTGATTAACCACGCTGCAAAATCCTGCGCATTCTCACTGGTAAAGATTTTGCACGTGTCATCGTGTGATCTTGCCATACCTCACTTTTCTTTCTATTCTTCATAATACAAGGGTAGCATAGCGAAAGGCTTGCTGCCTGGGCAATAGGGGCTACACCCCTGAATGGACGTGAAAATTGCCTCCCGTTCTGAGCTATGTTATACTTGCCAGCGAGGAAAAAGCGGAAAGGAATCGACAAATGTCACAAAACTCAGATATAGCGAGCATGCAAAATCCTTTCATCATCGGCGAGCGCCTCTACCTGCGCCCCCTGGAGCCCGCGCAGGATAACCACCTGTACTCGACGTGGATGAATGATGAAGAGATCCGGCAATATTTCTCTATTTACCCAACCAGCGATACACGCGGCAAAGAGCGCCTGGAACAGCTCTACAAAGATGGCAAGCACATCATTTTCGGCGTCGCCCTCAAAAGCGACAACCGCCTGATAGGGCTGGTGGGCCTGAAAGATATCAACTACATCAATCAGACCGCCGAATTCTACGTCATCATCGGCGACCGCAGCATCCAGGGCAAGGGATACGGGACCGAGGCCACGCGGCTGATGTTCCGCTATGGCTTCATGGAACTGAACCTCAACCGCATCCAGACACAGGATATGGAAGACAACATCGGCGGCTGGCGTGCAGATGAGAAGGCAGGCATGAAGTACGAGGGGACACTGCGCCAGGCCATCCTGCGCTTCGGCAAATATCACGATGTGCGGGTCTACAGCATCCTGCGCAGCGAATACTTAGAGAGTTTAGAATCATAGATGTCTACCAGCATTACAGAAATTACCGACCGCGAAGAATGGGACGATTTTTTAATTTGCCAGCCCCGCGGCCACCTGCTTCAATCATTTGAATGGGGCGAACTCAATCGCTACCTGGGCGGCCGCGTCTATCGCCTGGGAGCATTAGAAAACTGGCGCATGGTGGGTGCGATGCAGTTAACCGTCTCGCCCGTTCCGATTCCCATACCCGGATTGCGCTTCAACTGGCTCTATTGCTCGCGCGGCCCCACCGTCGAAAGCCCGAATGCGCCCGCGCTAAAGGCGCTGATCGAATTCACGCAGCAGATTGCGCGTAAAGAACGGGCCGTCGTGTTGCGCCTGGAACCCAACATCGCCGACGACGATCCCAACCTGGAAACGTGGATCGCCGCCTATCGCGCCCTCGGCTTTGTGACCACCCCGTACGCGGTGCATGGCAGGCGCAGCTGGGTGCTCGATATTCGCCCTGGCGCCGAAGAACTACTTGCTAATTTCAAAATGACCTGGCGGCAGAACGTGCGCAGCGCCGAGCGCAAGGGTGTGATTATCCGCGAAGCAACTGGCGACGCCGATTTCGATGCCTACTACGACCTGCTCAAGATCACCAGCGAGCGCGACGCCTTCTTCATTCATAGCAAGGACTATCACAAGGAAATCTATCGCCAGTTCGCGTCTAAAGGCGATGCCGTCCTCTACCTGGCCGAACACGAGGGCGAGGCCATTGCCGCCAAGATGCTCATTCGCTTCGGCGACTGGTGCTGGGACATGTTTGGCGCTTCATCCAACAATAAGCGCAACCTCAAACCCACCTATCTGTTGCAGTATCGCTGCATCCAGTGGGCGAAAGAGAAAGGTTGCAACTACTTCGATTTCCGCACCATCCCTGAAGTGCTGGAGCCGGGCGAAGAGATGTGGGGCGTCTACGAATACAAGAAAGGTTTCGGAGGCTTTTCCCGCCTGAATATGCCCACGCAGGATTACGTCTATCGTCCACTCATTTATAACGCCTGGCGCAAACTGGTTGAGGTGCGACGCGCCCGCCGCCGCGCTGAGCGCAAGAAGGTAGAACTGGAACGGGCCGCACGTGGAACGGGCCAGGGGACGTAGGCGCCCGATTGCTCGCAATTATTACATATACATGTTGAGAGGAATCTTATGGAAGCGCGAATCATCACCGATTGCCAGCAGTGGAACGATTTCGTCGCGGCATCGGCCTGTTGTAATATCACTCAATCCTATGAATGGGGCGAACTGGCTCCTCACCTGGGAGCAGAGGCGCTGCGCGCTGGCGTTGTAGACGCAGATGGGCGGCTGTGCGCAGCCATGCTCATTCTGATTACCAGGGCACCCATCCTGCGCCGCACCTATTTTTATTCGCCGCGCGGGCCCGTCATCGACGATCCCGATTCACCGGCTATGACCGTATTGCTCAATTTTGTAAAGGCCGAGGCGCTGCGGCGCGGCGCATTCATGCTTAAGATCGAACCGAGTGTACTCGATGGCGATAAGCGATGGCTGTCAGCTTTGAAGAAACGCGGCTTTCGCGCCAATCCCTACGCGGTGCATATTCGTAACGAATGGGTGCTGGACATTCGACCGGATGAAAAGGATATCCTGGCCGGGATGAAGGAAAAATGGCGCTATAACCTGCGACTGGCCGGGCGCAAGGGCGTAACCGTGCGGCGCTGCCAGGGCAAGGCTGATCTCGACACCTTCTACGATATCTACCAGACGACCAGCGAGCGCGACCAGTTCTTCATTCACAACAAAGACCACTATGAAGATGTGATGCGACTCTATAGTGAAGGCGACCGCGCCGCGCTTTTCCTGGCGGAATACGAAGGAAAGGCGATTGCCGGCATCATCGTGCTGCGCCTGGGACACTGGAGCTGGTACATGTATGGCGCGTCCTCCAATGAATATCGCAACCTGATGCCCAATCACCTGTTGCAGTGGAACGGCATGCAGTGGGCTAAATCCCATGGCTGCTGGTACTACAATTTTCGTGGCATTCCCGAAGTTCTGGAGGAGGGCCAGGAACTCTATGGCGTCTATGTCTTCAAGCGCGGCTTCGGTGGGTATGCCATGCGCTCCCTTGAAACGCACGACCTGGTCTATCAACCCTTGATTTATGGTATTTATATGCGTATGCTGGAAGTGAAGCGCAGGAGAGATGCGAAACGGACATCCGCAAGGCACGATTTATCGTGAAAGGGAACAAGCATGATGGGCAATTTCCAATCTTATGACCCGCGAGAGCCACAGCAGCAGCAGGCCCAATGGCAAGCGCCGTCACCGCAGCAGCAAGAATGGCAGGCGCGGCCCTATTCCGCGCCCCCGCAATATGGTCAATATCCAGGACAGGTACCGCTGGTGGCTATGGAGCCGCAGAAAAGCTGGCTTGCTACTGTGCTGCTATGCCAATTTTTAGGCCACCTCGGCATTCATCGCTTCTACACCGGGCGTATTGTCAGCGGCATCTTTCAACTGCTCACCCTGGGCGGCTTCGGCATCTGGACCTTGATCGATCTGATCATGATCCTCAGCGGCGATTTCAAAGATCAGTACAACCGCCCGCTCTATCATCCACCGGTAACGGGAGGAACTAGAAACTGGACCACTACGGCCTTTTTATGCCTGTTTCTTGGATGGCTTGGTATACACCGCTTCTACACAGGACACGTCATCAGCGGCATCTTCCAACTGCTCACCTTCGGCGGCTTTGGCATCTGGACGCTTATTGACCTGATTCTGATCTACACGGATAGCTTTAAGGACGATATGGGCCTGCTGCTAACCCGGGCAGAGCGCGTAGGGGCAAATGCCTATATGTATCCTGGTCAGGTCAAAGGGTGAAAGAGAATTCACGCTCGCTTTCTCCGGCTCATAGATTGTATCCAGAATACCAGCCCCACCCCTAGAACACTGACGGCCAGCGAGAGCAGAGCGAGGGGCAGCGCTGCATCCACTCCTGTCCCGCTCAATTGCACGTACAGGTAGACGGGCAGCGTATAGGGATGGTAGGCCAGCACAACCGTAGCTCCAAATTCGCCGAGGGCGCGCAGCCAGCCCAGGAGTAGCCCGGCGATGATGCCCGCGCGCGCCACCGGCAAATTCACGCGCCAGAAGACCTCCCAGGCGCCCTTTCCTAATGTCGCCGCTACCTGCTCGAGGGCCGGGTCCACCGCCTCGAACGCCGAACGTGCCGCGATGATGACAAACGGCGAGGCGACGAATACTTGCGCCAGCACGATACCTGCGAACGATGTATCAAGCTCTAATCCGGCGTTCGCAAAAGGGCCGCCGATAGGACCATAAGGGCCGTACAACAGCAGCAACATAATGCCACTCACGACTGGGGGAAATACCAGCGGCAGATAGACCAGCATGGTCAGTAAAGCCCTGCCTGGAAAAGACCTGCGCGCCAGGATATAGGCGAGCGGGATGCCAAACAGGGTGGTGATAGCTATCGCCAGGCTCGCGGAAAGTAGCGAGGTAATCAGCGCAGCGAGGGCCTGCGGGTCAGAAAGCTGCCCCGGCACATATGACCAGGGCAGCGTGAATAAGAAGTAGACCAGCGGGATGATCAGGTAGAGCAGGAGTACTGCTCCTAAGAGCGCCAGAGACGCATGCCCGGCGCTGCCCTTTCTCAATAAAGCCTGCATGTTGCCTCACGAATGCAGTATCGATTGCAGCTGGCTGGGGACCGCCGATGCGTCGCCGGAGACGGTGGGCGTTACCAGCGTCATACCATCTCCCGTCAGAATCGACTCACCCTGCTGCGAAAAGAGGAAGTTAACGAACGCAATCGCGCCCGCCATGTTTTTGCTCGTGTTGGGAATGGTGATAGTATACACGGTAGCCGAGCCTTTTGTCACGGTACCGGTTTTCGGGTCGGTATAACTGGCCTGAGCATAGGTACTGTTCAGACTCGGATCACTCAGGTTGATCTGGTCTGGCAGTGTGATGTAGGGCAGGTTGGCTTCTCTGGCCTCATTGAGATAGAAGAAACCGGCATCGAGCTGGCCCGAACCCAGGCGCGCCACCAGTTCCTCCTCAGGAAAGATCTGACCGCTATTTTCGGCAGAACCCAGAATCTTCTGCGCTAAATCGGGCTGGTTATAATACTTCTCGGCCAGTTCCATCACAATAATGGTGCGCACACCCTTTGGATCGAGGGCCGGGTCGGTTCGCCCCAGGCGGAAGCCGGGCTCTTCCAGCACCTGGTACCACGGCTTGCTGCCATTGGCTGCCGCCTGTAGATCGCTTGCGAACTTGCTGTTGGGGTTATAGCCGATCACAATCGAAGTGCGAGCAAAAGGAGCATACCAGGAGACATAGTTGCCATTCGCCGCTCCCATTAAACTCTGGTCGACGCTTGCAGCCGCGCTGATAAAAATATCAGGCGTGCGCAGCTTGCCCTTGATCTCATTGGCCAGCGCCGTAGAACCTTTGCCTTCGCCCTCATAGGGATATCCCGTGGCCTGTGTAAAGGCCGGGCCAATCTTCTTCTCCATCAGATTGACCAGCGAACCGGCATAGAGCACAGAAACCTTGCTTTTGGGCGTCGCGGTTGGAGTCGTCGAACCGCTGCCGCTGGAATTGCCACAGGCCGCTAATAGTAGAGTAAGAAGAAATAAAAGTCCGCCCAGCCTGACCGCCAGTTTGAAGCGATGCCTGGGTGTAAAAGCCTGTTGCCCTGGAAACATAGAGGCCTCCTTGTAGTATTCGGACGGATATGGGGTACAAACGGGCCAGTGACCAGAAACTCAATCTATGAGTATTCAATCACTGTTTATATTGTAAGGAAGGAGGGAGGGGATGTCAAGGATATTGATGGCTTGATGTTCTACCCGTTGCTTCTCGCTCGCTCTTTTGTTACAATGTCCCCACTAAATATGAGATAATAGAGCATATTCATGGGTATGGTCAGAGGAAAGGTACGGAAGCAGTCGGTGTCAAAAGTATATGCAATCGCCAACCAGAAGGGAGGGGTAGGTAAAACCACTACCGCTATCAACCTGGCCACCTATCTAGCTGCCGCGGGCCGGCGCGTTTTACTGGTAGATATGGACCCGCAGGCCAATACTACGAGTGGTATCGGAGTGTCTAAGAACTTACGCGAGCATACGATCTATGACTTGCTGGTGCAGGAAGATGACGCGCTTTCTATCTTTGATGTGCTGGTGCCGACGCAGCGGCGCGAGCTGGTTGTTGCTCCCTGTACAGTAGACCTGGCGGCGGCGGAGCTTGAACTGGTCGGAGCCCTGGCGCGCGAGAGCCGCCTGCGGCAAATACTGGAACCTATTCGCGGTCGCTGCGATTACATCCTGATTGATTGCCCGCCATCGCTCGGCCTGTTGACCGTAAACGCATTGGTTGCCGCCGATGGTCTGATTATCCCTATTCAATGCGAATATCTGGCGCTGGAAGGCCTGACTCAACTGCTCAATACCATTCAAATCATCAAATCCAAACTCAACCCCAATCTCTTCATCGCCGGCGTCGTCCTGACCATGTTTGACCCGCGCACGCGGCTGGCCGGGGAAATTGTGCGCGAAGTGCGTAACCACTTTCCCAAAGAGGCGTTCCAGACAATTATCAGTCGCAACGTCCGTTTGAGCGAGGCGCCCAGCTTTGGGCAGTCTATTCTTGATTACGATCCCTCCTCTCCAGGAGCGGTCGCCTATCGCACATTGGCGGAGGAGGTAATAGCTCGTGGCTAAGCAGAAATTCGGCCTGGGACGGGGGCTGGATGCTTTGATATCGGGGGCCTCGGAAGTCATGGCCGCCCAGCAGCCCTCGCGCGTGGATGAACAGAATATCTTGCAGGTCGCTATCGATAGTCTTATGCCCAACCCACGCCAGCCGCGTAAGGTTTTCCGCGAGGATGATCCCAAATTGCTCGAATTGAGCGCCTCGATTAAAGAACACGGTCTGCTGCAGCCCCTGGTCGTGACGCGCCTGGGTGGAAATGCGGCAGAGCAAGCGGATAGCTGGTTTGGTGCCCCAACGACTGATAATCGCCCAGGCAATACAGCGGCGCAGAAAGACAAGACCGGTGTTGTACACTATCAGATCATTGCCGGCGAGCGGCGCTGGCGCGCTGCCCGGCTGGCGGGCCTGACAAGGGTGCCAGTTGTGGTCAAAGAGGCCACGCCCCTGGAAATGCTCGAACTGGCCCTGATCGAAAATATTCAACGCGCCGATCTGAATCCGATTGAGGAAGCGCTTGCCTACTCCGCCTTGATCGCCGAATTTGGCCTGACACAGGAGATGGTCGCCCGGCAGGTTGGCAAGGATCGCTCGACCATCGCTAATGCGCTGCGCCTCCTGCAACTGGCGCCGAAAGTGCGGGAAGCCCTGGTCAACCAGCTTGAGCATTTCACCGAGGGACACGCGCGCGCGCTGATCGGCATTACACGCGAGGAAGACCAGGTCGCTGCCATGCAAAAGATTATCACACTGAAACTGAATGTACGGCAGGCCGAGGAACTGGCCGCGCGCATCAAGGCGGCGGAACGCGACGACGCGGCGCGAGAGGAGATAGTAGTGCGTACTTCAAGACGAGCGCCCGATATAGAGGAACTGGAAGCGGAGTTTCGCAATGCGTTGATGGTCAAGGTTGATCTGAAGCGCAACGCGAAGGGCAGGGGGACACTAGTCCTACACTTCAATAACCAGGAAGAACTTGAGCGTTTATATAGCCAACTGGTGAAACGCGAAGACTGATTTCAATCCCCAATGGGAGATCGGGAAAAAGTCTTGCTCCCGCCCCATCCGTACAAGACGAGTATACCACCAAACCCGAAAAGGCGGTGCAAATACTCTAGATAGAAGGATAGCATATGGCAACGCTTGAGAATCCTTACGAAAAGGTACGCCCCAAGATGGTGGCCGCCCGGCTGGAGTTCATGAAACAACTGGCAAAATTCAGCAAGGATGAACTGACTCAACAGCCCGCCCCGGATGAGTGGTCGCCCCTCCAGCTGGCTTACCACCTCTATATCGCCGACGGCCTGGCGCTGGAGCAGATGCAGCTTGTGCAGACCGAAGATAATCCTATGATCATAGCGACGGAAGAAGAGACGCCGCGCCTGACACGTGCTTCTGAACCGCCGGCCTCTCTCGATGCTGTGCTGGCGGGTATGGCAGCCCGGCGCGAAGAAATTTTCGAGTATCTTGCCGCTTTACCCGCGGAAGCATGGGAACGCCCGTTCCGCCATCCCAAATGGGGCGAGCGCAAGTTTTATCAACTGGTGAATGTCCTGCCGCTCCACGAGCAGATACACGCGCAGCAACTGGCTGGGATCAAAGCGGCGCAGGGATGAGAAGGTAGAATATATCATCATACTAAGAAAAAGGGTCTCTCGGATGTCATTATATCTTCTTCTCTTCTTCCCTATCTTCGCTATTCGCTACTTTGAGCTAACATAGCAAATTTTGGAAGCATACATGAAAGATTGGGAAAGCCATGCTCTAAGTATAGATGAGGGAATAAGAGCAGATTTTCCTTATAACTCTAATTCTCTCCTGAGCTCTTCCAGGTAGGCATGCATGAAAGCCGTGCGCTGCTGCGCCATTGCGCGGCCCGTTTCCGTTGACATGCTATCCGCGAGCTTGAGCAACTTGGTGAAGAAGTGGTCGAGCATGTAGAGCCGGTCATCGGGCGGGCGCTGCTCCGCGAATGGATCGTGCGGGTGATACGAGCGCGTTTGAGATGTGCGCCGTATGGTCGCAGTGATCGCCCAGCGTAGAATTCCGGTTGCTCCCAGGGCCTCCAGCCGGTCGGCATCGCGCACCACGCGCGCCTCTAATGTACGTGGCTCGATTCCCTGGCTGTAACTGTGTGCGATGATCGCATGCAGTATGGCGTCTTTTTGTTCGGATGTTATGGGATAGGCTGAGAGCAGTTCGGAGGCCAGTGCTCCTGAAAGTTCAGCGTGATGCCGTGTTGTATCGTGTGAAAGACGGCCAATATCGTGCAACAGCGCGGCGGTACCGGCAATGAAACGATCCGCGCGTTCCCGCTCCGCGATGCGTACAGCAAGGTGATAGACCCTGCTTATATGTTCCCAGCCGTGAGCGGGATCGTCAAACCCGGCAAAACGTCGCTGCACATCGTCGTAAATTTCTGCCTCAATCTCTGCTTCTTTCGTTAGTATCTCCATAAGGATTGAAGTGGTCCTTTCGCCCGCCTGTGTTATGACTCTTCAACAGATAATACGATCATGGGCCGCTTTACCTGGTTAAAATCTCTCGTTTTTCTCAGTTTTCTTGAAAAATCCCCCAGGTGGGTGATGTCTTACAGCGCCCGGTTGCTCATACTAGACAATAGAAATCATAGCACAAGCAGCTATTAAAAGCACAACTTTACCAGTTCCTGCCTTTCACATCGTTGGATGGCTTGATAGGAGTCTTTCATGCAACACAACCAGAATGGTGATAGATCGTCTGCCGCCCTGGCAACAGAAACGCGGTTCGCGAATACAGCCACTATAGGTTCAGATATTGAGACGTTTGCTGATACTAAAGTGGGTACACTTGAGATAAATGAACACCGCGGTCCTTCAAGGGCAGAGAGGCGTACCGCTGTAATCAGCGTGCTACTCGTTGATGACCACGCTTTGATGCGCGAGGGGCTACGCCAATTGCTGGCATTGGAACACGATATGAAAATCGCCGGTGAAGCAGTTGATGGGTATGACGCGTTGCGAAAGATACGCAGGCTGCGCCCCGATGTGGTTTTGATGGATATCAGCATGCCCGTTGTAGATGGCCTGGCCGTGACGCGACAGATTACACAGGAAATTCCGTCGCCGGCCGTGATCATTCTGACCATGCATCGCCAGCAGCAGCAGATGTTGCAAGCTATGAAAAATGGCGCGCGCGGCTACTTGCTCAAGAGCGTCTCATCGCAAGAACTCGCGGAAGCGATTCGCAAGGTACGTGATGGCAGCATCTACATCGAGCCCGAACTGGCGGGCGCTATTGTCCATGATTATCGTCGTCTATCCAACGCGATGCCGGGGAATTCATCGATCACGGAGCTTACGGAGAAAGAGCTTGAAATCATCCGTTACGTGGCGGCGGGTATGAGCAACAGAGAGATCGCGGACAGCCTGGCCTATTCGGAGAAGACGGTGAAAAACTACCTCTCGATTATCTTCCAGAAATTAGGCATACGAGACCGCACGCAAGCGGCCATTTTTGCGCTGCGGCAAGGATTAATTCCTGAAGAGGAATAGGATGATGAAGCTAGTCCTGCCCCTTATCGTCCCGTTGAGCAATATCAAAAGTAATATAGGTGACAGTATCCCAGGCGTTGTGGATGCCGATGAACAGCAGCAGAACCGTTGCCCCACCGATGACGAACATCGTGGGTACTGGCTCATGGGGGAGTACAGCCGCCGCGACGAAGAGCGCGGCATACGCGGTAAACGGGCCTATGATATGCCCGAGCCAGTCTTCCAGCACCGGCTTATAGTCAGTCTGCCGCAGCGTCCGCCGTAAAACAATCAACACGTATGCCACTCCACACACACCCAGAAGGCCGAGCAAAAGGCTGGCATTCCAGAGCGCCGGCCATGGCGCGCTGAGAACGGCGGTGATGAAGAGCGCGGCGCAAAAATGCACTACATTCGGCGTGCCGTAGGCCGCAACCGCCCCGCCCGACCTGCGCGCCCTTGTTCCCGCGATCAATGTAATCACCACGAACATCAATCCCGTCAGAGCCGCTGCTGCGGAGCCAATGATGACGTAAAAATTTTGCCACGAATCTAGCGGGGCCACCAGTGCCTCTTGCACGATGTATTCCTCCTTCAGAGCGATTTCTCTACGTTTTGCTTATTATTCTATGCCGAAAGCATGCGCTCCGACATCAATGTCCCTATCCCTCACTGCTCTTTCGGCACACGCCAGTAGACCCCTTTCTCACGCGCCAGCAGTCCGGCCCCTACCAGCTCGCGCCGCCAGTAGGCCCAGTCGGGGTGATGGCGCTTGATGATTTCATTGACCTCGGATTCCTGGTAGCGCGTCCCATACTCAAAGCGGTTCGCGAACCACTTGAGAACAACGGCCCGTTTCTTCGTATTCATGGGAACGGCTTTCAGGCGTGGTCCGTCGAACAGGTCACGAATGACTCGCCTCTCCCATTCATCGCCCTCGATATCATCAACCAGGGATGCCATTCTCTCCGGGCTGAGCAGCAGTTTGCTGGTTTCGCGCAACGCAGCGGTGTTGAGGCGGTAGAAATGGGTATTCCCCTCGGCCTGCATCTCTACCAGCCCCAGGGCCTTCAGCTTCGCCAGGTGATGCGAGATGGTGGGAGGTTTTAAATTCAGCAGTGTGGCCAGTTCGTCGACACTGTATTCCTGGTTGGCCAGCAGACCCAGCAGTTTAAGCCGATTCTCGTCTGCCAGCCCCTTGAAGATTTCAAGCATCTTCTCAAATTCTTCCTGTTCCATTCTCACCTCACTTTAGCAAGCGCCTTCTGAGAGGAAATGGTTGTTGTACTGTTCCGGTTTCCTGCATAGATATTCTCCTTGACTTGCACACTGGAAAATTATCAGCTTAGGAAGGGATAACCCTCCAGAAGATATCGTGGTCGCGCCGCAGATAACCACGACCGACCAGGTCTTTTTTGAAAAAGGCATAGTCGTGGTAATGGCGCCGGATAATCGCGTTGACTTCTGTTTCCTGATAGCATACGCCGACCTCGAAAAGGTGCGCGAACCATCTGACAATGATTTCGAGGTTTTTCCGGCCCGCCGGTATCGTGATCAGGCGCGTACCGGCAAAATAACGCCGGATGATTTCTTGCTCCCTTGCTTCAAAGATGCTCTCGTCAACAACAAATTCATCCGTCAGAACTTTGACAGTTTGCTGTAAAAAAAGGTGTCCTGCTGCCTGAATGTGCTGCATTTCTTTCCTGTCAGGTGAAAACATAGCTTTATCTAACAAGCAATTTCAACGTTCATCTAATTTAGTTGTAACACAACAGGAAAGAAATTACAAGAGAGAAGACCTGGTGATTACCTATAAGTCAGCCAGAGATTCTTCGCTGTGCTCAGAATGACACGGCGGGCCGTGTCATTCTGAGCACAGCGAAGAATCTCTGGCGTGGAACCGTTCAATATGCCCAACTCGCATTCCTCCGACATTTATGGGTAATCACCGGAGAAGACGAGATTAACCCGATAGAATCCTTCTTTCCCTCCACCAGTTCTCCTTTGATTACTGGGGCTTCTTCACCTGGCCCGCTCGATCAAAGCAATTTCCAGGAGGGCCAGGGTGCCACTAAAACACAACTTTGCGCATGGCATTCAATTTGCGGGCGTATATCTTCTCGCCCTCGGAGGCCGAAGGATTATCGGGCACATACGGCCAGGCCCCGGCAAAACTTTGATATGTCACACGTCCCAGAATCAGCGTATCCGCCGCGCTCATCAGGTCGTCCTCATATTTTCCCATCTCCTCTTCGACCCTCACCCAATCCATTTCGCCGTTTGGTCCTGCGATGAAGCCATCAAGCGTGACCCACGTTGTTATAATGATTTTTCTCATACATCCTCTTTTCAAACAGGATATCAACTTCTAAGATTGGGTGGGAATTCCTGCAGGAGCCACATATTACCGTCGGGATCGCTGAATCCGGCGTACTTAACTCCCTGGATGTCCCAGATCTCGGCTACTTCAAGCCCCCGTTGAACCAACGCGGCGCGGGACTTTTCTATATCCGCTACAACCAGGTGCAGGCCTTTGACCGATCCAGGCTGCATGTCGGTGATTTCGCCCATGCCGGTTCCGAAGACAATCGAGCAGGCCGACCCGGGCGGCGTGAGCTGGACAACTCGCATCGCGTCGTTAAGACGCACATCAACCTCCAGTATAAACCCGGCTTTTTCAACGTAGAAAGCCTTAGCGCGATCAACATCGGACACCGGTACCGGCACCAGTTCAAGTTTCATATTGGGTACTGCCATATTGCTCTCTGTCATCGTGATTGCTCCTTTCCATAGTCCCAAAACGTCAGGGCCTACGCTACCGGTTCGTAGTAAAGAAGAACGTTTCCTGACTGGAATTGCTGTGTTCTGAGCAAATTCAGCTTCAATCTCTCATGCAGGCCCTTGAACAAGGATTTGCCGCTGCCCAGGACGACGGGATTCACCATGATGCGCAGTTCGTCGAGCAAACCCATTTCTAGCAGGCTTACTGCCAGGTCGGAACTGCCGAAGACAGCGATGTCTTTGCCGGGTTGCTGCTTCAATTGGGCGATTTCTTCGGCGACATGCTCTTTCACCAGCCGCGTATTCTGCCAGTTGGCCTTCTCAAGCGTTCTGGAGACCACAATTTTGGGCATCGTATTCATCTTTTCGGCAACGATTGGATCGTCCTCTCTCGCGAAATCGGTGGGCCAGAAACTCGCCATGACCTCATATGTCACGCGGCCAAACAACAGCATACCGATATCGTTGAGCTGGTTGATGGCGAAGTCGTTGAACTCTTCGTTCACGTTATGCCATAACCTCGTCCCATACGCTACACTATAGAAGCAAACGCCAGAGAAACAGGAGATCGTGTATTCGTTCTCTCATTTCAGCGCCACTGAAGCATCCGGGCGCTGCTCGTGCTCTCTGACGCGAAGATGCAAAACGCGGATTGTGCGCAAGGAGGCTCCAGGTGAAACAACAGAGCATCGGTTTCCTCGCGTGGTTATAGCGCTTGTTGACCTTCATCTGGGTCGTGCTCATCTTTGGGGCAGCAGCCGGAGTGCTGGGCAATATTGTCTATGCCTCTCTGACAACACCAAATTTCAGCTTGAACGATCTGGGTCACCTCGCCTTGATCTCCTGGTTCACCGCCCATCTTCTCCTGGTTATACTGATCTTGCTTGCATTCATTGCACTCAATATCATTGCCTACAGTGCTCATCACCACCGGCAACACCTGGAAAAACAACAACAACTGGTCAAAGAGAACGCGCTTGTCGATATTGCCAGGGGCATTACAGATATCGGACAGGGTGTACGTGAAGCTCTTGAGAAAAAGGACACATCTCCTGCACCAATTCTACCTACCCCTTCCACTACACCGGCTAACCAGGACATTGTAGCAGAAGGGCAGGTCTTCACCATTCCCTATCGCCGCAACCCTTTCTTCACCGGTCGCGAACAATTGCTTGCCGATCTACACACCCATTTCACCCGGGCGGCTGCCGCCGCCATCACCCAACCGCAGACCATCACCGGCCTGGGCGGTATCGGCAAAACCCAACTGGCCGTTGAATACGCTTACCGCTACCGGAACGACTATCACCATATCCTGTGGGCAAACGCTAGCGACCGCGCAACCCTCGGCGAATCTTTTGTCAAACTCGCCAGAGAATTACAACTTCCCAAAAAAGAGCAGCAAGACCAGAACATCATCATCGAGGCGGTTAAAAAATGGCTCAGCACTCACGACCAGTGGTTATTGATCCTGGACAACGCCGATGATCTTTCCCTGGCAACCCACTTCATGCCATCAGGAGACAAAGGGCATATTCTGCTGACCACGCGAGAAGCGGCCACGGGTCGCATCGCCAAAGGCTTTGCTGTAGACAAAATGAGCGAAGCCGAAGGCGTTTTGTTCCTCTTACGACGCGCCAACATCCTCACCTCACCGGATGCTACCATCGCACAGGCCAGTGAGACCGAGCAAAAGCTAGCTGCCGAGATTGTCCGCGAGATGGACGGATTGCCGCTGGCATTGGAGCAGGCAGGCGCCTATATCGAGGAGAACCAATCCTCGCTGGCGGATTACCTGAAAGCCTATCGACAAAGGCAGGCGTCCCTGCTAGCCAGGCAAGGCAGAACGAGTCGTGATTATCCCAACTCGGTTGCCACTACGTGGTCGCTGTCCTTTCAACAGGTCGAACAAAACAACTCCACAGCCGCCGAATTGTTACGTTTCCTGGCATTTCTGGCCCCTGATGCCATTCCTGAAGAACTGATCGTTGAGGGGGCAAGCGAACCTGGCCCGAAATTGAAAGCGATTGAAAGCGATGAAACGCTTTTGAATGAGGCGATTGGCACCTTGCGTCGTTACTCGCTGGTGCAGCGCAACATAGATAAGCACCTACTTGCTATTCATCGGCTGGTACAGGCGATTCTTAAGGCCGATATGACACAAGAGGTGAAGCGCCAATGGGCAGAACGAACGGTTCGTGCTGTCAACAAAGCTTTTCCTGATGTCAAAGATATCAACCAATGGCCAAAGTGCGAACGTTATCTTCCCCATGCGCTCATGTGTGCTGAACTGATTGATACTTATGATCTTGAGTTTACTGAAGCGGCTCGTCTACTGAATCAAACGGCATTTTATCTGAATGATCATGCGCAGTATGAGCAAGCCGAACCTCTCTGCCAGCGCGCCCTGGCAATCTTTGAAGAGGTGCCTGGCCCGAATCATCCCAGTACAATAACTGTTCGAGGAAACTATGATGGTTTGCTTGAAGCAATGAAAAGGAAGAGGGGTGGGTGATTAAGTTCCCTCCTGACAGGCAGCTTCTCATTGGTGAGCGGATTGTAGAAGGTTTTTCATACGAGTGCCCCAGGCGACCTGTCCCGGCGTTAAACCGATCTTCCCTGCTGCATGGATATTGGCTCCACGCGAGAGGAGGAAAGCTACCATCTCGGTCTTTCCACACCTGACCGCGCGGTGCAAGGGCGTTTCTCCTAGCTTATCTCGCGCTTCTATATCCGCTCCACAATCCAGTAACGCTTTGGCAACCGGCACGTTTCCTCGTCGTGCTGCCATGTGGAGGGCTGTGCAGTGCTTGAGTCGCTCCGGCGCGTTGATATTTGCTCCGGCGCGAACCAGGGCATGAACTACTGCCGGACCATTTCGTCCATGAGATGTGTTGCCTACGCGATATAGCGGTGTGTGCCCCCATCGGTCCCTGGCATTGGGGTCCGCGCCCAGTTGTAGAAGGAGTTCCACTATGGAGAGCAGGCGAATTACTGCCGCTCAGGATCGCCAGAAAACTCAGAAATGCCGCGCGATCACGGTGAAAGGAAGCCTGCATAACAGGATGCTCGATCACGGCCAGAACTACATCAGCGTTTCCCTGGCGAGCGGCGACGATCATCTCCTCGAGCAACTGCTGTGCCTGCCAGCGGGCTTTGATGTCCTGATGCAAGTGAGAGGGTTCGAGTTCGTTCTGGCGCCCGTTGGGGATGGGATGTTCCAGGAGCGCAGGAGATTTGCTGGCCGCCTCTGCCGGTTGATTGATCATAAAGGCCGAAGATTGGGCGAAAAACCAGCGTAAGGCGCTTCGCGCTGGCTCCTCGATCTTCACGTCATCGATCGCCTGAAACATATTAGTGAGCCAGGCCGCTCGCTCCCGCTGTCCAATGGCGAAACGCAGATGTGCTTCGTACAGGGAGAGCGACCACCGGCGCGGAGCATACACGCATGGGCCGCCAAAGAACTGGATGAAGAAGTCTGCCAGCGCTTCGATAGGACATCCCTTGAGGGTTGGTGGATAGAGAGGACGCAGCACCGGATCGTGCTCAACATGAGCATAAAAGGCCGCTACGAGTCTGCGGCAGGTGTCGATCCCACCAAGCGCGGAATACAGATCGACGCCAGGAGAATCGGCTGTCGAGGCAGGAAAATCCGGCTCAGGCTCTATCTCTGTCATGCATCCTGTCCTTTCGCTTCTCACTGCGCGAGGAAATTGGCTGGCTTTATTATAGCAGAATGAGGGCGAATCATCCCAGCTTTTAGGTGAAAAGCTGGGATGATTCATGTTGAAGGATTACGAGGGCTGGACGACTGCTTCGCCTTGCTCCCCAACCTCCTCCAACTGAGAACCGAGTTCTACCAACAACGTACCGAATTTGCCGACAACTGACCTGACGAAGGTAGGCTGCTGGCGAGCAGAAGCCCGCACATGGCTCTGTTCGAAATCGTGAAGAATCTGGCTGTGACGCTCTGCGATTGACTTCTCATAGAGGTATGAGTTGAAAGACATTGCCTTTTCTCCTTTTTGCTACCCGTTTGTTTTTCTCTACTGATTTAAGTATACTCTGATAAGAGGATAGAATCGGTCCTGATAAGCACGAATTTTCGCGAGAAGGAAAAAAGTGATGTACCATCCCACAACGCGCGTCCTGACAGTGCTTGAACTGCTGCAGGCGCACCGGCAGATGAGCGGGCCGAAGCTCGCCGAACGTCTCGAGGTCGATGTACGCAGCGTGCGCCGCTATATTATGATGCTGCAAGACCTGGGCATCCCTATCGAGGCCGAACGCGGGCGCTACGGCAATTATCGCCTGATGCGCGGCTATAAAATGCCCCCCTTGATGTTCACCGAGGACGAGGCGCTGGCGCTCACACTGGGACTGCTGGCGGCGAAACGCTTAGGCCTGGTCATGGCAGCTTCGGCGGTCGAAGGCGCGCTTGCCAAAATCGACCGCGTGCTGCCCGAGGCCCTGCGGGAACGCGTGCAGGCCGTGCAGGAAACGCTCATACTCGAAAACGTTGCGCGCTACCGCTCATCGCCGGAAAGCGCGGTGGTACTCACTTTTAGTACGGCTACGCGGCAGCAGAGGCGCGTCTGGATGCGCTACCACTCCGGTCAGGATCAGGAGACCGAGCGCGCCGTCGATTCCTACGGCCTGATCTTCCACTCCGGCATCTGGTACACGGTTGGCTATTGCCACCTGCGGCAAGGCCTGCGCGTGTTCCGCCTGGACCGGGTACTCAAGGCTGACCTGCTCGAAGAGGCGTTTACGCGCCCGCTCGATTTCGACAGCCTCGCGTATCTCAGGCGCTCCATGGCCGGCATGCCGGGAACCTGGAAGGTGGAGGTTTTGCTGGAGATGCCCTGGGAGGAGGCCGAACGCGAAGTATCACCAACAATGGCGATGCTGGAACGAGAGCCGGGCGGCGTGGTCATGAGTTGCTATACACAAAACCTGGATTGGATGGCCTATTACCTGGTTACCCTGCGCTGCCGTTTTATCGTGCGTGAGCCGCCCGAACTCCGCGCCGCGCTGCGCAACCTGGCGGCGGATATTGCGCAGCTGGCGGAACGCGGCGAGAGCAAGCGAGTAGATATCCGCAACCCGTGAGATCTCCCCCTGCCATATCCGCCAGGCAGAGAGCGCTAAATGGCAAGATAATCGTGCCAAAGCTGAAGTTGGGGATCAGGGTGACCAGCGAGAGAAAGAAGGCATTGATCAGGGCGGTGAAGGCGCCGCCCGCAACAACCTGTTGCTCTATGGGCGCGCGGCGTGTGACGGTCTGTTGCGGCGCAATTGAAACGGCTACGAAGAGCAGGCCGACGAGCGCGGCTCCAGCGCTGGCGCTGGCGACGAAGAAATTGGCGAATTGGGGTGGAACCATGGTTTCTTATCACCTCTCAGCTGATGCGCAACTCCTGCATTAGTAAACGCACAAACCCAGGATAAGTGCAAAAAACGAGGGGTCTGACGGTTCTTCACCCCCACGAGCGAGAGGCTCGGAGTCTACCTCTCGCCCATTCAACGAGCGCCTGCTGCTATTGCAGAAGCAGCCGTCGTTATAGACGAGGGTGACGCGGGTCGAGGTGGCAACCAACGTCACTATCAGGTGGAGAATCGAGGGTGAGTTGGAGATGCTGCAAAACGTCTGCTCTTTGATGACAGCATCATCGACAACGCCGCTCAACTGGATTTTTTCTCACATCCATAGGGTAGCAGATGGGTATTAAATAAGCGTTATGTGAAGTTTAAAAAGTGCTTATATCTCGCGCGGCCTCCTGTAAGGACAGTGTTGTCTTAAATTGCGTCATTAGCATATTAGTACTGGTTTATCTGAGCGCACAGACTTGTGGGTAATCACCAGAAAGGCGATTGAAAAGTCGAGAGCAGAAGCTGGACTCACTTTTGAATCGCCCTGATCACCAGGGTTCATCTGACATCCACTCATAACTCGGGGTGCAGGGGTTTCACCCCTGCCGGGGTGCGGGGTGTCCCCGCTTGCTTCCCCTCCCATCCTGACGGGCCGGAGGCCCGCTGAAAGAAT
>Ga0070737_10000583_pt1 | contig 72023 bp, 65 predicted proteins | sample Coa_R1_10_FD_66438 | JGI IMG/M metagenome (GOLD analysis project Ga0070737, IMG submission 66438) | Surface soil microbial communities from Centralia Pennsylvania, which are recovering from an underground coalmine fire - Coalmine... | ecosystem: Environmental > Terrestrial > Soil > Unclassified...
GCGCGGGGACCTCAACGGCCGCGCGCGGGGAATTCCGATGGCCACGCGCGGGGAATTCCGATGGCCACGCGCGGAGACTTTCCGTGGCCGCCTATGGGGAGAATGCCATGGCCGCCGTCATCGGCGACGGCATTCGCTCGGCGGACGGCGAAAGGCTCGCCTCGTCGGCCGACCTCGCACCGTGACTCGCGAGTCGGTCAAGTCCCTGCACGGTGAGTTCAAGAGCCGCCGCGGTAATCACCGACTGAAGCACGCCATCTTCCTCGCCGCGTTCGCTGCCCTGCGCACGCCCGGTCGACGCCCTTCTACGACCGAGGACGTTCCGAGGGCAAGCGCACAGCGCGGCGTTGACCTGCCTCGCCCCGGGGGCGCTGCCACGGCCATCGCGGCGATCCGCTGCGGCGAGTTCTACCGGACGAGCACACCCGGGCTCGAGGTCGTCGGCGCCGACCAAGCTGCCTGACTGCGTCGACAAGCCGATGCGGGCACCCCCCGTCGCGGCGCGGATCCGCCCAGTTCCAACCGCCGGCTGCGCGGGTAGAGCAAGTTCGTGCCCGTGACGCGCGCCCCAGAGGTGCCCGACGACCTCTGGCGCGCCACGAGCCGACCGCGCACGAAGCGGGTGGCTTCGAGCCTGCTGCGGACCGTGCCGAGGCTCGATCGCGAGCGCCCCCCGGTGGTCCCCCTCGACAGCTCGCTGCCGGTTCTGCTCCTCAAGATCGGGCGGTACTCGCTGAGCCACGGCTCGCTCGGCGCGCTGCGCTCCCTCGGTCGGGCGGGCGTACCCGTGACCCTCGTCACGGAGAGTCTCCTCGCGCCGGCCTGCCTCTCGCGCTACGCGACCCGCAGGATCCGGTGGCCGACGACGGGCACCGAGCCGACGCGGCTCCTCGTCGACGGACTCGCCGCGCTCGGCCGCCGCCAGGATGCCCGCTCGCTCGTGATCGCCACCGACGACGAGGCCGCAGTCCTCGTCGCCGAGCACAGCCCGGAGCTCGGCGATCTCTTCGTCCTCCCGCCGGTCGCGCCCCGCCTGCCGGGGATGCTCGCGAGCAAACGGGAGTTGTTCGAGCTGTGCGGGGTGCACGGTGTCCCGACGCCGAAGACGGCCTTCCCCCACGCCGCGTCCGACGTCGTCGGAATCGCTCGGGACCTGGAGTTCCCCGTCGTCGTCAAGAGCGTCGAGCCGTGGGTCCGGCTGCAGCACCCGGTGGTTCGGGCCACCACGGTCGTCACGAGCCCAGAGGACCTGCTCGCGCTCGCCCGCGGGCGCGAGGCGTTCCCCGCGCTCGTCCAGGAGCACATCCCGGACTCGGCCAGCCAGGACTGGATCGTCGCCGCCTACTTCGACCGCAGGAGCGAACCCGCCGCGCTCTTCACCGCGCGAAAGCTCCGCTCCTGGCCGCCTCGAGCCGGCGTCACCACCTACGCACAGGTGCGCTCGAACGACGTGCTCGCCGAGACGGCCGCCGCCTTCTGCCGGGGCATCGCGTACCGCGGGATCATCGACATGGACTGGCGCTTCGACGAGCGCGACGGCCAGTACAAGCTGCTCGACGCGAACCCCCGACTTGGAGCCCAGTTCCGTCTCTTCGAGACGGATGTAGGGATCGACGTCGTGCGGGCGATGCACCTCGACCTCTCCGGTCGCGCGGTTCCGTGCGGCCAGCAGATCGAGGGCGAGACGATCATCGTCGAGCACCTCGACGTGCCGGCCCGCCTCCGCTACCGAGCGATCCCGACACGCGAAGCACGAGCCGAACCGGCCGGTCGTCCCCGTCTCACCTGGGCCGCCGCGGACGACCCGCTCCCGGCGGCGGCGGCCCTAGCCTTCGCGCTGGTCGAGTGCGTGCGAGCCCTGCGTCGCCGAGCGCTCCGGCTCGTGCGCGGCGCGCTCGCCCGAGGCTGGCTCGCTCGCAGGCCGGGACCCGCGCAGGTGTGTCCGAGCTGACGCGAGCGACCGGCCGTGCAGTCGTTCCAGCACCCCGCGGGCAAGCGCCGGCGATGCGACGCGCGTGCCACAGACGAACCGGAGCACGGGGCCGAAGGTCGCGGCAGCAGCCAGACCGGTGAAGAAGAGGCCTTCGCGCGACGACTCGAGCGAGCGAGACAGGCGCGGCGAACCGCCGACGCGCCGCAGGCCCCGGCGCAACTCGGGCACGAGGAAGCCCAGGCGATCGAGCTCCACCGCGTAGCCGGTCGCCGCGAGGACGTGGTCGACCTCCAGGACCTCCTCGCCCCCGGGGCGCTCCAGGACGAGCCGAACGGTGCCGTCCCCTCGTGTCGCCGCACGCACGCGCGCTGAGAGGTGGAGGCTGATGCGCTCGGAGAAGCGACGCCGGAGCCACCAGCCGCCAGACGGCCCGAGCACCCGCCGCACGAGCTCGACGCGCAGCGCTGCCGGCAGATGGCGGAACAGCGGCGCGCCCTTCGCCGCCGCGACGAGGGACCAGCCGGGTCCGAGCGGAGAGGCGGGCTTGCGGATCCGTTCCAGCACCGAGCGAGCCTCCGAAGGCGGCGAGCCCCACGAGATCCGCGGCGCGCGCGCCACCAGGTGGACGGTCGCGCCGGCCTCGATCAGCAGCACCGCCGACTCGAGGGCCGACTGGCCAGCGCCGACGACGGCGACGCGCTGGCCGGCGAGCACCCCGAGGTCGCTGTGCTCCGAGGAGTGGGAGAGCTGTCCGCCGAGGTCGGCACCGTCGAGCTCGCCCGGCACGTGCCGGAAGGGGCTGAAGCCGCACGCGAGGACGACCGCCCGCGTGCGGACGAGCTCTCCGGTGCCGAGCTCGAGCACGAAGCCTCCCCGTGCCGGCGCGACCTGCCGCACCTCGACTCGCTCGACATCCGGCACGAGGTGCTCCTGGAACCAGCAGCCGTAGTCGACGAAGAGCTCGAGCGCGACCGGCGTCAGCTCCGTCAGCGGCTCAAGCCCCCGGCCTGCGCAGAAGTCCTCGAGCGCGAACCCTCGGCACGGAGCGTCGAGACTGGACGCCGCCGGAGCTGACTTCAGGAACATGCCGCGAGGCATGTGCTCCACCCAGGCAGACATCGGCACGCCGAGGACGCGGGGCTCCAGACCGAGTGCGCGCAGGTGCGCGGCAGCCGATAGCCCGTAGGGACCCGCTCCGACGACGACGACGTCGCAGTCCTGCGCGCTCGGACCCAACGCGGCGTGGTCCCGACCTGCCTGCAACGGTGTCCCTCCCTCCGACTGTCGTTGGTGCGTGCTTCGCGCCGAGTGCAGCGTGCTCCTCGTGCCGTGTGGCGTGGAACTGCCCGGTGCGGCCACCTCCGCAAACCGGGCGCGACCCCGGCGTCCGCGACGACGTCTGTCGGGTCGAGTTCGGAGGCCCGCACCACCAGCCCAGACGGGCGATGCGCCCACAGCGCCAGCCCTCGCTCGCCACGGCGCTCGACCCCACGCGAGCCGCTGTCGCTAGGACCGGTCGGGCCCGGTGGTCCGGCAGCCAAACGGTGCACTCGACCCGACCAGCCTCCTGGCGCAGCGTCTCGCCGGCTGTACTCGCCGGAGGCGGCACCAGCACTCGAGTCCGGGCCGTCAGCCACACCCGCACGCGCCCCGCGTGCCCGCCGAACGACCGCGCTAATCTTCAGTGCCTCGCTCGGCGGACTCGTTGCCGACGTCGGAGTGGCGGAATAGGCAGACGCGCTAGCTTGAGGGGCTAGTGCCCGCAAGGGCGTGGGGGTTCAAGTCCCCCCTCCGACACCAACGCTTCACAGGTACAACGTCCGGTCACGACGTCCGGGCGCTCCCCGTCGCAGGTGCTCAGCCCGACGAGCTCGGCGCGGTCGTCGGCACGGTCGGCGGAGGATTCAGCTGGATCGCCCACTGATCCGCGTTCCAGAGCGGTCCGGCCCACGTCTGCGTGGTGCTCACGTTGACGACGTCGACCCGGGTGACGAGGGTCATCGGGACCTGGAAGAGCGGGAGCGTCGGCATGTCGGCCCACAGCTGCGTGTCGATCTCGTTGTACAGGCCCGCCGCGGCCGTCGCGTTCAGCTCACCCGCCGCCTCGTTGAAGAGCGCGTCCACGGCTGGGTTGTCGTAGCCGAGCACGTCCGCGGTGACCGATCCCGTGGCGACGGCGTCAGGCTCACCGACCGTCCCCGTCGACGCCGCGGGGGACGCGGCGCCTGGCGCGCTCGAGGACGCGGCCGGCGACGCGCCCACCGGCGCCGTGTACAGACGCGCCATCGCCGACGGGTAGGGCGACAGGGTGTAGGGGGCGAGCGCCAGCTCGTAGGAGCCCGCCGGGAGGATCGTCGCGAGGAGCGCAGCCTCGGGCACGTCGCGGATCCGCACGACGATGCCGACCTGGAGGAGCTGGGCCTGGATCTCGGCGGCGACGGACGCCATGACCCTGCTGCCGCTCGGGACCGTCAGGTCGAGCACGAGGCGGCGGTGGCTCGGCGTCATCACGTAGCCGTCGGCGTCCTGGGCGTAGCCGACCTTGGCGAGGAGCGCGGCAGCCTCGGCGAGGTAGGCCGAGGCGTACGCGCTGTCGTTGCCCTGGCTGCCTGGCGCCCCGGCCAGGGTGATGCGATTGCCGCTCGTCGTCCCGAAGGTGGTGTCGAGTCCGATCGTATTGGCGACGAGCTCGTGGCGGTCGATCGCCTTGGCGATCGCCTGGCGGACGTCGACCGACCCGAGGACGGGGTTCGCCACGTTGAAGACGAGCTGCCACAGCGTCGGAGCGAGCGCCGCGGAGCCGACGAGGTCCGAGCTCGTCTCGAGCAGCCGGGTGACAGCCGGTCCCGACGGGACCTCTGCGACGTCGACACGGCCCGACCGCAGAGCAGCGAGCGTGGCCCGCTCGCCGTGCACCACTCGGAAGATGATCCGGTCGAGCCGGGGCTTCGGACCGAAGTAACGGGGATTGCGGTCGAGCACGAGCTCGCGCCCCGGAACGACCCTCGCCACCTCGAAGGGCCCGCCCGAGATGACCCGGCGTGGATCGAAGCCCTGGAAGGCACGTGACCACCCGAAGCGTCGCGCGATGTGGGCGGGAATGAGGTTGGCAAACAGGCCCTCCCAGTCAGCGAAGGGCGTCTTGAACACCACCGTCACCGTCCTGCCGCCGTTCGATCCGGTGACCGACTCGATGTCCTGGTAGCCGCGCAGCAGGTCGCCGGGGGGCAGCTGAGCGCCCATCGCCAGGTGCTCCCGCCAGTTGTAGATGAAGTCCTCGGCGGTGATCGGGACCCCGTCGGACCAGCGGGCTGCCGGGTTGATCGTGTAGACCACGGTCTCGGGGCTCACACCGGTCGTCTCCGCCTGAGCGAGCAGCCCTCCCCCCCCGCCGGCGAGGATCACGTTGCCGGACGGGTTCACGACGAACGGCTGCGGCCAGACCTGCGCCATCACCTCGGTCGTGACCGCGTTCGCGCCGGCCGGCGCCGAGGGGTTGAAGTTCGTCGGCAGCCGGGAGACCGCGACGGTCACCGTGCCGCCCTGGGCGAGGACGAGCGGCCCCTGGTCGGCGGACTTCGTCGTCACGGGGGCGGTCGCGCCAGCACGCCCGCACGAAGCGAGGCCGAGACCGACGAGGACGAGCGCGAGGGCAGAGCGGCGGCTCAGCCCCACCGCAAGCCGATGATGATGGTCGTGAACGCGAAGACGATGGCGATCGTGATCGTCAGGCGGTCGAGGTTCCGCTCGGCGACCGTCGACCCCGCCGCCGCGCTCCCGATGCTCGAGCCGAACATGTCCGACAGGCCGCCGCCGCGACCAGAGTGCAGCAGGATGAGGATGACGAGGGCGAACGAACAGACGGCCTCGATCCCGACGAGGATGTCCGTGAGCACCGAATGCGACCTCCCGAGGCTGCGGCCCGGCGAAGCCGGAGGTTAGCAGGGCACCTCGGCGGATCGGCGCCGCGCCCTCAGGCGCCGGCGCGGCAGATCGCGGCGAACCCCGTGGCGTCGAGGCTCGCCCCGCCGACGAGGAGCCCGTCCACGTCCTTCGCCGCGAGCAGGTCCGCCGCGTTCTCCGATGTGACCGACCCCCCGTACTGGATGCGGGTGGCCTCGGCCGCGCTCCCTGCCAGCCGTGCGAGCTCGGCCCGGATCGCGGCGCACATCTCCGCGGCGTCGTCGGGCGTCGCCGTGTGCCCGGTGCCGATCGCCCAGATCGGCTCGTAGGCGACGACGGCCTCGGCCACGACGGCCGCGGGCCGGCCGACGAAGGCCGCCTCGACCTGGTGGCGGACCTTGTCGAGAGCGATGCCGGCCTGCCGCTCCTCGAGCGACTCACCGACGCACACGATCGGGCGCATCCCGTGCCGCACGATCGCGTCGACCTTCCGCCGCACGACTTCGTCGGTCTCGCCGGCATACGCACGGCGCTCGGAGTGTCCGGCGAGCACGTAGGTCACGTTCAGCTTCGCGAGCATCTCGGCGCTCACCTCGCCGGTGAACGCGCCGCGGTCCTCGTAGTGGCAGGTCTGCGCGCCGAGCTGGACGGGAATCCGGTCGGTCTCCACCGCCGTCTGGACCGTGCGCAGCGACGTGAACGGCGGGTGCAGGCTCACCTCCCGACCGGCCGGGAGCCCTCCCGCTCGCAGGAGGGCGGCGAGCTCCTGCACGAGCTTCAGCGCCTCGAAGTGGTTGCCGTTCATCTTCCAGTTCCCGCTCACGAGGATGGTGCGGCCCGTCACCGCCCGCCTCCGGCACGCAGCCCACGCGACGCTCGCAGCGCCGCGAGCCCGGGAAGGTCGCCGTGCTCGAGGAGCTCGAGCGACGCTCCCCCGCCGGTCGACACGTGGCCGATGCGCGGCGCGAGCCCGAAGCGGTCGAGCGCGGCGACCGAGTCCCCCCCGCCCACCACGGTGAAGCCCGGACAGTCGGCGACGGCCTCCGCGAGCGCCCTCGTCCCCGCGGCGAAGCGGGCGTCCTCGAAGACGCCGGCAGGACCGTTCCACAGGACGGTGCGCGCGGCGAGGATCACCTCCCGGTAGCGCGCGCGAGTCGCCGGACCGATGTCGACGCCCTGGAAGCCGTCGGGGATGTCCCCCCCGACGACGCGCACCTCACCGGGATCGGCGGCGGCGCCGGCGTCGTCGTCGGGGTGGAGCGCGCCGCCGGGGCCGAGGACCACGTGGTCGAGCGGCAGCAGCACCTCGACCCCGCTGGCGAGGAGGTCGGAGCAGGCGGCCAGGCTGCGCTCGTCGAGCAGCGACGAGCCGACGCGGCGGCCGCGCGCGGCGAGGAACGTGTAGCTCATACCGCCGCACACGACGAGGGCGTCCACCCGGCCAGCGAGGGACCGCAGCACGCCCAGCTTGTCGGCCACCTTCGCCCCTCCGATCACGGCGACGAAGGGCCGCTCGGCGCCCTCGAGGAGCGTCCCGAGGACCTCCACCTCGCGGGCCAGCAGGCGCCCCCCGGCCGATGGCAGGCGGGATGGTGGCCCCACGATGGAGGCGTGCGACCGGTGGCACGCGCCGAACGCGTCGTTGACGAAGTAGTCGTGACCGGCGACGAGGCGGTCGACGAAGGCCGGGTCGCCGGCCTCCTCGCCTGGGTCGAAGCGGAGGTTCTCACCGAGGGCCACCCCGGGGGCGAGCTCTGCCAGGCGCGCCCGCACCGGCGCCAGGCTGAAGCGTTCGTCGGGTCGGCCGTGCGGCCGGCCGAGGTGGGACACCACCGTGACGCGGGCGCCGCGCTCGGTGAGCCACCCGAGGGTCGGGAGCGTCGCCCGGATGCGGAAGTCGTCGACGACCCGCCGCGTGCCGTCGGGGTTCTCGGCGAGCGGCACGTTGTAGTCGGCGCGTACGAGGACCGACGCGCCCTCGACCGGCGGCAGGTCCTCGAGGACAGGGACCGAGAGCCTCACGCCGCGCCGACGATCGAGGCCAGGTCGACGAGGCGCGACGAGTAGCCCCACTCGTTGTCGTACCAGCCGAAGACCTTGACGAGGGTGCGGTCATCGCCGATCGGCAACGTCATCGTGAGCTCGGCGTCGAAGACGCACGACGCCGCCGAGCCGACGATGTCGCTCGAGACCAACGGGTCCGGCGAGTACTCGAGGACCCTCGCGAGCGGTCCCGACGCGGCTGCCTTGGCGAAGGCCTCGTTCACCGTGGCGGCGTCGACGGCGGCGCGCACGATGGCGGTGAAGTCGGTGATCGACCCGTCGGGCACCGGGACGCGCAGGGAGGTCCCGTCGAGGCGTCCCTTCATCGCCGACAGGACGAGCGAGGTGGCTCGCGCTGCGCCGGTCGTCGAGGGCACGATGTTCACCGCCGCGGCGCGCGCCCGCCGGAGGTTGTCCCGGCCGAGGTCGAGCAGCTCCTGGTCGTTGGTGTAGGCGTGGACCGTCGTCATGAGCCCCTGGTCGACCCCGAACGCGTCGTCGAGGACCTTGACCATCGGCACGAAGCAGTTCGTCGTGCACGACGCGTTCGACACGACGACGTGGCGCTCGGGGTCGAAGGTGTCGTCGTTCACGCCCACGACGAAGGTGGCGTCCGCGTCGCTGCAGGGAGCCGAGACGATGACGCGGCGTGCTCCCCCGTCGAGGTGGCCGGCTGCGGCCTCCCGCTTCGTGAAGCGGCCGGTCGACTCGATGACGACGTCGACGTCGTGGCGTGCCCAGGGCACCGCCGACGGCTCGCGCTCGGCGTAGACCGCGATGGGCGCGCCGCCCACGATGAGGCGGCCGTCGGCCACCTCGACCGGCACGCCGAGCCGCCCGTGGGTCGAGTCGTAGCGGAGCAGGTGGGCGTTGACCTCGGGACGCAGCAGGTCGTTCAACGCGACGACCTCGACATCCGTCCTCGCCGCGAGCACGGCGCGCAGGAAGTTGCGCCCGATCCGGCCGAACCCGTTGATGCCGACCCGCACCGCCATAGCCATCACCGTCCCACGACGACGCCCGCCGGCGTGAGCCACGCGGCCCGCCTGGCGAGGGAGAGGACACTCTCGCTCAGCACCCTACCGGCCCGCAACTGCGTCGCCGGTGCTCAGGCGATGGCAGCCTCGAGCGCGGCGGCCAGGCGCCCGGCGTCGTGCGCGAGGCCGTCGCCGGACGCGAGGCGCGCCGCGTGGACGCGGATCCCGGGCGGGACCTCGCCGAGCGCGATCGCCGAGGGGTCCGCGACGACGACGTCGGGCACGACGCCGTGGTCGATGAGGGCGGCGACGTGGCGAGCGACGTCGAACCCGGCCGTCTCCGGGCACTGCTCCCGCAGGTTCGAGACGTAGACGCGCCTCGCTCGCGCCTGGGCGAGCGCCCGCGCCGTCTCGCGTGGGGCGAGGGCGGCGAGCACGCTCGTGAACAGCGAACCCGGGCCGATGACGATCGCCTCCGCCGCCTCGATCGCCTCGAGGACCGCGGCGGGGACGGCGGCATCGGCCGGCAGCAGCGAGACCCGCCGCACCCCGCTCGCCCCCATGATCGCCACCTGCCCCACGAGCTCGCCCCCGGCCGCCTCGGCCCGCAGCACGACGGGCACGGCCGTCGCCGGCAGGACCCGCCCCACGGCCCCGACGAGCCGACCGGCCTCGTCGACGGCGCGCACGAAGTCGCCGGTCGACGCCGCCAGCGCCGCCAGCAGCAGGTTCCCGAAGGCATGCCCGTCGAGGCCGCCGCCGCTGAAGCGGTGCTCGAGCGCGGCGCCGAGCACGGACGAGGGCGCCGAGAGGGCGGCGAGGCACTTGCGGACGTCGCCCGGCGCTGGCAGGCCGGTCGCCTCGCGCAGGCGCCCGCTCGAGCCTCCGTCGTCGGCGACGGAGGCGACCGCGGTGATGTGCCCGGCGAAGCGCCGGAGCGCGAGCAGGGTGCGGGCGAGCCCGTGGCCCCCGCCGATCGCCACGACGCGCGGCCCGCCGTGCGAGAGGGGGTCGCCACCGCTCATCGGGCGATGTCGCGGTGGTGCACCGTGGGCCGGAAGCCGTGCTCGGCGATGCGCGCCGCGATCTCCTCGGCGATCACGACGCTGCGGTGTCGGCCGCCCGTGCAGCCGATCGCGATCGACAGGTAGGACTTGCCCTCCTTGGCGTAGGCGGGGAGGAGGAAGGCGAGGAGGTCGTCGAGCTTCGCGAGGAAGGCCTTCGCCTCCTCCTGGCCGAGCACGTAGTCGCGCACCGGCGTCTCGAGCCCCGTGAGCGGGCGCAGCTCGTCGACCCAGTGCGGGTTCGGCAGGAACCGGCAGTCCAGGACGAGGTCGACGTCGAGGGGGATCCCGTGCTTGAACCCGAAGGACACGACGGCCGTCTCCATCATGCCCGCCGCCTCGCTCGAGGCGAAGAGCTCGACGAGCCGGGCCCGCAGGTCGTTCACGTTCATCTCGCTCGTGTCGATCACGACATCGGCCGCGTCGCGCAGCTCCGCGAGCAGGGCGCGCTCGGCGGCGATGGCGGCGAGGACGGTGTCCGCCTCGACCGGGTGGCGCCGGCGCGTCCCCTCGAAGCGCCGGACGAGCACCTCGTCGGACGCGTCGAGGAAGAGGAGCCGCACGCGCGCGCCGCCCGCCCGCAGGCGCGACAGCTCGGGACCGAGCTCGCTCAAGGTCTCCGCCCCGCCGCGCCCGGCGACGAAGCAGAAGCGGTCGAGCTCCGAGCCCGGGTGGCTGGCGAGCTCCACGACCTTTCCGATCAGCGCCGGCGGCAGGTTGTCGATGACGAACCAGCCGAGGTCCTCGAGCGTCGCTCCCGCGCTCGAGCGCCCTGCTCCCGAGAGGCCCGTGACGATCAGGTACTCGGCCATCGGCGTCGACCTCCTCACCGCATCTTCGCGCCGGCCCGCCGCCCGACGCGCCGTCCGGTGCGCAGGGCCGGCCGGTGCTCGAAGCGCATCGCGAGGAGCCGCGGGATGGCCGCCTCGAGCTCCGGGGCGACCGACGTGGCGAGGAACGCCGCGAGGGGGCGGGGCTCGAGCATCCTCGTGCACAGCAGGTCGTGCTCGGCGAGCGGGTTGAGGTAGCGCGAGAGGGGCCGGTGCGCGAAGGGGATCGCCACGCCGGGGTCGACCTCCTCCACGGTGACGGCCTCGGCGAGGTAGGGGCCGACGCGCCAGTAGCGCTCGCCGAGGATCTGGTCGTCGACGAGGCCGCTGCCCGTGCCCTGGTAGAGGGGGTGGTTCACGAGGAGCAGGAAGGTCCCGCCCGGGGCGAGCACCCGCGCGACCTCACCGAGGAGGGCGTCCCCGTCCTCGACGTGCTCGATGGCGAGGCTGCAGAGGATCCCGTCGAAGCTGGCGGCGGCGAAGGGGAGCAGCTCGCCGGCGGCCTGCACGTAGGCGACGGGGCCACCCGCGGCCCGAGCGTTGGCGAGCTGCGCCCGGGAGGGGTCGACGCCGACGAGCTCGGGTCCGTCGAGCACGGCGGCGAGGTGGCGGGCCACCTGGCCCTCGCCGCAGCCGACGTCGAGGATGCGCCGGCACCCCGCCATCTCCCGGGCGACGAGGGGGAGGATCTCGAGCTCGTACTCGACGTCCGCGCCACCGGTGAACGTCGCCTTCCACCACGTCGCGTAGCCGTCCCAGATGGCGCCCGAGGCGGCACCCGGTGCCGGCTGCCACGTCGCACCGGGACCCGGGACCGTCACGTCGCCACCGTGGCGCGCCGCGCTGCACCCGGGTGGAGGTGCTCGAAGAGGGCACGCGCTACCTGGTCGGGGAGCCAGCCGAGCTCGAGCAGCTCGGCGAGCGTGGCGGCCCGGACGGCGCTGAGCGAGCCGAGCTCGCGCACGAGGCGCGCCCGGCGGACCGGTCCGAGCCCCGGGACGCCGTCGAGGGTGCTCTCGGTCATGCGGCGAGCGCGCAGCGTACGGTGGTAGCCGAGGGCGAAGCGGTGGGCCTCGTCGCGCACCTGCTGGAGCAGGTAGATCGCCTCGCTGTCCCGGGGGATGCGCACCGGCTCCGGACGCCCGGGCAGGTGCACCTCCTCGAAGGCCTTCGCCAGCGCGGCGAGGGCGACGCGGCCCTCGAGCCCCAGCTCGGCGAGGACGCGCTCGCCCACCCCGAGCTGGCCGCGGCCGCCGTCGAGCAGGATGAGGTGCGGTCGGTACGCGAAGCGGCGGGGCCGCCCGTCGCGCTCGCGCCTCGCCTCCTCGTCGAGGCGGCGCAGCCGTCGGGTCAGCACCTCGTGCATCGCGGCGTAGTCGTCGTTGCCGCGCACCGCGACCTTGAAGCGCCGGTAGTCGCTCCGCTTGGGGAGCCCGTCCTCCATCACGACCATCGACCCGACGTAGTCGCTGCCCTGGAGGTGGCTCATGTCGTAGCACTCGATGCGCAGCGGCGCCTCCGGCAGCCCGAGGTAGGCCTGCAGCTCCTCGAGCGCCTTGGCGCGGGCCGCGAGGTCGCTCGCCCGCCTCGTCCGGTGGCGCTGCAGCTGCTCCGCGGCGTTCGCCGTGGCCACCTCGAGCAGCGCCCGCTTGCGGCCGCGCCGGGGCACGCGGATCGTCACCTTCGCCCCGCGGCGTTCGCCGAGCCACGCCGCGTAGGTGGCCGCGTCGTCGGGCTCGCAGGCGACGAGCACCTCGCGCGCGACGCCGAGCGGCGTCTCGGCGTAGTGCTGCTCGAGCACCCTCGCCGCGAGGGCGGCCGAGCCGAGCGGCTCGACCTTCTCGAGGACGAAGCCCTGGCGCCCCACCACCCGGCCGCGCCGCACGTGGAGCACCTGCACGGCGGCCTCGAGATCGTCGTCGACGATCCCGACGACGTCGAGGTCCTCGTCCGACGCGGCCACCATCTCCTGGCGCTCGCTCGCGAGGCGCACGGAGGCCAGCTGGTCGCGAAGGCGCGCCGCGCGCTCGAACTCGAGGGCCTCGGCCGCCGCGAGCATCTCGGCCTCGAGGCGCTCGACGACCGGGGCGGTGTCCCCCTCGAGGAAGGACATCAGCTCCTCGAGGTGCGTGCGGTAGGTGGCCTCGTCGACGGCCCCGATGCACGGTGCCGAGCAGCGCTCGATGTGGAAGAGCAGGCACGGGCGACCGAGGCGCTCGTGGCGGCGGAACTTCGTGTCGGTGCAGGTCCGGACGGGGAACGAGCGCAGGAGCAGGTCGAGCGTCTCGCGGATCGCGTAGGCATGGGCGTAGGGTCCGAAGTAGCGCGTGCCGCGCCGCTTCGCGCCGCGCAGGACGACGGCGCGCGGCCAGCGCTCGTCCACGGTCACGGCGAGGTAGGGGTAGCTCTTGTCGTCGACGAGGCGGACGTTGAAGCGGGGCCGGTGCTGCTTGATGAGGTTGTACTCGAGCATGATCGCCTCGACGTCGGAGCGGACCTGGATCCACTCCACCGACGCCGCCCGCTCGAGCATCTGCAGCGTGCGCGGGTGCAGCTGCTGGGGATCCCCGAAGTAGGTGGCGAGGCGCGCGCGAAGCGAGCGCGCCTTGCCCACGTAGATCACCCGCCCCTCGGCGTCCTTGAACTGGTAGGAGCCGGGGGCGTCCGGTACGTCTGCCGGGCGCTCGAGCACTATTGTGGAGGCTAGGCCGGCCTGGTACCCCGGCCGAACAGATCAGGCTTCGTGGCCGACAACCCCGCGGATGGGCGACCAGGCTGTCCCCGCCGGCCGTGAGCGGAGCTGCCAACAGATAGCGAGGCCCCATGGTCCGTCTGCAGGCCCGCCTCCCACAGCGCTACGTCGATGCGAGCCCGGAGGAGCTCGCCGGCTGGATCGGCCAGGCACGCGCCGCGCTCGGCGACCGCCTGTGCATCCTCGGCCACCACTACCAGCGGGACGAGGTGATGGTCTGGGCCGACGCACGGGGGGACTCGTTCGGGCTCTCCCGCTTCGCCGCCGCCCACCAGGACGCGGAGTTCGTCGTCTTCTGCGGCGTCCACTTCATGGCCGAGGCGGCCGACATCCTCACCGCGCCCCACCAGAAGGTCATCCTCCCCGACTTGAACGCGGGGTGCTCGATGGCCGACATGGCCGACCTCGAGGCGGTCGAGACCGCCTGGGAGGAGGTCGGCGAGGTCGTCGACATCGAGGCGGTCGTGCCGATCACCTACATCAACTCCTCGGCGGCGCTGAAGGCCTTCGTCGGCCGCCACGGGGGCGCGGTGTGCACCTCGTCGAACGCGCGAGCCGTGCTCCGCTACGCCCTCGGCGTCGGTCCGGACGTCCCGGCCGGGTCCGACCTCGCCGAGGCCGTGCGCCGGGCCGGCCGCAAGGTCCTCTTCTTCCCGGACCAGCACCTCGGGCGCAACACCGGCTTCCAGCTCGGCTTCGACGAGACCGACATGGCGGTGTGGGACCCCCGCCGAGAGCTGGGCGGCCTCGACGAGGCGTCCGTCAAGGAGGCGACGCTCCTGCTGTGGAAAGGTCACTGCTCGGTCCACCAGCGCTTCCGCCCCGAGCACGTCGCCGCCTTCCGCCAGGAGCACCCCGAGGGCCTCGTCGTCGTCCACCCGGAGTGCGCGCGCGAGGTGGTCGTCCTCGCCGACGCCGTCGGCTCCACGGACTTCATCATCCGCTACGTCGGCGAGGCGCCCCCCGGCGCGACGATCGCGGTCGGAACCGAGATCCACCTCGTGCACCGCCTCGCGGCGGAGCACCCCCACCTCGCCGTCACCTCCCTCGATCCGCTCGTCTGCCCGTGCTCGACGATGTTCCGGATCGACGCGAAGCACCTCGCCTGGGTGCTCGACGGCCTCCTCGAGGGCGAGGTGCGGAACCAGATCGTCGTCGACGAGGGCACCGCGCGCGACGCCAGGCTGGCGCTCGAGCGGATGCTGGCCATCACCTAGGCCCCCTCACGCGCCCTGGGCGGCGCGCCGGCTGCGGCGGTGGCGCAGGCGCAGCTGCACGATCCGGGCCGCGCCGACGAGCACGACGAAGAGCCCGCCGACCACGGCCGCGGCGAGGAGCGCGACGCCGAGCGGGAGGTGGCCGTGCGCACCGAAGAACGACACCTTGACGTGCTGGCCGTTCTCCAGGATGAACACGATGAGCACGGCGAGGATCACGAGAGTCGCGACGATCGCCACCCACAGGGCGCTCGTGCGCGTCCGCGCCGGCGGCTCGGGTGCCGACGAGGCCTCGGGCCTCGACGTCGGCGCCGGTCCGCTCGGCTGCTCGGTCGTCATGGCGGCCTCCTTACCGTCCCCTCCGTCCGGGCCGAGGCGCAATCCCGGCTCAGCGCGGTCGGCGCGCTGCGGACCCTGCGCGCACGCTAACACCGGCCCCCGCAGCGCCCGCGAGCGCTCAGGCGCGAAGGCGCGCGAGGGGAACCGCCCCCCGAGGGGGCACGACGACGACGCGCTCGCCCCAGCGGCTGAAGCGCTCGACGGCCCGCCAGCCCGGAGCGACCATGACGGCGCGCTCGAGGCGCGCCGCGCCGAAGCGAGCGACGACGAGCGTCACCGTCGAGGCCCGCCCGACTCGCTCCGTCACCACGACGACGGCACGGCGGCCGAGGCGGCCGGCCCGCGCCGTCGCGCTCGTGGCCGCACCCGGCAGGAACAGGTGCGCGAACTGGCCCCGCAGGAGCGTGGACGCCGCGAGGCGGGCGAGAGGACGGCTCGGCCGTTCGAGCTCGACCCAGCGGCCGTGGGCTGCGGCGGCATCCGCGGCGGCCAGGTCGCAGGTCTCCTCCAGCCCGAGGGCGTTCCCCTGGCACCAGGCACCGCTCGGTGCGAGGCGCGCCTGCGCGACGGCGCGCAGCCCGCGCGCCGTGACGACCTCTCGCTCGAGGGCGCGCGAGCGAGCGGCATCGATGGTGACCGTGAGGCGGACCGTGACGCCGCCGAGGGTGCTGACGGCGTGAGCGATGACGCGCACTCCCGCGGCCCGGACGGCTGCGGCCCTCGCGCGCCGTGCCACGGCGGCCGGCGGCAGGCCAGCGAGATCGGACGGGCGCGAGGCGACGCTCGGCGCCGCCACGAGCACGGCTGCGGCGCCTGCCGCCGCACGCCAGCGCCGACGACCGGCCACGGCCTCAGGCAAGCACGCGGCCGAGGAACCGGCCCGTGTGGCTCGCCGCCGACCTCGCCACTACCTCCGGCGGCCCCTCGGCGACCACCCTGCCGCCGCCCTCGCCGCCTTCCGGCCCGAGGTCGATGATCCAGTCGGCCGACTTGATGACGTCCAGGTTGTGCTCGATCACGATCACGGTGTTGCCCTGGTCGACGAGGCGCTGCACGACGAGCAGGAGCTTGCGCACGTCCTCGAAGTGCAGGCCCGTCGTCGGCTCGTCGAGGATGTAGAGGGTCCGCCCCGTCGCCCGCTTGGAGAGCTCGGCGGCGAGCTTCACCCGCTGGGCCTCGCCGCCGGAGAGCGTGGGGGCGCTCTGGCCGAGGCGGACGTAGCCGAGGCCGACGTCGACGAGCGTGCGCAGGTGGCGGGCGATGACGGGCTGGGCCGAGAAGAGCTCGAGCGCCTCCTCGCACGAGAGCTCCAAGACGTCCGCGATGGAGCGGCCTCGCCACAAGACCTCGAGGGTGTCCCGGTTGTAGCGGGCGCCCTTGCACACCTCGCACGGCACGTAGACGTCCGGGAGGAAGTGCATCTCGATCTTGATCGTCCCGTCCCCCGCGCAGGCCTCGCAGCGACCGCCCGCCACGTTGAAGGAGAAGCGACCGGGTAGGTAGCCACGCACCTTGGCCTCGGGCGTCTGCGCGAAGAGCCGACGGATGTGGTCGAAGACACCCGTGTAGGTCGCCGGGTTCGAGCGAGGCGTGCGGCCGATCGGCGACTGGTCGATGTCGATCACCTTGTCGAGGAGCTCGGCGCCCTCGAGCGCACGGTGCCTGCCGGGCGTCGTGCGCGAGCGGTTGAGCACCTGGGCGAGCGCCCGGTGCAAGATGTCGTTCACGAGCGTCGACTTGCCGGACCCGGACACCCCGGTCACGGCGACGAAGCACCCGAGCGGGAAGGCGACGTCGATGTCCCGCAGGTTGTGCTCGCGAGCGCCGCGCACGACGACGTGCCCGTTGTCGGGCGGGCGACGCCTCGGCGGGACGGGGATCGCGCGCGTCCCCGCGAGGTAGGCCCCGGTGATGGACGCCTCGCACCCGATCAGCCCCTTCACGGGGCCGGAGTAGACGATCTCGCCGCCGTGCTCGCCCGCGCCCGGTCCGATGTCGACGACGTGGTCGGCGACGCGGATCGTCTCCTCGTCGTGCTCGACGACGATGACGGTGTTGCCGAGGTCCCGCAGTCGCTCGAGCGTCTCGATCAGACGCCGGTTGTCTCGCTGGTGCAGACCGATCGAGGGCTCGTCGAGGACGTACAGCACGCCGACGAGGCCGCTGCCGATCTGGCTCGCGAGGCGGATCCGCTGCGCCTCCCCGCCCGCCAGGCTCGCCGCGGAACGGTCGAGGGTGAGGTAGTCGAGGCCGACGTCGACGAGGAAGCGCAGCCGCGCCCGGATCTCCTTCAGCACGCGCTCGGCGATGAGCTGCTCGCGCGGGCTGAGCTCGAGCTCCCCGAGCACGCCGAGGGCCCGGCCGATCGGCAGCGCGGTCAGCTCGGCGATGCCGAGCCCCCCGACCGTGACCGCCCGGGCGGTCGCGCTGAGCCGGGTGCCCTCGCAGGCGGGGCACGGCACCTCGCGCATGTAGGCGGCGATCTGCTCCCGCTGGAACTCGGACTCGGCCTCGGCGTGGCGGCGCTGCAGCCACGGCACGACGCCCTCGAAGGGCGTCTCGTACTCGCGCAAGGTCCCGAAGCGGTTGCGGTACGAGACGCGCACGCGCCGCTTGCCCGAGCCGTAGAGGACCACGTTGCGCTGCGCCTTCGTGAGCTTGGCGAAGGGCGTCCGCACGTCGAAGCCGAACGCCTCCGCGACAGCTCGCAGCACACGCGCGAAGTACTCGGTGCGCGCGCCCGCCCAGGGGGCGATGGCGCCCTGCGCGATCGAGCGGTCCGGGTCCGGCACGACGAGCTCGGGGTCGACCTCGTAGCGGGTCCCGAGGCCGGCGCACTGGGGGCACGCGCCGTAGGGGGAGTTGAAGGAGAAGCTGCGCGGCGCGAGCTCCTCGAAGGACAGGCCGCACTCGGCGCAGGCGAGGTGCTGGGAGAAGGTGAGCAGCTCGTCGGTGTCGACGAGCTGGATCGCCGCCGTCCCCTCCGCCAGACGCAACGCCGTCTCGATCGAGTCCGTCAGGCGCCGAGCGATCGAGCCGCGGCGCACCAGCCGGTCGACGACGACCTCGATCGTGTGCTGCTCGTAGCGGGCGAGCGAGCGCTCGCGCCGCTCGGCCAGCTCCACGACCTCCCCGTCGATGCGCACTCGCGCGAACCCCTGTCGCGCCAGGTCCTCGAGGAGCGCGTCGTACTCGCCCTTGCGGCCTCGCACGACCGGGGCGAGGACGAGGAAGCGGGTCCCCTCGGGCAGGTCGAGCACGCGGTCGACGATCTGCTGCGGGCTCTGGCGCGTCACCGGCCGGCCGCAGCTCGGGCAGTGGAGCTGGCCGATGCGCGCGTACAGCAGGCGCAGGTAGTCGTAGATCTCCGTCACGGTGCCGACGGTCGAGCGCGGGTTGCGCGAGGCGGACTTCTGGTCGATCGAGATCGCGGGCGAGAGGCCTTCGATGAAGTCGACGTCGGGCTTGTCCATCTGCCCGAGGAACTGGCGCGCGTAGGCCGAGAGCGACTCGACGTAGCGCCGCTGGCCCTCGGCGTAGATCGTGTCGAAGGCGAGCGACGACTTGCCGGAGCCCGAGAGCCCGGTGAAGACGATGAGCTTGTCGCGCGGCAGCTCGAGCGAGACGTCCTTCAGGTTGTGCTCGCGCGCCCCGCGCACGACGAGGGTGCCGGACATCGCCCGAGGATACCGGTCGCTCAGCCCACTTCTCGCAGCTCGCGCCGCAGCGAGCGGATCTCGTCCCGGAGGCGGGCCGCGTACTCGAAGCGCAGCTGCCTCGCCGCGTCGGCCATCTCCGCCTCGAGCGCGGCGATGAGCCGCTCGAGCTCGTCGCCGGCGAGCTCGCCGGGTCGCTGCCCGAGGCCGGCCCCGACCCGCTCGGCGGCGCGCCGCCCCGCTCGCCGCTGGCGCTCGCTGCGCCTGCCGCCCGACACGCCCTCGGGGTCGCCCCCGCCTGCAGCCGCGCGGAACTGGGCGACGAGGTCGGTCACCGCCTTGCGGATCGTCTGCGGGTCGATGCCGTGCTCGGCGTTGTACGCCTGCTGGCGGGCACGGCGGCGCTCGGTCTCGGCGATGGCCTGCCGCATCGAGTCCGTGATGACGTCGGCGTAGAGCACGACTCGTCCCGACACGTTGCGCGCGGCGCGCCCCATCGTCTGGATGAGCGAGGTCGAGGAGCGGAGGAAGCCCTCCTTGTCGGCGTCGAGGATGGCGACGAGCGAGACCTCGGGCAGGTCGAGGCCTTCGCGCAGCAGGTTGATGCCGACGAGCACGTCGAACTCCCCGAGGCGCAGGTCTCGCACGATCTCGATGCGCTCGATGGTGTCGATGTTCGAGTGCAGGTACCGCACGCGCAGCCCCATGCCGAGCAGGTAGTCGGTGAGGTCCTCGGCCATCTTCTTCGTGAGCGTCGTGACGAGCGTCCGCTCGCCGCGCGCGGTCACCGCCTCGATCTCGGCGATGAGGTCGTCGATCTGTCGCTTCGTCGGCTTGACGACCACCTCGGGGTCGACGAGACCCGTCGGGCGCACGATCTGCTCGACGACCTGGCTCGACACCGAGAGCTCGTAGTCGGAGGGGGTCGCCGACATGAAGATGCACTGGTTGATGCGCGCCTCGAGCTCCTCGAAGCGCAGCGGGCGGTTGTCGAGCGCGGAGGGCAGGCGGAAGCCGTGCTCGACGAGCACCTCCTTGCGCGACCGGTCGCCGGCGAACTGGCCGTGCAGCTGGGGAACGGTGACGTGGCTCTCGTCGATGACGAGGAGCCAGTCCTCGGGGAAGTAGTCGAGGAGGGTGTACGGCGGCTGCCCAGGGGCGCGCCCGTCGAGGTGACGGCTGTAGTTCTCGACGCCGCTGCAGGTGCCGACCTCGGCGAGCATCTCGAGGTCGTGCTCGGTGCGCATCCGGAGCCGCTGCGCCTCGAGCAGCTTGCCGGCCGCCTCGAGCTCGGCGAGGCGCTCGCCGAGCTCCGCCTCGATCGACGCCAGCGCGCGTCGCAGCCGCTCGTCACCCGCCACGTAGTGGCTCGCCGGGAAGACGACGAGCTCCCCGAGCTCGCCGAGCACCTCGCCGGTCAGCGCGTCGAAGCGGGTGATGCGCTCGACCTCGTCGCCGAACAGCTCGATGCGCACCGACGTCTCCTCGTAGGCAGGGTGCACCTCGATCGTGTCGCCGCGCACGCGGAAGCGCCCGCGCACGAGGTTGGTGTCGTTGCGCTCGTAGTGCATCTCGACGAGCTGGGCGAGGATCTCGCGCTGGGGGTGCTCCTCCCCCTGCCGCAGCACGAGGATCCGCCCCTCGTACTCCTCGGGCGAGCCGAGGCCGTAGATGCACGACACCGAGGCGACGACGACGACGTCGCGCCGGGTGAGCAGGCTCGCGGTCGTCGAGTGGCGGAGCCGGTCGATCTCGTCGTTGATGGAGGAGTCCTTCTCGATGTAGGTGTCGGTCTGCGGCAGGTAGGCCTCGGGCTGGTAGTAGTCGTAGTAGGAGACGAAGTACTCGACGCGGTTGTCCGGCAGCAGCTCGCGGAACTCCCCGGCGAGCTGCGCGGCGAGGGACTTGTTCGGAGCGATCACGAGCGTCGGACGCTGGGCGCGCTCGATCGTCCAGGCGATCGTCGCCGACTTGCCGCTCCCGGTGATGCCGAGCAGCGTCTGGTAGCGGTCGCCCCGCGCCAGCCCCTCGGCGAGCGCCGCAATCGCCTTCGGCTGGTCGCCGGCCGGAGCGAACCCCGAGACGACGCGGAAGGGGGGCATCGCCGCCATCGTACCGGGGCGGCGGGCGCCAGCCGGGCGGGCCGAGGCTACCCGGCGGACCCGGCGCGCAGGCCTTCGATCCAGCGCCAGGCGTTCTGCGCCATCTCGGCCAGCTCGGCCTGCGTCCCGACGTTCAAGATGACGAAGTCCGCCGCCCGCAGGCGCGCCGCGCGCGGGGCCTGCGCGCGGACGCGGCGCCACGCCTCCTCCGGCGTCATCGACCGGCTCGCCACGAGGCGCTCGACCGCGAGCTCGGGCGGCACGTCGACGACGAGGACCCCGTCGATCGGGTAGCGGTCGACCCCGGTCTCGACGAGGAGGGGGACGACGAGCACGACGACGGCGTCGCTCGGCGCGAGCTCGTCGAGGCGACGGCGGATCTCGGCCTCGACGAGCGGGTGCACGATCGCCTCGAGGTCCGCTCGCGCCGCGTCGTCGGCGAAGACGATCTCGGCGAGGGCGGCCCGATCGACCGTCCCGCCGGGCACCACCTCCTCGCCGAAGCGCTCGGCGACGGCGCGCGCGCCCGGCGAGCCCGGGGCGAGCGCCGCTCGCGCCAGCTCGTCGGCATCGACGACGAGCGCGCCGCGGCGGGCGAGCAGGCTCGCCACGGTCGACTTCCCCGATCCGATGCCACCGGTGAGCCCGACGACGACCACCGGGCCCGCTGCCTCGGCCCGGCGCCTCAGCGCGCCTCGGCCGCTCCGTCGGCGCCCTCGGAGGGCTCGTCGCTGGCGGCGAAGTCGGCCCACGCCGCCTGCGCCTCGGTCTCGGGGGTGAACTCGGTCGAGGAGTAGTCGTAGCCGCCGATGTAGTTGCCCTCGGCGTCGTAGGCGTGCTGGCCGAACGCCTCCCGGTACTCCTCGGCCACCTCGCCTCCCTCGGCGGCCTGCTTGATCGACAGGCTGATCCGGCGCCGCTGCAGGTCGATGTCGATGATCTTCACCCACAGCTCCTCGCCCGGCGTGACGACCTGCTCGGGGAGGTCGACGTGGTGGCTCGCCATCTCCGAGATGTGGACGAGGCCCTCGATGCCGTCGCCCACCTGCACGAAGGCACCGAAGGGCACGAGCTTCGTGATGCGCCCGTAGACGAGCTCGCCGACCCGGTGCGCGGCGGCGAACTCCTGCCAGGGATCCGACTGCGTCGCCTTCAGGGAGAGGCTGATCCGCTCCTTCTCGAGGTCGACGTCGAGCACCTGGACGGTGACCTCGTCGCCGACCGAGACGACCGAGGACGGGTGGTCGACGTGCTTCCACGACAGCTCCGACACGTGGACGAGCCCGTCCATCCCGCCGAGGTCGACGAAGGCGCCGAAGTTCACGACCGAGGAGACGACGCCCTTGCGGATCTCGCCCGGCTTCAGGTTGATGAGGAACTCGCCGCGCTGCTCCTTCTGCGTCTCCTCGAGCCAGGCGCGCCGCGACAGGACGACGTTGTTCCGGTTCTTGTCGAGCTCGATGATCTTCGCCTCGAGCACCTTGCCGACGTACGGCTGCAGGTCCCGCACCCGGCGCAGCTCGACGAGCGAGGCGGGCAGGAACCCGCGCAGCCCGATGTCGAGGATGAGGCCGCCTTTCACCACCTCGATGACCGGGCCGCGCACGACGCCGTTCGTCTCCTTCAGGCGCTCGATCTCCCCCCAGGCCCGCTCGTACTGGGCGCGCTTCTTCGACAGGATGAGCCGGCCTTCCTTGTCCTCCTTCTGCAGCACGAGCGCCTCGATCGTGTCGCCCACCGAGACGACCTCGTGGGGGTCCACGTCGTGGCGGATCGAGAGCTCCCGGGCCGGGATGACGCCCTCGGACTTGTAGCCGATGTCGAGGAGGACCTCGTCCTTGTCCACCTTCACGACCGTCCCCGTCACGATGTCGCCGTCGTCGAACTCGACGATCGTCCGGGCGATGGCCTCGTCGAGCGTGAGCCCGGCGAGGTCGTCCTCGGTGACCTGGCGCGGCGTGTACACGCCCTCGGCGTCGAAGGTTCCCATCGGCGCGGGCGAGGTACCGGCGGCGGGGATCGTTGTGGAGGTATCAGACATGCTGGGACGTCGCTTTCGGGGGACGTGGCCCGAGCGCCGGCAGGTGCGCCCGGAGGGCTTCCAATGTCACAAGTCTAGGGCCGGCCGGCGGGACCCACCCGGGGCCGGAGCCGCCCGGCATGCTACACCGCGGGCGGCGCGACCTCCTTGGCGTCGGCCCAGGTGGGGCCCCACGCCAGGTGGACCTCCAGCGGCACCTTGAGGGGGTAGGCGCGCTGCATCGCCTCGAGCGTGAGCGCCTCGGCCACCTCCCGCTCGGCGTGCGGCGCCTCGACGAGGATCTCGTCGTGGACCTGGAGGACGATGCGCGCCGCGAGGCCGCGTGCCTCGAAGGCGGCGTCGAGCGCGACGAGGGCGATCTTGAAGATGTCGGCGGCGAGGCCCTGGATGCCGGCGTTCATCGCCTGGCGCTCGGCTGCCTGGCGGATGCGCGCGTTGGTCGACGCGAGCTCCGGCAGGTAGCGCCGGCGGCCCTTCTCCGTCTCGGTGTAGCCGCGCCGGCGCGCCTCGGCGACCGTGCGCTCCATGTAGGCGCGCACCGCCGGGAAGGCGGCGAAGTACTGCTCGAGGATGGCCGACGCCTCCTCGACGGGGATGGCGAGGCGCTGGGAGAGGCCGTACGCCTCCATGCCGTACGCGAGGCCGTAGGAGACCATCTTCGCCTTCGCCCGCTGAGCCGGCGTCACCTCGCTCGGCGCCACCTTGAAGAGCCGCGCCGCGGTGACGGCGTGGATGTCCTGTCCCTGCGCGAAGGCCTCGATGAGCCCGGGGTCGTCGGCGAGGTGCGCGATGACGCGCAGCTCGATCTGGCTGTAGTCGGCGACGAGGAGGCCCGCGCCCGGGGCCGGGACGAAGGCCGCCCGGAAGCGCCTGCCCTCCTCGGTTCGAACCGGGATGTTGTGGAGGTTGGGCTGGTCCGACGACAGTCGACCGGTGCGCGCGACGGTCTGGTTGAACGACGCGTGGATCCGGCCGTCGGGCGCCACCTCGGCGAGGAGGCCCTCCCCGTAGGTAGAGCGCAGCTTCTCGACCTCCCGGTAGCGCAGGAGGGCGTCGACGATCTCGTGCTGGTCGCGCAGGCGCTCGAGCGTCGCCGCGTCCGTCGAGTAGCCCGTCTTCGTGCGCCGAAGCGGGGTCAGCCCCAGCTTCTCGTAGAGCACGACACGCAGCTGGACCGTCGAGTTGACGTTGAACGGCTCGCCGGCGAGCGCCTGGATCCGCTCCTCGAGCGCTCGAGCCTCGGCGGTGAGCTCGGCGTTGATCGCCTGCAGGGCCTCGACGTCGACGCCGATCCCGACGTGCTCCATCTTCGCGAGGACCCGCACGAGCGGCCGTTCGACCTCCTCGTAGAGGGCCACCCCCCCCACCGAGGCGAGCTCGTCGCGCAGTCGCTCCCCGAGCGCCCCGACGAGCTCGGCCCGGGCCGCGAGCGCCCCCGCGCGTGCCGAGGCATCCTCCCGCCCCGCCGACGGTCCGCCGGCGTCGTCCGAGGCGCTCGGCAGCGAGAGGCCGAAGTGGAACGCCACGTCCTCGAGGCCGGCCTGGCCGAGCGACGGATCGACGAGGTAGGCGGCGACGGCGGTATCGAGCTCCAGGCCGGTGATGTCGATGCCCTCGGCCAGCAGCGCGCGCATGAGCTCCTTCGCACGGTGCGCCCGAACCCGGCGCCTGCCGTCGCTCGGCGCGCACAGCGCGCCGAGCGCGGCAGCCGTGGCCGCCTCGCCGAGGAGCTCGCCCGCCACGACGCCCACCTCCTCGCCGGCCGGGCCGAGGGCAGCGAGCGCCTCGAGTGCCGAGCGCCCCGGCGGCCCCGCCCAGGCCGGCTCGAGGACGACCGGCCCCTCGCCGGCCGAGAGCGATCGGAGGAAGGCCGCCGCGTCGGCGTCGGTCCCGAGGACGGCGACGGGCAGCGCCGCCGCGGGCGCGGGCGGCCGCTCGTCGCCTGGGCGCGCGAGCGCGTCGAGCACGGCGAAGAGGCGCTCGCGCGGGGTGCGCATCTCGAGGAAGGCGAACAGGCGCGACAGCGCCTCCCGGTCGGGCGGACGCAGGTCGAGCGCCCCGGGCGAGAGCGCGAGCGGCACGTCGCGCACGGCCCGAGTGAGGCGGAGGTTGGTCCGCACCTGCGCCTCGCAGGCGGCGAGGGCCTCGCGCAGCTTCGGGGTGCACGCGTCGAGGTGCGAGAAGATGGCGTCGACGTCGCCGTAGGTGGCGACGAGGCGCGCCGCGGTCTTCTCGCCGACGCCCGGCACGCCGGCCAGGTTGTCCGAGGGGTCGCCGCGCAGCGCGGCGAGCAGCGGGTAGTCGGCGGGCCGCACGCCGGTTCGCTCGCGGATCCCGGCCTCGTCGTACAGGACGTAGTCCGTGACGCCTCGACGGTTGTACAGGACGCGCACGTGCGGGTCCTCGACGAGCTGGAAGGCGTCCCGATCCCCCGTCACGACGATGACGTCGTGACCGTCTGCCGCGAGGCGCGTGGCGAGCGTGGCGATGACGTCGTCGGCCTCGTAGCCGGGGGCGTCGAGCGCCGGCACGCCGAGCGCCTCGACGAAGCCGCGGATGATCTCGATCTGCTGTGCGAGCGGCTCGGGCGTGGCGACGCGGCCCGCCTTGTAGTGCTCGGCGATCTCGTCACGAAAGGTCGGCTCGGGCCGGTCGAAGGCCACCGCCATGCCCGCCGGGCGGAAGTCCTCGAGCAGCTTCGTCACCATCGAGACGAAGCCGTAGACGGCCTGTGTCTCCTGGCCCGAGCTGGTGCGCATCCCCGCATCCTGCAGGGCGAACCAGGCACGGAAGGCGAGCGAGTGCCCGTCGAGGAGGAGGTAGGTCGCCACGCTCGTCACGGGCCCGCCGGATCGGCGGGCCCGGCGGGCAGCCCGGCGCGCTGGTCCGGCGCGCACGACGGACGTCGCCGGTTCCCCGCAGGAACGGCGCCGGCTGGGGCGCACCTGCCCGCCTCGCGCGCGGCGGGCCCGGGCGGCGCGGCACCCGCCGAGCGCGCCCCGACGCGCGCGCTGCTCGCGCGCCGCTCCCCGTCCACGAGCTCCCTCCAGCCGCGCCCACCGGCACGCGGCGTCGCTGCGGCTCTCGGCTGGGCGCCTCGCGAGGCACGGGATCGGCCTGGACGTCGCGCCAGCGGCACGGCGCGATGCTAGGCGCGCCGGGACCGCACCTCGCCCGTCGTCGGCGCTCCCGAGGTTCGACCGACCTGCGGCGGTAGCATGGCGGCGCATGGCTGGCGGCTTCCACCCCCCGCTCGAGGAGTACCTCGAGGCAATCCACGCCCTCGCCGAGGAGGGCACGACCATCATCCAGGCGCGCCTCGTCGAGCGCCTGGGCCACTCGCCGCAGGCGGTCTCCGAGATGGTCCGACGCCTCGCCAGCGCGGGCTACCTCGAGCGACGCGGCCGCGGCGTCGCGCTCACCCCGCTCGGCCAGGCGCGCGCCGAGAGCGTCGTGCGCAAGCACCGCCTCGCGGAGCGCTTCCTCGTCGACGTCCTCGGGCTCGCCTGGGACCGGGCGCACGACGAGGCCGGCCGGTGGGAGCACGTCATCTCCGACGAGGTCGAGGCGCGCTTCGTGGAGCTCCTCGGCCACCCGACGACGTGCCCGCACGGCAACCCGATCCCCGGCGCCCCCCGCGACGAGGCGCCCCAGGTGCCGATGGCCGACGTCGTGGAAGGCCAGCAGATCCGCCTGGCGCGCATCACCGAGCGGGTCGAGACCGATCGCGACGTGCTCGCCTACCTCGGCGAGCACGGGCTCGTCCCCGGACGACGGGCGCGCGTCGCCTCGCGGGCGCCCGACGGGACGGTCACCCTCGAGCTCGACGGCGTCGACGGCTCGCGGCCCGCCACCGTCGCCGTCGGTGCGGCGATGTGCCGCGAGCTGTACGTCACCGACGCGCCGGCCGCCGGCTGACGGTCCTCCTCAGCTCGGGGCGAGCTCCCCCGCGACGATCGCCTGCGCGACCTGCCGCATCGTCGTCCGCCGGTCCATCGCGCTCCGCTGGATGAAGGCGAACGCCTCCGCCTCCTTCAGGCCGTGCTCGTCCATGAGGCGCCCCTTGGCGCGGTCGAGCCAGCGACGGGTCTCGAGCTTCTCCTCGAGCCGCCGCTTCTCGTCGGTGAGCGACGCCACCTCCGCCTCGAGCGCCTGCACCTCGGCGAAGCGCCCGAGCGCCACCTCGATGGCCGGCAGGAGCTCCTCCTTCTGGAAGGGCTTCACGAGGTAGGCGAGGGCTCCGGCGTCGCGGGCCTGCTCGATGAGGTCGCGCTGGGAGAACGCGGTCAGGATGAGCACCGCCGTCCTCGAGTGCTCGCCGATCTCCCTCGCCGCGGCGAGGCCGTCCATCCCCGGCATCTTGATGTCGAGGATGACGAGGTCAGGTGCCAGACGGCGGACGAGCTCGACCGCCTCGTCGCCGCGTCCCGTCTCGCCGACGACGCGGTAGCCCTCCTCCTGGAGGATCTCCCGCAGGTCGAGGCGGACGATGGCCTCGTCCTCGGCGATGACGACGGTCCTGGACAACCCGATCGCTCCTCTCACCCTGCTCCGGCGGCGTGCGCCAGGTGCGAGCGCGGCGCTCGGCGAGCTCGCGCCGAGGTCAGCCTACGAGCTTGCCGAGCAGCTCGTCCTGCGCCGCCTCGAGCTCGGCGACGAGCGCGCGCGCCGCGTCCCGGCTCCGCCGCATCGCCTCGGCGTGGCGCTCGGCCTCGCGCCACTCCCGCTCGGCGAGCGGCGTCTCGGAGACGAGCATTCGAAGCCGGGCCTCGTCCGCCTGCTCGTCGAGGGCCGCGAGCTGCTCCTCGGCCACCTCGAGCTCGGCACGGGCCCTCGCCAGCCTCGCGTGGACGTCGAACAGGCGGCGTTCCACGCGCGCCTGGTGGACGCTCCGGCCCGTTCGCACGACGCGCAGTCTACGGCGCCGGCCGGGCGCTCCAGGAGCGCAGCTGCGCAGCCTGCAGGCGTTCGGGGACCGGGGCCACGCCGAGGCCCGGTCCGGCTGGCACCTCCAGCCACCCGCCCTCGAGACGGTGCGCCTCGGTGAGGTCCGTCGCGAAGTACCGGTCGCTCGCCCCGAGGTCGCTCCCGAGGCTGAAGCCACCGAGCCCGCCGACCGCCAGCGTGGCGGCGCGCCCGAGACCGCTCTCGAGCATGCCGCCGAGGGCGAGTGCCAGGCCGGCCTCGACGCAGCGAGCGTGCACCCGCCGCGCGGCGAGGAGGCCCCCGAGCCGTGCCGGCTTCACGACGACCCCGCGGCACGCGCGAAGCGCGATCGCGCTGTCGAGCACGCCGAGCGAGGTGACCGACTCGTCGAGGACGACGGGCGTCTCGAGCGACGCGGTCAGCTCGGCGTGGCCGAGCAGGTCGTCGGGCGCGAGCGGCTGCTCGAGGGCCGCGAGCCCGAGGCGGTCGAGCCGCTCGAGCGCGCGGCGCTGGCGAGGGTCGCCGAGGCGGTAGGAGCCGTTCGCGTCCGCGACGAGGGCGACCTCGGGGTGACGCGCTCGCACCCCCTCGAGCAGCGCCCACTCCCGACCCGGCGCGATCTTGCACTTCAGCCGCCGGTAACCGGCGGCCACGGCCGCGTCCGCGGCGGCGAGGACCTGCGCAGGGGCACCGAGGCCGATCGTCGCCCCCGCGACGACGCGCCGCTCGACCGCCCCGAGGTGCTCGGCGAGCGACCGGCCCTCGGCGCGCAGGCCGGCGTCGAGCAGCGCCATCTCGATCGCCGCCTTCGCCATCGGGTGGCCGACCACTTGCTCGAGGCGCGCCAGCGCCTCCTGCACGGATGCCGGGGGCCGCGGGGCGAGGAGGCGGGGGACGAGGTGGTCGACGAGCACGGCGAAGGCGCCCGCCGCGTACTCCGCCGTGTAGGTCGGCTCGGCGAGCGCCGCGCACTCCCCCCAGCCCTCCGCGGCGTCGGTGAGCACGCGCACGAGCACGAGCGGCCGCTCGCGCACCGTCGCGTGGGCGGCGACGAGCGGCTCGGCGAGCTCGAGCACGACGAGCCGGACCTCGACGCCGGTCAGGCGCACGAGGCGGCCTCGTCGCGCCTCGAGCGGCGACCCGCCGCAGCGTGGGCGTGCATGGCACCAGGCTGCCACGGCGGGCTCCGGGAGACCGCCACGGTTAGCCTGTCGTCACCGGCCCGGGTGGCGGAACGGTAGACGCGGCGGCCTCAAAAGTCGCTGCCCGCGAGGGCGTGCGGGTTCGAGTCCCGCCCCGGGCACGCGCGAGGAGGCAGCGCTCAGCGAGGCGCCACCCCGTAGCGGACGAAGAGGTGGTAGCCGGCGAAGGCCCACAGGAGGAAGAGGAGCGCCCGGCCGGCCCGCGCACGCTCTGCCGCCGAGAGGGCCTCGGCGAAGGTGGCGTGCCCCCGGCCACGGCGCGCCGCCACCTCCCAGGCCAGGGCGGCGCACGCCACGGCGATCCACGCCGCCTCACCGGGCACCGGCTCTCCCCCGCAGCCAGCGGGCCGCGCCAGGCCGGCCGAGCGAGCGCCTCGCGAGCAGCGCCCCCAGCACCAGCCACGTCGCGAACGCCACCGAGCGCGCGGGTCGGGGGGCGGTGAGCTCGTCGAGGAGGTGGCTGAGGCTCGGCCAGCGCCGGGAGCGACCGCCGAGGGCGAGCGCGACCGCCTCGAGGCCGAGCGCCGCGGCAGCGAGAACCATCCAGCAGCCGACCCGGCGCAGCGTGCCCCGGTGCGCCCTCCGCTGCGAGGCGCCCAGCGCGAGGGCGGCCGCGACGGCGCCCACCGGGGCGAGGACGGCGGCGCTCGCTGCCGGGGAGAAGTGCGCGAGGCCGCTCGCCCACCAGCCGTAGGCGAGGCAGCCGGCGACGGTGACCGACCAGCCGGCCGCGCGGGCTCGGCAGCGCGCGCCCGCGTCGGCCTGCGCCACGCCCCACCTCCCACCTGGCTCCGAGGCGCCTCCAGGCTAGGGCGGCCGGACCCCCAGTCCTTGCCCCGGTGCTCGCCCCGTTCTCTACAGTGGGTCCCCGAAGGCCCGTCCGCGAGGTAACCGTGGGGCGCGCCCGAGGGTCCAACTGGTGGGCATCGAGGCGCGGCGCCCTCGCCGTCGAAGGGAGCGGTTGGTTGCTGGCGTTCACGTTTCCCGGCCAGGGCTCGCAGCGCCCGGCCATGGGCGCGGCCTGGGTCGACCACCCGTCGTGGGAGCTCGTCGAGCACGCCAGCGAGGTCCTCGACCGCGACGTCGCCGAGCTCTTGCTCGAGGCGGACGCCGAGCGCCTGACGCGCACCACCAACGCCCAGCTCGCGACCTTCGTCGCGAGCCTCGTGGTGCTCGACGCCACCGAGCGCCTCGGCCTGCAGCCGGCGGCCGCGGCGGGGCACTCGCTCGGCGAGTACACCGCGCTCGTCGCGACCGGCGCGCTCTCCTACGAGGACGGCCTCCGCCTCGTGGCCGAGCGCGGCGAGGCCATGCAGGACGCGGCGGACCACGCGCCGGGGACGATGATGGCCGTGCTCGGCCTGCCCGACGACGCCGTCGAAGCCGCCTGCGTGCGGGCCGAGGGCGAGGTCTGGGTGGCGAACTACAACGCGCCCGGCCAGGTCGTGATCGCGGGGACCGAGGAGTCCCTGGCCCGAGCCGCGCAGATCGCACGCTCGCTCGGCGCGAAGCGGGTGCTGCGCTTCGCCGTCGGCGGCGCCTTCCACACGCCGCTCATGGCCCCCGCGCGCGACCGGCTGCGCAAGGCACTCCAGGCGGTGGCCTTCCGCGAGGCGGAGCCGGTCGTCGTCGCCAACGTCGACGCGCGGCCGCACCCCGACCCGCTCGAGTGGCCCGGCCTGCTCTCGGCGCAGCTGTGCGCGCCGGTGCGCTGGCGCCAGACCCTCGAGGCCCTCCACGCGAGCGGCGCCCGGACCTTCGTCGAGCTCGGACCCGGCGGCGTGCTCACCGGCCTCCTCCGGCGGGCGCTGCCCGCCGAGGACGTCACCGGTCACTCGGTCGCCACGCCCGACGACCTCGAGGCGCTCGTCGAGGCGCTCGGCGCGGCCGCCGAGCGGGAGCGCCGCGCGCACGCCGTCGGCGAGCGCTACGTGATGACCGAGCGCCTCGTCGTCGCGCCGGCGACCGGACCGTTCCGCCTCCACGAGGCGCTCGCCGCCGCCGCGCCGAAGCTCCGCTCGGGTCGCCACCGCCACCGGGCCGGCGCGCACGGCGGCGAGGCGGACGACGCCGGGCCGGCGCTCCGCCTCGCGGTCGGCGACCTCGTGGGGTGGGCCGGGGACGTGGAGATACGCTCCCCCTTCGCCGGCAGCCTCGAGGGCGTCCTCGTGCTGGCCGGCGAGCGCGTCGTCACCGGTCAGCCGGTTGCGTGGCTGCGCGTCGACGACGACCAGGACGCGTCCTGATGGGCGCCGCCATCACGGGCTGGGGCAGCGCCCTGCCCGACAAGGTCGTGACGAACGAGGACTTCGCGGCGCGCCTCGACACCTCGGACGCCTGGATCCGCGAGCGCACCGGGATCCTCGAGCGGCGGATCGGCGGTACGACCGCCGGCCTCGCCGTCGAGGCCGGTCGACGCGCCCTCGAGCGGGCCGGCGTCGCGCCCGAGGAGATCGACCTCCTCGTCCTCGCCACCACCACCCCCGACCAGGCGGTCCCGGCAACCTCCTCCTCGGTGCACGAGGCGCTCGGGCTGCGCGGCGGCGCACTCGACCTCAACGCGGCGTGCGCCGGCTTCACCTACTCGCTCGTCGTCGCCGACGCGATGATCCGGCTGGGCCAGCGCAAGGTGCTCGTCATCGGGGCCGAGACGCTCTCGCGGCTCACCGACTTCGAGGACCGCGCGACGGCGGTGCTCTTCGGGGACGGGGCCGGCGCCGTCGTGCTCGAGGACGGGCCGGCACCCGACCTGCTCGTCGCCTACGACCTCGGGGTCGACGGCTCGGCGGCCCACCTGCTGTCCTGCGAGCACGGCGGCACCTGGCACATGGAAGGACGCGAGGTCTTCCGGCGGGCCGTGCGCACCGAGCTGCGATCGATCACGAAGGTCCTCACCGAGGCCGGCGCCCGCCCCGAGGACGTCGCCCTCTTCGTCCCGCACCAGGCGAACCTGCGGATCATCGAGGCCGTCAACGAGCGCCTCGGCATCCCGATGGAGCGCACCGCCGTCGTGCTGGACCGGACCGGGAACACGTCGGCGGCGTCCATCCCGCTCGCGCTGTGCGAGGCAGCGGAGACCGGGCGCCTCGAGCCGGGCGACCTCGTGCTGCTGTCCGGCTTCGGCGCCGGGATGACCTGGGCCTCGGTGCTGATCCGCTGGAGGGGATCGCGTTGAGCGGGCGGGTGGTGCTCGTGACCGGCGGGTCGCGCGGCATCGGACTGGCCTGCGCGCGCCGGTTCCAGCGAGCCGGGGAGCGCGTCGCCGTCACCTATCGCTCGGAGCCCCCCAAGCCCCTCGACGACGCCGACCACGCGCCGCTGCTGGCGCTCGCCTGCGACGTCACCTCCCCCGCCGACGTCGAGCAGGCCTTCGCGGCGGTCGAGGCGGCGCTCGGCCCCGTCGAGGTCCTCGTGTGCTCGGCCGGGATCACCGACGACGGCCTGCTGCTCAAGATGAGCGAGGAGCGCTGGGCCGCGGTGCTCGAGACGAACCTGACCGCCTGCTACCGGACGGTGAAGCGGGCCCTGCCCGGGATGCTGCGCGCCCGGCACGGGCGCATCGTCCTCGTCTCGTCCGTCGTCGCGCTGACGGGCAACGCGGGTCAGACGAACTACGCAGCAGCCAAGGCGGGCCTGATCGGCTTCGGACGCTCCCTCGCGCGCGAGGTCGCCGCCCGGGGCGTGACCGTGAACCTCGTGGCCCCCGGCCTGATCGACACCGACATGCTCGCCGCCGCCGGCCCCGAGCGCGTCGAGGCGCTCGCCGGCGCCGTGCCACTCGGTAGGATCGGCACCCCAGACGAGGTCGCCGCCTGCGTCGAGTTCCTCGCCTCGGCCGGCGCCTCCTACGTCACCGGCGCGATCCTCGCCGTCGACGGCGGCCTCGGGATGGGAAACTGACGGCACGCTCGAGCGGCGGGTCCTCTTCACACGACAAGGGAGAACAGGTGGCAGACGACGCAACCTTCGAGAAGTTCAAGGCCTGTGCCGTCGAGGTGCTACAGGTCCCCGCGGACAAGGTCGTCCCGGAGGCTCGCTTCGCCGAGGACCTCGACGCCGACAGCCTCGACCTCGTCGAGTTCGTCATGGCGCTCGAGGAGGCCTTCGACATCACCGTCGACGAGTCCGAGCTGGACGGGGTGGAGACGGTCGGCCAGGCCTTCGAGCTGGTGTCCGCCAAGCTCTGATGAGCCCCGCACCGGCCAGGCGCCGGGTCGTCGTCACCGGGCTCGGGCCGGTGGCCTGCTGCGGGATCGGCAAGGATGCCTTCTTCGCCGGGCTGTTCGGCGCGCCCGGGCCCGGCGAGCGCCGGGTGGAGGACTTCGATCCGGCGCGCTACTTCGACCCGAAGGAGCTGCGCCAGACGGACCGCTTCGCCCAGTTCTCCCTCGCCGCCGCCGCGATCGCCATCGACGACGCGGGGGGTCTGGCCGGCGACCCGCAGCGCTGCGGCGTCATCTTCGGGACCGGCGTCGGCGGCCTCCAGACGCTCCAGGAGCAGATCCTCCTGCTCGGCGAGAAGGGCCCCCGCCGGGTCTCGCCGCGCCTCGTCCCGATGATCATGGGCAACGCCGGGGCGGCGGCCATCTCGATGCGCTTCGGGCTGCGGGGCCCGTGCGAGACCGTCGTCACGGCCTGCGCCGCCGGCACTCACGCCATCGGCTACGGCTTCCGGCTCGTCACCGACGGTCGCTGCGACGTCGTCGTCGCGGGCGGCGCCGAGGCGGCGATCTCCGAGGCCGGCGGCCTGCCGCCGATCGGCATCGCTGCCTTCGCCAACATGACGGCGCTGTCGACGACCGGTGAGTCCCGCCCCTTCGACGTGCGGCGCGACGGCTTCGTCATCGCCGAGGGTGGCGCGGCCGTCGTCCTCGAGGAGCTCGAGCACGCGCGCCGCCGCGGGGCGCGCGTCTACGCCGAGCTCCTCGGTGCCGCCTCGACGGCGGACGCCCACCACATCACCGCCCCCGCCCCCGGCGGCGCCGGTGCCGTCGCGTGCATGGAGCTCGCGCTCGAGGACGCCGGCCTGCGACCCTCGGACATCGCCCACATCAACGCGCACGGCACCTCCACGCCGCTCAACGACCTCGCCGAGGCCGAGGCGATCGAGAAGGTGTTCGGGCGCCCGTCGCCACCGGTGACCTCGATCAAGGGGGTCACCGGGCACGCGCTCGGCGCCGCCGGCGCGCTCGAGGCGGTCGCGGCGGTCCTCACGATCGAGCGTGGCGTCATCCCGCCGACGGTGGGACTCGAGCAGCTCGACCCGGCGATCCACCTCGACGTCGTCACCGGCGAGGGCCGGTCCTTCACCCCGGGACCCGTGCTCTCCAACAGCCTCGGCTTCGGCGGGCACAACGGCTGTCTCGTGCTCGCGCCGCCGCCCGCCTAGAGGTGGCGGCGGCGCCCTCCGACCTCTCCCTCGGGGCGTTCAGCGAGGCTGCCCCGTGGCGCGTCGACCTCGACGACCTGCCGTGGCGCACCGGCCTGTCCCTCGTGCGCCAGCGCACCCGCGAGGAGGTTCCCGCGCTCACGCGGCGGCGGCGGCTGCCGCCGTGGCGGCGGATCCTCGTCGTCAGCTGGAGGATCGGCCGGGCGCTCGCGCTGTGGTGGGCTCTCGAGCGCCGCCGCAGCCGGCGGGCGTCGCGCGCCGGGCTCTCGCACCGCCTGCGCATCGCCTTCCAGGCGCTCGGCCCGACGTACATCAAGCTCGGCCAGATCCTCTCCTCCGGCGAGGGGATCTTCCCGCCCGAGCTCGTCGGCGAGTTCAAGCTCCTGCGCGACCGGGTCCCCGCCGAGCGCTTCGAGGACGTCGAGCGGATCATCGAATCCGAGCTCGGCCGCCCGATCCACGAGGTCTTCGCCGAGATCGAGGAGCGGCCGGTGGCCGCCGCCTCCATCGCCCAGGTCCACCGCGCCCGCCTCGTCACGGGCGAGCCGGTCGTCGTGAAGGTGCAGCGGCCGAGAGTCGCCGAGCTCGTCCGTCACGACCTCGCCGTCATGAGCTACCTCGCCCCGCACCTCGTCGGGCGCATACCCGTCGCCGTGCTCGCCAACCCCCCCGCGCTCATCGAGCTGTTCGCCGAGACGATCGTCGAGGAGCTCGACTTCCGACTCGAGGCCGAGAGCATGCTCGACATCGCGCGCATCCTCGCTGCGACGGGCCAGCGGGCGATCGTCGTCCCCCGCCCCCACCCGCGCCTCGTCACCCCTCGCGTGCTCGTCATGGAGCGCCTCGACGGCTTCGCCTGGGACGACGTCGAGGGGATGCGAGCGGCGGGCATCAAGACGGAGGAGGTCCTGCGCGCCGGCGTCGTCTCCTTCCTCGAGGGCGCCATGCTCTACGGCGTCTTCCACGGCGACCTGCACGGCGGGAACCTCTTCGTCCTGCCCGACGGGCGCGTCGCGCTCCTCGACTTCGGCATCACCGGCCGCCTCGACGAGCCACGGCGGCTCGCGTTCCTCCGCCTCGTCATGGCCGGCACGCTGAACGACGTGCGCAGCCAGGTCGAGGCGCTCATCGAGCTCGGCGCGCTGCGCGCGGACGCCGACATCGACCAGGTCATCGAGGACCTCGACCTCGCCGCGCCACCCGAGGACGTCGTCGAGATGACCGCCGAGGAGCTCACCGCACAGCTCCGCGAGCTGACGCGCAAGCTCCTCGCCTACGGCGCGCGCATGCCGAAGGAGCTCATGCTCTTCGTGAAGAACATCCTCTTCCTCGACGGCGCGGTCGCCGCCTTCGCACCCGACGTCGACCTGCTCGGCGAGATCGCGGGCATCGCCTCGTACTTCGCGGCCCGCCACGGGGGGCGCATCGCCGACGAGATCGGCATCGACCCGCGCCGCACCCCCCTCGACCTCGACCGGGTGCGCGCCTCGCTCGGCGTCGGTGCCGGCACCGAACACCTGAGCTACCGCGAGCTGCAGCGCCGGCGCGCCGCGCTGCGGGAGAAGTTCGAACGGCGCGACACCTGACCCGCCACGTACATGCTTGCCAGCAGGCAAGTAGTGCTACACTGATCCCGTGGAGGTGCTCGACGTCGAGGTGCGGGACCTCGCATCGCGCGTGCGGGAGGTCGTGGCGCGCCTGAACCGGCGCCTCCGGCCGACGCGCGCGGGCGCCGGGCTGTCGCCGACCGAGCGCACCGTGCTCGGCTCGGTGAGCAAGTCCGGCCCCGTGTGCCTGTCCGAGCTCGCCGCCGCCGAGGACCTCAACCCGACGATGCTCTCGCGCGTCGCCGCGGCGCTCGAGCGCCAGGGGCTCGTCTCGCGCACCCAGGACCCCGAGGACAAGCGCTCCTACCTCCTCGACGCCACGCCCTCCGGCCGCCGCCTGCTCGACAAGATGCGCTCCGAGCGCAACGACGCTCTCGCGGCCAGGCTGGCACAGCTCGGACCGCGCCAGCGCGCCCGCCTCCTCGACGCCCTCCCGGTGCTCGAGACCCTCGCCGAAGCGCTGAAGGACCGGCGCCCGTGAGCGTCGCCGCAGCGGCGCGCCGCACCTTCTCCTCCCTCGCCGTCGCGAACTACCGCCGCTTCTTCGCCGGCCAGGCCATCTCCCTCGTCGGCACCTGGATGCAGACGACCGCCCAGGCATGGCTCGTGCTCGGCCTCACGCACTCGGCGAGCGACCTCGGCCTCGTCGTCGCGCTGCAGAGCCTCCCGGTCCTCCTCCTCGGCGCCTACGGCGGCGTCGTCGCGGATCGCCTGGACAAGCGCCGCCTCATGATCGCGCTGCAGAGCCTCATGGGCCTCCAGGCGCTCGCGCTCGGCGCGCTCACCTTGACCCGGGCGGTCCGCTTCCCCGAGATCTGCCTCCTCGCCGTCGTCCTCGGGCTCAACAACGCCTTCGAGAACCCGTCGCGCCAGGCGTTCGTCCTCGAGATGGTCGGGCGCGACGACCTGCGCAACGCGGTCAGCCTGAACTCGACGCTCATGAACGCGACGCGCACGGTCGGTCCGGCCCTCGCCGGCATCCTCATCGCGACGGTCGGGGTCGGCTGGTGCTTCGTCCTCAACGCGGTGAGCTTCGTCGCCGTCGTCGCCTCGCTCGCCTCGATGGACCAGCACGCCCTCTCGCCGAGCCCGCCGACGCTACGCGAGCGGGGGCAGCTCCGGGAGGGCCTGCGCTACGCGCGCCACAGCCCGCTCCTCGCCGTCCCGCTCCTCATGATGGCCCTCATCGGCACGCTCACCTTCGAGTTCCAGGTCACCCTGCCCGTCGCCGCGCAGCGGGTCTTCCACGGGGGCGCCGAGACCTACGGCCTCATGACGTCCCTCCTCGGCCTCGGCGCGGCGATCGGCGGCCTCGCCGTCGCGACTCGCGGGCGCACCGGCCTGCGCCCCATCGTCCTCGGGGCGGCCGGGTTCGGTGCCGCGATGGCGTTCGCCGCGCTCGCGCCGTCGCTGCCCGCCGAGCTCGCCGCGCTCGCGTGCGCCGGCTTCATGAGCGTCGCCTTCAGCGCGACCGGGAACTCGACGGTCCAGCTCGCCGCCGAGCCGACCAAGCGCGGCCGGATCATGGCGCTGTGGTCCATGGCCATGGTCGGCTCGACGCCGATCGGCGGCCCGCTCGTCGGCTGGATCAGCGGCGCTGCAGGGGCGAGGGCAGGACTCGGCGTCGGCGCCGCGGCCTGCGTCGCCGCCGCCGCGATCGGCTACGGCGCGATGCAGCGAGCCGCCCGGCCGCGGGCCGGGGCGACCCGCTCGACGTGCCCAGCACCGCAGGTCGCCGCCTCGAGCTGACGTCCTCGGCCGAGCGCCGCCCCGGCCACCTGCCCGAGGCGCGCGACCGCGTCCCGGCGCCGCCCGGTGCGCCGAGGACCGTGACAGGTGCGCGCTAGCCTCCGGGCGCATCGGAGGCGGCGAGCGGCCGCCTCCCTCGAGCGCCCATCGAGGGAGGAGCTGCCCGTGCGCCCACCGAACGACCTGCGAGCCGTTGCGATCCTGCTCGACGCCCTGCCCGAGCTGCGGCCCGTCGTCCGCTCCCTCGCCGCCGAGCTCGACGACGACCTCACCGCCGAGAGCGTGCTCGCCGAGCTCGCGCAGCTCGTCGGCCTCCTCCTCGACGCTCGTGACGAGGAGCGGCTCGAGGCCGTCTGCGCCGCGCTCGAGGCCCTCGCGACGACGCCGGACGTCGGGGCCGAGGAGCTCATCGGCTACGGCTTCTTCCTCGCCCTCGACGGAGACGTCATCGAGGGCCTCGACGCCTACCTCGGCCCGGCGAGCGCTCGCATCCTCGCGGCCCTCGAAGCCGGCGAGTGGTGAGCCGAGGACCGCGCTCCCCCGCTCGGTCCGCCGAGCGACGCCTCCGCGACGCTCGGGGGCGCCTCGACGCCGGGAGCGGGCGCAGCGACGCGCCGGCGTCGGGACCGGATCGCTCGCCCCGCCCGCTCGCGCGCCTCGGCGAGCACAGCATCGCCGGCGTCGCCGCGACCGCGCGCGACGGGAGACCGCCCGAGGCGGCGCGGGGTCAGGCTCGCAGCCGCGCGCCGAGCGCCGACCCGGCCGCGCCGACCGCCCGCTCGCGCACCTCGGCGATCTCGGCGTCCGTGAGGGTGCGGTCCGGGGCGCGCAGCCGCAGGCGGAAGGCGAGGCTGCGCGCGCCGGTCGGCAGTCCAGGGCCGCGGTAGACGTCGAGGAGGGTGAGCGACTCGCACCACGCGCCGGCCGCCTGCGCCAGCACGGCCTCGAGCTCGGCCGCTGGCACCGCGTCGTCGAGCGTGAAGGCGAGGTCGACGTCGCTCGCCGGGAAGCGGCTCACCGGCCGGACCACCGGGGACCGGCGCCCGAGGGCGAGGAGGGCGTCCACGTCGAGCGCGAGCCAGCCGACGCGGCGACCGGCGAGGTCGAAGGCCGCGAGGACGTCCGGGCGCACCTCGCCCACCACACCGAACGCCGACCCGGCGCCGTCGCGCAGCGCCGCGGTGCGCGGCAGGTGGCAGCCGAGCGCGAGCGGGAGCGACGCCACGTCCTCGCCCTGGGCGAGGCGGACCGAGGCGGGATCGATCGCCAGCCCCTCCGCGAGGAAGCGCCACAGGCTGACCGCGCCGGTGGCGTCGTCGCCGCGGCGCGCCAGCAGGACGCCGAGGTGCTCACGCTCGTCGGGCCGACCCGACGCATCGGCGCCGGGGCGAAAGACGCGGCCGAGCTCGAACAGGCGCAGCTCGGGGTTGCCGTAGGCGGCGTTGTGGCGCAGCGCGCCGAGGAGGCCGGGCAGCAGGTGGGTGCGCAGCGCCGACTCCTCCCGCACGAGGGGGTTGGCGATCGCGACGGCGCTCACGGGCACGCCGAGGCGGCCGGCCGCTGCCGGATCGACGATCGAGCTCGTCCAGGCCTCGTGGCAGCCCGTCCCCGCCAGCAGGCGCCGCAGCGCCCGCCGGCGAAGCTGGTGCTCCGTGAGGCGCCCGACGTACGGCGAGCGCCGCTGGCGCGGCGCGATGCGCTCGTAGCCGAGGTGCCGGGCGACCTCCTCGACGACGTCGACCTCGCGTGTCGTGTCCGGCCGGAAGGAGGGCACCTCGACGAGGAGGTCCTCGCCGGCCGGGACGCTCGAGAAGCCGATCGGGGCGAGCAGCGCGGCGACCTCGTCGCGCCGCAGGGACGTCCCGAGGAGACTGTTGCACCGCCCGACGCGAAGGAGCACCCGCCGCGGCTCGGCAGGAGGCGCGACGCGCACGTCGAGGCGGCCGCTCGCGACGGCGAAGCCGGCCACCGGTGCGCCCGCCATCGCCTCGGCGACGAGCTCGCAGACCCGGTCGGCGGCGCGCACGAGCCCCTCGGGGTCGATGCCCCGCCAGAAGCGGACGGACGCCTCGCTGCGCAGCCCGTGGCGCTGTGCCGACCGGCCGACGACGATCGGGTCGAAGTCCGCCACCTCGAGCAGGACGCGCCGGGTCCCCTCGCCGATCTCGCTCGAGGCCCCGCCGAGCACCCCCGCGAGCCCGACGGGGTGGCCCTCGGCGTCGGCGATCACGAGGTCGCCCGCCGTGGCGGGGTCGTCCCCCCCGGCGACGAGGGCGCGCTCGACGCCGTCGAGGGTGACGAGGCGCTCGCCGGGTTGGGCGAAGCGAACCTCGATCCCCGCGCCTTCGAGGCGGTCGAGGTCGTAGGGGTGCGTCGGCTGGCCGAGCTCGAGCATGACGTAGTTCGAGGCATCGACGACGGCGTTGATCGGGCGCATCCCGGCGAGCGCCAGGCGCCGCTGCACCTTGGGCGGCGAGGCGAGCGCGACGACCCCCTCGAGCACGCGCACGACGAGGCGCCGGCAGCCGGCGCCGGCGAGGACGCGCGCCGTCGCCAGCGAGGCGACCGGCGGTCCGCTCGCGGCGACCGTGGGCTCGGGCAGGACGAAGGGGAGGCCGAGGCGGGCAGCGAGGTCGCGCGCGACGCCGACGATGCTCAGCGCGTCGGGCCGGTTCGGCTCGACGGCGATGTCGAGCACCACGTCTCGCCCCACACCGAGGTGCTCGGCGAGGCTCGTTCCCGGCTGCAGCCCAGGCGGCAGCGGTGCTCGCTCCGAGCCGGGCGAGGCCACGACGAAGAGCCCCGCCGCATCGTCGCCGAGGCCGAGCTCGCGCGCCGAGCAGAGCATCCCCCGCGATTTCGCCCCCCGCAGGGTCCGCTCCTCGATCCGGAGGCCGTTCGGCAGCACGGTACCGACCGGTGCGAGCGGGACGACGTCGCCCACCGAGAAGTTCCACGCGCCGCAGACGATCTCGAGCGGCTCGGGCTTGCCGGCGTCGACGAGGACGCGCCGGATCCGGTCGGCGCCGGCGATCGGGGCGATCTCGAGCACGCGAGCCAGGACCACCTGCTCGAGGCCTTCGCCCACCTCGGTGACCTCCTCGACCACGAGGCCGAGCGAGTCGAGCGCGCGCACGAGCTCGGCGACCTCCTCGGGCCGGCGCGGGTCGGTCGCGAGGGGCGTGAAGTCCTTGAGCCAGGAGAGCGGGACGCGCACGTGTGTCCTCGGAGCCGCCGACCTAGAACTGAGCGAGGAAGCGCACGTCGTTTTCGATCAGGCTGCGCAGGTCGGCGATCTCGTGGCGCATGGCGGCGAGCCGGTCGATGCCGAAGCCGAACGCGAAGCCGGACCACGCCTCGGGGTCCACGCCGGTCGCCTCGAAGACCGCCGGGTGCACCATGCCGCAGCCGCCGAGCTCGATCCAGCCGGTCTGGCCGCACGTTCGACAGCCCGTGCCGCGACAGATCGCGCAGGACACCTCGAACTCGGCGGAGGGCTCCGTGAACGGGAAGTAGGCCGGGCGCAGCCGCGCCGCCACGTCGGTGCCGAAGATCGCCTTGACGAACGTGTCGATCGTCCCGGCCAGGTCGGCGAAGCTCACCCCCGCGTCGACGACGAGGCCCTCGATCTGGTGGAAGACCGAGAGGTGGCGGGCGTCCGCCGTGTCGCGCCGGTAGACGCGGCCGGGTGCCACCGCGTAGATCGGCAGCCTGCCGCGCTCGAGCAGGCGGATCTGGACCGGCGAGGTCTGGGAGCGCAGGAGGTACGTCTCGCCGTCGCCGACCGCGAGGTAGAAGCTGTCCTGGATCGAGCGGGCAGGGTGGTGGCGCGGCATGTTGAGCGCCGTGAAGTTGTACCAGTCGGTCTCCACCTCGGGGCCCTCGGCGACCTCGTAGCCCATGCCGACGAAGATGTCCTCGAGCTCCTCGCGCACCTGGTGGACGACGTGGAGGTGGCCGGGCCCGGGGGCGGGGAGGACCTCGGTCAGGTCGAGCCGGTCGGCGCGCTCGCGCTCGGCTGCCGCCGCGGCCTCGAGCTCGCGCCGGCGCGTCGCCGCCAGCTCGACGAGCAGGCCGCGCGCTCGGTTCAGCGCGTCCCCGGCGGCAGGCCGCTTCGCCGGCGGGAGGGAGCCGAGGAGGTGCCGCCAGGCGAGGAAGGGCGAGCGCCTGCCGACGAGCTCGGGCTCGAGCCCGTCGAGCTCGGCGAGCGAGCCGGCCGCGCGCAGCCGGGCGGCAGCGCGCTCGACGTGCGCAGCGAGCTCGCCCTCGCTCGGCAGGCCGCGCGCCTCCGGCTCCTCGAGTCGCGTCACGGTGCTCATCGTAGGTGGCCTGCCGCACCGGCCAGCCGCTCGCGCCGTGCCAGCTCGAAGCAGAGCACGGTAGCCGCCATGGCGACGTTGAGGGACTCGGCGCGCCCGCGCATCGGGATGCTCACCGCCGCGTCGAAGCAGTCGCCGAGCTCGTCGGGCAGGCCAGCCGCCTCGCTGCCGAGCACGAGCGCGACGCGCCCGGCGAGCGGCGCCGTCGCGTAGTCCGGTGCCCCCGAGGGCCGGGTCGCGACGCGGCAGAAGCCGGCCGCGGCGAGCTCGCCGAGGGCCGCGCGCGCCTCGCCGGCGAGGACGAGGGGGACGTGGAAGATCGACCCCGCCGACGAGCGCACCGCCTTCGGGTTGTAGGGGTCGGCGCCCTCGCCGCAGCAGACCACGCCGCCGCACCCGGCCGCGTCGGCGCTGCGCACGATGGCGCCGAGGTTGCCCGGGTCCCGCACACCGACGCACACGAGGAGGACGTCGGCCGGCGCGAGGCGCTCGAGCGGCACGTCGAGCGCCGCGACGACCGCGCAGATCGGCTGGGGCGTCACCGCGTCGGCGACGCGCTCGAGGACGCCGCGAGCCAGGCCGAAGCAGCGCACGCCCGAGCGGCGCGCCTCGGCGAGCAGGCGCGCCGCCGAGGGCTGGTCGAGGGCCTCGGGCGCGTAGTAGACGGCCTCGACCGGCGCGCCCGCCTCGAGCGCAGCACCCACGAGGTTGGCGCCCTCGGCGACGAAGGCACGCTCGGCCCGCCGGTAGCTGCGCTGGCGCAGCAGCCGCCGCAGGCGTCGCACGCGCTGGTGGCGCGGACCGAGCAGCTGCTCGGTCAGGACGCGGCTCCCTCGGCGAGCTCGCCCTCCGCCTCCGACGCGTCCTCGACGTCCCCGGCGAGCGCCCCAGCCGCCACCTTGACGAGCTGCGCGAACGCGACCCGGTCGCGCACGGCGAGGTCGGCCAGCACCTTGCGGTCGACGTCCACCTCGGCGCGGTGCAGGCCGGCGATGAAGCGGCTGTAGCTGATCCCCTCGGCGCGCGCCGCGGCGTTGATCCGCTGGATCCACAGCCGGCGGAAGTCGCCCTTGCGCGCCCTGCGGTCGCGGTACGCGTAGGCGAGCGAGTGCATGACCTGCTCGTGCGCCGCCCGGTACGAGCGCGACTTGTTCCCGTAGTAGCCCTGCGCCAGCTCGAGGACGGCGCGGCGGTGCTTCTTGCTCTGGACGGCGCGCTTCACTCTCGCCATCTCGTGCTCCTTTCGGTGAGATCCCTCTCTGCGCTGCCCGGCGCGTCAGCGCCGGGCACGCCGTCCTCAGATGCCGAGCAGGCGGCGGACCTGGCGGCGGTCGGCCGCGGCGAGCTCGACGCTGCGGCCGAGGCGGCGGGCACGCACGGACGACTTCTTCTCCATCAGGTGGCTGCGGTTCGCCTGGCGTCGCAGGATCTTGCCGCTCCCGGTCACCTTGAAGCGGGCCGCAGCGCCCCGGTCGGTCTTCATCTTCGGCATCGTCCCTGCCCCCTCGTCATCGACTCGGCGTGCTCGCGGCGGCGCCGGCGGGCTCGGCCGTGACCGCCGGGCGCGCGCCGTCCGCCTGGTTGGCGCTGCGCGCCGCCTGGGACTGGCGGGCCCGCTTGTCCGGGGCGAGCACCATCACCATGTTCCGGCCGTCGAGGCGCGCCTCGGACTCGACGCGACCGATCCCCTGGACGTACTCGGCGATGCGGTCGAGGATCCGCTTGCCGAGCTCGGGGTGGTACACCTCGCGCCCACGGAACATGATCGTGACCTTCACCTTGTGGCCCTCGGCGAGGAAGCGGCTCACCTGGCGTGTCTTCGTCTCGAAGTCGCCCGGGCCGATCTTCGGCCGGTACTTCATCTCCTTGATGCCGACGCTGCTCGCCTTGCGGCGGGACTCCTTCGCACGCTGCGCCTCGTCGAACTTGAACTTGCCGTAGTCCATGATCCGGCACACCGGCGGGGTCGCCATCGGCGCCACCTCGACGAGGTCGAGGTCCATCTGGCGGGCGATGGCGATCGCCTCAGGAAGCAGCTTGATCCCGAGCTGCTGGCCGTCGGGGTCGACGAGGCGAACCTCACGGGCCCGGATGCGTTCGTTCATCCGCGGCTCGTTGGTGACAGGGGCAGTGGAGATCGGGCATCACTCCTCTCGGTGGGAACCGCGGCGACGGCGACGCCGGCACCGCGGGGGAGGCGTTGCCCGCCGGCTCGACCACCGAGGACCTGGAGCACGCGCCGCCGCGGTGGCCAGGTGGGAGTCGCCAACACGTGTGCGGCCCCGCTTCCCGCTCGCTTTTGTGCCTAGGGTAGCAGCATGAGCAGCCTGTGGACACCCGGTGGGGAGCACCGTATCCCCTCCCAGCAGGCCGTCCCGCCCGAGCACGCCTCCTCGCCGGCGGGCGACCGCGGCGAGCAGGTCCCCGGGGCCGAGGCGCGCGCCGAGCTCGCCGAGCTCGAGCGCCAGCTCCTCGCCGCCGCACCCGAGGACGTCATCGCCAACCACTGCTACGGGATCTTCCAGCTCGCCGCCCTCTACCTCGCGCAGCGCCCGCCTCGCCTCGACTCGGCCCGGCTCGCCATCGACGCCCTCGGCTGCCTCGTCAACGGCCTCGGCGAGCGCCTCGGCGCCGCGGCCCCGACGCTCGCCGAGAGCGTCACGCAGATCCAGCTCGCCTTCGTCGAGCTGGCGCGCGCGCACGAGCGCGCCGACGGCGGGCAAGGCGGCGGGCAGTAGGCGGCCGCCGCAGCCCGCCTGGTCGCGGGCGGCCGGGCCGTCCTCGCCGCCCGACGCGGGCTCCGTCGGCCGCGCAGGCGCCGGTGCGCGCCCCGGCCCTCGCGCCGCGACGCGGCGGCGGCGCTCGGTTCCACGCCACGCGTCCGGCGCCGGCGCGATCAGGGCCGGAGCAGCACCTTGATCGCGCGCCGCTCGTCCATCGCGCGGTAGCCGTCGGCCGCCCGCTCGAGCGGGAGCTCCAGGTCGAAGACCTTGCCGGGCTCGAGCGAGCGGTCGTAGATGCGCTGGATGAGCTCGGGCAGCAAGCGCCGGACAGGCGCCGGGCCTCCGTGGAGGTGGACGGCCGAGGAGAACAGCTGTGCCCCGCTCAGCGAGACGCCGTGCGGGACGCCGACGAAGCCGACGTGCCCGCCGGCGCGAACCGCCCCGATCGCCTGGCGCATGGCCTCCTGGGTGCCCACGGCCTCGATGACGCTGTGGGCCCCGTAGCCGCCGGTGAGGTCCCGCACCCTGGCGACACCCTCGTCGCCCCGCGCCTCGACGACGTCGGTCGCGCCGAACTCGAGCGCGAGTCGCTGGCGCCGCTCGTGCCGGCTCATGGCGATGATCCGCTCCGCCCCCAGGCAGCGCGCGGCGAGGACGGCGAGCAGCCCGACGGCGCCGTCCCCGACGACGGCGACGACCTTGCCCGGCGCGACCTCGGCGGCCAGCGCGCCGAACCACGCCGTGCCGAGCACGTCGGAGGCCGCGAGCAGCGACGGGACGAGCTCGGCGTCGGGCGGTCCCGGGGTGGCCACGAGCGTCCCGTCGGCCATCGGCACCCGCGCCAGGGTGGCCTGCGTGCCCTCGGCCGCCATCAGGTAGGAGCGCCGGCAGCGCGACTGGTAGCCGGCCCGGCAGATCTCGCAGGTGTTGTCCGAGGCGAAGAACGACCCGACGACGAAGTCGCCGACACGCACGGTCTCGACGTCCCGGCCCACCTCCTCCACGACGCCGGCGTACTCGTGCCCCATCGGCATCGGGTCCACCACCTCGTCGGCGCCCCGCCACGGCCACAGGTCCGAGCCGCAGATGCAGGTGGCCGGCAGGCTGATGATCGCGTCGGTCGGCTCGAGGATCCTCGGATCGGGCCGCTCGACGACCTCCACCTCGCCCGGCGCATGCATCACGACGCCACGCACCTCGCTCCTCCTCCCTTCGGCCCACCCTCGTGCCCCGCCCCCTCGGGCTGGCGCGTCGCGCTCTGCGCCGGCGACGGCGCCCGCGGGCGCAGCGGGGCGACCGGCTCGCGCCGAGCGAGCACCTCGCCCTCGCCGGTCACCGGGCCGCGAGGGCCGCCTGCGCGGCCGCTCGCTCGGCGAAGGGCTCGATCTCGCTGATCCGCCCCTCGCGCACCCGGCAGAGGTGGAAGACGTCCCGGTCCGGACGGCCCGCCCCCGGCGGCCAGCGCACGCGCAGCTCGAGGAGGATCCCGCCCGGCCCGGTCCGAACCCCGACCACCTCGCCCGACGCACCGCTGTCGATCGCGCGCCGGAACGTGGCGACGACCTCCTCCCGGCTGCGGCACGGATGCGCCGCCTCGTCGTCGCCCCAGCGCGCGTCGTCGGCGAGGAGCGCACCGAAGCGCCCGAGGTCGTGGGACACGAGGGCGTCGCGCAGGCGCGCGGCCAGGACCTCGAGGGTGTCGCTCGCCACGCCCTCACGCTAGCGGACACCGCCCGCCCCGGACTCGGCCGCCGGGAGCGGGCCTGCCGAGGCGGGGGGCGGCCCGACCGGCACGAGGGCGCGCGCCTCGATCCGCCCGCGCGCTCGCGCGCCGAGCTGGAAGACGACCCGCGTCCTCGCCGCGACCTGGCGAGAGCCGTCGGCGATCTCCGTGCAGTGGAAGGGGAAGGAGGCGCCCGAGGCCTCCTCCCGCACCACGCCGAGCCCGCGCTCGGGGTCGAAGCACTCGACGGTGCCGACGCGGCCGAGGCCGAGGGCGCCAGGTGGCGGTCCGGCGGGGAGCGTCAATGGACGATCTTGAGCAGCGGCAGCTCGAGGATGTCGGTCGCCCCGCGGTCCTTGAGCGCCGGGATGAGGGTGTTGATGGAGGACTTCGCGACGACGGCCTCGAGGGCGTAGCCGCGCGACCCGAACAGCTCGGAGACCGTGGGAGCCTTCATCGCCGGGAGCACGGCGATGACCGACTCGAGCTGCTCGGCGGCGACGTTCAGCTTGACGAGCACCTTCGCGCGCGCCTCGAGGGCCCCGCTGAGCAGGGTGTGCAGCTGGCCCATGGCGTGCATCTTCGCCGGGTCGGCGGCGGACGCGGGGTTGGCGATGAGCTCCGTGTAGGACTCGAGGATGGTCGCCACCACCCGTAGCCCCGCGGCGCGCAGCGCCCGGCCCGTCTCCGTGATCTCGACGACGGCGTCGGCGATCTCGGGGACCTTGGCCTCCGTGGCACCGTAGGAGAGGGCGATGTCCGCCTTCACCCCGTGCTCGGCGAGGTAGCGGGCGGTGAGCCGAGGGTACTCGGTGGCCACCCGCGCCCCCTCGGGCAGGTCGCCGACGGCGTGCACCGGCGACGTCTCGCCGACGGCGAGCACGACGCGGATCGGGCGGCTCGTGTTCTTCGAGTACGCCAGCCGGCCGAGCGAGACGACCTCTGCCCCGGTCTCCTCGATCCAGTCGCGCCCGGTGATGCCGAGGTCGAAGAGCCCCTCCGCCACGTACAGCGGGATCTCCTGGGGCCGCAGGATGCGCACCTCCTCGACGCGCGGGTCGTCGATCGAGCCCCGGTAGTCGACCTCCGACCCTCGCTGGACGGCGAGGTCGGCCGCGGCGAACAGGTCGAGGGTGGCCCGCTCGAGCGAGCCCTTGGGGAGGACGAGGCGGAGCACCGCTCTAGCGTGCCCGGAACTGCTCCCCCGCCGCCAGCTAGCGGGCGGCGGGCGGCCGGCCCGCGACGGGCCCGAGCGCCCCCGCCGCCGCCGCGCCGATCGCCGCCACCGCCTCGGCGGGCCGTCCGTCGCGGAAGACGGCGCTCCCCGCGACGAGGACGCGGGCGCCGGCCCTCGCGGCGAGCGCGGCGGTGCGCTCGTCGATCCCGCCGTCGACCTCCAGGACGACGGGCAGGCCGCGCCGGTCGATCGCGGCGCGTGCCTCGGCCACCTTGGCGAGCACCTCGGCCATGAAGGGCTGGCCGCCGAAGCCGGGGAAGACCGTCATGACGAGGAGCAGGTCGATGCGCTCGAGGTACGGCTCGACCGCGGCGAAGGGCGTGTCCGGATTGCACGCCAGCCCGACGCGAAGCCCGAGCCGGCGGGCGCTCGCCGCGAGCTCGGCCGTGTCGCCCACCTCGACGTGCACGGTGACGAGATCGGCGCCCGCGTCGCGGAACGCCTCGAGGTACTCGCCCGGGTTCGTCATCATGAGGTGGCAGTCGAAGAAGGCGCCGCTGTGCCGGCGCAGCGACGCCACGACGGGCGGGCCAATCGTGAGATTCGGCACGAAGTGGCCGTCCATCACGTCGAGGTGGAGCCAGTCCGTCGCCGGCGCGACGGCGCGCATCGCCTCGGCGAGCCGCCCGAAGTCGGCAGACAGCAACGACGGGGCGACGCGGATCTCCCCGGACTCGAGCACGGCGCGCACGCTAGCGGGGACGGCCGCCGCAGCGTCCCCTCCCCTACCGAGGCGTGTCCTCGGGCCGAGGCGCGCGCCGCGCGCGAAGTCCTCGAACGGCTGCGGCCGCCGGCCCTCGAGCTGGACCTCGAGGAGCTCGAGCAGCCCCTCGCCGGTCACGACCGCGCTCCCGAGCAGGGTCCCGGGCTCGCCCCCGGGCGACGGCGCGGCCTGCGCACGCGCCCGCCGGACGAGGAGCCGCCGACCGTCGAGCGTCGTCCAGGCGCGCCCGACGCGCACGAGCCGGGCGCACTCGAGCGCGGGTCGCGTGAAGTCGAGCTCGAGCTCCTCGGGCCGCAGCTTGCGGGCGTAGGTCGGCTCGCCCTGCTGGGGGTGCGGGGTGCCGAGGCGCGCGATCCCCGGGGCGAGCAGCTCGACGAGGAGGGACGCGCCGAGCTCGGCGAGGCGGCCGGTGAGCTCCTCGGCCGTCTCCTCGGGGCCGATCGCGACGGCGCGCTGGGCGTAGAGGGGGCCAGCGTCGAGCTCTGGCGTGACGCGCATGATCGAGACGCCGGTCTCCACGTCGCCGGCGAGGATCGCCCGCTCCACGGGCGCCGCGCCCCGCCAGCGCGGCAGGAGGGAGAAGTGGACGTTCAGCATCGGGAGCGCCTCGAGCACCTCGGCGCGGATGAGCTGGCCGAAGGCGACGACGACGCCGAGCTCGGCGCCGGCGCCGGCCACGTCGGCGACCTCCTCGCTCACCGGGATGCCGAGCTCGAGGGCGGCGGCCTTCACCGGGCTCGGCGCCGGCGCGCCGCGGCGGCTGCGACGCCGATCCGGCCCGGTCACGGCGAGGACCACGTCGTGGCCGGCCGCGGCGAGCGCCCGCAGCACCGTCGCGGCGGCGAGCGGTGCGCCGAGGAAGGCGAGGCGAGCCAGGTGGCTCCTAGGACCCGGCGCTCGCGGCCAGCGCGCCGCTGGCGGCGAGGGCTCGCTGGCGCAGGATCGCCCGAGCCTGCCGGCGCTGGTCCGGGTCGAGCCGCTCGACGACGAGCACCCCGTCGAGGTGGTCCACCTCGTGCTGGAAGCAGCGGGCCAGCAGCTCGTCGGCCTCGATGTCGAGTGGCTCGCCGTCGAGGCCGACGCCACGCAGGTGCACCTCCTTCGGGCGCACGACCGGCCAGGACAGGCCGGGGATCGACAGGCAGCCCTCCTCGTAGGTCCACTCGCCGCGGGCCTCGACGATCTCGGGGTTGATGACCGCGGCGGGCCCGCTGCCCACGTCGTAGACGAACAGGCGGCGCTGCACGCCGACCTGGGGCGCGGCGAGGCCCACGCCCGGCGCCGCGTGCATCGTCTCGATCATGTCCTCGACGAGACGCACGAGCGAGCCGTCGATCGCAGCGACCTCCACCGCTCGCTCGCGCAGCACCGGGTCGCCGTACTGGCGGATTGGGTAGGTGGCCACGCCCAGAGCTTACCGAGGCTGCTCGGCGCTGCCGGACAGCTGCCGGCCCGGCACGGCACCCTCGACGACCGACGCGAAGCGCAGGGCGACCTCGCCGGCGCCGACGAGGTCGCCGGGCGCCGAGCCGTCCCCGTCGGGCACGACCTCGATGCGCGCCGGCGCGTGACGCGCCTCGGGTGCCTCGACGCGGGCGAGCACGGGCACGCCGGCGTCACCAGGCGGGCCGAGCGTCCCGGCGTAGAGCCCGCTCGGCGGGGTGAGCAGCTCGGGGTCGAGCGCCAGGCGCACGCTGCGCCCGTCTCGCTCGAGGCGGCCGCGCACCTCGTGCGGCCGGGCGAGCAGCCGCGCCGCGGCGTCGAGGTCCGCTGCGGCGACGAGGTGCCGGATGCGCGTCGACGAGACGACCTCGTGACGCTCGTCGTCGACCACGAGCGGCATGGCGCGGGCACGGAAGCCGAGCTCGACGCCCATCTCCTCGAGGAGCGCGACGTCGCCCTGCTGGCGGTGCCCGAAGCGGAAGTTCTCCCCGACCAGCACCTCGGCCGCGCCGAGCTGACCGACGAGGACGGTGCGGACGAAGTCCTCGGCCGGCTCGGCCGCCCGCCTCGCGTCGAACGTCAAGATCACGACCTCGTCGACGCCGGTGGCGACGAGCAGCTCGAGCTTGTGCGCCGCCCCGGTGAGCAGGCGGGGCGCGCGCTCGGGCCGGACCACCGAGGCGGCGTGGCGGTCGAAGGTGAGCACGACCGACTCGAGGCCGCGCGACGCCGCCTCGCGGCGCAGCTCCTCGACGACCCGACGGTGCCCGATGTGCACGCCGTCGAAGTTCCCGATGCTCACGACCGTCGAACGCGGCTGGCGGCGGATCCCGTCGGTCACGTCCATGGCCGCCCGAGACTACCCGCGCCGGCCGCAGGACCGGCCGGCCCCGCCAGGACGACGGCCGGCTTGGCGCGGTCGCGCCCGAGGCGCTCGTAGACGGCGAGGAGCCCCCCCTCGGGGCCGTAGAGCGCCCAGGGGCCGTCCCCCACGGCCTTGAGGGCGCGCCGCTCGAGGACGCGCCCGTGGCGGAGCGCGCCGGCCACGTCGTCGTCGACGGCGAGGGCCGGGAGGTGGGCGACGAGGGCGGACGGCGGCTCCAGGTGGGCGGCCGAGAGGTCCTCGAGGGCGACGGCGCCCTCGAGGGTGAAGCGGCCGACGGCGACGCGCCGCAGGCAGCGGAGGTGGGCCCCACCCCCGAGCGACGCGCCGAGGTCCGCGACGAGGGAGCGCACGTAGGTACCCGACGAGCAGGTGACCTCGAAGGCGTAGACGCCCGGCTCGTCTGCCGCTGCCACGGCGAAGCGGGCGACGTGCACGCGGCGGGGCTGGCGCTCCACCTCGATGCCGGCACGGGCGAGGGAGTAGAGGCGCCGCCCGCCCACCTTGAGCGCCGACACCATCGGGGGCACCTGGAGGAGCTGGCCCGTGAGGCGCGCCGCCGCCTCGGCGACCTCGGCCGGCGTGACGCCGGCCATGTCGTAGGTGGCGACGACCTCGCCGGTCGCGTCGAGCGTCGAGGTCGCGACGCCGAGGACGAGCTCGCCGGTGTAGGACTTCTCGAGCGCACTGGCGAAGCGCAAGAGGCGCGTCGCGCGCCCCACGCCGACGACGAGCACCCCCGTCGCGCCCGGGTCGAGGGTGCCGGCGTGCCCGGCGCGCCGGCACCCGAGCCGGCTGCGCGCACGCGCCACGACGTCGTGCGACGTCCACCCCCCGGGCTTGTCGACGACGACGACGCCGTCGGGGTCGGCCGCGCCGGCGCGCCGGTGCGCCACTACCCGCCCGCCTCGCGCCGGTGCACGCGGCGCAGCGCGGCGTCGACGCGCTCGCCGGCGACGATCGCCGGGTCGACCCTGAACTCGAGCACGGGCACGCGCCGCAGGCGCAGCTGCCGGCCGATCGCCTGCTGGAGGGCGCGCCGGCACAGCGCGAGGGCCTCGGCCGACGCCGGCGGGATGGAGGCAAGGTAGACGGCGGCGTGACGCAGGTCCGGCTCGCAGGCCACGCCGGTCACGGTGAGCAGCCGGAGCCGCTCGTCGCTGTCGGCCCGCCGCTCGAGCTCCTCGGCCACGACCTCGTGCAAGAGCGCGTTCACGCGGGCAACCCGTGCGTAGGGACGCTGCGAGCCGCGTGCTGGGACATCCATCGCCGTCCGCTCTCTCTCGCGTGCCACGAGCGCCGGCGCGCTCAGGTCCTCGGAACCTCGCGCTCCTCGTAGGTCTCGATGAGGTCGCCCTGATGGAGGTCCTGGAAGTCCGAGAGGCCGACGCCGCACTCGAACCCGGCCGCCACCTCCCGCACGTCCTCCTTGAAGCGCCGCAGCGAGGCGATCGTGCCCTTCCAGATGACGACGCCGTCGCGCAGGAAGCGTACCTTCGAGCCCCGGGCGATCGTCCCGCTGCGCACGTAGCAGCCCGCCACGGCGCCGACGCGCGGCACCCGGAAGACCTCGCGGACCTCGGCCTCGCCCGTGACGACCTCCTCGTACTCGGGGGCGAGCATGCCGACCATCGCCGCCTCGATGTCCTCGATCAGCTTGTAGATGATCTCGTAGGTGCGGATCTCGACGTCGTGCGCCTCCGCGAGCTCCCGCACGCCCCGGCCGGGGCGGACGTTGAAGCCGATGATCGTCGCGTTCGAGGCCGCTGCGAGCTGCACGTCGCCCTCGGTGATCCCGCCGACGCCACGGTGGACGAAGGCGATCTTCACCTCCTCGCGCTCGAGCCGGCGCAGGCTCTCGGTGACGGCCTCGAGCGACCCCTGGACGTCCGCCTTGAGGACGAGGGTGAGCGTCGCGCTCTCGCCGCGCTGGATCTGCTCGAAGAGGTCCTCGAGGCGCGCGCCGGCGCCGGGCGCGCTCGGCGCCTGGCCGTAGCCGGCGGTGCGCGCCCGCTGGGCGCGGGCCTCGGCGATCGTCCGGGCCACCGAGAGGTCCGTCGTGACGCGCAGCTCGTCGCCGGCGGTCGGCGGGCTCGACAGGCCGAGGACCTCCACCGGCATCGACGGCACGGCCTCCTTCACCTGGTCGCCGCGGTCGTCGATGAGCGCCTTGACCCGCCCCCAGGCCGAGCCCGCCACGATCGGATCGCCGACGCGCAGCGTCCCCGAGCGCACGATGACGCTCGCCACGGGCCCCCGACCGACGTCGAGGTTCGCCTCGAGCACCGTGGCGCGGGCACGGCCCTCCGGGCTCGCCTTGAGCTCGAGAACCTCCGCGAGGGCCGCGAGGTGGTCGAGCAGGTCGTCGATGCCGATGCCCTGGAGGGCGGAGACCTCGACCGTGATCGTGTCGCCGCCCCAGGCCTCCGGGACGAGGCCCTGCTCGGAGAGCTGCTGCAGGACGCGGGTCGGATCGGCGTCCTCGCGGTCGATCTTGTTCAGCGCGACCACGATCGGCACGTCGGCGGCCCGGGCGTGGTTGATTGCCTCGATCGTCTGGGGCATGACGCCGTCGTCGGCGGCGACGACGAGGACCACGATGTCGGTCACCTGCGCCCCGCGCGCCCGCATCGCCGTGAAGGCCTCGTGGCCTGGCGTGTCGATGAAGGTGATCACGTGGCCGTCGCGCTCGACCTGGTAGGCGCCGATGTGCTGGGTGATCCCTCCCGCCTCGCCGGCCGCGACGTTCGTCTGCCGGATGCGGTCGAGCAGCAGGGTCTTGCCGTGGTCGACGTGCCCCATCACGGTGACGACCGGCGGGCGCGGACGCAGCGTCGCCGGGTCGACCTCCTCCTCGTCCTCGGCGAAGTAGCGCGCCTGGAGGGCGGCCTCCTGCTCCTCGCCCGGGTCGACGAGCTTGATGCGCGCGCCGAGCTCGGCCGCGAACAGCTCGATCATGTCGTCGGTGAGCGACTGGGTAGCAGTCACCACCTCCCCCTGGAGGAAGAGGAAGCGGATGACGTCGCCGGCCGAACGGTTCAGCTTCGGCCCGAGCTCCTGGGGCGTGCAGCCGCGCTCGATGATCACCTCGCCCTCGGGCACCGGGGCGTTCGAGGGCGTGTAGGTCGCGACCTGGATCGGCTCGAGCTCCTCGGTGACGCGGCGCCGGCGCTTGGCCCGTCGCTGCGGCGGGCGGCCGCGACCTGCCAGTCCGCCCCGCCCGCCCGGGGGCGGGCCCCCGACGCCGAGCGCGCGCCCACCCGCGGGCCGGCCGCCGAAGCCGGGCCGGCCCCCGCCGAAGCCGGGGCGACCCGTCCCGGCGGCGGGCCGGCCGCCGAAGCCGGGCCGGCCTCCGCCGGCCGGCGCGCCGAAGCGCCCGCCGGCGACGGGCCCGCGGCCCCCGAGACCTGGCGGGGGAGGGATCGGGCGCCCAGAGGGCGACCGGGGCGGGCCGCCCGGAGGCGGTGGGATCGGCTTGCCAGAGGTGCTGAGCAGCGGACGACGCGCTGGCGGGGGGCCCGACTCGGGCGTGGGGCCCGGGCGCGGCGCCGGCGGCCGACCGGACTCGCCCGGTCCGGGTCGCCCCGGGACCGCGGGACGCGTCGGTGGCGCGGCGCCGCGCTGGGCGATCGTGCGCGCGTGCTCGGCGAGCTCGCTGGCCGGCCGGCTGCGCACGACGCGGTGCTCCGCCGGCGGCACCTCGGCCGGCGGTCTCACGCCGGCCGTCGGCGGCTCGGGCTGGCGGGACGCGCCGGCAGGCTCGGAGACGGCTCGGGGGGCCGGCTCCTCCACCGGAGGCGTCTTGCGGATGAGCCCGTCGCGCTCGGCGCGCCGGCGCACGCGGTCGCCCTGCGCGTCCTCGATCGAGGAGGAGTGGCTCTTCACCCCGATCCCGAGCTCGAGGCACAGGTCGAGCGCTTCCTTGTTCGTGAGCCCGAGCTCGCGGGCGAGCTCGTAGACCCGGATCTTCTTCGCCAACAGCAGTCCCTTCCAGCGAGACGCGACGCGCCTCCGGCAGCGCTCCCGCCGCCTCCCTATCCTCGCACACCCGGGCGGAGGCCGTGCCCGGGCCTACGTGAGCGCCTGGGCGAGGCGTGCCGCCGCGTCCTCGGGCAGCGGCACGCGCAGGGCGCGGGCGAGCGCGCCGCCGCGCAGGGCCCCCTCGAGGCACGCGGGCGAGCCGGTGCACAGCCAGGCGCCCCGGCCCGGCTGGCCCCGCCCGACCACGAGGGTACCGGGCGCGGGGGACGAGACGCGCACGAGCTCGTCCGCCGGCCGGCGCCGCCGGCAGCCGACGCAGGTGCGCAGCGGTGCCCGGCCGGCTACGACGGCGCTCCTTCGTCGGCACCCGGCACGACCGCTTCGGTCTCGGCCGCCGCCGGCTCGGCGGGCGCCTCCCCGGCGTCGCCGGCGCGGGGCGAGCCGCCGGCTTGGACCCACTGCTCCATCGAGACCGCGGGGCCGCCGCCCGCGGGCTGGAAGACCATCTCGCCGGCCTCGCCCTCGACCCACTCGCCCTCGGCCCAGCCGTCGGCGGTGAGGCCCGCCTCCTCCTCGGCGAGCTGCGACTCGCTCTTGATGTCGATCCGCCAGCCGGTGAGGCGCGCCGCGAGGCGCGCGTTCTGGCCCTCCTTGCCGATCGCGAGGGAGAGCTGGTAGTCGTGCACGATCACCGTCGCCGTCCCGGTCTCCTCGTCGAGGCGGACCTCCTTCACCCTCGCCGGCTGCAGGGCGCGGGCGACGAACTCGGCCGGGTCGTCGGAGTAGGGCACGATGTCGACCTTCTCGCCCCGCAGCTCGTTCGTCACCATGCGGACGCGCGCGCCGCGCGCCCCGACGCAGGCCCCGACCGGGTCGACGTTCGGGTCGTTCGACCAGACCGCGATCTTCGTTCGGTGGCCGGGCTCGCGCGCGCAGGCCTTGATCTCCACGACGCCGTTGGAGATCTCGGGCACCTCGAGCTCGAAGAGCCGCTTGATGAGGCCCGGGTGCGAGCGGGAGACGACGATCTGGGGGCCCTTCGTCGTCTTGCGGACCTCGACGATGTAGGCCTTGAGGCGCGCGCCGTGCTCGTAGCGCTCGTAGGGGACCTGCTCCGCCTGCGGCAGGAGTGCCTCCACCCTGCCCAGGTCGAGCAGGGTGTAGCGGTTGTCGCTCTGCTGGATGATCCCCGTGACGATGTCGCCCTCGCGCCCGGCGTACTCCTCGTACTTGAGGTCGCGCTCGGCTTCCCGGATGCGCTGGAGGATGACCTGCTTGGCCGCCTGCGCGGCGATGCGGCCGAAGTCGTGGGGCGTGTCGTCCCACTCGCGCACGACGTTGCCCTCCTCGTCGAGCTCCTGGCCGTAGACGCGGATCTCCCCGGAGTCGGAGTCGATCGTGACGAACGCCTCCTCCGCGGCGTTCGGCAGGCGCTTGTAGGCGGCCACGAGCGCGTTGGCGAGCGCCTCGAGGAGGGTGTCGACGGCGATCCCCTTGTCGCGCGCGATCTGCTGGAGCGCGTCCAGGAACTCGAAGTTCGTGCTCATCTCGTCGTCGCCCTTCTCCCGGTGGCGGACGGCGCCTCGCCGACCGCCTCTCGCCGCGCGGGGGCGCGGCGCTCCTTGCGAAGCGCCGACCGCCAGTCGAACACCGTGCGCGCCCGCTCGATCTCGCTGTAGGTGAGGCGGCGCTCCCCGGCCGGTCCGGCGACGACCACCGCCTCCTCGCCGGCCGCCACGAGCACCCCCTCGACGCGGCGCTCCCCGGGTGTGCCGGGGACCGTGCGCAGCGCGACCTGCTCGCCGACGGCCCGGGCGAAGTGCTCGGGGCGGCGCAGCCGGCGCTCGAGGCCTGGGCTCGTCACCTCGAGCTCGTAGGGCCCGGGCGGCGCGAGCTCGTCCCGGGCGTCGAGCAGACGCGAGATCGCCCGGGACGCCTCGGCGATGGTGTCGAGGTCGAGCCCGGCGCGCCCCTCGACGGTGACCTGCAGCGTGCGGCCGTGGAGCTCCACGTCGAAGAGCTCGAGGTCGAGCGGCGCGAGCACCGGGCCGAGCGCCCTGGCGAGATCGTCCCAGCTCGCTCGCACCGCACCTCCTCGCCGGTCCCGACGCCTCCTCCGGCGCCACGCGCCGGTGCCCACCTCGCAGGTTCGCACGGCCGCCCAAAAAATCAAGAACGTGGGCACCCGCCCACGTTCCCGCACCTTCGGAAGGCCGCTGAACTGCGCCCGAGTATAGCAGCGCCTCGTCCGGCCCGCCGGGGCGTCCCCGGCGCCACGAACCCTGGTTCCGACCGGCGCGGCGCGGTAGAACGAGCGGTAGCGCGAGCGTCCACGCTCGTGGCCCCGGCGTGGCGGGTCGGAGCGGCAACAACCGACGGGCGACGCGGCGTCTCCTGCCGTGCGGCGGAAACGAGGAGGTCACGGCGTGGGCGGGACCGACGGCGTGGGCGGCCGGCGCGTCAGGCCAGGCAGCGAGCGGGAGCGGACCTCGCTGCGCGAGGAGCAGGCTGCTCGCCTCGCGGCGGCCTTCGTCGCGCGCCCCGGCGCACGCTGGAGCGCCCCGCCCATCCTCTACGAGCTCGGGCCCGACGACGTCGTCCTGCGCTCGTGGCAGGCGCTGCGCCCGGCGGCCGGCGGCGGCGAGGCGCTGTTCGACGGGACCTGGCGGCTCTCGCGGCGCGACCTCGCCGCGCACCGGGCGCACGAGGCCGCACCGGCGCTCGCCGCGCTGGTCGCCGCGGGCACGACGCCGCGAGGCTCGCTGCTCATCGACCTCGTCGCGGCCAGGGTGACCTCGCTCGCGGGCGCGCCCGACCACTGCGAGGAGCGCCTCGCGGCGATGGCGCGCGACGCCTTCACGAGGCGCTTCTGCGAGATCGGCCGCGTCATCGCCGTCGGTCTCGCCCCGACGGGCGGCTCTGGCGCCGACGCGCTCGTCGCCAGCCCGGCTGCGGCGCTCGCCTGCCTCGAGGCGGACCGCGCCGGTGGCCCGACGGTCGTCCTCGTCGGGTCGGCGGCGTGCGAGGCGAGCGCCGCACTCGCCGAGCTGCTCGCCCGGGCGACGCAGCGCCCCGAGTGCGGGGTGCTCCTCGCCCGGCCCTCGCCCGAGGCGCGCGCCGTCGTCGCGCCCGGGCCGGACGGCGCCGGGAACGTCTTCCTCTCGGCGCTCGGCGCGCCTCGGGGCGAGCGCAGCAGCGCCGGTTCCACGCCGCCTCGCTCCGAGCCGATCGAGGTCGCCGTGCTCGGCCCCGTCGAGGTCCGGGGTTCGACCATCCCGCTCGAGCGGCGCCCGAAGCTCACCGAGCTCGTCGTGTACCTCGCGATGCACCCGGAGGGGGCGACGACGCGCACCTGGGCGACGGCGCTGTGGCCGGAGCGCCGCGTGCCTCCCCAGACGGTGGCGAACCGCCTCTCCGAGGCTCGGCGAGCGCTCGGCTTCGCCTCCGACGGGCGGCCCCGCCTCCGCCGCAGCGGCGAGCGCCACCTCATCGCCGACTTCACGACCGACTGGGCCGCCTTCCTCGCGCTGTCCTCGCCCGAGGCGGGCCCCCAGAGCTGGCGAGAGGCGCTCGGCCTGCTGCGCGGGCGGCCCTTCGGCGAGCTGCGCGAGTGCCAGTGGGCGACCCTCGAGGGGCTCGCCAGCGAGATGGAGCAGGCCGCGGTGGCCTGCGGCCTGCGCTACGGCGAGCACGCGCTCGCCGACGGGCGGCCGGACGAGGCCACCTGGGCCGCCCAGCGAGCGCTGCGCACGAGCCCCTGGGACGAGCGGCTCCACCGCCTGGCGATGCGGGCGGCCGACGCGGCGGGCAACCGCGCCGGCGTCGAGGCGACCCTGCGCCACCTCGCCCTCGTGCTCGAGCTCGACGGCGACCCGCTCGCGGGCGTCCATCCGCTCACCGCCGCCCTCTACACCGACCTCGTGGCGGGGACGCGCGCCCCCTGAGCGTCGCGTGCCGGGGCGCTGGCCGCGTGGCCGCGGCGGCGGCCGGTAGTGTCCGGGCGTCGCAGGTGGCGAGCGAAGGAGCCGGCGTGGGGATCCTCGAGGGCAAGAAGCTCCTCATCACGGGCGTGCTGACGGACGACTCCCTCGCCTTTCGCGTCGCCGAGCTCGCCCAGCGCGAGGGCGCGGACATCGCTCTGACCGGGTTCGGCCGGGGACGCTCGCTCACCGAGCGCGTCGCGCGCAAGCTGGCCGGCCCGCCGCCGGTCCTCGAGCTCGACGTGACGAACCCCGAGCACCCCCCGGCGCTCGCCCGGGCGCTCGAGGAGCGCTTCGGGCGCCTCGACGGCATCCTCCACTCGATCGGCTTCGCGCCCGCGAGCTGCCTCGGCCGGGGGATGCTCGCCGCCACGTGGCCCGAGGTCTCGACGACCCTCGAGGTCTCCGCCTTCTCGCTGCGGGTACTCGCCGGCGAGCTCCTCCCGCTGCTGCGGGCCGGCGGCGGGGGCTCGATCGTCGGGCTCGACTTCGACGCCAGCACCGCCTGGCCCGGCTACGACTGGATGGGGGTGGCGAAGGCTGCGCTCGAGTCGCTTACGCGCTACCTCGCCCGGGATCTCGGACCCGAGGGCGTGCGCGTCAACCTCGTCGCCGCCGGCCCGGTGCGGACGGTGGCCGCGAAGGCCATCCCGGGCTTCGAGCGCTTCGAGGACGCGTGGGCCGAGCGCGCGCCGCTCGGCTGGGACGCGTCGGGGGACGGCGCGGCCGTGGCACGCGCCTGCGTCGCGCTCTTGTCGGACTGGTTCCCGCGCACGACGGGAGAGATCGTCCACGTCGACGGCGGCTTCCACGCCGTCGGCGCCTAGCAGCGCCGAAGCGGCCCGGTGTTAGGGTGGAGCCGCTGGCGGCGTGGCCGAGTGGTTTAGGCAAGGGCCTGCAAAGCCCTGTACCCCAGTTCGATTCTGGGCGCCGCCTCGGCGGCCCCTCAGGGCGAGCACCGGCGCGCCATCGAGGCACGACACGCCGTCGGCCTATCGTGCAGCCGTGGAGCTCCACGAGCTGAGCGCCCTCGAGCTGGCCGACGCGCTCCGCCGGCGCGAGGTGAGCCCGAGCGAGGTCGTGGAGCACCACCTGCGGCGCATCGACGAGCACGGCGCCCGGATCGGCGCCTTCGTCACCGTCTCCGAGGGCGAGGCCCGGGCGGCCGCGGCGCAGGCCGAGCGGGCGCTGCTCGAGGGACGCGCAGACGCCCCGCTCCTCGGCGTCCCGACCGCCATCAAGGACCTCAACCTCACCGCGGGCGTCCGCACGACGTTCGGCAGCGCGCTCGGCGCGAGCTTCGTGCCCTCGGTCGACGACCACGTCGTCACCTTGCTGCGCGAGGCCGGCCTCATCAGCCTCGGCAAGACGAACACCCCGGAGTTCGGCCTGTGCTGCTACACCGAGCCGGAGGTCGCGCCACCGGCCCGCTGCCCCTACGACCTCGCCCGCTCGGCCGGCGGCTCGAGCGGCGGGGCCGGCGCGGCGGTCGCCGCGCGCCTCGTCCCGCTCGCGCAGGGGAGCGACGGCGCGGGATCGGTGCGCATCCCCGCGAGCGCCTGCGGCGTCGTGGGTCTGAAGCCGGCGCGCGGCCGAGTGAGCAACGGGCCGCTCGGGTCCGACGTCGGCGGCCTCGCCGTGAACGGGGTCCTCGCTCGCACCGTGGCCGACGCCGCCGCGGCGCTCGACGCGATGGCCGTGCCGATGCCCGGCGATCCCTGCTGGGCGCCGCCGCTGCCGCCAGGCGAGCGCTTCCTCGACGCGACGCGGCGCGAGACGGGTCGGCTGCGCATCGGCCGCTTCCTCGAGCCGGTGATCGCCGAGGCGGCGGTCGATCCAGAGTGCGTGCGGGCGTACGAGGTCGCCTCGTCGCTGCTCGAGTCGCTCGGCCACGAGGTCGAGGACTGCCCACGCCCACTGCCGAGCGAGGTCACGGCGAGCTTCGAGGTCGTCTGGAGTGTCGGCGCCGCTGCCATCCCGGTCCCGCCCGGCGGCGACGACCTGCTCCGTCCGATCACTCGCTGGCTGCGAGGGCGCGGCCGAGCGGTCGACGCGCCGAGCTTCGTCCGAGCCGTCGCCGAGCTGCAGCTCGCGGCGCGCCGGGCGATCGTCGCGACGGCTGCCTTCGACGCCCTGCTGACGCCGACGCTCGCCCAGCGCCCGGCGCTGGTCGGCGCGCTGCGCGACGACGAGGACCCCGCCGCGGACTTCGAGGCCCAGAAGCGCTTCACCCCCTTCAGCGCGATGGCGAACCTCACCGGACAGCCAGCGATCTCCCTGCCGCTCCACTGGAGCGAGGACGGCCTGCCGATCGGCGTCCAGCTGGTCGGTCCGAGCGCCGGCGAGGCCCGGCTGCTCTCCCTCGCCGCCCAGCTCGAGGCGGCCGCGCCCTGGCACGCACGGGCGCCCGAGGGGTTCTGAGGACGCCCGTGCGCCCGTGGCCGAGACGCGACGGCGGTCAGCCGGCCGACGCGCCCGCCTCGAGCTGGCCGCCGCTACCGCTGCGGGTCAACTCGCCGGCGCCGGCGGTCGATCGGTGGAACGTGGTCGAGCTGCCCGAGCCGCTGCCAACCTTCGACGTCGTGCGCGACGCCGCGTGCGACGTCGAGCACGGCCCCGGATCGCTCGCGGACCTCGTCGCCGCTGCCCAGGCCGGCGACAGCCGCGCCTGGGAGTCCCTCTACCGCTCCCTCTACCCGCGCCTCGTCGCCTTCGCCCGGCGCGGCCTCGGTCCCGACGAGGCCCGGGACGCCGTCTCGGAGGCGATGATCCGCGCCGTCGCCGGGATCCACCGCTTCCGGTGGCGCGGCGGCGGCTTCGAGGGCTGGCTGTTCGCCATCTTGCGCAACGTCATCGCCGACCGCTGGCGCCGCGGCGAGCGCGAGCGTGCCGCGCTCCAGCGCGCGCGCGACGAGCGCGACGAGCACGACCTCGCCGAGCGCCTCGTCGCGAGCGACGAGGCGCGCTCGGTGCGCGCCGCGTTCCTCCGCCTCACCGACGCGGACCAGGAGCTGCTCTACCTGCGCGTCGTCCTCGGCCTGAGCGCCGAGGCCGTGGGGACCGTGCTCGGGAAACGACCCGGGGCCGTCCGCATGGCCCAGGCGCGGGCGCTCGAGCGCCTGCGCCGGCACCTCGCGGAGACTGAGCCATGAGGGCTCGCGAGCGCAGCGAGCTCGCCGCGTCGCTCGAGCGCGCGCTGCGGGCGCCGGCGGACCGGCCGTCGAGCGAGGAGCTGGCCCGCTTGCGCGCCGCGCTGGAGGTCGTCCCCCTCCTCGCCGCGAGCAGCACGCCTGGCGCGAGGCGGGCGCCCCGGCTCCTCGTCGCCGCGGTGCTCGCCTGCCTCGCGGCGCTCGCCGTCGCCGCCGCCCGCCCGCCGCTGCCGACGCCGCTTCGCGCCCTCGCCGTCTCGATCGGCCTGCCCGTTGACGACGCAGCGGTGGCCGCGGTGAAGGGGCGCATCGCCGCCCTCGAGGCGGCGCTCGTCGAGCGCGACCCGCGCCGGGCTCGATCCGCCGCCGCCGCCCTGCGCGCGAGCCTCGGACGCCTCTCGCGAGGCGACGAGGCGAAGGTCCAGCCCGAGGCCGGGCGCATCCTCGCGCTCGCCGAGCAGCTCCTCGCGGCCAGCGGGGCGCCCGAGACCGGGGGCACGCCGCCACCGACGAGCTCGCCGCCACCGAGGAGCACCGTGGCACCGTCGGCGAGCACGCCGTCCGTCACGCTCCCGCCCGGGAGCGGGCACGGCGAACTCGGCGACCGGCCCACGGGCGGCACCGACGACGGCGCACGCCTCAGCGGCGCCAGCGCCACGAGGCGGCCCGGCGGGGACAGCGCCGACGGGGCCGCGCCGGCCACCGACCGCACGGGCCCGATCGCTGGGGACGACTGAGGTGCCCTTTCGGGCAGACTCGGCGCTCGCGCGTGACGCGACGGTGGCCACCACGTTGAGGACGGCGACCGAGGCGACGCCCTCGGCAGGGACGGCGGAGCGACGGATCGGGGGCAGGCGTGGACGGGAAGCGTTGGGCGCAGGCGGTCGTCGTGGCGGGCGCGCTGCTCGCGACAGCAGTCACGGCGCCGGGAAGCTCGGGTAGCACGCCGGGTCGGCCGCGTGGGCACACGGGACACCCGCGCTCGCCGCACGCCGCGGTCGTGCGCGGGGTCGTCGTGGCGCGCGAGGCGCCACGGCGGGTCCTCGTGCTCGCCACTCCGTCCGGCCTCGTGCGCACGCTGCGCGTCCGCGCGCTGCGCGAGACGGTGGGCGCCGCGCTCGTCGCGCGGGTGCTGCCGCTCGCCGACGGCACCTACCGCACCCTCGCCCTCGCAGCGCACGGTCGTGCGCACCGGGCGCGGCTGCGAGCCACGATCGTGCGCGCCTGGCCGGACAGGCTCCTCGTCTCCGCCGGCGGCAGCGACTTCGCGATCGCTCGCCCCCGGCTGCGCGCCCTCGCGTCGAGGCTCGCCGGGACCCCGGGCCAGCCGAGCACCGGCGAGGTCGTCGACATCGCCGTGTCGATCGGGGCCCAGGGCGCCGAGGCGCTGCACCTCCAGCAGGTCGGCCAGACCTCGGTCCTCGAGCTCGACGGCGTCCTGTCCGCCGTCGGGTCCCAGAGCCTCGTCCTCGCCGTGAACGAGGGCGCGCTCACGACGGTCGAGATCCCCCCGAGCCTCACCCTCCCGCCGACGTTCGTCGTCGGTGACCAGGTCGAGCTCCTCGTCGCCTACGCCAACCAGTCGTTCAGCCTCATCACCATCAAGGACAACGGCGCCGCGGCGGCCCAGGCGGCGACCGGGGTGAGCCAGTCGGGCGACGGCGAGAGCGAAGGCGTCGAGGTGGAGGGGGTGCTGACGTCCTACAGCGCCTCGAGCGTCGTCATCCAGCCCGGCGACGGCGCGGCGCCCGTCACCCTCGCCGTGCCCCCGAACCTCGCGCTGCCCGCCGGCCTCGGGATCGGGGCACGCGTCGCCGCGACGGGCCAGCTGGTGGGCGGAGTCCTCACCCTCGAGCGCCTCGAGGTCCGCACCGGTGAGGGAGAGGCGAGCGACGCCACGAAGGTGGAGGGCGTGGTGAGCTCGGTCGGCCCCACCACCCTCGTGGTCCAGCCCGCCGACGGCGGCGCGGCGGTCACCTTCGCCGTCCCGGCCGGCTTCGACCTCACGGGCATCGTCCCGGGCGTGACCGTGCGTGCCGAGGGGAGGTCGGTGAACGGCACCCTCACCCTCCAGGGCGTCGAGGTGCCCGAGGCCGACCGCGTCCACGTCAGCGGCACCGTCGTGACCGTCGACGCCTCGACGCTCGTCGTCCAGCCCGGCGACGGCGGCGCGGCGGTCACCTTCGCCGTCCCGGCCGGCTTCGACCTCTCGGGCGTGACGGCGGGCATGGCCGTCGAGGCGAGGGGGGTCCTCGCCAACGGCTCCCCGCTGCTCACCGAGGTGCAGGCGGGCGGCACCGACGACTGAGCGGCGGCGCCGGGACGACCCGGCGCGGGCGCTCCTCGAGCGAGGCGGACGCGCGCCGTCGCGCCAGCGGACGCCGCTTCTCAGGGGGCGAGCCCGGTGAACGCGACCTGGTCGGCGATGTCCCGCAGCTTGAGGTTGAGCCGCTGCGAGGCCCGCCGCAGCCGGTCGAACGCCTGGTCGGCGGTGATGCCCTCGCGCGCCATCAGGATCCCCTTCGCCTGGCCGATGACGTCGCGCGACCGGAGCGCCTCCTCGAGCTGCTCCTGGCGGAGCTTCGCCGCGAGGACGAGCGCCCCGTGGGTCGCGAGGAGCAGGCCGATCGAGACGCTCTCCTTCGTGAGCGCTGCCGCCCTCCCCGCCGAGACGGTGAGCGTCCCGATGGTGCGCTCGTCGCTGCCCACCGAGGCGCGCCCGTCGGCGCGCACGGCGCGGCGCTCCTCGACGAAGAGGCGGAAGGCGGCGATGCAGCGCACGTCGCCCGACGCGCTCGCCCTCGCGCTGAAGCGGTGCCAGCGGCCGTCGCTGCGCAGGTCGTCGGCGACGACGAACGTCTCCGTCGCGGCGTCGCGCGTCGGCCCCTCCCCCACCTCTTCCTGGAGCGCCTCGAGGCGCGTCGCGGTCTCGCTCGAGGCGACCCGGACCGTGCTGTGGCGCGCCCGGACCACCGAGACGCTCGCGTGCTCGCAGCCGTCGATCGTGGCGACCGCCAGGCCCACGACGCGCTCGAGCGCCGAGGCGAGGTCTGGCTCGGCGAGGAGGGCGCGCGCCATCCGAGCGAACGAGCCAGCCGGTTCCAGGTCGAACAGGTCACCCATTGCTACCCCACCGCTGGTCGTTCGCGCCCTTCGCCGTCCCTCGCGGTCCTCCGCGCCGGCCACCAGACGGCCGCGCCGTCCCGCCCTGGGCAGCATGCAGGACGGCCGGGCCGGCGTTTAGGGCCGAAGGACACCGGCCGCGAGCCGCAGGGTCCGAGGCGGGTCGCCGGCTCGCCTACGAGCCGGAGACCCGGAGCACGGCCTTGCCCGCGACGCGCCGCTGGCGCAGCTCCTCCACGACCGCGGGGGTCTCCGACCAGTCGCCGCGGCGGCCGACCTGGGGGTCGAGCTCGCCAGCGGCGAGGAGGCCGACGAGCTCGGCGAGGTCGGCTCCGATGCGCTCGGACATCGAGAAGCAGACCAGCCGGCGCCGCCCCCCCACCGTCGCGAACGGCGGGAAGACGGCCGGCTCGTCTGCCGCGGCACCGATCGAGACGAGGACGCCGCCGGGCCCGAGCAGGCCGAGGGCGCCGACGAGCGTCGAGCCGCCGACCGTCTCGATCACGGCGGCGAGCCCTGGCTCGACCGCTCCGAGCGAGGTGACGACGGCCTCGGCGCCGAGGTCGCGCAGACCCTCCCCGCGGCGCTCGCTGCCGACGAGGGCGACCACCCGACCCCCGGCACGCGCCGCCAGCTGGACGGCGAAGCGGCCGACGCCGCCGGACGCCCCGGTGACGAGGACACGGCGCGCGAGGACCGACTCCGCGGCGCGGACCGCCTGGAGGGCCGTCACGCCGGCGACCGGGAGGGCGGCGGCGTCCTCGAGCGAGACCCCGTCGGGCACGAGCGCCGCGTTGGCGGCGTCGGCGACGCGCAGCTGCGCCCACCCGCCGCCGCCGGCATGGGTGACGACCCGGTCACCGGGGGCGAAGCCCTCGACGTCGCCACCGATCGCGACGACGACGCCGGCTGCGTCCCAGCCGGGCACGCTCCCCGCGGCGGAGGTCTCCCGCGGCAGCTCGCCGCGATTGAGCGTGATCGCCTCCACCGCGACGAGGAGCTCGCCGCCGGCCGGCTCGGGTTCCGGTACCTCGGCGAAGCGCAGCCGGCCGGGAGCGCTGTGATCGATGACGAGGGCGCGCACGCGCAGCTCCTTCCCGCACCTCGGGCTCGCGCCGAGGCCCATTGTGCGCGTCGCTCGCCGCGCGCTCAAGCGCCCGGGGCTGTGGGGTCCCCGAGCTCTAGCGGAAGTCCCGGGAGCGCGCGAGGGCGAGGGGGAGCTCGAGCGCCTCGAGCCGCTCCGCCACGACCGACAGGGCGGCGCCGGCGTGCTCGAGGCGCCCCCTGACGAGGAGGGCCGGTGCGGTCGCGGCGGCGTGGTGGCGGGCCCACAGCCCGGGAGAGCAGATCACGTTCACCACGCCGGTCTCGTCCTCGAGGTTGACGAAGACCGTGCCCCCCGCCGTCGCCGGGCGCTGCCGGTGCGTCACGACGCCCGCCACCGTCACCTTGGCCAGGTCGCAGCCGGCGAGGTCGGCGGCGCGCAGGACGCCGAGGGCGGCGAGCCGGGGGCGGCACAGCTCCATCGGGTGGCCCTCCGGGCTGACCCCGGTCGCCCACAGGTCGGCGGCGAGCTCCTCGGCGGGGGTCATCGCCGGGAGGTCGGGGGCGCGCACCCCGGGGAGCATCCCGGGCAGGCGATCGGCGCGGGCGCCGGCGAGGGCGCCGGCCGCCCACAGGGCGGCACGACGGGAGGCTGGCCCGTCGCCCTCCTCGGCCACCGGGAGGCTGGCGAGCGCCCCCGCGCCCGCCAGCGCCTCGAGCTGGGGGCGCTCCAGCCCGGCGCGTCGGGCCAGGTCCTCGACGCTCGCGTAGGGGGCACCGGCCACGAGCCGAGCGGCGAGGCCGGGGCCGATCGTGCGGATCGCCCCGAGCCCGAGGCGCACAGCCGTCTCCCCCGTGGCCGGGTCCACCTCGAGCGTCGCCTCCGCGCCGCTCGCGTTGACGTCGGGGCGGAGCACGACGACCCCGTGGCGCCGGGCGTCGGCCACCAGGCTCTGGGGCGACCAGAACCCCATCGGCTGGGAGTTCACCAGCGCGGCGAGGAAGGCGGCCGGGTAGTGGAGCTTGAACCACGCCGAGGCGTAGACGAGGTAGGCGAAGGAGACGGCGTGGGACTCGGGGAAGCCGAAGTTCGCGAAGGCCGCGAGCTGCTCGTAGACGGCGTCCGCGACCTCCCCGCCCACCCCGCGCGCCGCCATGCCCGCGTACAGCCGGTCACGCAGGCGCTCCATGCGCTGGGCGGAGCGGCGCGAGCCCATCGCCTGGCGGAGCTGGTCGGCCTCCTCGGCGCTGAAGCCGGCCACGTCGATGGCGATCTGCATCAGCTGCTCCTGGAACAGCGGCACGCCGAGGGTCTTCTCGAGCGCCGGCTTGAGCAGGGGGTGGAGGTAGGTGACCGGCTCCTCGCCGCTGCGACGGCGCAGGTAGGGGTGGACCGAACCGCCCTGGATCGGCCCCGGCCGGATGAGCGCCACCTCGACGACGAGGTCGTAGAAGCAGCGCGGACGCAGGCGCGGCAGCGTGGCCATCTGCGCCCGGCTCTCCACCTGGAACACGCCCATCGAGTCGGCCGCGGCGAGCATGTCGTAGACGGCGTCCTCCTGGGGGATCGTCGCCAGGTCCACCTCGACGCCGTGGTGTCCCGCCACGAGGTCGACCATCCGGTGGAGCGCCTCGAGCATCCCGAGGCCGAGGAGGTCGAACTTCACGAGCCCGGCCGCCGCGCAGTCGTCCTTGTCCCACTGCAGGACGGTGCGGCCCTCTCGGCGCGCCCACTCCACCGGGCAGACGGAGATCACCGGGCGATCGCAGATCACCATCCCTCCGGGGTGGATGCCGAGGTGGCGCGGGAGGCCCTCGAGCTCGGCCGCGAGGCGCAGGACGGCGGGCGGGATCCCGAGCTCGTCGGCGTCCTCGCCCGAGGCGGCGGGGACCCGGGCGAGGAAGCGGGCGCCGACCCGGCGCGACCAGGCGTCGAGGGTCCCCGGCGGGTAGCCGAGGGCCCGCCCGGCGTCGCGCACCGCGGCGCGCGGGCGGTAGGTGACGACGTTCGCCACCTGGGCGGCGTGCTCGCGCCCGTAGCGGTCGTAGACGTAGGCGATCACCTCGTCCCGCCGGCCGGACTCGATGTCGAGGTCGATGTCGGGGGGGCCGTCGCGCGCCGGGGAGAGGAAGCGTTCGAAGAGCAGGCCGAGCGCCACGGCGTCCGCCTTCGTGATCCCGAGGGCGTAGCAGACCGCCGAGTTCGCCGCCGAGCCGCGGCCTTGGCAGAAGATGTTCGAGCGGGCGCAGAACTCGACGATGTCCCAGACGACGAGGAAGTACCCGGGGAAGCCGAGCGCCTCGATGATCTCGAGCTCTCGGTCGATCTGCGCCCACGCCCCCGCGACGCGCTCGCGGCCGCGCTCGCCGTAGCGGCGACGGGCCCCCTCGTAGGCGAGGCGGCGGAGCAGACCCGCCTCGTCCTCCCCCGCTCCGACGGGGAAGGGCGGCAGGCCGGGCGCGACGAGACGGAGGTCGAAGGCGCAGGACCGGGCGAGCTCGACCGACTGCTCGAGGGCGCCGGGGTAGCGGCGGAAGCGGCGCGCCTGCTCGGCGCCCGAGCGCAGCGAGGCGCCGGCCCAGGGCGGGAGCCAGCCCTCCACCTCCTCCAGGCTCGAGCGGGAGCGGATCGCCGCCAGGGCGCTCGCCAGCTGGTAGCGCCGAGGCGACGCGTAGTGCGCGTTCGTCGTGGCGACGAAGCCCACCCCCGCTCGCGCCGCCAAGGTGGCGAGGGCATCGTTGCGCGCCCCGTCGAGGGGCGTGCCGTGGTCGGTCAGCTCGACGAAGACGTGGTCGCGGCCGAAGGCCTCGACGAGGCGGGCGAGCTCCCGGGCGGCCGCGGCCGGGCCGTGCCGGTCGAGCGCCTGGCGCACCGCCCCCCGGCGACACCCGGTGAGCACGGCCCAGTGGCCACCGGCGCGATCGGCGAGCTCCGACAGGCGGAAGCGGGGGCGCCCCTTCTCGCCGCCGGCGAGCTGGCCCCGGGCGATCGCGCTCGCCAGCCCGGCGTAGCCGTCCGGGCCGCGGGCGAGCACGACGAGGTGACTGGCGTCGGGGTCGATCGCCCCGGCACGCGCCCCCGGGCGCTCGGCGTCTCCTGGCGGGAGGCTGAGCTCCGCCCCGAAGACCGTCGGCAAGCCGGCGGCGCGCGCCGCCTCGGCGAAGCGCACGACCCCGTAGCAGCCGTTGTGGTCGGTGAGGGCGAGCGCCTCCAAGCCGAGCCTGGCCGCCTCCTCGACGAGCTCCTCGGGGCTCGAGGCGCCGTCGAGGAAGCTGAAGCTCGAGTGGCAGTGGAGCTCAGCGTACGGCACGGCGGCTCGCCGGGCGGCCGGGGCCGGGCGAGGCCGCTCGTGCGGCGGCGAGGCCGGGGCACCGCTGCGGGGGCCGAGTCGGCCCGAGAGACGCCGCTCGAGCTCCGACCAGGGGACGACGGGGTTGAACGTGCCGATCGCCCCTCCCTCAGTCGTAGCTGCCCTCGACCCACCAACGCCCGCCCTCGAGCGCGAGGAGGTGGGCCTCGCCGCCTGGCAGGAGGACCTGGAGGCGGGCGCGGCGCCGGCGCGCGGCCGCGTCCCACCACCGCTCGTCGACCGGCCAGGGCCCCGCCCAGGCGAGGACCGGCGCCGGGTGCCGGCCTGCTGCCGACAGCGTCGCCGGCGGGGCGCTCAGCTGCCCCCTGCCGTCGACGCGCACCGCCTCCCCCCTCGAGTCGAGCAGCTCGACAGCTGGCGGGACGAGCGGCACCACGGCCGGACTGAGGGGCGGGACCTGGCCGGGCCAGGGCGCGTCGAGGCCCGCGTCGCTCGGCAGGGGATCCCCGGCCGGGACGAGGCGGGCACGCTCGCCGGGACCACGCCCCCCGACGAGGACCGGGCGGAGGACCTCCTCGGGCCCGAGCAGGCGCTGGACACGCGCCACGACCCGGGCGACCTGCTCCTCGCAGGCAGCGGGGCGCCCGAGGAGCCCGAGCTGGCGCCCCTGCGCAGGGCCCAGCTCGACAGGGGTGAGGCGCACGGCGGCCACCCCGCCTCGTCCCTCCCCCTGCGCTGCGCCGGGGGCCGTCGCCAGGGCCTCGAGCTGCCAGCGGAGCCGCTCCGCGACGAGCGCAGCGCTCCAGGCTCCCTCGCTCGCCCAGCGCCGGGCGACGGGTCGACGCCCCGCGACCCTCACCTCGAGCTCGAGGAGGGTGCAGGAGAGCCCGGCCGCGGCGAGCCGGCCGCAGAAGCCCTCGGCGAGCGCGCGCGCCGCGAAGCCGAGGGCGTCGAGCGACTCGAGCGGCGGGTCGAACTCGCGCCCGACCGCGAGCTCGCGAGGAGGGTGGGCGACGGCGAGGGGGCCCTCCTCCCGCCCCGAGGCCAGCCGGTGGGCACGCGCGCCCGCCGCGCCGAAGCGCGCCGCCACCACCGCCTCGTCGAGGGCCGCGAGGCGCCCGAGCGTCGTGATCCCCAGGCGGCGGAGCACGTCAGCGAGCTCGGGGACGCCGAGCGCCTCGATCGGGAAGGGGGCGAGGAAGGCAGCGGTGCCCCCCGGCTGGACGACGGCACCGCGGCTGGCCGCCAGGGTGGCCGCGAACGGGCCGTCGGCGACTCCGACGTGGAGCGGGGCGCCCGGGACCGGCAGCACGGAGGCGACGGCCGCGGCGACCGCCTCGGCGAGGGAGGCCTCGCCGCCGAAGTAGCGCGCCGGCCCGCGCGTGGCGATCCCCATCCAGCCCGGCTCGCCGACGGCCACGAGGGCGCCGAAGGCCTCGAGCGCCGCGACGAGCGGCTCGAAGGCCCGTGCCTCCTGGCCCAGGTCGCGAGGGAGGACGACGAGCTCGGGGCAGCACGACTGCGCCTGCCGGCGGCGCTGGCCGGGGCGCACCCCGGCGCGGCGCGCGGCAGGCGAGGCGGCGACGACGTGCTGGCCCGCCACGACGGCAGTCGGCTCGAGCGGCGGACGCCCGGTGGCGGTCACCGGCCAGTCCGGGCAGGAGACGACGAGGGTCCGCACGCCGTGCTCAGCCGAGGGCGCGCCGGCGCTCGGGCAGGCCGGCGGCGAGCTCCAGGCGGAGCCCGGGGAGCCAGAGCAGCGCCGAGCGCTCCGGGGGGGTGGCGCGCCGCAGGCGAGCGGTCAGCGCGAGGCGCCTCGCCGTGACCCGGCCGCTCCCCCGCCGCAGGCCGACGACGTCACCGCCGGTCACGGTGAGGCGAACCTCGGCGGGCTCCGGCCACGGGCCGGAGGCAGGGGCGGCGGCCGAGCCGCTGAGCGCGAGGAGCACGGAGCGGCGCTCCCGGGCCCGGGCCGCGAGCCGGCGCGCCTCGGAGCGGGTGCAGCCGGGGGGGACCGCGGCGAGGACGGCGTCGAAGCCGGCCAGCAGCTCGGCGGTCACCGCAGCGAAGCGGCGGCCCGGCCGCGGCACGAGGTAGAGATGGCCGAGGTCGAGCCCGAGCTCGGCCGTGGCCGCGATCCCGAGGTCGCCGAGGCCGACGATCCCGCACCACAGGCCCGAGGCGCTCGCCTCGGCGAGGAGGAGGAGGGCGAGCGAGGTCACCCCCGGCGCCCCCCCGCCGTCGAGGGACACCGTGCTCCCTCGGCGGAGCCCGGGCGCACCGAGCAGGCCGGTGAGCGCCGGGGCGACCGGGAGGTGCTCCTCGCCGGCGAGGACCGGACTGCGGAGGCGCCCGGCGAGCCCGGCGAGGAGCGCGTCCTCGCGGGTGCTGCTGCCGTCCGAGCGAGGAGAACCGCCCACGGGCGAACCATATCGAACGTATGTTCGTAGCGCTAGCGCCCCGCCGGGCCGGCACGGCCGGCCGCCTGCCCCTGGCGCCCGAGCCCGCGCTCGCGCGCCGCGCCCCGGCGCGCACCTGACACGAAAACCCTGTCATCGGGACGCGCGAGGTCAAGGGGTGCGGGGCGGAGCCCCGCTCGGGACGAAGTCCCGCTGTTCAGTCCTGGGGACAGCTCAGGCGGCTTCGGCTGGCT
>Ga0070737_10000585_pt1 | contig 71825 bp, 69 predicted proteins | sample Coa_R1_10_FD_66438 | JGI IMG/M metagenome (GOLD analysis project Ga0070737, IMG submission 66438) | Surface soil microbial communities from Centralia Pennsylvania, which are recovering from an underground coalmine fire - Coalmine... | ecosystem: Environmental > Terrestrial > Soil > Unclassified...
GGTCATTTGGCAGCGGTTTTTCGGGATTCCGCCTTTCCGGTTCTACGCACTGGCTGATGGAATCCGGCAAATTCTCTCTCAGACCACCATTACGCCTCCCGAGGCGCCGCCCGCCACCCTACAATTGGAACTGACGCTCGGCTGGGAGGGCTAAAAATTCTGGGGAAACTCCTGCTACACAAAATACTTGACAAGACCCACGCAGATCGAGGCGGCTTTCAAAACCATGAACAGCGAACTGGGGCTGCGGCCGATTTATCATCAGCTCGGCCATCGCGTGGAAGCGCACATTCTGGTAGCGTTTCTCGCATATTGTCTGCTGGTGACCTTCAAGAGCCGGCTGCAGGCTTTGGCGCCGGGACTGACACCGCGAGCGGCATTGGAAGCGCTGATTCCCATCCAGATGCTGGACGTGGTTTTCCCAACCACCGATGGAAGACGTTTGGTCATGCCCCGCTATACACAACCCACCGCGGAACAGAAGCTTCTGCTGCATCAACTACAACTCACTCTGCCCGATCAGCCGCCTCCGAAAATCCAGATCCAGCCGGAAGTATTCGCTCCCGGCATGCTGCATTTGTAGGCCAGACCTTCGCAACAGGCTCACTGAAAACAAAGGTCTTACCTGGCGCGGACCGGCTGAAGTGCGAAAGTCAGGCTAATAATTTCTGACAAAGTTTCGCCGCCCGAGATTGTGCCGCAGCCAGTCTCATCCGCTTGCTCTGATCCGGGAGATCGCGCGCGATCTCGGCCGGCCCATCGATGTTACTGATCTCGGACATCGAACTGGGCGACACAAAAACGGGCATCGATCTGGCCGCCGAACTCGCCTCCGGCTGTCCTCTAATGAGAGTGCTTTTGATATCCGGACGGGACGGGCCGCCGCGCGACATTCCAGCCGAATCGCGTTATTTGGCAAAGCCGTTTGCCATCGCTGCATTTCTGGAATCGGTGCGGCAGCTGTGCTACCCTGTTGCGGCGGCTGCTTGACCTCAATCGCTGGCCTTCACCGTAGCACCCGGATCCGGTTCCCCTCGCTATCCGCCACATACAGCACGCCGTTGGCGAACAGCACCGCGTGCGGCCGGTTCAGCTTGCATTTGAGCGGATCGCCATCCGGCCCGTCGCCCAGTTCGCCCGTGCCCAATACCGTGCGGATGGTTCCACTCTTCAAATCGATGCGCCGGATGGCGTGGCTCTCGGTATCCGCCACGTACAACTCGTCATTGGGTCCGAGCGAGAGACCCTTCGGTCCCGCCAGCCGCGCCGCCGCGCCGCTCGCGCTGCCCCCGAACTTCGCCGCAAGCGCCGGGCCGCCATCCCCGCTGAAACCGTTTTCGCCGGTGCCCGCCACATGGTGCAGCGTTTGCGTCGCGCGGTCGATGCGGTAAATTGCGTTGCCTTCGCGCAGCGCCATGTACAAATCGCCATTCGCCGCCAGGGCCAGTGTCCGCGGCCCGTTCAACGCTGTGCCCTGTACCGGCGCGCCTTCCGGAATCGGTTTGGCTTCGCCAGTCCCGGCATAGGTCTCGATCGTGCCGGTATCCGGGTGCAGGCGCCGGATGCGGTGATTTCCCAAATCGCAAATCAGCAGCGTGCCGTCGCGGTCGAACAGAACGCAATGCGGCTGGCGCAATTGTGCCTGCGTGCCTGGCCCGCCATCGCCGCTGAAGCCCGGCTTGCCGGTTCCGGCAACCGTCGAAATGATCCCCGTCTTCATGTCCACTTTACGGATCACGTGATTGTCGCGCTCCGCAAAATATAGGTCGCCTTTGCTGTCGAACGCCAGCTCGTGCGGCGCGCTCAGTAATGCGGCCGTAGCCGGTCCGCCGTCGCCGCGGTACCCGCGCTGCCCATCTCCCGCGATCGTCGTCACCTGCCTAGTATTTAAATCCAACCGCCGGATTCGCTGGTTGTCCACATCGCAGAAATACAGCGCCCCGTCCGGCCCGATTGCCATGCCGTATGGATTGTTTACTTGTGTATCTGAATATCCCTTCACCCCCGTCCCCAGCAGCGTGCTCACCGCCGGTTTCTCCGCCGGCATTGCCGCCTTGCCATCCAGCACAAACGTCAGCATCTTTGGTGTCACGGGCGCCCCCGGGGCGGACTCCCGGCCCGGAGGAAGCGGGGTGGTGATCGCGCCCGTTCCACCCATGAAAGTTACGTACTGCTTGCCGTCCAGCATGTAAGTAATCGGTGGCCCCATCCCGCCGCGCAGCCCGGTCTGAATTTCCAGAAGTTTTTCGCCCTTATCCGCGCTATACGCCATCAACCGGCCGTCGGGCACCACTTGAAACACCAGGTTTCCCGCGGTGGTCACGGTACCACCCCCGATCGAGCCTCCGCCATTCACCCGCCACCGCTCCTTCTGTGCGATCGGATCCCAGGCCATCAGCACGCCGCGCTGCCCTTCCACCGGCTCGGGGCCGATGGCCGGCGGCGAAGGCGGCGTTTTGCCCGCGCCGGCCGCCGGCGCTGCTCCGCGGTTAATTCCTAAATTCTTGCGGTCCGGGTGGTACTCGAATTTATCGTCGATGGCCAGGGTTTGACTGCCGTTCGGATTCGCCGGAATGTACACCAACCCGGTGGCCGGATTGAACGACATCGGCGACCAGTTATGGCCGCCGCCCGCGGAAGGCGAAATCGAAACCGCCGCGGTTCCGTAATGCGCTTCTTCGTTCACAATCGGCCGCCCCGTAGCTTCGTTCAACCCCTTCGCCCAGGTCACCCGCGCGAACGGTGCGCCCGAAATGAATTGTCCCGTCAGTCGGTCGATCACGTAGTAGAACCCGTCCTTGTTCGCTTGCATCAGCACTTTGCGGAGCCGCCCCTTGATCGTCAGGTCCGCCAGCAGAAGCTGCTGCACGCTGTCGTAATCCCAGGAATCGCCCGGCACCGGCTGGAAGTACCACTTCAGTTCGCCGGTATCCGGCTTCACCGCCAGAATCGATGCCACGAACAGGTTGTCCTTCCCTTTCGATTGCCGCAGCGGCTCCGGCCACGGCCCGCCATTGCCCGTCCCCACATACAATAAGTCGGCTTCGGGATCGTACGCCATGCCGTCCCACACCGTCGCGCCGCCGCCCATCTTCCACCATTCGCCACCCCAGGTCTGCGCCGCCATTTTCAGCGCGGGATTTTCGAACGGCTTCGAGGGATCGCCCGGCACCGTGTAGAACCGCCACGCGAAATGCCCCGTCTGCGCATCGTATGCGGCGAAGAAGCCGCGCACCGGATACTCAGCCCCGCTGACTCCCACCACCACTTTCCCCTTTGCAATGCGAGGCGCCATAGTGATCGAGTAATTTTCCTGCGGGTAGGCCACCCGCGCTTCCCACACCGGCTTGCCCGTCTGCGCATCCAGCGCTTCCAGGCGCCCGTCGATGATGGGCGCGATCACCATCCCGTTATAAAACGCCAATCCCCGGTTCACGATCCCGCAGCACACCTTCGGCGCCACTTTTTCCCGGTTGACTTCCGGATCCCACCGCCACCGCTCCTTGCCGGTGCGCGCATCCACCGCGAATACGATGCTCCAGTTAGTGATGCCGTACACCGTACCGTTCCAGACCAGCGGCGTAGCCTCCTGCCCGCCTCCCCCCTGGCCTACCGGGTACCACCACGCCAGCCCCAACCGGCTCACGTTTGCCGTGTTGATCTGTTTCAGCGGACTGTAGCGCGTCTCCTGCTGCGTGCGCCCATAGGTCACCCAGTCCTCGCCGTTCTGCGCGGCGTTCTTCAATGCGGCGTCGTCCACGCGGCGGCCTTGCTGGCCGACCGCCAGCACCGCTGTCAACCCCAACCCCGCCAGCAAAACCCAAGGTGTCCAGTGTCTGGGATGCATAGTGGGCGGTATTATATCAGGCTGGTTCATGCGCTCCGTTACCGCCGGCGGACTGGTGTATCATACGGCATCATGCGCCCACGCAAGTTAGCGATTCTCGCTTTTTCCGCGCTCGCCCTCTTCCCCATCTCGGCCCCCGCTCAACTGGCAGCCCGCAAGGCCCAGGATTGGGTCACCGTTCTCGAAAGTCCCAGCCGCGTAGCCGGTCAGAAAGTCGATGAGGTGCTTTCCAGGCTGCAATTGCATCCGGGCATGGTAATCGCCGATATCGGCGCCGGCACCGGGCTTTTCTCCCGTCCCATGGGTAAGGCCGTGGCTCCATCAGGGCTTGTTTACGCCGTCGATATCCAGCAGGATCTCCTCGACTACATCAACCAGCGCGACCTGAAGGAGCATATTTCCGATGTCAAAGCCGTCCTCGGCGAATTCAACGATCCCAAACTCCCGGCTCATAATGTCGATCTCGCCCTCATCAACGACGTCCTGCATCATATTCAAAACCGCGCCGCCTACCTCAAGGCGCTCGCCGGATACATGAATCAGTCCGGCCGCGTCGCCATCATCGAAATGAATAAAGACGACCCCAACACGCCCCACCGCAACCAGCCGGAGTTGCTCATCTCCCGCCAGCAAATCGATTCCTGGATGTCCGCCGCGGGCTTCCATCTCGCCCAGGAATTCCCCGACCTCTTTCCCGGAACCAAGTGGTTCCTGGTGTACGCGAAGAATTAGCATTTCGCTGCTGGATCGTGCCAGCCGCAAGCCCGGGCGTTTCTATCCGGAATACGCCACAGCGCCGCGTTTGACAAAAGGCAGGGCGACTTCGATGCGCGTTCCCTGGCCAGGGCCGGAGAGAATGCCGAGGGTCCCTCCCAGGCTTTCCACCCGCTCGTGCATCCCGATCAGGCCCAACCCCTTGGTGTTCCCCGGGCGAAAGCCGCGGCCATCATCTTGCACGCTCATTCTCACCTGCCCCTCGGAAGTTTCGAGCGCGATCTCCACCGAATCGGCATTCGCGTGGCGGCAAACATTGTTCAGGGCTTCCTGGGCGATGCGGAAGAGGCAGATCTTGTGCTCGTCGGGTATTTCTTCGGAAAGATTCGCCGCTTCCACGGAAATGCGCACGCCGGTCGAGCGCGAGATTTCCCGCGCCAGGCCCTCCAGCGCCGGAGCCAGGCCCAAATCGTCGAGCATGGTGGGCCGCAACAATCGCGCCATATTGCGGATCATGGCGAGCGAGCTTTCCACCAGTTCGCGGATGCGGTTCACTCGCGCTCGCAGCGGGCTTTGCCCCTCGCCCAGCACCACCGCCAGATCGTGCAGCTCGAATTGCACGGCCGAAAGCGACTGGCCGACCGCATCATGCAATTCGCGAGAAAGATTCTTGCGCTCGCTTTCCTGGGTAGTGACCAGCTTGGCGGAGAGGTCCCGGAGTTCCTGCCGCGCGGCGCTGACCTCAATCAGATGCGCGATGGTGCCGCGCTCCATTCGCAGAAGGTGAATCGTGCTAGCCGTGGCTTGCACAATGCCGAACAGGACCATGATGAGCAGGGCCAGCATGAGCCGGCCGCGAAAGCTGGAAAATAGCGATAATAGGCGGTTATCGCGTTCGAGTAGCTGCTGCTGGTTGACCGTGGCGATGGTGTCCGCGATATTGAGGGTATTCGAGCGGCGCGGGAAAACCTCATCGCGCAAAAACCGGTAGCCGCGGCTGTGCCTCTCCTGCGGGTTCCAGCGCAGCGCCGGGTCCATGCTGCGCCAATAATCGTCGATTTCACGCTGCAGCGAGGCGTACATCTGGTTTTTGGCGGGCGTTCCGGAAAGCAGCCCGGGCCGCGAGAGGATCGACACAGCCTGCGCACGCTCGTTGGCCAGCGCGGCGCGGCTTTGTCCGGCTTTTTCCGGGTCCGGTTCCAGCAGATAATCGCGCAGGTACGTGCCGGAAAGATAAATCGCGGAGCGAACCTTATCCAGCCGCTGCTGCTCCTGCAGGAAATCGCGCAGGATGGTTTCGTTGTTGGTCTGGAGCTGGGAAATGATTTCGAAGGCGTTCAGTCCGCAGAGCACCAGCAGACCCAGCAGAACGCCGAAACCTATCAGCAGGACATTGCGGGTCTTGCGAAGCCGGGGTCCGGAAAGCGATTCGGTGGAAGGCCCGGCGCTATGGGATGCGCCGAAGACTTCCTTACCCAGCCGGGCTCCGGTCGAACTGTGAGGCGATAACGCCCTTGCGGATGGCATAAAGAATCAAATCCGAAATATTGTGCAGGTTCAGTTTCTGGAAAATGTGCTGGCGATGGCAAATCACCGTGGTAGGGCTCAAATTCAAGATAGTGGCAATGTCCTTGTTGGACTGGCCCTCGGCGAGCAACTGCAGAATTTGCCGTTCGCGGCCGGTGAGCAGGTCGTACGTGTCGGGCACGCGCTTTTCTTCGAGAAAGCGCATGTAGTCATCTGCCAGAATACGGCTGATCTTGGGGCTGAAAAACGCCTTGCCTTCACTCACGGCGCGCACGGCGTCGACAATTTCCGATTCGGCGCTACTCTTCAGCACATAGCCGCGCGCCCCGGCGCGCAGGGCGTTCAACAGGTAGCCCTCGTCGGAGTAAACCGTGAGCATGATGAGATGAACGTTCGGCACGGCCCCGGAGATGCGCCGGGCGGCTTCGATCCCGTTCAGGCCGGGCATGCCGATATCCAGGATCGCCACGTGCGGCCGCTCGCGCTCGGCCGCCTCGATCGCTTCCTGGCCATTGGCCGCCTCGGCAACCACCTGGAAACTCGGCTCATGAGCCAGCAGCGCGCGCAGCCCGCTCCGAATCAGCGCATGATCGTCCGCGATGAGGATACGGATGGCATTCATCGATTTATAGCAGCCGTAACTTTAATTTTAGCCCCCGGAACAAGCCGGGCAATCCTGCGGGAACAGGAGTTTTCGGACAATGGCGGATGAGGGGAGCTTGCCGGCGCGTCCATCGAGTTAGGCCTGAAACTCCTGTAATCGTACGATAGCCTGGCGGCCATAGGCTGCTTAAGATGCGGGAAGAGAGGCTCGATGCGCTTCCCTAGCCTGCCGCCCGACACACTGGAAACTCTGTGCCGGTTCGATACGTGCACCATTTCGAATGCCATCGAACGCTTGAAAGTTCGCCTGCGCAACGAGGGATTCATTCACGGCACGGTCACGTGCCGCTTCCCGGATTTGCCGCCGGTCTTAGGGTACGCTGTCACGGGAAGGATTCGCAGCTCGACGGCCCCGTCACGCGGTAAGTGCTATTATGAAAACATAGATTTCTGGCGGTACGTGGAGACCGTTCCCCCGCCGCGGATCATCGCGCTGCAGGATTGCGATCATGTCGTCGGGCTGGGCGCATTGTTTGGGGAAGTGCACGCGCGCATTTGCCGCGCGTTGCGGTGCGTGGCCTGCGTAACCAACGGCGCGGTGCGCGACCTGCCGGCGGTTGAGGCGGTTGGCCTGCAACTGTTCTCGGGCAGCGTTTCGGTTACGCACGCGTATGCGCACGTGGTGGATTTCGGAGACGCGGTCGAACTGGGCGGTCTGCGCATCGCGCCGGGCGATCTGTTGCATGGCGATGTGCACGGCGTCCATTCGATTCCCGTCGAGATCGCCTCCCGCCTGCCCGCCGTGGCCCAACAGTTAGAAAATAGCGAAGAAGAGCTGTTCCGGTTGTGCAGCCGGAAGGACTTTTCGGTGGAAATGCTGGAGGCCAAGCTAATTGCCGTGGAAACAGAGGTGTGCGGTTGAAGGTTGCGATCTTCGTCAGGTGCGCGGCTCTGCCGCTGATGGTGTTGGTCGGCCTGACCGGCTGCAATCCTACCCAAAACGTGAACGCCGGAGGAGAACCGCAAGCGCAGAACGCCGCGCCGACTGTGGGAGTGATTCCCATTGGCCGCAAGCCGATTTTCCGCCAGCTCACTCTTTCGGCGGAGCTTGTTCCTTTCCAGGAAATCGACGTTTTCGCCAAAGAATCCGGATTCGTCAAGCAGCTCTATGTGGACTACGGAACCCGCGTGAGAGCCGGACAGTTGATGGCTGTGCTCGAGATACCCGAATTGGAAGTGCAAATCAAGCAGGACGAGGCGGCCGTGCAAAGCGCCGCCGACCAGGTGAGGCACGCCGAAAACAACATTAAGCGCCTCGAAGAAGAACAGAAAGTCTATCACCTGGAATTCACCCGCCTCAAAGCCGTATCCGACAAGCAGCCCGGCCTGGTCGCGCAGCAGGAACTCGACGACAAGGAAGGAAGGGATCTGGCGGCGCAGTCCCGCATCGAAGAAGCGAAATCGACTATGCAGGTGGCACAGGGCCAGCTCGAGGCCGCAAAAGCCAAAGAAGAGCGGGACAAAGTGCTCTTCGAGTACTCTCGAATTACCGCTCCCTTTGCCGGTGTTGTGACGCAGCGGTATGCCAATCTCGGAACTCTGATGCAGGCGGGCACCAGTTCCGCCACCAACATTCTGCCGCTGGTCCGGCTTTCGCAGGACGATAAGTTCCGCCTGCAAATTCCCGTGCCGGAGTCCTATGTAAAATACATCCGCATCGGCGACCCGGTCGAAGTGCGCGTGCCTTCACTCGATAAATCGTTTCCGGGCAAAGTAGCGCGCTTCTCCACGGACGTGACTACCGAGACCCGCACCATGCACACGGAAGTGGATGTAGAGAACCCGTCGCACGTTCTGATTCCCGGTATGTTCGCGGAGGCCACACTCGACCTGGAACGTAAAGACGATGCGCTGGTGGTGCCCCTCCAGGCAGTGAATCAGAACGGGAAGGAGGCCACGGTGTTCGTGGTGGGGTTGAATAACCGGTTGGCCTCGCGGCAACTGCGCTTAGGTCTACAAACGTCCAGCGAGGCCGAGGTGCTCGATGGCCTGAGCGAAGGCGACCGCGTGGTGGTGAGCGACACCAGCGGCCTGAAAGCGGGTACAACTGTGACGCCGAAAACAGTGGAGCAGGTCCAGATGCCGGATGACAACTAGGAATTCAGGAGACAGGAGTCAGTAGACAAGACAGGAGCCGGCGTTCTGACTCCTGTCTTCTGGCTCCTGACTCCTAGGTTTTGATTTATGCCGCGTTTTTCCATACGCAACCCGTACTTCATCGTCGTGATTTGTCTGGCGTTGGGAGTTATCGGCGTTAACGCCCTGACACGCATGCCGGTGGACCTGTTTCCGCCTATCAACTTGCCGGAAGTGGTGGTGGCCACGTTCTATAGCGGCATGCCGCCACAGGATATCGAAACGGATATCACCAATCCGCTCGAGCGCTGGTTCACCTTGGGTAGCGGTATCGATCATACGGAATCCCGCTCCATGTTAGGAGTCAGTCTGATCAAGGTCTTCTTCCAGCCGGGAACAAACGCGGATGCCGATGTCACCCAGCTTTCCAATCTCGCGCTCGCGGATTTGAAACGCCTTCCTCCCGGAACTCTCCCGCCGGTCGTGCTGAAGTTCGACGCTTCCAGCCTGCCGGTTTGCCTGGTGACCGTAAAGGGCCAGGGGCTAAGCGAGACGCAGCTCCACGATCTCGCCCAATTCACCATCCGTAACCAGATCGCCGTCGTCAAAGGCGCGGAGATTCCGCCGCCTTTCGGCGGCAAGTACCGCCAGGTAATGGTCTATGTAGACCCGTTCAAAATTTTTGCCCGGCAGCTCGATCCCATGGATGTGGTGAACGCCATCAATAAGTCGAATCTCATCATGCCCGCCGGCGACGTCAAGATGGGGCCGTATGACTATTACATTTACTCCAACAGTCTTGTCGACAAAGTCAAAGAGCTGAACGACGTTCCCATCAAGACAGTGGGCACCAAGTGGGTGTCGGTCGGCGATATCGGCCAGGCCGAAGATGCCAGCCAGATTCAGTACAACATCGTTCGCGTGGATGGACAGAAATCGGCCTATATCTCGGTTTCGAAGCAAGGCGGCGACACTAATACTATCCAGGTCGTGAACGATCTCCGGAACCTGCTCAAACATCTGTTCGATCTTCCCAAGCAGCTTGTCACGGACATCGTTTTCGATCAGTCCGTGTTCGTGAAAGAGGCTCTGGACACCGTCTTGCATGAGGGCTTGATCGGGCTGGTGCTGACCAGCCTGATGATTTTGATTTTCCTCGGGAGCATGCGCGCCACCACTGCGGTGCTGCTTTCCATTCCGCTTTCGGCGCTGGCCACCTTCGTGGTGCTTTCGCTGATGGGCAGCACCGTAAATACGATGGTGCTCGGCGGGCTGGCTCTGGCGTTTTCGCGAGTGATCGATAATTCCGTGATCTCGCTTGAAAATATTTACCGCCACCTCGAAATGGGGGCCTCGCCGGCGGTGGCGGCCGAAGAGGGCGGCCGCGAAGTAAACATGGCGGTGCTGGCCGCCACGCTGGTAGACGTGGTGGATTTCTTCCCAGTGACCTTCCTCGCCGGCGTCAGTAAGTTTCTGTTTACTTCGCTCGCGCTGGCTTTCTGTCTCTCGCTACTCGCATCTTTCGTCGTAGCCATGACGGTCATTCCGCTGTTCTGCTCCCGCTTCTTGAAATCGGCGCCCAGCCACGCTGCTGAGCCGGGCCCCGGCCATCGCGACGCGCTCCCGCCTGCCCGCCTCTCACCCGGTGCCCGCTTCAATCGCGGATTCAACCGCGCCTTCCACAAGCTGCTCGATCTATACGAATTCGCCGTCCGCCGCGCCGTCCGGTACCCGGTGCTGACCGTGCTCGTGCTCGCCGGTGTTTTCGTGGGAAGCCTTTCGATTTACAAGGTCCTCGGCGTGGCCTTCTTCCCGCAAACCGATGCCGGTCAATTCACCATCAACGCCAAAGTTCCCACCGGCACACGAATCGAGTTAACCGATCAATACATTGCCAAAACCGAAAACCTCATCCGGCGGGTGGTCGATCCGCAAGACTTGCGGATGATCGTTTCCAATATCGGAGTGGTGCCCGACTTCTCCGCCCTCTACACCACCAACGCCGGACCGTACACCGCCACCGTTCAGGTGCAGCTCAAAGAGCCTCACAAGCTGAGCAGCTTCGAATACATGAGCCGCGTGCGCAAAGCCATGGCGGCCCAATACCCGGAAATCCGCACCTTCTTTTCCACCGGCTCCATGGTCGATGCCATTCTGAACCAGGGAGCGCCCGCCCCCATAGACGTGCAGTTCAGCAGCCGCAATCTGCCGCTCATCTACTCTACCGCGCAAACCCTCGCGCAGCGCATCCGCGCGCTGCCCGGAGTAGGCGAGGTTTATATCCCGCAGGATATGAACTACCCCGCCGTGCAACTGAACGTGGATCGCATTCACGCCGGCGAACTGGGTCTCTCTCAGAAAGATGTGATCGACAATGTCATTACCGCGCTGAACTCCAATTACATGATCGCGCCAAACTATTGGGTAGACTACAAAACCGGCAATGACTACTACCTCACCGTGCAATATTATGAGCACGGCCAGAGCGCGATTCACAATCAGTTGGATCTGAGTAATATTCCATTGCGCGCGCCCAACCTCGCCAAACCCACAACCCTCGATTCGGTAGTCAGCCTGAAGACCGTAAAGACTCCCACGGAAATCGATCATTACCAGATCCAGCCGGTAATCGATGTCTTCGTGTCGCCCTCCGGCGAAGACCTGGGACGAGTGGCCAATCTGGTTCAAAAGACCGTGGCGGATGCGCACCTGCCTTCGAACATCCGAGTCACTCTGCGCGGCATGGTGAATAATATGAACGCCTCGTTTAAGAGCTTCGGCATCGGCATGTCGCTTTCCATCATTCTCCTGTTCCTGATTCTCATCGCGCAGTTCCGGTCGTTTATCGATCCGTTCCTCATCATGCTGGCCATTCCCATGGGGTTCGTAGGCGTACTGTTGATCCTGCCGCTCACCCATTCCACGCTCAATGTGATGTCGCTCATGGGCGTGCTGATGCTCATTGGCATTGCGGATTCGAACAGCATTCTGATCGTCGATTTCGCGCATCGCCTCGAAGAGCAGGGCCTTCCGGTTCCGGATGCTGTAATCACGGCCTGCCGCGTGCGCCTGCGGCCGATCCTGATGACCTCGCTCGCCACCATCATCGGCATGATTCCCATGGCCATGAAGCTGGGTACAGGCGCGGAACAGTACGCTCCCATGGCGCGCGCCATTATTGGGGGCCTGAGTTCTTCCGTATTGTTGACGATTTTCATCGTTCCGGCGGCGTACGTGTTGGTTTACGGACGCAAGCCGCGCGCCGCTGGCGTGCAGATGGTTCCGCCCGGCCCGTCGCGCGCGTAAAGCTGTAACCAGAGAGGCGAAAACATCGTGAAAAAAATTGTCGTAGTAGGTATGTTTGTCTTTGGTTCGTTGGCGGCCCCGCTGTTTGCCCAGGCGGGCGCGCCCATTCACCTGACTCTCCAAGAAGCCGAAGCGTTGGCGCTTAAGAACCATCCGCGTGTCCTCGCCCAGCAGAATGTCGCCGGCGCCTTCAACCAGCGCATTACCGAAACCCGGTCTGCGTATTATCCAACGGTTGACGGCGATATCACAGGTTCGGCGGGCAACATCGGCGCGCGCATCGGCGCGGGCTATCTCACCGATTCCCGGATCATCAACCACATCGGCCTGGGGTTCACGGTCAACCAGCTGATCACCGATTTCGGCCGCACCGCGAACCTCGTAGCGCAATCCCGCCTCCAGGCCAACGCTACCGAACAGGATTTGCGGGCCACGCAATATGACGTGCTGATGGCCGTGAACCGCGTTTACTATGCCATCCTGCGGGCGCAGGCTCTCATTAAAGTGGCGCAACAAACCTTGTCCGCGCGCCAGTTGGTTCTGAAACAGATTACCGCGCTTGCGCAGAATAAACTTCGCTCCGATCTGGATGTCAGTTTCGCCGGCGTCAATGTTGCCGATGCGCAGCTCCTCCTCATTTCATCCCAGAACGAGTTACAAGCCTCGTACGCGGAAATGGCGCGCGCGTTGGGCCAGGATCAGCCCGCCACTTATGACCTCGTCGAAATGCCGCTGCCGCCCAGCCCGCCCGAAAATGTCGAGCAACTGGTGATCGAGGCCATCCAGAACCGGCCGGAACTCGCCAGCCTGCGGTTGAATTTACAGGCGGCCCAGCGCTTCGAGCAGGCGGAAAGAGACCTCTCGCGGCCGAACGTCAACCTGCTCGGTGTCACCGGCTATCAGCCCTATATCGATCAGATCACTTTGCCTCGCGTGATTCCCAATGAATACGCCGGCGGCGCCGTCAACATTCAGATTCCCGTGTTTAACGGCCATCTCTTCACCGCCCGCCAGGAGGAGGCCCGCTACAAATCTCTCGAAGCGGAACAGCGCCTGCGCGACAGCATGCAGCAAATCGAGCGCGAAGTCCGCATCGCCTGGGCCACCTCGATGACCGCCTACCAGCAACTCGACGTGACCGCCACTTTGCTGCGCCAGGCCACGCTGGCCATGAATCTGGCGCAAGGCCGCTATGACAACGGCCTCTCCACTGTCGTCGATCTGACCCTCGCGCAAACCAACCTCACCAATGCCGAAATACAGAACCTCAGCGCAAAATATAACTACCAGGCCGAGTATGCGGGTCTCCAATACACCATCGGAGCGCTGCGGTGAGTGATGCCGTGTTCCACGAGGTGCAGCGTCTGCGCCAGTGGCACATCCGCATCGTTCTGGCGCTTCCGCCGGCCGCCCTTTTGTTCATCACCATCCGGCAGGTCGTATTTCATCATCCCTGGGGCGAGCATCCGATCTCCAACGGCGGCCTGATCTTTCTCACTGTGTTGCTGGTAGCGGTCTACTTGCGGCTGATCACCGTGCGGCTCGTGACGAATGTGAGTGCGGGCGAGTTGGCCGTGGGCCTTCGCGGCCTCTGGAAGCTCCGGCGCGTGCCGCTTTCCGCCATCCGTTCGGCCAAGCCGGTGGAGTACAGTCCGCTCGATTATGGCGGCTACGGCATCCGCTCCGGACCGGGCGGGCTGGCCTATATCGCCGACGGCAATCGGGCCGTGCAACTGGAACTGCGCGACGGAAGCAAGCTTCTGATCGGTTCGCAGCGGGCAGAGGAACTGGCCCGCGCAGTGGGCCAGGCACACTAACGATCGCGCGCGTTCTCTTCCCGCTACTACCAGTACAACAATCAGTTGCAGTTGTGGCCTCTCTTTCGGCGCCGGCAACTGATCGACGCCGATTCCGATTTTTTCCACGCCATAGCCTACTGGAACATCGGCCAGGTCTTCCTGTCCTCCTGCAGCGTGCGCCTTCCCTGACAGTCGTGGCTTAGCGGTAACTGCCAACCCTACCGCGCTGGCTCCTCAAACCGGTATTCCGCCAGCGCGGGGTTCGGCCGGTCCAGTATGGGCTCCGCTTTTCCTTTCAAATAGCGGTCGAAGAAGGCAATTGCGTAGCTGTCGATTTCCCGCGCCACCGGCGTGTCCTCGCACGCCGGCACCGCCCCCAGCCGGCTGCAATGAAAACTGCTCCAGTCCAGGTGGTTGGCAAACCGAATGTCCTCGAAGAATTTCGGCGGATTCGACACGTCGAATGCTCCCCCCGGATTGCGAATGAATGGCGTGATTCCGATATCCAGCGTCCCGCCCTGGTACAGCAGCGGAATTTGGATATCCCGCAGCGTTTTGTGCGCCTGAAAGGGCATCGTGTAGGGCGATTGGAGCACCGCCGCTTGAATCCGCCCGTCCTTCCAGGAGCGCCAGCCCCCCACCAGCCCCGCGATTGTGTAGCCGCCCAGTGAATGTCCCGTGGCCCCCACGTGCTTCATGTCTATGTGCCCGGCGAACATCCGTTCTTTCGGCAAATCGTCCAAAACCCGCTCAATATCGTCCGCCCGGTCCTTGTATGTCGCCGGCGACCAGTCCTGCGGTCTGAACAACGAGACCGGTGTCACTGGAAACTGCCCGTCATACGGCTTGTCCACTTTGCAAACCGAATCGCGATGATCCGGCGCGGCTACAATGTACCCCGCCCGCGCCTGCGCCTCCGTGTAGAAGGTGGCAATCGTGCCGCACCCGCTCAGCCCGTGCGAATACACAATCAACGGATACGGACGGCCGCAATCGGCCACCGGCGCATCTTTGGCCACCGCCGTAGCCAACCACGCCGCCGGGTATTCGTAGTCCGATTCCGCCGCCGTCGCCGGATACCACACCGCCACCTTCAGCCCGCCCGCAAAGGTTTGGATATGAAACCCAAGGTTGAGGCTGGACCCGCACGCCGTCGCCGGCCGCGGCCGGGGCGGGTTTCTCGCCGCTAAAGCCTGCTCCTTGCTCTCTTCGCGCGCCAGTCTCGCCTTGTCCGCGCGGCTGCCCACCTGCGACCGCGACACCAGCACCCCCGCCACCAGAATCAACGGAATCGCCCACACTGGTTTCGACTTCATCAAAACGTCCGCCTTTTCACCTTAAAGCAAATTCGGGGCCGAACCCACGGCATCCGGAGGCTTTTCGCACCACCATTTCGAACCGGACCCCATTGGTTCGCCGGTTGCAACTCGCTTTTCCGTGACTGCCGCGGCTCTGTTCTCCCGCCGGTCTTTTGGGATGCTTGCCCGTGGGATGCTTGCCGGCGCCGGTCTTGGTGCCGCTTTCGCCGCCGCCAGGCACATTCGGATAGGCCTGCAACTGTTTTCCGTTCGCGACCAGTGCGAGCGCAATCTTTCCGATACCCTCGCGTCGGTTCGCCGGATCGGCTAGTGTGCGGCTCGCATACCACGCTCGATCAACTTTCCGGTTCCAGCTTCGCGCACACCGTCGCTTTCAATCGCGAAATCGGAAACCGCAATCTCATCCTGCCCGGCCTTCCACCCGAGTATCATACCCTGGACGGCTGGATGCGCGCCGCCGCCCTTTTGAACGGCCTCGCCGAACGCCTGCGGCCATTCGATATGCGCATCGGATATCATAACCACGCCGTAGAGTTCACGCCCATAGGCAACGAGGTTCCGTGGGATTTGCTCTGCCGTGCCACGCAGCCTTCCGTTATCATGCAAATGGATCTGGGCAACGCGCGCATCGGCCGCGCGGACCCGATCGCGTTCCTCCGCCGCTACCCCGGACGCACCTGGTCGATTCACGTTAAGGACTGCCGCCCCGGCGAACCGGATCTCATGCTCGGAAGTAGCAACTTCGATTGGAGGGTCCTCTCCAACACCTGCCAGACCGTCGCCGGGACGCACTGGTACCTCATCGAACATGAGAGCAAAGAGCAGCCCAGTATTGCCGCTGCCGCGGAGAATCCCGCGCGATTCCGCCGGCTTTGCCCGGAGTGAATCCGCATCGTCCATCTGGTCGCATCCCGGTCTCGATGACACGCGCTCCATGCTAATGACCCGCCGGAATGCGAACTCCGAAAAGCTTCGTTTTAGGATGAAACCGGCTACGCCTGCCACGCTTCGCAAGCAGCGGCTATCGTGCGCCGGATATCGGCTTCGGTGTGCGCGGCCGAAAGGAAAGCCGCTTCGAACTGCGAGGGCGGCAGGTAAATGCCGCGCTCCAGCATGGCATGGAAAAAGCGCGCGAAGCGATCGGTGTCGGCATGTTGCGCCGACTGGTAATCGAATACCGGGCCATCCGTAAAAAACCACGTGAACATGGAACCGGCGCGGTTCACCGTTACGCCCTTGGGCACGGACTCGCACAGCGCCACGCCCAACTGCTCCAGGCGGGTGTAGATTTCCGGATGCGCCTTCAAGTGCCGCAGCATCGCCAGACCGGCTGCCACGGCCAGCGGGTTGCCGGAAAGCGTGCCGGCCTGGTAAACGCCGCCCAGCGGAGCAAGATTCTGCATAATGTCCTTGCGTCCGCCGAATGCGCCCACCGGGAGACCGCCGCCGATCACTTTGCCCAGCGTGGTCAGGTCGGGCCGGATCCCGAATCGCTCCTGCGCCCCGCCATAAGCCAGCCGGAAACCGGTCATTACCTCGTCGAAGATGAGGATGGTCCCCTGCCGCGCCGTGATTTCGCGCAGCGCTTCGAGGTATCCCGGCTCGGGCGGGACCACGCCCATGTTGCCCACTACCGGTTCGATAATCACTGCCGCGATGCGATCGCGGTACGTGCGGAACACCCCTTCGAGCACGTCCACATCGTTATAGGGCAGCGCCATCGTAGTGTCGCAGAACGATTGCGGCACGCCTTTGCTGCCGGCCAGCCCAAGCGTCGCCAGCCCCGAACCCGCCTTCACCAGCAGCGAATCGACATGACCGTGATAGCAGCCTTCAAATTTGATCACCCGCTCGCGGCCCGTAAACCCGCGGGCCAGGCGAATCGCCGACATCGTAGCTTCGGTGCCCGAATTGACCAGGCGCACCATCTCGATCGAGGGCATGGCCTCGCGGATGGCTTCCGCCAGCTCCACTTCCTGCTCGGTCGGCGCTCCGAAGCTGGTGCCAATGGCGAGCGCGCCTTCGAGCGCGGCCAGAATTTCCGGGTGGCGATGGCCGAGCAGCAAGGGCCCCCAGGAACCCACGTAGTCGATGAATTCGTGGCCATCGGCATCGTACACCCGCGCCCCTTCCCCCCGCACCAGAAAAGGTGGAGTGCCGCCAACACTGCGAAAAGCCCGCACCGGCGAGTTGACCCCTCCGGGTATCAGTTCCTGGGCCCGGCGGAACAGTTCTTCCGATCGCGGCTGCTTCATCGGGCGCTCGCCTTGCGAGGCATCATTCTTTGAAATCCGAAACTCATGGCAATTTCGTACAGGCTGCCGTTCAGGCTCTTGAACAGCCGCCGCTTCAGTTCGCGGTAGGATTGGCGGCCGGCGAACAGGTCCTGCATGATGGCGCAAAACCGCGGGCTGCGGCGCGTGAACTGCACCATGCGGGTGGGCACGGAGCGCAGCAGGAACCGGCCGTGAAATACGCGCTTGGCCAGCCGGGAACCGAATTCCAGATCCGCCGCGAAGTCTTTCTGCAGCGCCCGGCGGTATTGGTTTACCCGTTCGGCCAGCGTGCTCACGTCCGAAAGCACGGCGCGGGCCGCCAGGTCCGCGGAACGGAGCGCGTAGTAGAGGCCTTCCCCGGTAATCGGATCTACCAGGCCCGCCGCATCTCCCACCGCCAGCCAGCCTTCTCCGCCCACCCTGTTGGTCCGCCACGAAGCGGAATGGAGCGAGGGCAGCAAATGGCTGTAGAAGCGGGCCCCGCGGAACGGAATGCCACGCTCTTCCATAAACGCTTCCAGGCGCTTGCGCAGCGCGCCCGCCGGCTCGCCTTTCCCGCAGATGCCCACCGAAAGGTGCCCGCAGCGCGGAAAAATCCAGATGTAGCCCTCCAGACTCGGCAGGAACCGGATATCGATGCGCGCCTGATCGCCGGGCACATAGTAGCCCAGAGCGGACATAGCGTCTTCCGCGGTGAGCTTAGTTCCCACATCCTGCAGGCCATTGCGCGCGCCCGTGGCGATGATGCAAAAATCCGCATCGGCCACGCCCGCATTGGTGCGCACCCGCCAGCCCGGGCCCGAGCGTGTAATTTCCGCGACATGCGCTTTCTCAATGCGCGCCCCGGCGTGTTCGGCGCGCTCGAGCAGCATGCGATTCAGGTCGAACCGGGAGTAGATCAGAAGCGGATCGTCCAGCTTCAGGCTGGCTTCGCCCGCGGCCGGCGCCGAAAGCACGGTTTCCGTGACGAACCGCTTGGCTGTCGTGTTGTGCAGCAAAAATGGATATTGGCTGTAGGCCTTATAAGTCAAGCCGCCGCCGCAGGGCTTTTCCCAGGCCAGCTTCTCGTCGAAGAGGCTGACGTGCAAACCGGCGGTAGCCAGCCGTTCCGCGGCAAACGCGCCGGCCGGTCCGCCGCCCAGAATCGCGACGCGTTTCATTTCGTAGTGGGCGGAAGGTCGTCCGGAGATGGCATTACCGCCACCGCTCCTTCATGCGGATCGCCGCTTGGCAACCCGCCCGCGCCGTGCGGGTTTGCCACGCCTTCAGGGACATTGCCGGCATGACCCGAATCCTGAATGCTCACCACCGCCCAGCGCCCGCCTTTTTGCTGCATCCGGTAATGCAGCGCCATGCCCTGCGCGACTGTCATTCCTTTGGGTTTGAACGTGACCGTCGCGTCGGCATTGTTGCCACTGAATTGGACGTCGGAGACGTCCATGTCCATGGCAGCGAGATTAACGCTGCTGTTTTTCAGGTGATCCAGCACACCCTGCCGGATCGCTTCTTTGCTTTGATTCCCCCGGCTGCAGGCTGCGCCCACAAGCAGCAGCGGCATCAGGAGAGAGACTTTCCACACCCCTCAATTATAGCGGCCGGAGACGTCGGGCTTATAGCGGCCGCCGGCCGCGGGCTAAGGCCTAGGCGTTTTCTCGGGCGGTGCCTGCGGAGGCCAGCCTTCGTCTTTTGCGTAAAGCTCTTCGTCGGATACCGGCATACCCCCACCCGCCATGCGCACACGCGGAGCCAGTCTTTCCGGGGTGAGCGGGCTCCGCGGCATCGGTTTATCCGCGTTGGCGAAATCGCCCGACTTCTCGCCTTCCACTCCGATATCCTGCGCGCCCGACCGCTCCAGGATTTCCTTGGCGCGCTTGACCCACTCGCGGCTGTCGCAGTGGACCGAAAGCAGGATCCCGCCCTCGCGAATGCGGCCTTCAAAACGCTTGGCCTCGTATTCCGGAATCCCCAAGCCCATCAGCCCGCCCACGATGCCGCCCACCGCGCCGAGCGTGCCGATGCCCGCCAGCGCCGCTACAATCGGCCCCGCCGCCAGCAGCGGCCCTACACCCGGAACCGCGAGCAATCCGATTCCCGTAAGCCAGCCGAGCACGCCCCCGGCAATGCCGCCCGCCAGGCCGCCCGCGGTGGCCCCTTCCGGCGCCTTGGAGCTTTTCTCATGTGCCAGGTCCTTCGTGCCGGGATTCTCAGGCACCAGCACCGAGACATCGGTGTTGCGGAAGCCTGCTGCGCGCAAATGATCGACCGCTTCCTCGATCTCGCTGCGGTTTGCGTATATGCCGAAAACGGCGGTATTCTTTCCAGCCATGCCGTGATCCTCCTTCCGGGACGGTTTACTCGTTCCGCGCTTCCCTTTTACAGCAAGCCGATTGCCTCGGTACGATACTGGACGCAGTTAGAATAAGGAGCGCATGGCTGAGATTCCGGCTGGAACTAAAGGCGAATTCACCACCGAAGTGACCGATCGCATCGCGACCAGTTTTCTGGGCCTCGAAGACGCGCGGGTGCTCTCCACCCCGGCGATGATCGGGCTAATGGAAAGGACCTGCCGCGACACCGTGTTGCCGCTGCTCGAAGCCGGCTACGACACCGTGGGGACGCACGTGAATGTGGCGCATCTGGCAGCCGCCCCTCTGGGAAGCACCGTGCGGTTCGCAGTGGAGGTGATCGCCGTGAACGGCCGCAAAATCGAGTTCCGCGTGGAAGCCGCCACGCCCCGCGAGAAGGTGGCTGAGGGAACCCACGAGCGAACGGTCATCAATGTGGCCAAATTCGCAGCCAAGCAGGCGGCAAAGAAGGAGGCCGTCTAGCCCGGTTTCGCGGCCATCCAGTAACCTGGCCGTGTCACGACCCGTTTCACATCGGGCCGGCCATCCACTTCAACCTGAATCTGGTGGAAGCCGCCTTCCAGCTTGTTGTTGGGGCTGTACGTCAGAAGGTACTGGCTGTGCAGTTCCTCGCCGATCTTCTGCATCGCCTCTTCGAGGCCCCGCTGCTTGTAAAAGCTGAACTCGCTCCCGCCGGTGCCCTTGGTGAACAGCTCGATGGGATTGTTCTTGAAGATGTATTTGACGTCTTTCAGAACTTCGAGCATCAGCGGCATGAACTCGGCGCGGCCCCCGTTGCCGCCGTAGGTCTGCGCGACGGTTGTAGGCGTCGAAGGAACGCCGCCCGGCAGGCTATACGCCGTGGGCGGTTGCGAGAACGGCCGCGGCTCCTCCGGCGGCGCGGTCAGCGTGGAAACGAACCGCGACATATCGACGCCGTAAAACACGATATTGCCAAGCTGCAAATCGATCAGCGCTTCCCGCGCGCGGCTCTCGCTGCCCAGATCGCGCGTCTCGGAAATCAGCAGCAGAATGCGGCGGCGGTTCTGGGGCCGGTGCGTCAGCATGCGCGCGCCTTCCACCGTGGCGTCCACTATGCGATTGGCGTTGCTGCCGGGCTGGATCTTCTTGATGGCTTGCGTGATCTGGTCGGGGTTGGAAGTGAAATCTTGCAAGGTGCGGATGCGCGAATCGAACGCGATCACCGCCGCTTCGCCCTGGTCGCCAATCACCAGCGGCGCGATCATATTGCCGATCTTCTGCACCTGCGGCAGGATCGCATCCACGTGCGAGCTGCTCTCGATAGCGATCACCAGCGAAATGGGCTGGAAGCTGACATCCACCTCGATATTTTGCTCTTTGCCGTTATCGTAGAGGTGGAACTGCTCGGGCCGGATGCCGTTTACGAAGTTTCCGTCGCGGTCGAACACGGTGACCGGCGCCACCACGCGCTCCGTCGTCACCACGAACGGAGGAATCACGTCGGGAGGCAGATCTTGCGCCAGCAACAGGCCGGCGCAAAGCAGGGGAAGGATGAGTTTTCGTCGCATAGCTACTCCTGCCGGGCAGCCGCATGGCTGGTGTGCCCGCGTAATAAATCGAGCACGTGCGGCACCACTTCCACGATAGCATCCAGCGAGTCCACGGCCCCTTTTGGCGAGCCTGGAAGATTCACGATCAAAACCTGGCCGCGCGTTCCCGCGACCGCGCGCGAAAGCACCGCCATGGGGGTGGCGCGCAGGCCGCGGGCGCGCATCAGTTCGGCGAAACCCGGAATCTCGCGGTCGATTACGGCACGGGTGGCCTCCGGCGTCACATCCCGCGGCGCCACGCCTGTTCCGCCCGTAGTGAAAATGGCCGAAACCGCACCCCCATCGGCCAAGGCCTTCAGGCGTTCGCTAATAATGGGGGCATCGTCGGGCAGGATGTCCATAATGCTGACGCGCCAGCCCTCTCGTTCCAGGCGATCGCGCACCGCCGGGCCGGACAGATCGGTCCTTTGGCCCGCTGCCGACGAATCGCTGATGGTCAAAACGGCGAAGCTCATAGGGCCTCGCGGCGGTACTGCCCGGATTTCCCGCCGGTCTTTTCCAACAGGTACACATCCTGAATCTCAATCGACTTGTCCAAAGCTTTCACCATGTCGTACACCGTGAGCGCCGCGACCGAAGCGGCCGTGAGCGCCTCCATCTCTACTCCTGTCTGAGCGGTGGTCGCCACGCTGGAGAAGACCCGCACACCCGCCTCTTCCACAATTACCTCGACATCGGCGTGCGACAGCATCAAAGGATGGCAGAGCGGGATCAGTTCCCAGGTGCGCTTGGCCGCCGCGATGCCGGCGATGCGTGCGATTTCGAGCGGATTTCCCTTGGGATTCTCAGGCAGTTTCCGAAGCACCTCGGGCGCGATCCGCAGAAACGCGTGGGCCCGCGCCGTGCGCCGCGTTTCCTGCTTATCGCTGACGTCCACCATGCGCGGGCTGCCGGCGGCATCGAAATGCGAAAGTTGGTTCATGTTCCGTGTTGCTTCACTTCAGCAGGACCTGAATGAATTCGCCGCTCGAGTACTCCGGCCGATGGGCATCGGCGACTAGGTAGGCATTGGCGCGGGTGAGCGCGGGAACGTCGCTCGATCCATGCCAGCGAACCGGCGTGACTTCGGTTCCATCCGCGCTCAGGCGCGCCGGCAGAAACCGCGTCAGGCCGGCGCGGTGGCGGAAATCGGCGGTGAGCCGCGCGAACGGCATGTGTAGCACTGGCTCCGCGAGGCCGGAAAGCAGTTCCACGGCCGCGCGCGCGAAGATCTCGAACGTCACCATGGTCGAGGCCGGATTGCCGGGCAGGCCGAAGAAGAACTTCCCCCGCACTTGCCCGAATACCAGTGGCTGGCCCGGCTGGATGAGCACGCGGTCGAAGAAGAAGCGGGCATCCAAGGCCGCCAGAACCCGCTCGACCACGTCGTATTTGCCGGCCGAGACGCCGCCCGAAAGCAGCAGCAGATCGGCCCCAAGCGCCTGCGCGATGATCTCGCGGGTGTGGGCTTCGGTGTCGCGCGCCACCGGCAGCGGACAGGCCACCCCGCCCGCGCGCGCCACCTGCGCAGCGAGCGATTGTATATTGGAATTGCGAATCTGAAAATTTTTAGGCGTTTCCTGCACCTCCACGATTTCATCTCCGGTGGCGATCAGAGCTACCGTGGGCTTCCGGAATACTCTTACTTTTGCGCGGCCGAACGTGGCCAGCATGGCGATGCCCGTGTAATCGAGGCGCTGGCCCGCATGGAGGACCACTTCGCCCGCCGCCGCTTCCGATCCCGCCTGGTTGATGTTCTGGTTCGGCTCCGCCGCGCGGCCAATTGCCACCTTCCCGTTCACGCGATGCGTATGCTCGACCATCACGACGGCATCGGCGCCCGCCGGAACCGGCGCGCCCGTCATAATCTCCACCGCCTGGCCGCGCCCGATTTCGCCCGTGAACCGTTCGCCCGCACGCACCTCGCCGATCACTTCCAACTCGCCGGGCAGATCGCGCGCGCGCACCGCGTACCCATCGCGCATGGAACGCGCGAGCGCGGGCGTGTCGCGATCGGCGGCGACATCTTCGGCCAGCACCCGGCCGCACGCCTGAGCCAGCAGCGCTTCTTCCACCGGCGGCGCGAGGCCGGCCCCGCGCACTTCGTCGAGCACGCTCTGGCGCGCTTCTGTGAAACTCTTCGGCGGCACAGAGCTATTTTACCGCCGCCTCAGTGTGCCCCTTCACTTTGGCCAGAGTGACGGTCTTGAATCGCCCACCCCGCCTTCGCAGAATGAAATTGTAAGGAGATTTTAGATGGCAGAAGCTAAGGTCCACAATCAACCATCCCAGGAACAACGAGGTGTAGCACGCTGGGAGGAATATTTCCCGGCCGTGCGAGACTTCTTCACCCTAGACCCGTTCGCCATGATGCGGCGGCTGTCCGAGGAAATGGATCGGGCAATCTCCAGCAGCTTCGGCCTGACGCGCAGCATGGGACAACGCGGCATGTGGTCGCCCGCTATTGAAGTCCGCGAACTCGATAATCAACTGGAAATCTCGGCCGAATTGCCGGGCCTGAACAAAGACAACGTAAAACTGGAAGTCACTGAAGACCAGATCATTCTGGAAGGCGAAAAGAAGATCGAAGAAGAGAAAAAAGAGAAAGGCTTCGTCCGCAGCGAGCGCTCCTACGGGCATTTCTACCGGGCCATCCCGCTGCCCGATGGCGCCGATCCCGAAAAGGCGAAGGCCGAATTCAAAGACGGCATTTTGCGCGTTACAGTTCCGATAGCCGAAACCAAGCGGCAGGCGAAACGCATCCCGATCAGCTAATCGGCGTGGGCCGTCCGGCAGGCGGATGGCCCTCCCCACACGTTCCGGAGAAAGTTACACTGGCTTGGTGCCGTATCGTGCATCGGCCTGCCTGATGGTTTCCATGGTGCGCGACAGGGACGTTTCCCCTGTTGAGCTGGTGGAAGCGCATCTTCGGCAAATCGAAGCAGCCAACCCGGCGATCAACGCGTTCGTCGCGGTGAGGGCCGAGGAGGCGCTGGCGGAAGCGCGGCAAGTGGAGGCAGTTCACCGCCGGGGCGAGCGCATGGGCTTGCTGGATGGCGTACCGGTTACGGTGAAAGATAGCTTCGACGTCGCCGGCCTTCCCACACTTGCCGGCAGCCGTTTGCGTTTGGGCCACCGGGCGGGCTGCGACGCCGCCGCGGTGGCGCGTTTGCGAGCCGAAGGCGCCATCATTGTAGGCAAAACGAATACGCCTGAACTGCTGGCCGCCTACGAAACCGATAATTTCCTCACCGGCCGTACGAATCATCCGCTGGACAGGGAGCGGACACCGGGCGGATCGAGCGGCGGCGAAGCCGCGGCCATCGCGGCCTTTTGCTCGGCCGGCGGACTCGCAAGCGATGGCGGCGGCTCCATTCGCGTGCCCGCGCACTTTTGTGGCATCGCCGGCCTCAAGCCCACGCCGGGACGCGTTTCCACTACCGGCCACTTCCCCTCTCTCGGATATCCCGCGGGCCTGACCACCGTTGCGGGACCGATGGCCCGCAGAGTGGAAGATGTGGAACTGCTGTTTTCCGCGCTCGCCGGCTTCGATCCGCAGGATCCATTCTCCACCCCTGCGCCGTTACGCGAAATTTCGCCTGCCGGCACACGGATCGGGTTGTGGGAGCAGTTCTACGATGTGCCGGTGATGCCGGAGATCCGGGCGTCCATCCAAAAAGCGGCGCGCGCATTCGAGGCATGCGGGATGGCAGTGGAACCATTTGCTCCGAAGGGTTTGGAACGCGCGCCGAACCTCTGGGCGTTCCTCTTCAGCCAATGGCCGGCCGCCGCGATCCGGAAGTTTATCGCCGGCCGCGAATCCGAGCTGCATTGGACGCTTCTCGAAAATCTGAGCGATGCCGAGCCGAGCGGCCACGACGTAACCGTGCAGCTTGCGGCCCGCGACCGCATGCGCGCCGATCTGCTGCGCCAGATGGAAAGCGTTCCCGTGCTGCTGATGCCCGTGGCCGGCATTACGGCGTTTCGCCACCGCGAGCGCAAATGGTCGATTGACGGCAAGGAAATCGGCTTGTTCCGCGCGATGATGCCGGCTGTGGTGGCGAACGTGCTAGGATTGCCCGCGTTGACTGTGCCGGTGCAGACCGCGCCTGGACAGCTACCCATCGGCGTGCAGTTGCTGGGCCGGCCGTTCGAGGACGAGCGGCTGCTGGAATTGGGGCGGGTGTTAGAAGAAGCGGTGAGCGGCTCCGCGCCGGCGCCCACGGCAACAAACCGGTTATCCGGCGGCAGTCTCTGAATGCTGTCCACCATTTGCCCTGGTTGAATTAGAAGTACTGAGGATCACACCCGCACCCCCGGGTGCCGGACGCTCTTTTCTGTCGCGGACGGTTTCATCCGCGCCGCTTGTACGGAGCGCCCCAGTCCCCTTGATGCGAACGCGATTCAACATCTGTTTCACTCGCGGCTTCGCAGGGTGTGCTGTTGCACCGCCCACCGAGGGTGAACCGAAGTAATCTTGTTACTCGAAGGCGGTATGAGCCGTGATCATCCGGCCGATATCCGTATGTTTGGCCATCAGTGGTGGTGAGAGGTGCAATACGTCAAAGCGCCGCTGCCGGACAACATCATTGCCGCGAACCAAATCCATATTCCCGTCGGGCAGCCTGTCGACATCGATCTCACCAGCGCTGACGTGATCCACTCATTCTTTGTGCCCACGCTACACGGGAAGGTCGATCTGATACCTGACCAGATGAACCGGATCCGTATCCAGGCCAGCCAGCCGGTCGTGGCGCAGGCCCCCGCCGATTATGAGGCCTGGTACGCTCACCAAGTTCGGGACGCGCAGCAGCCTGTTACGGCCCAGGAGCAACAGGGAAAAGAATTGTTTGAGACCAAGGCGTGCTCGCTCTGCCGATACGATTCGCGGTACGCTTGCCCAGGGCCGCGTCGGGCCGGATTTGACGCACGTCGGCAGCCGCCATACGCTTGCCGCCGGCACGCTCAATAACAACACGGCAAATCTGGAGGCTTGGATCATCCGCCGCGGGCTGCTCGGATCTTCCCGGCGTCAGTGAACTCAAATCTCTTCTGGCCAAGGCACCCACGAATGGCGGCGATGAAGGGGGCCTTTTTCACGGCCGGCGTGAATGGGCCGTCGTAGTAGACCGGCAGGGACAGGCTTGCGCGGTTGCGGCTTCGACGGCGGATCCCACGCAGGTTTGGCCCGGAATCCTTGCCATCGCCAAAGCCAAAGCATACACCGCGAATGCATTCAGTTTGGATGACGCGCCGCTTTCCACGGCGCGGCGGTACACGCTGGTACAGCCCGGGCATTCGCTCTGGGGAATCGCGGCATCGAACCCGTTCGTCGCGGGCGATCTTGTGCCCCCCAATCAAGGTTCCGGCAGCAGCACGCCGCGAATTGAAGGAGGATTGATTACGGTCGGAGGGGGAGTGCCGCTTTATAAAAACAACAGGATTATTGGCGCCCTCGGAGTCAGCGGCGACACGGCCTGCGCGGATCACGAAACAGCCAAGCGAATGCGCAATGAAGCGGGCCTGAACCCGGCCGGCGGGATGCACGCCGACGACATCGCCTATCCAGCGGTAGACAAGCCGAGTGTTTACTTGCACCCGTATTGCGCGAATACCTATAGGAATGGGAAGTTTCTCGGGCAGGAGTCGCCCGGGACGTACGATCTCGGGAACGCGCCGCGGAACGCCACGCGACGAAAGAACGGACAGCCGGCAACAGCGCCGAAGAAGTGACGGCGCGCCTCCGCCGGTAGAAGGCCATGGATGGGATGCCCGCGCGAAACTCTGTGAAACACCCCCTGAGAAGCCACCGGGCTGAAATGCCGCCTGCGGTGACATTGGCCGGAGCGGCTTTCGAAGAGAACTCTCCCTTTCTGCGCCTGAGCACTAATAAGTCAACAGCTTCTCCATTTCCGTGGCGAGTTTTTCCGTCTGAGGCAGGATGGCGGCCTCGAGCTGGGGATGGTATCCCACCCAGGTATCGAGGGCGGCGGCGCGGCGGACGGGGGCATCGAGAAAGGTGAACAGCTCATCGGCAATGCGGGCGGCGATTTCCGCGCCGTAGCCCCAGGAAAGGGTGTCTTCGTGGGCGATGAGCACGCGGCTGGTTTTCTCGACCGAGGCGCGAATTGCCCTCCAATCGTAGGGGGCGAGCGAGCGGAGGTCGAGGATTTCCACGCTGCTCCAGGGGTAGCGGCGCTCGATCTGCGTAGCCGCCGCGAGCGATTTCTGGACCAGCGCGCCGTAGGTAATCACGGTGAGATTCTGGCCCGGCTTGACGAGGCGGGCGCGGCCGAAAGGGATGCTGAAATCTTCTCCTGGGTGCGGCGAGCGGTTGTAGGGTTCGCGATAGAGCCGCTTATGCTCGAGGAAGAGCACCGGGTCGGCGGAGCGGAGAGCGGTGCGCAGCAGACCGCAGGCATCGAGCGCGTTCGAAGGCATGACCACGCGCAGGCCGGGGATGTGGGTGAAGGTCACTTCGCCGGACTGGCTATGATAGATGGCGCCGCCGTTCAGATAGCCGCCGATGGCGACGCGAATCACCGCGGGGCAGGAGAAGGCGCCGTGCGAGCGCCAGCGCAGCGTGGCCAGCTCGTCGCGAAGCTGCATCATAGCGGGCCAGATGTAATCGAAGAACTGGATCTCGGCTACGGGCTTCAATCCGCGCGTGGCCATGCCGATGGCGCGGCCCACGATCGAGGCCTCGGCCAGCGGCGTGTTGAAGCTGCGGGCCGCGCCGAACTCCACCTGCAGCCCGGCGGTGGCTTTGAAGACGCCGCCTTTGCCTTTCACTTCGCGCAGATTCTGCTCGCGGCTGCAATCGGCCACATCTTCGCCGAAAACCAGCATACGCGGGTTGCGGCGCATCTCTTCGCGCAGGGTGGCGTTGATCAGATCGACCATGGTCATGGGCTCGCCGCGAAAGGCCGGCTCGGCTTCGAAGGCGGGGCCCGCGGGATCGATGCAGTTCGAATAGAGATGCTCGAAAACGGAAGCGGGCGCGGGCGGTGCCTCCCGCAAGGCGCGCTCGGTGGCCTGCTGCACGTCCTGTTCGACTTCGTGCAGCAGCAATTGGAGGCGCTGCCGGTCGAGAATGCCTTCGCTGACCAGCAACTGGGGAAAGCGCAAGACGGGGTCGCGTTCGGCTTCGGCGTTTCGCTCGGCGGCCGGTTTATACAGGCGCTCATCGTCGGAGAGCGAATGGGAATATGGGCGGATGACGCGGGCGTGCACCAGCGCAGGCCCGTGGCCTTCGCGGCACCAGGCGGCGGCCCGTTCCATCGCCTGATACGACGCAGCGAAATCGACGCCATCCACCTGCTCACGCAGCAGGTCTGGAAATCCGGACACCAGGTTCGCGATGTCGCCGCCGGCGGTCTGACATTCTATGGGCACCGAAATGGCGTACCCGTTATCTTCGATCAGGAACAGCAGGGGCAGCTTCTCGAGGCAGGCCGTGTTGAGCGCTTCCCAGAATTCGCCCTCGCTGGTGGCGCCCTCGCCGGAGGAGACCAGAGTCACTTCATCCAGCCGCCCGAGATAGCGCGATGCATCCGCGCAGCCCACAGCCTGCACGAACTGCGTGCCGGTAGGCGAAGACGCGCTCACGATATGCAGCGGCGCGTGGCTCCAGTGGGAGGGCATCTGCCGCCCGCCCGAAGCGGGATCGGCGGCGGCGCCGACCGCGGCGAGCAGCATTTCGTAGGGAGTCACTCCGAGGGTGAGGCACAGCGCGCGGTCGCGGTAATAGGGATAGAACCAATCGTGCCCCGCGCGCAGCACCATGCCCGCCGCCACCTGGATGGCTTCATGGCCGGCGCCGCTGATCTGAAAGAAGATGCGGTTCTGGCGTTTGAGCGCAATCTCGCGGTCGTCCAGGCGGCGCGCCGTCTGCATGATCCGAAACGCGCGGATGAGCTGTTCCGGATCGAAGCCTGCCAGTTTGCCCGCGCCGCCGCGGGTTTCGGGCGTGCTGCTGAGAGTGGCCACGCGAAGCTCCTACAAACTCAGTGTAACGACTCGGGGCTCGGGCTAGCGCCATCGCCTGCGCCCTGGCTTGGCTTGACAGCCCAAAACCGCACGGCATAGGATGAAAGCCTGCTTTCAGGAGACCGTATGCACCGATTCTTTTCCCGCGCCGGGTTGCTATGCGCATCCGCCGTGATGACCGTTGCCGGGCTTTCCAGCCCGGCGGCCGCGCAGGAGGCCGGCAATGCCGCGGCCGGCAAACAGATCTTCCTCAAGTACACCTGTTACGGCTGCCATGGCTTTTCCGGACAGAACGGTCCGGGAGCGCGCCTGGTTCCGATGCGGATGACGCAATCCGGCTTCATCAGCTACGTGCGCAATCCGCGCACCCGGCAGATGCCTTCCTATTCCACCAAGGTGCTGTCGGACGCCCAACTGGGCGATGTGTATGCTTATATCAAGACGCTGCCGGCCTCGCGAGCCGCCAAGGACATTCCGGAACTGAATCAGTTCAAGGAACAGTAGCCGCGTGCAGTGGCTCGGGAACGTGCGGTATCCGCCCGTGGACCTCACCGATTTAAGCGACGCCGAATGGATTCAGGCGCTCAAAGAGCGCTACGGCGAAGACAACATCTGCTTCTATAAACCGCAAGCCGGTGGCGTGCCGTGGCGCCCGGCCGAGGAATGGGAAAGGCTCGGCATGATCGGTGTGTATTTGAAATAGGGCTGGCGGGCGCCGCGCCACGGACGAGATTCGTGAAGACAGCCGCGCCGTAGTTGGCGGACAACGCCGGCGGGAGGGCGCCACCTATGCTTTACCATCTCGCCATTGCGGCCGTGGCGTTGCTGGCGGGCGGCATCGCGTCCCTCGCCGGCTTCGGCATCGGCAGCCTGCTCACGCCGCTGGTGGCCGCCGGTTTCGGCATGAAGACCGCGGTGGGCGCGGTTTCCATTCCACACCTGATCGCCACCGCGCTGCGCTTTTCGCGGCTCAATCGCGAGCTGGATCGCGGGGTGCTTCTGGGATTCGGGCTGATGAACGCGATGGGCGCTTTGGCGGGCGCGCTGATCCATGTTTATGTCTCCAGCCGCGCCCTCACCACCGTGCTGGCGATTCTGCTGATCTTCGCAGGCATGGCGGGCCTTTCCGGTATGGCCAAAAAGTTCCGGCTACGTGGAGCGCCGGCGTGGATTGCGGGCGCGCTATCCGGCGGTTTCGGCGGACTGGTGGGGAACCAGGGAGGCATTCGTTCGGCGGCGCTGCTGGGCTTCGAGTTGCCCGGCCTGGCCTTCGTGGCCACGGCGACCGCCATTGCGCTGGCGGTGGATGCGGTTCGCATGCCGGTGTATTTCATTACCGGCCACAGCGCGATTCTGGCGGCCTGGCGCGCCATTGTGGCCGCCACCATCGGGGTGGTCATCGGAACACTGGCCGGCGAGCGCATCCTGCGCCGCATTCCGGAAACATTCTTTCGCAAGCTGGTAGCGGCTCTGTTATTGGCTATCGGCATCCTGCTGCTGGCGATTCCGCCGCGGAAATAAGCGCCATTCTCGAGATGCTCCCCAGCCAATGTTCGCGCGAAAAGTTTTGTACTCTGTCGATATGCCGCTGGTCTTCCAATATGGCTCGAACTGCGATGCGGAGCGATTGAATAGCCCGGAACGCCTGGGAGGCGCGGCGGTGGACCGCGGCTTGGCGCGCACGGTTCAGGAATACGATATCGGGTTCGATGTACGTAGCCAGATAAACCAGTGCGCCGCGTCTGATCTTGTGAAGGCAGAAGGCACTGGCCGCGCCGGACTTTGGCCCAGCGCTGAATATGTCAGCCACATCGTCGCTGGTCTCCGTGCTCATGAATGTCCCGAGCGGTACGTGCGGCACGTTACCGACGTCGCTGCGCAGTCATGCACAAATGCCGATAACGAGGCCGCCGCCAAGCAGCGCGCTATGATTGAAGCGTTGCGCATGAGAATCTCTCCGAAATAGACGATTTGCGACTGGAAGGCGGCTTTCCGCGGCGGGACAGACTGGGACAAGGCTATTGACATCGTACGGGACCGCATTGAAGGCCGGTTCTTCGAATGGATTGATCCACTGATTAAAAAGAGGTTCGCCGGTTTCGCTATCGTCGCGCTGGATTGCATGCTCATTGAGACGCTCCGGGGATTCGAAACGGGCCGCGGCATCCCGAGGAACCAAACACGGCACGCGTACGAGGCCATGTTAACGAAGCCGGCATTTGGGCTGAGCGGGGAGGAGGCTCGGGAGTTTTATTGCTATGTGCGAAACGGCATTTTTCACGGCACCGAAACCCGTAACGGTTGGGTGATTCGGAGGGAGCCCCAACAGCGGATAGTGGAGAAGGCCGCCGAAGGCTATATAGTGAACCGGACCATGTTACACGCGGCAGTGAGAAAGGCATTCGAGGCTTGGATCGAGCGACTCCGGGAGGGCGATGAGACCGCACGCGAGAATTTCCGCCGGCGCATGGACCAGGTAATAGAAATCTCTGGCATTTGATCTTCCCTGCCTCCAGCGGTTGCCGTTTACGCGCGGGCGCGCAGCCTCCGCCATGCCAGATACCCCGCCGCCAGGATCGCCACGCCAATCGCGATCCACCGCAGGTAGTGATCGACGGTGCGCTCGACCACCTGCCACTGGTCGCCCAGAAAATATCCCAGGCTGAGGAAGCTGGCGACCCACATGGCCGCTCCCACATAGGCGAACACGGCGAAGGTGTGCGGCCGCAGACCGCTCATACCGGCGGCGTAGGCGGTGAGGTGGCGCACGCCCGGAATGAAGTAGCCGAAGGTGAGCGCCCAGTGGCCGACGCGTTCGAACCACTGGCGCGCGCGCTCCAGGCGCTCCGGAGTGAGGTGCAGGTACTTGCCGAAGCGGTGCAGCAGCCTCATGCCGAAGTAGCGGCCGAGCGCGTAGCTGATGGTGATGCCGGAGGCGCTGCCTCCCAGGGCCGAGGCAAATGCCATGGGGGGCGAAAGGCTCGACTTGTAGATCAGGTAGCCGGTAAAAAACAGCAGTGTTTCGTCGGGCACCGGGAGGCCGGCGATTCCGCAGGCCAGCAACACGAAGATGGCCGCGTAGCCATAGTGGGAAATCCAGCCGAGAATTTGCTGTTCCACTAAACCGCCAGATTCCCGATTTCCACTGGCGTGCGATTCCCCTCGACTACCACGATGCCGCTCGCCGTCACGTGATGAAACTGGCGGTCGTGATCGAGATCGTAGCCGATGCAGGTGTCTTCGGGCACGCGCACGTTTTTATCCAAAATCGCGCGGCGCACCCGCGCGCGGCGGCCAATATCGCAACTATCCAGAATGATGCTGTCCTCCACCAGCGCGCCGGCGTGCACCTTCACGTTGCGGCCGAGCACGGAATTGCGCACCACGCCGCCCGAAAGAATACTGCCGCCGGAGACGATGGAATCGATAGCCTGCCCACGCCGGTTTTCTTCATCGAAGGTGAACTTGGCCGGAGGATCCGGGTAGCTGGTAGTGCGCACCGGCCACTGGCGGTTGTACAGATTAAGCGAAGGATTTACGGAGCGCAGATCCATGTTGGCTTCGTAATACGCATCGAGGGTGCCCACGTCGCGCCAGTAGGGCACCGCGTCGGGCAATTCGCCGGGAATGCGGTTTGTCTGGAAATCGTAGGCGTAGATTTCGGAATGGCCGGCCAGCTTGGGCAGGATATCCTTTCCGAAATCGTGGCTGCTGCGCGGATCGGCGGCGTCGTCATGCAGAAGCCGCAGCAGCGTGCGGGTGGAAAAAATGTAGTTGCCCATGGAAGCGTGGACGCGGCGCGGGTCGCCCGGCATAGTGGGCGCGTTGGGGTTCTTCTCATGGAAGGCTACGATGTGGCCGTCTTCGGAGCACTCGAGCACGCCGAACTCGGCGGCCTCCTGCTTGGGCACGGGAATGGCGGCCACGGTGACTTCCGCGCTTTTGTAAATGTGGTATTCGACCATGCTGGCAATGTTCATGCGGTAGACGTGGTCGCCGCCGAAGATGGCCACTACGCGCGGGTCGGCCTGCTCCACCAGGTTGATGTTCTGGTAAATGGCGTCGGCCGTGCCCCTGTACCAGGTTTCTCCCGCCCGCATCTGGGCAGGGACCGGAATGATGAACTGGGTTTTCAGCAAGCCGCCAAACTGCCAGCCTTCGCTCAGGTGTTGGAGAAGCGACTGGCTGCGGAACTGGGTTAGTACGTAGACGGAATAAATTCCGGAGTTGATGAAATTACTCAGCACAAAATCGATAATGCGGTACTTCCCGCCGAACGGGACCGCCGGTTTCGCGCGTTCCTTAGTCAGAGGGGCCAGGCGCGTCCCCTTACCCCCGGCAAGCACAATTCCCAGGACTCGGATATGCATAGCCTCCGCTCAGTTATTTCAAATTGTTGGTTTCCTCCGGCCGCCAGGATTTTCCTCCGGCCGCACGATGCTCGCCTGCCGCAACAGCAGGAATTCGGACACATTTTCCGCGGTCACCATGCCCAGCAAACGCCCGTCGCGATCGATCACCAGCGCGCAGGAGCCGGAGGGAGTGAGCTGGGGCAGAACCTCGGTCAACGGGGTGTCGGGAGAGAGGGTGAGGAAGTCGCGGTCCATGGCGCCGGCCACGTAGGCGTCGGCGCCCTGCGACATCATGGCGCGGACCAGCCGCTGGCGGGTCAGCAGGCCAATTACGGTCTCTCCATGCAGCACCGGGAAATCGCTCTGCGAAGTGGCCAGCAGCAAATTGCCGGCATCGCGAATGGTATCGCCGTGCTGCAGCGTGCGGAAATCGGTAATCATGGCGGCGCGCACCGGAAAGCCGGCGCTGAGCAGCCGGCCGCGGGCGGCGTTGTCCTCCTGCGCGGCGCCCAGGTACACGAACAGCGCGATGAACACCAGCATGAAATTGCTGGCCAGCAGCCCCGCCATCCCCATGAAGATGGCCAGGGTGCGGCCGGTGAGCGCCGCCACGCGCGTAGCTTCTTCGAGCGAGCGCTTCCGCGCCAGCAGCGAGCGCAGAATCCGCCCGCCATCCATAGGCAGCGCCGGCAGCAAATTGAACACGCACAGAATCAAATTGCCAATGGCAATGCGCTCCGCAAGGTTGGCGTCGGTGGGCTGCCGCAGCTCTTCCAGTGCCACGATACCTTGCCTCGCCGCGAAGCCGAACCACAACCCGACCGCGATCAGCAGGTTCATCAGCGGCCCGGCCAGCGCGATCCATAGCTCCTCGCCAGCCTTGGGAATCCGCTCCGGCCGCGCAACCCCCCCGATTGGGAACATCACGATCTCCACCGTGCCGATACCGTATAGCCTGGCTACCAGCGCGTGCGCCAGTTCATGCAACAGCACCGACGCAAACAGCGCCAGGATGTACAGCGCGGTGGATAAACCGGACTGCTGATCGCCCACCCCGATGAACAGCAGAAAGATCAGCAGCAGGACGAACGTAAAGTGCAGCCGCACCGGAACGCCCAAGATTTTTAGCGTTCCCAGGCCGGGGCTGGGCTTGCCGTTCTTTTCGGGAGGCACTTCCTCTATTTTGCCCGATGTGGAACGAGCGCCGCGACGGCCTGCACCAGGCCGGTAACCGCCAGTCCTCCGAGTTCCCGCCGGTAGCGGTAGAGTCTACGGTATTTCCAAATTGCCCGGCGGTACTTCCATGCGAGCTGAATCTTCTTCGTGGTTGTCAATCGAACCGCCTCCGCCAGTCAAGCCGCGGCAGTTTCATAGCCACCGTTAGATTGGCGACAAGTTCAGCCCCCGGCTTCCGGGTCGTGCGAGGCGTGATGGTTGCTTCCGGTCGCCGAGCCGTTGTTTTGGATCGCCGATCGCAGATCGTTTCCGGGAGCGAAGCGCGCCACCCGCCGCGCCTCCACGGCGATCGCTTCCCCGTTGCGCGGATTCCGCAAAGTGCGAGGCTTGCGCTGCGAAACGCCGAAGCTGCCAAAGCCGGAAATCGTGACCCGGTCCCCCTTTGCCAGCCCTGCCTGAATCCCCGCGAGACAGGCGTTCAACGCGCGCGCGGCTTGGGTGCGCGTCAATTGGGCGTCCTTTGCCATTTTGATGATGAGATCTTTCCTGTTCACGAATCACCCGATGCCCGCGCAACTTATCAGGATCGGCAGCCGGTGTCAATGATGAATGGATAAACATGAGGAATTGGATAAACTGAGTGGCCATGGCAGTTTCCGCGGGTGACCGGCTCGGACCGTATCAGATTTTGAGATCGATTGGCGCCGGAGGAATGGGGGAGGTCTATCGCGCGCACGATCCGCGCCTGGGTCGGGATGTGGCCTTGAAGCTTTCGCGGGAACAGTTCAGCGAACGCTTCGAAAGAGAAGTGCGATCCGTGGCGGCGCTGAGCCATCCGAACATCTGCACGATTCACGATGTCGGGCCGAACTATTACGTGATGGAACTGGTGGAAGGACCTACGCTGGCCGACCGGATTGCGCAGGGACCGATTCCGCTGGAGGAGGCGCTGGAGATCGCCGGGCAGATCGCGGAGGCGCTCGAAGCGGCGCACGAAAAGGGAATCGTGCATCGCGATTTGAAGCCGGCGAACATCAAGCTGCGGCCGGATGGCGTCGTGAAGGTGCTGGATTTCGGCCTTGCGAAGCTGGCCGGCAGCCCGGCAGCCGCGCCGGCCGGCAGGGCCGAAAGCGCAACCGTAACCATGGGCGCGACACCCATGGGAGTGACCCAGTCCGGAGCGATCCTCGGGACCGCGGCATATATGAGTCCCGAGCAGGCGCGCGGGAAGACGGTGGACCGGCGCACCGATACATGGGCATTTGGCGCGGTGCTGTATGAAATGCTCACCGGGAAGCAGGCATTCGGGGGCGAGACCCTCACCGACGTGCTGGCAGCGGTAGTGCAGGGCGAGCCGGATTGGAAGCCGGTTCCGGATGCCGTGCGGCCGCTCTTAGAGCGGTGCCTGGAGAAGGATCCGAAGCGGCGGCTGCGCGAGGCGGCGGACGGGCTGTTGCTGCTGGAGAAGGGGGCGCAACCGGCGGCGTCGGCGGGAAGGCAGTTCGGGACGATCTCTTCGGTAGCGGCGGCTGTGTTGCTGATGGCGCTTGCGGCGCCGGCGTTGATTCATTTTCGGGAAAAGCCCCAGGCAGGCGAACCGGTGCGGTTTCAATTTGCGCTGCCGCCCAAGGCCACGTTTACACAGAGCGGCATTTTTGCCATGTCACCAGACGGGCGCAAAGTGGCGTTCTCCGCCTTCGGGGCCGATGGCGTGCCCCGCATCTGGATTCGCGATCTGGCCTCTTTCACCGCGCAGGCGATCCCGAACCTGGAAACTCCGCAGGCGCTGTTCGCGCTGTTCTGGTCGCCGGATAGCCGGTTTCTGGCGGTGCAATCCGGCGGAAAGTTGAAGAAAGTCGATATTGCCAGCGGCATGGCACAGGATATCTGCGATGCGCCTGGCGCCATATTCGGCGGCTCGTGGAACCGCGATGGCGTGATCCTGTTTGCGAGCAATCAGGGCCGCGGCATTATGCGCGTACCCGCCACGGGCGGCACGCCCGCGCCTGTCGCGACTGAGGCAAAGGACGAGAGCTTTCTGCCGATATATCCGGTGTTTCTGCCGGATGGGAAACATTTTCTATACTCGCGCGGCGCGGGCAAAGATAAGCGCGGCATCTACGCCGGTTCACTGGATGTCAAACCTGAGCAGCAGAGCCTGGTCCCGCTCGTCGAATCGGATTACAGCTTCGCGTACACATCCGGCCATCTCTTTTTTCTCCAACAAGGCATACTTTTCGCGCAGCAGTTTGACGAAAAGCGCCTGAAGGTGGCCGGGGAACCGGTCGCCGCCGCAAACCCGGTTGCGTCCGAAGATGCTGGAGCGCTCGGTTACGTTTCGGCTTCCGCAAATGGCTCGCTCGTATATTCGCCTGCCGCCAGCAGAATGTGGCGGCTTACCTGGTTCAACCGGAAGGGCGAGGTGATCGGCAAGCCCCTCGAGACAGAAGAATTCACTTCTCTGAAGCTCTCGCCGGACGGGAACAAAGTAGCCGTGGGGCGATTTCAGGTGTTTGGCCGCCAATCGTCCATCTGGGTGATCGACCTGGTATTGGGCACCAATAGCCGGCTGGACTCCGGCCCCTGCTGCAATGGCGCGCCCATATGGTCGCCGGACGGCGAGCGCGTCGCCTGGGGATCCTTTCGCGGCGGAAAGGCCGCAATCTATGCACGGGCGGCGAATGGCGCCGGCAAAGAGGAACTGCTGTACCAGTTCAGCGGCGACACGGGAACTCCAGCCCTGACGGACTGGTCTCATGACGGCCGCTTCCTCATATTTCGACGGGGCGCGGATATTTGGGCCTTACCGGTGGGACCGGGCGCCGCCGGCGACCGCAAGCCGTTTCCCCTGATCCAATCGGCGGATTTCAAACAGGGCGCTTACCTTTCCCCTGACGGCCGCTGGCTGGCGTATCTTTCGAGCGAATCCGGCAGGCCCGAAATTTACGTTCAGGGCGTAAGCCTGTCCTCGCCGAACAGCGGGAAATGGATCGCATCCAAGGGCAGCGCCGGGCTGGCACGCTGGCGGGCGGACAATAAAGAACTGATGTTCCTCGGCGCGGATGGCGTTTTGATGGCGGTTCCACTCGCGGGCGGCGCGGTATTTCAGCCTAGCCCGTGGCAAACCCTGTTCAAGCTGCCGCCCGAATTTCTGCGATTAGCCGCGAATCCGGGAGTGCTGGCCGATGTGACCCGCGACAATCAGAAGATTCTGCTGAGCATGCCGGCCGAAGAGGGCGGCGGGCAGCAACTTTCAGTAGTGCTGAACTGGACGGCTGCCACCGGGAAGTGAACCTGTCCCCGCCAGCACGCCCTCAAAGAAAAACCCGGCGGGAACTTACGCTCCGCCGGGCCGCGTCGATCTAATTTGACCCTATATTAGTAACTTCCTGGTCCCCTACGCATCGGGGTTTTCTTAACTATATAACAAGCCTTGCACCCTAAAACAACCTTGGCCGCTTACGACGATTTCGCCTGGTTTTACGACCGCTACTGGAACGAGGAATTTCACAGCCTCGCGTTTCCCATCCTGCGGCGCATTTTTCTGGCGCGCTTGCCGGCGGGAGCCCGTATCCTGGACGTGTGTTGCGGAACCGGGTACCTGGCGGGCCTGCTGGTGCATTGCGGCTACCGCGTGACCGGATTCGATGCCTCGTCCGAAATGATCCGCTACGCGCGCTTGAACGTGCCCTCCGCTGATTTCGAAGTGTGCGGCGCCGCTTCGTTCCTGCCGCCTCTCCGCGCGGACGATCGCTTTGAGGGAGCGGTCTCCACCTTCGACAGTCTGAATCACATCCTCGAAAAAGACGAACTCCACGCCGCTTTCCGCAACGTCGCCCAAGCCCTCCGCCCAGGCGCGATCTTCGCTTTCGACATGCTCCTGGAGGAGGCGTACCGCACGCGCTGGGGCGAAGCCTTTGCGCTCGTGCGCGACGACCACGTCCTCACCATCACCGCCTCCGGCTACGATTTCCGCTCCCGCCTGGCCTCCTGCACCCTCACGATGTTCCGCCTCCTCGAAGGCGCCTGGCGCCGCTCGGATTCGGTGATTCACGAGCGCTGCTACACCACCAAGGAAATTGGAGCCGCCCTCGAACAGGCCGGTTTCGAGCAACTGGTCTGCTACAGTGCCCAGGATCTCGGCATGGCCGGGCAGCTCGGCGAAGGCCGCACGTTTTTCGTCGCGGTGAACTGCCCGGAGTCGGATCGTCCCCGTGCCGCGGCCGCTTGGTAAAACAGACTTGCGCTGAGGCGCACCGTTCCAATCGCCTTTGCCATCTGGCGACCGTATCGTGCCCCATTGCCCGCGGTTCAGCGGCAACTCGACCGGAAGCTTCTCATCGAGCTTGAATCTCACGCGGGTCTGATCGGCTCGCGCCTTTCCTCGTGCGCGGCTTCCGCAGGAACCCCGTTCTCCCTTACGCCAGATACCGCTTCAAATCTTCCGCCCGGAAGCAGTGCGCAAATGCCGTTTCCTCGCTGATGCGGCGCGCGCGGACCAGCTCGGTCAGCGATTGCTCCATGGTCATCATGCCTTCGGCGCGGCCCACGGCGATCTGCGAGCGAAGCTGGTGGTCGTCGCCCTTGCGGATCAGCGCGCGGACGGCATCGGTGGCAATCATGATTTCCGTCGCGGGCCAGCGCGCGCCGCTATCTTCGCCGGGCACGAGCTGTTGCGCCACCACCGCCAGCAGCGCCAGCGAGACCTGCTGCCGGATCTGCGGCTGGTTGGCCGTAGGGAAGGAATCGAGGATGCGGGAGACGGCTTGAATCGCGTCGTTGGTGTGCAGCGTGGAGAGCACCAGGTGGCCGGTTTCGGCCGCGGTCAGCACCGTGGCGATGGTTTCGGCATCGCGCATTTCGCCCACCAGGATCACGTCCGGTGTCTGCCGCATGATGCTGCGCAACGTCCCCGCGAAATCGGGTGTGTCGCGGCCCACTTCGATCTGCTCGATGACGGCGCTGCGGTTCGCGTGCTGATACTCGATGGGGTCCTCTATGGTGACCACGTGCGCCGCGCGCCGGGTGTTCACGATATCCACCAGCGCGGCGAGAGTGGAAGTCTTGCCGCAGCCGGTCGGGCCTGTTACCAGCACGAGTCCCTGGCGGCGTTCGGCCAGGCGCGCCAGCGACACCGGCAGGTGCAGCGATTCCAGCGAGGGAATTCGCGAGGGGAGCAACCGGATGCTCGCGGCCAGCGTCCCGCGCTGGTGATGGACGTTGATGCGAAACCGGCCCAGCCCCTCGCGCTCGAATCCGAAATCGACGGCTTTGCGCTTTTGTAGTTCTTCCATCTGCGCCGGCTCGAGCAAAGGGAGAACCGCGCTCCGGACATCTTCCGCATCGAGAACCGCCGCCTGGCCCAGAGGACCCGAGACCGGCGCCAGCCCGCCGTTCACGCGCAGAATTACGGGCGCGCCCGCGATGAGCAGGATATCGGAAGCGCCGCGCCGGCCGGCAAAGTGTAATAACTCCTCAAACGAAGCCGTGGATTGCGGGCCGCGCGCCGCGGCCTTTTGGCTCGGGGCCGCGCGGTTCAATTCGGCGACGATTTTGGATAATTCGCGATCGTAGTCCGCCAACCTCAAGTATATAAGGGGGTGTGAGAGACAGGACGTGCGAAACTCGGCCGGCCCGATATCCGGAGCTATCATGAAGCCATGTCGGCAAACCCTCCCGCCGTTCCGCGTGTCGATCCGGAAGTCGAGCGGTCGCGCGAAACGGCCGCCCGCCTGTTGGACGCATTCGCACGGAAACTGCGCCGGAACCGTGTGGTGCGCGACGCCGCCGGCAGAGTGGGGCGGGCGGCACACTACGTGCAAGCGTATTCGTGGAAGGAGATGACAGCCGGAATCGAAAAATACGCGCGCCGCAATCCGGTGGCGGCGATTTCTCTGGCGGGTGCGCTGGGTTTTGTCGTGGGCCGCGCGTTGGGTCGCAAGATCTTCCGGTGAAGTTGTTGGCGGCAAAACGCGCCGTTTCGGAGGTGAGGCATGGCCGATGAATTGGGAATCGTGGAACCGCGGCGGACTACGAGCACGATTCTTCGCGACATTATTCGCGATATTGAACAGATCATTCGCGCCGAGGTCGAACTGGCCAAAACCGAGATGCGCGAAAAAGTTCGCACGGCGGGCGAAGCGAGTGGCTGGCTAGGAGCGGCGGCCGGCCTGGGGCTGCTGGCCGGCGCCTGTGTGGTGATGACGGTGATCGTGGCGCTGGCGCTCATATTGCCCCTTTGGCTGGCGGCGTTGATTATGGCCGTTGTGCTTGGCGCCATCGCCGGGGCCTTGTTCTTGCACGGCCTGGACCGTATCAAGCGGGCGCAACCTGTACTTCCGGAGACGACGGGGACGCTTAAGGAGAACGCCGAATGGCTGAAACGGCAAGCGAGCTGAAGGAGCGGGTGGATTTGGCGCGCGGCCGCCTCGAGCAGGACCTCAACAGTTTGCAATATCACGTCCGGGCTTCGCTCGATTGGAAGACACAATACCGCCGTTTCCCCTGGGCGTTTCTGGGGGCCGCATTCACGAGCGCGCTGATGTTGGGTTTGGCTTACTCGCGAATGCTGCCCCGCGCGCCGATCGTGCTAGTGGACCCGGACTCACGGGCGCTGCGCGGGCTGCGGCGCAACCGGTGAGCTTTCAAGCGCCGCCACCAGTCCTCCGCTCAGCCGTAACAGATTCCAGTGAGCCTTCTCCACCGCATACATCGCGTCGTAGAAGGCCATCCATTTGTCGTTTTCCGCCACTCGCGACTCTTCCACCTGCCGCAGGCTGGCCCGGCCCTCCTGCACCTGCGCGAGCAGCACCGACAGTTGCTCTCGCGCGACTTCCAGGTCGAGCCGGGCTACATCGGCGGCGGTGGATGCTTTTTTCATATCCCGGTAAGACTGCTGGATATCGGAGATCAGGCGATCGCGGGTGGAGTTCCGCTCCGCCTCTAAGCGCGCGATTTCGGCTTCGGTTGCCGCGGTCTGCGCGCGAATGGCGGGGCTGGGAATGAGCGGCAGTTGCACGGAGACGCCGAGCTGGCCATTGTTCCGCTGGAAGTGCTTGAAAAATTCGTCGTAATTATTGAAGCGGGCGAGCATGGCGTATTGGGCCACCAGGTCGACGCGCGGCAGGCGGGCGGCGCGCTCGCCGCGGATTTCGAGCTGTTTTGCGGCAATTTCAGACTCCAATTGCTTCAATTCGTTGTTCGACGCCAGCGCTTGGTCGATCGCCTGCTGTTCCGGAAGAGTTTCCGCGGGGGTGCGCTCCTCGGCGATGGGTTGCACGCGATCTTCGGCGCCTAAGCCGAGGGCCACGGCCAGGGCGCTCTCGGCGGCCGCCCGATCCGACTCTAGGTCTTCGGACGTTTGCCGCGCGCGGGCCAGATTCAGTTCGGCCTGTTTTTGCGCAAGGGGCAGGGCGCGGCCTTCCCGGACCTGCGCCTCCACGGTTTCGAGGACCTGTTGGAGACTCTCCGCGTCCTTGGCCGCATAGCCGCTCAGGCGCGCCGCGCGCTCGGCATCGGCAAACAGCGTGGCCGCGCGATACGCCACCTCTTCGCGTTTGGCTTCGGCTCCCAGTTGCGCGCTGCGGACATTTTCGCGAGCCTGGGCCACCGTGTAGCTCTGCGGCCGGTTAAAGAGAAACTCGCTGGCATCGGCCCGCGCCACGCTGGGAGCGGCGCCTTCAATGCTCAGCGGAAAACCGTTGCTATAAGCAAGGCCGCTGCCCACAACCAGACGCGGAATGAATGGCGCCTTAGCCAGCAGGACAGCCGCCCGGGTCTTCTGCTCATCCAGGCGCGCCAACACGATATCGGGATTCTGTTTAAGGGCGGTTTCGACGGTCTGGCGCAGTGTCATCGAAATCGTTTCCGCGCTGAGCAGCGATGCGAACGCAGCTACGGCAACAGTGCGAGACAGGGTTGGGAACATGAGCTAATTCTAGCGAGGGCCCACCCGTCTTGGGCGGAAGCTAGGAGAATCGCCACGGAGACACGGAAACGCTAAAGAGATTCCCGTGTCTCTTCTCCGTGGTGAAGATTCGACTCGTTTACACCGAGTCCGGCCAGGCAAAATACTTCAGCCAGGCTGCGCCGCGGAACGGCGCGGGCGGGTGTTACGGCCCAGGCAGCTTTCTCCCGATAACGCAATAATCCAGTCCCCCGAAAAAACCCTCGCGGAACTCTGGCGGCAAAGTGGCGAGCGCGGGCATTGAATCGAGCGCTGGGGAAAGTTTTTTGACCTCGATTGCGCCAATCCCAAACTCCTCCAGATAGAAGACCAGCAACGGGTGCGGCACGGGGCGGGTGTGAGTGGGATCGAGGTAAAAATAGGTAGCGAAGATGGCCAGGCATTCCGGATTCGGCGTCTCAATCGCAATTACACCGCCCGGTTCCAGGCAGCGCGCCGCCAGCTTGAGGAATTCGGGTAGCCGCTCCGGCGGCAGGTGCTCGACCACCTGGGCGCAGAAGATGCCGTCCAGGCCCGCTTCCGGCCGCCCCGCTAAATAGAGAAAGAGATCTGCTTGTTCCGCTTCGAGTCCCTTGCCGCGGCAGAGGGCGACGGATTCGGCGCTCCGATCGATGCCGCGCGCCTCCACCCCGGCGGCGCGCATCAGCTCCAGAAATTCTCCCCGCCCGCAGCCGATATCGAGCACCCTGCGGCGCCCGGTAAAATACGGCACATACACCTGCTGCCCCGCTTTCACGCGGTCCTCGGAGCCGCGAAACCGCTCGGCAAATGCGCCATAGTCGAAGACCGGCGCCGGAGGAAGGGCCGGTCCCTCAGTCCCCAATCCCCGCTCCGCGCCCCCCAACCCGGCTCGTTGCCGGATGAGCTTTAGCTCCGCGTGGATCACCCGTTCAAACTCGCGCCGCGTCTGCTCCATGCCTTCCCGCAGCGCGGCCGTGAAATCGGCATGCTGCGCGCGCACGGCTTCGCGAAACGTGGCCTCCAGCAGCGTCACCCGATGCTGAAATGCGGCATGCAACTCGCCCACGTTGCGCAGGTAATGCACCTCGTTGTCGCGCAGTTTCGTTTCCCATCCGCCGCGCCACTCGGCCCAATGGCGGCGAATGTCCTGCAACTCCTCCCATCCCTGCTGATGGGCCTCGATCCGCCCCGCCAATTCGGCCAATGCCCGGTTGCTTTGGTTGAGCGCATCGAGCGCGGCATCGATGCACTCCACGGTTTTCCGGTTGAAAATCACCTGCTCGCGCACGTGCCAATCGAGCACGCGCGCCAGCAGCCGCTTCCACCCCTGGACCAGCGCGTTCAGCGGACCGCCGCGGCGCGGGTTCACCGTGCCGATGGCCGCCGCCTTGCCCAAAGCCGCATCCCGCGCATGCACCAGCGGCATCAAATCGGGCAGCGGCACATTGCCCGGCGCCGAGGTTTGCGGATTACGCGCGCGCACCTGCTCCCGCGCTTGCTGCAGGAGCGCGATCAGTTCAGCGCTTTCCACGCCGCGACCTCCGCGGCGGCTGGCTCCAACTGGCGGTCACCACGGTGCCCAGCCCGCCCCGCGGCGTGAATTCGCCGGTCACCGTGGCGCGCACCGGATTCGCCGCTTTCACTACGTCCTCAAGCACCCGGTTCACCACGTTTTCCTGAAAGATCCCCAACTGGCGGTAGGCCAGCAGGTACATCTTGTAAGATTTCAGTTCCAGGCAGCGCCGGCCGGGCACATAGCGCAGCACGATTTTGCCGAAATCCGGCAGGCCGGTTTTTGGGCACACCGAAGTGAACTCCGGCATAACGATTTCGATTTCGTAATCCGCGTACTGGTTGGGCCAGGTTTCAATTTCCGGCAGTTCGGCGCGGATCCCCGCTGCGGCATGCTCGTCTGTGTACGCCCGTTTCATGCCACCGCTTTTTCCGGCAGCAACCGCGAAAGCAGGTCGAGAAACAGACCCACATCGGCCACCACGCCCACCGCCTGCCCGGTGCCGCGATCGCTGACCTTGGTGGCTACGGCGGGGTTGATATCCACGCAGACGATCTTCACCCAACTCGGCAGCATGTTGCCCGTAGCGATGGAATGCAGCATCGATCCCAGGCAGAGCACCAGGCCGGCATTTTCCAGTTGCGCGGCATACGCGTCCTGCGCGCAATTCATGTCGGTGATGGTGTCCGGCAGCGGCCCGTCGTCGCGCAGGCTGCCGGCCAGCACAAACGGCGTGCCGGCGCGGATGCACTCGTACAGAATGCCGGAGCTAAGCGCGCCCGATTCCACCGCCGCCCGCACGGAGCCGGCATGGAAAATGGCATTGATGGCGCGCATGTGATTGCGGTGGCCGTGCTCCTCCTGGCGGCCGTCGGCCAGCCGCACGCCCAGCGAGGTGCCGAACAGCGCGGCTTCCACGTCGTGCACGCCCAGCGCGTTGCCGGCCAGCAACGCCTGCACCCAGCCGTTGCGGATTAAGCGAGCCAGGCCATGCGCCCCGCCGGTGTGCACCACTACCGGTCCGGCTACCACCACCACTTTTTGCGACTGCTCCGCGGCCTGCCGCACCAGCGCCGCCGTCTGCCGCACGGCCGTCTCCACCTGCCGCTCCGAGGAGATGCCGTTCGACATGAAAGCGAACGCCAGCCGGTCCCGTTCCTTCGATTCGGGAATCACACGGATGCCGCGCAGACCCACCACGATGCGGTCGCCGCGGCGCAGATCGCGCAGGCGCCGGCACACAGCTTTGCCGTCCCGCACCACGATCATCGCGTCCATGCGCTGCTTCTCTACTTCAATCCAGTCGCTGCCGTGGCGGACATACGTGCGATGGTTGGTGGTGGAGTAGAAATCCTCCGGCGCGCAGCGGTCGCGTTCCACTTCCCGCAGCACCGCATCGCTCGATTCCACCGGAGCGCAGCCCAGGCCCAGCAATTCCTCAAGCAGGTGATCCAGGGACTCCTTTGCGGGCGCCGCGACTTTCAACCGCAAGTAGGAAGGCTCGCTGTTGGTCCGCCCGATACGGAATTGCTCCACCTCGAAGCGCGCGCCGTGTTCCACAACTTTGTCGAAAATGTCCTCCATCACGTGGGAGTCGATGAGGTGGCCTTCCGCCTCCACCAGTTCCTCAAATGGCATAGAAAGCTTTATTGTAAGGGATCGGAAAGAAGCGCACGCCGGGCGAAGTGGCGCGGCGCGGCTCGCAAATGGTAGATAATATCAGGACCAGTTAAACCAGCAGGAGATCCCGTTATGCTCCAGAATCGAAGTCTCGGCCTCGCCGCCGTGGCGTTTGCCTTTTCCGCCGCCGTTTTCGGACAGCCGCAGCCGCAGCCGGAAATTCCCGTGCCGATGCCGGACATCTTGCGCAACTACCAGCCCGTAACGGCCGAGCGCCTGAAGGAGCCGGAGCCCGGCAACTGGCTCTCCATCCGCGGCACCTACAACGGCTGGGGCTACAGCCCGCTCGACCAGATCACGCCGCAAAACGTGAAGGGCCTCCACCCGGTATGGGTGTTCTCCACCGGAGAAGCCAAAGTGCACGAAGCCGCGCCCTTGGTGAATAACGGGGTGATGTTCGTTTCCACGCCGAACGACCAGGTAATCGCCATTGACGTCACCACGGGAAACCTGCTCTGGCGCTATCGCCGGCAGAAGCCCACGGGCTCGGTAGTGTTGCACGATACCAGCCGCGGGGTGGCGCTGTTTGACGACAAGGTTTACTTCGCCGCGGGTGAGGCCGTGCTGGTGGCGCTCAATGCCCGCACCGGCAAAGAAGTCTGGACCACAACCGTGGCCGACTCGAAGTTGGGCTATTACATGACGCTGGCGCCCCTGGTCGCGGGCGGCAAGGTAATGGTGGGCTGCTCGGGAGGAGAAACCGGAATCCGTGGTTTCGTAGCCGCCTTCGATCCCCAGACCGGCAAAGAACAGTGGCGCGCCTACACGGTTCCGGCGCCAGGCCAACCCGGCAGCGAAACCTGGCCGAAAGGCAACCAGTGGAAGACGGGAGGCGGCCCGGTATGGGTGACCGGGAATTACGATCCGGAAACCAACATCGCCTACTGGGGCACGGGTAACGGCGGACCCTGGATGGGTGACCAGCGGCCCGGCGACGATCTCTATACCGCCTCTACTATTGCCATCGACGTGGCCACCGGCCAGATCAAAGGCCACTTCCAGTACAATCCGAACGAGTCGTGGGATTGGGACGAAGTCTCTCCGCCGATTCTGGTCGATTACCGCCGCGGCGAACGCACCATCAAAGGCCTGATCGACGTGGCGCGCGACGGCTATCTGTGGTTCCTCGATCGCGGCGACGCCACTACCGGCGGACGCATCAAGTTCATTGAAGGCAAGCCGTACGTGTATCAGAATGTGTACCTCAGCCTCGATCCCGAGACCGGGCGGCCCAATGTCGACCCCGCGCGCAAGCCGGGAACCGGCAAAGCAGCCAGCTATTGCCCCAACGCGCACGGCGGCAAAAACTGGCCTCCGATTGCGTTCAGCCCCAAAACCCGCATGATCTACGTGCCGGCGAACGACAATATCTGCGGATCGACCCAAGGCAGGGAGGATGTGACATACGTGGCCGGCAAGAACTACACCGGCGTGCGGATGCTGCCCGGCTCCATTGCGCCGGGCGCCGATCACTTCGGTGAAGTGCAGGCCTGGAACGTGGATACCGGCCAGAAGGTGTGGATGCACAGTTACGCCAAAAGTCCCAACTGGGGCGGCATGCTTGTGACCGGCGGGGGAGTGGTTTTCAGCGGCGGCACCGCCGACCGCAAGTTCCACGCATTCGACGCGACCAACGGCGATCTGCTCTGGGAGTTTCCCACGAACTCCGGCATTCTGGCGCCCCCCACTACGTTTTTGGTGGGAGGCAAGCAATACGTTGCCGTGCTGGCGGGCTGGGGCGGCGATTCGCGAGGCATGCAGGCGACCTTGAACCGGGCGTTTCCGGGCGAATTTCCGGAAGTGCCCGAAGGCGGGGCTATCTGGGTGTTTGCTCTGAACTAGCGGCGTCGGTCGGCAGGCCGGAATGGATGCGCGGGCCGGGTAATTGCCGGGCCAGGATGGCGGCCTCCGCCACCAGCATCTGGCTCCAGCGGACGTCCACAACAGGGGAGCCGGCGGTTCTGCGCGCCAGGTTCAAAAACGTTTTGTAGTGGCCGCGTTCCGAAGAGTAGAGAGCGCGATAGAAGGCCGCCAGTTCCGCGTCATCGGCCACGGCCGCCAGCACGCAGAACCGCTCGCAGGAACGCACTTCGATCATGGCGGCCACCAGCAGGCGGTCCAGCAGTTCGTCGCGTTCTCCCTTGCGCACCAGTTGCCGCAGCGCATTGGCGTAAGGGTTCTTGTGGCAGCGCTCCAGGCGCCCGCCTCTGGCCAGCAGCAACCGCGTAACCTGCGCCAGGTGCGCGACTTCGTCGCGGGCCACGGCGGCCATGGCTTCCACCCAGCCATCCAGCCAGTCGTTGGGCCAACGGGTCAGTAATTCGAGCGCGTTGCTGGCCGCTTTCCTTTCGAGAAACGCGTGGTCGACGAGCAGACTGAGCGGCTCGGCGAGAACCGCGCGGCCCCAGGCGGGCGGGGTGGAAGAGAGCAGCGGAAATTCGTCCACGCTTCAAGGTAACGCAAGCGGAGTTGGTACCATATTCCGGTGACCCCGACCGCCGCTCAATTGCTTGCCGAAGCCCGCGCCAAACACGCCCGTCTGGCCGAATTGCCGGAATCGGTGAGGCCGCAAAACACGGAGGAAGCATACGAGTGCCAGGCCGAGCTGATGGCGAACCTGCTGGCGCACTACGGCGGAGAGCCGGCGGGATACAAAATCGCCTGCACGAATGCGATCGCGCAGAGGCAGCTCGGCGTCGGCGGGCCGTTCTATGGCACTCTGGCGACGGCGCACTGTTTCGAAAGCCCGGCGCGCCTGGATGCCTCGCAGTTTTTCATGCGGGTGGTGGAGGCCGAATTCGGATTTCGCATGGGGCGCGATCTTCCGCCGCCAATCGCAGGAAATAAAGCCGCGCACTCGCGCCAAGAGATCGCCGAAGCAGTGGAGGGAGTGATCCCTTCGATTGAGATTGTTGACAGCCGTTTCGACGACTGGCTCGCCATTGGCGCGCTCTCGCTGATCGCGGACAACGCCTGCCACGCGGCATGGGTGCGCGGGCCGCTGGTGAAGAACTGGCGGAGCTTCGATCTGGCCGGGCAGCCGGTGCGCGTCTACGTAAATGGAAAGCTGGCGCGGGAAGGCAGCGGCGCGGCGGTGCTGGGCCATCCGCTGAACGCGCTTGAATGGCTGGTGAACGCGCTCGCGGAGCGGGGTATCGGTCTCAAGCGGGGCCAGTACGTGACTACGGGAGTGACCACGGAGGTTTACATGGCGGAGCGCGGCGACCGGGCAGTGGCCGATTTCGGCGGCATTGGACGCGCCGAAGTGGAGTTCGTTTAAGGCGGAAACTTCACGGCTTGCGGAACCAGAGCCAATACCACTGCGTGCCCGCGCCCTCTTGCCGCTCCAGCGCGAAGCCCGACTCTTCGGCGAGCCGTTTCGCTTCGCGAGCGGAAACCGGATGACCCAGCCAGGTATCGTCCTCGTTCCGTTTCAGCTCGGTGTATCCCTGCACCTGGAACTTGAAAAGACCGCGCGGTTTCAGCACGCGATTCACCTCCCGGCAATAAGACGCGATCACCCGGTAGGCCGGAATGTGCTGAAACACGATGAAGGAGTAGGCGAAATCGTAGCTCGCATCGGGCAGGCCGGCGAGCGTGCAGCCATCTCCTACCACAAGATCGACATTGTCTAGGTCGGCCGTATTTTCACGCGCCTGGCGGATCATCTCTTCGCTGATATCGACCCCGGTGACGTGCCCGAAAATGCGCGCGAGCATGCGGGTCATGCGGCCCACGCCGCAGCCGATTTCGAGCATGCGCAGGTCGAGCGGCGAACGCCGGCCGCCGCAAATGGCGACCATATCGGTCATCACTTCGTTGGCGACGTTGATTTCTCCGGATCGGAAAAAATCGCGCCGGTCCCACTGCTCTTTCTCGTTCTGGACGTAGTATTGGGCGTTCTCTTTGGCGCGGCCGTTCCAGTCGGCCCGCATTTTGTTCAGAATTTCGGCATCCATGGAATGATTACTTGCGGCGGGTTAGAGTCACGTTCACTTCGATCGGCTTTCCATCGCGCAGAACCTTCACCTTTACCGTATCGCCGGGCTTTTTCGCCTGCAGCGCGTAGGTGAAATCGTAGAGGTTCTGAATCGGTTTGCCATCGAATTCGATCATGACATCGTTGGCCTTCAATCCGGCCACCGCCGCGGGGGAGCCCGGATTGATGTCGGAGAACTTCACTCCCTTGACTCCTTCGCCGAAATCGGGCACCGAGCCGAAGTAGGGACCGTAGCCGCCGGAACCTCCGGCTGCCGGGCCGAGAGCTCCGGCAGGCGGCGCGACCCGCACGAACTGGGGCCGGCCCGGCTCCTGGCGCAGTTGATCCGTTACGTCCGCTACCAGTTGCAGCACTTTGGCCGCGTCCGGGGCGTCGATTTTGTCCCAGGTATCGGTCGCCTTGTGATAGTCCCCATGCAACCCCGAAAAGAAGAACAGCACCGGCACGCCCTTGGCGGTGAATTCATAGTGGTCGCTCGATCCATAACCGGAGGTATCGGAATAGTCGAGCTGCAGCGGGAATTTGGGAGCTTCACGTTCGAGCAGGGCGCGGAGCGTGGAACCCGTAGCTACGCCGCCGATGTACAGCTTCTCGTTGCGCACGCGGCCGATCATATCCATGTTGATCATGGCGGCGCATTTGTCGAGAGGCAAATCGGGGTGCTCGGTATAGAACTCGGAACCGAGGAGGCCCAGTTCTTCGCCCGCGAAGGTCATAAACACGATGCCACGTTTCTGTTTCGGCTGCGAGGCATACCAGCGCGCCAACTCGATGACTCCGGCGGTGCCGGAGGCGTTATCGTCCGCGCCGGGGTGTACCGTGCCCTTCATTTCGGGATCGAGCGAAAACTGTTCCCCCAGGCCGAGGTGATCGTAGTGCGCCCCGAGGATTACGTACTCATCGGTTTCGCCGGGAAGGTATCCCACGACATTGTGCACGGTTTTCACTACGCGCTCGACATCCAGGTTGGCATCCACGCGCAGCGACGCCGGGAATGCAAACGACCGCGGCTGGAGCGTGCGATCGATATCGGCTTCGATAGCATCCAGGTCTTTGCCTGCATCCTTGAACCAGCTCTCAATTTTTTCCACCTTCACCTGGAGGAACGGAATGCCGGCTTCGGCGGGTCCTTCGGTGCTGCCGAACTTTTCGAGCCCATCGCCGTCGGAACGGTGATTGGGGAGATCGTTGATCAGAATCACGCCGATAGCGCCGTGATTTTTGGCGTTGCTGGCTTTGCTGGCAAACTGGGTGTGGCGCGTGTAGCTTTTGCCGGCGAAGACGCTCTTCTCGTCGTATTCCTGCGGTTCGTGGCGGAGCATCAGGACGATTTTGCCTTTCACATCGATGCCGGCGTAATCGTCATAGTTATATTCGGGCGCGGTGATGCCGTATCCGACAAACACCACCTGGCCCGCGAGTTTGCCGGAAGACGAAAAATTGAAGGGCAGGAAATCTTCGGGGAAATGAAGAGCCACTGCCTTGCCGTTTTCGGTGAAGTGGAAGCGGTTGGTTTTGCCGAGGCGCGCGTTGGTGGTGACCGGGAAAGCTTGATAGAAGCTCTTGCCGTCCGCCGGCTTCAGGCCGAATTCCTGAAATTTCGTTGCAATGAAGGCGGCGGCCTTCTCGAGTTCGGGGCTGCCGGTGGCCCGGCCTTTCATCTGTGGCGAGGCGAGGAACTTGATATCGTCCAGATAGAGGTTGGGATCGATTGAGGCGGTAGCGCCCAGCCCCAGCCGGCACAAACAAAATACGGCGGGCACGAGCCCGTGCTTCCACTGCTTCATTCCGATACCCGGTCCTTGGCGGGTGGAGACTGGCACAAAGCCCGTCTTATTTCAATGCTCCCGGGGCGGGAGCGCTTGGTTGGCCAATGGGCAAATCCAGCTTAATGGCGCAGCCGCAATCTTCGCCGGCGTTCTTGGCGGTTTTCTGGTACTCGATTTCGTAGTCGATGACGGCCTTCAGCATGGGCCATTCGGCCGCGCTGGCGATGCGCCGGCCGTTGATGAAGAGGGTCGGGGTAGAATCCACCCCGAGAGAGCGGCCCTGCGCGATGTCTTTATCGACTTCCGCTTCCGTGGTCTTGTTGTCGATGCAGGCGCCAAGCTTGAAAGAATCCAGATCCTTCCGCTGTTTGGCCCAGTCCATAACTTTGTCTTTGAAATTTTCGGGAGTGATCTCGTTCTGATGCTCGAAGATCCAATCGTGATATTCCCAAAAGGCATCGCTCTTCTGATCGTAGATGCAGCGCGAAGCGATGGCCGCCGGCTTGGCCCACGGATGCAGGCTGGTGAGCGGAAACTCCTTGAAGTAGAAATGGACCTGGGTGGGATAAGTGGCGAGGAGGTTATCGCGCAGGACCTTGGCCTCCCGCTGGCAATACGGGCACTCGAAATCGCTGAATTCCACGATAACTACCGGCGCCCCCTGCTTGCCGAAATTGGGCGCGCCCTCGGTTTTCAGCTTGTCGAGATCCTTTTTATAGGGATTTTCGGAGACGTCGTAAACCGTGCCCTGAATGATTTTGGATCCATCCTTGGAGACCAGGAACGGGAAATCCTGGTGGGCATTGCCGGCCGAAGCGCTGACGACGACATTATAGAAGCCCGGCAGATCGGAGGGCTTAGGGTCGCCCACCTGGACGGTTACGTTCTTGTCCATCACGTAGAGATGGCGGACATAAGTCTCGAGCGTGGCCTTATCGAGCGCCGACTTCTTCTGCGCGACGCCGGTTTGACAGAAACAGACGAAGGCCGCGGCGGCCGCTAGGAGGGATCGCAACATAATGTTTCTATTGTAATCAAAGGGAAGCGGGTGATTAACTAAATGTTATGACCAACACTGGGAGCGGCGGCGCGATCGGATTCGTAGGCTTCGGGGAGGCGGCGTTCCACATTACGCGGGGGTTGCGGGAAGCGGGCCTGGGCGATTTTGTGGCTTTCGACATACACATGCACACTCCGGGGCGAGGCGAGAAGATCCGGCGCCGGGCGGAGGAAACCGGCACGCGGCTGGTGGAATCGAATGCCGAACTGGCGGCGGCCGCAAACTGGATCTGGTCGGCGGTGACTTCGGACCAGGCGGCGGCGGCCGCGGGGCAAACCGCGCCTCATCTTTCCGCGCGGCACCTGTATGCCGACCTGAACTCGGTTTCTCCGGCAGTGAAGCAATCGATTGCCGGCGCGATTGCCGCGAGCGGCGCGCGGTTCGTGGAGGTCGCCATGATGCAGCCAGTGCCGCCGTACGGCCATCGCGTGCCGATTCTGGCGGGCGGCGTGGGAGCGGCGGAGTTTCGCGAGCGCATGACGCCCTACGGAATGCGGATCGAAGTAACGGGCGAGCGGGTGGGCCGGGCGGCCGCCACCAAGATGTTCCGCAGCATCATGATCAAGGGGCTTGAGGCGCTGATTACCGAATGTGTGCTGGCGGCCGGAAGGTATGGCGCCGAGGAGGGTGTGTTCGCTTCGCTGGCGGAAAGCTACCCGGGCATCGATTGGCCGGCGCTGGCGAATTACATGATTGGCCGGGTGGTGGAGCACGGCGAACGGCGCGCCCGCGAAATGGAGGAAGTGGCGGAGACGCTAGAGGCGTTGGGCATCGAGCCGATTATGGCGGCAGCTACCGCGCGGCGGCAGGAATGGAGCGCCAAGGCCGGATTGAAGGGGTATTTCGGAGGGGAAGCGCCGAAGAATTACCGCGAGTTTCTGAAGGCGGTGGAGGTGTTGGAAGGGAAGGTGCCGGCGGGCCGATGACGGCGCGGTTGGGAGGTTTTGCGGCTCTATCTGCATCGCCGCCGAAATAGAGAAGCGCTGGCCTATCAGCGAGTCTGCCCACCGCGCTTCCCGAACACCATATCGCCTGGCTCCCGGCCCTGGCGCTCGCACCAGGTCAGGTACAAGCGGCCATAGCTTTCGAGGATGTAGTCTTTTTCTTCGAAGCCCAGCGCGCGGGCGGTGCGGTCGATCCAGCCGGGCGCGCCTTCCAGTTCCAGGTAAGTTCCGATAGGTGTCTCGTCCAGCGTAACTGTCCCGGTCGTTTCCCGCTGAAACTCGGTTCGGTACTTCTCGTAGCGGAAGACGCGCGCAAAGCCGAGGCGGCCGAGAATTGAGGCCAGCGTCTGTGCGTCGTCGGCCTTCAGTTCCAGTTCTTCCCGGCTCTTGTGTTTGCCGCCGCTCGGCGGCCCCTTGTAGGTGAGCTTTGCCTCCCGGCGCACCTGGCGAACGCGCAGCAGCGATTGGGCGTCGCGCAGCCGGCGATCGGGAGTATCGAACACGTCGTTCGCTTCGAAGATCCGGGGCTTGCTGACGCGATATCCCTTGGCCCGAAGCAGGCCCCGCGCCGCCGCCGCGCTTGCCACCGCGAGTTTTACTTCGGTTTCCGTAGGCAACGCGGCCTGGCTCCTATTGCGTGCGGTCGCCGCGGTGCTGCTCGCGGAAAGCCGCGTCGATTTGCTTGCGTCCCGCGAAGCCTTCATCCGTGCCATGCCAGAACCCGATCGCCGGCTCGCCCAGTTTCCAACACAGATACACCTCGCGCCCGCCGAACCAGCTAGGGAAATCGAGCAGCCCGATATCCAGGTCCTTCACCACGCACCCGTACTTCTGCACCTCGTTGATGACGTCCTTCAGGCGCTGGGCGGCGGAGTCGCGCTTGCCCTTCACCGCCGCGGCCAAGTCGCGATTCACCAGCACTCCCCCCGCCACCGCGATGCGTTGGTGAAAATTTTGCAACTCTTGTTCCGCGCCGGCGTACTGCTGTTTGCATTCAATTGCTTTGCGGAGCAGGGGGGCGAGCGTGGGAATCAGGCTCTCAGCCTGCGCCAGGGTAAAGCGTTTCGGCATCGGAGTGCGTCGAGCGTGATCCTGATTATAGCAGCCGAATGATAGCAGCCGAAGCCCGCGCAGCCTGGTATAACCAGTGATTGCGTGACCGGCCATTCCGTAACCAACTATTCATTTGCCTCGCTGCAGCCGGCCGACTTAAATAAACCTATGGGGTCTCTTCGTCGTTGCTCCTGGAAACGCTTTGCCCATATTGCCGCTCTCCTTCTGCTCGGAGCGCCTCATCCGGACATCCTCCGGGCACAGGTAAATCGCGCCGCGATTACCGGAACTGTTACCGACCAGCAGCGAATGGGCATTCCGGGCTGCAGCGTGCGCGCCGTCGAGAACTCCACCGGCTTAGTCCGGGAGACACTCACTACTTTACAGGGCAATTACGAACTGCCGGCCCTGCCGCCGGGCGTTTATTCAGTCCAATTTTCTAAAGAAGGTTTCGCGCCTTTGCACGTGGACCGTGTCGAGCAAACCGTGGGGCAGACCCGGACGTTGAATGCCCGGTTGGAACTGGCCAACGGCCAGCAGCAGACCACCGTAACCGGTTCGCTCGCGGACCTGGACAAAGTGCACGCGTCTGTTGGCATCGCGATCGATCCCATCCAAATTGAAGAGTTGCCAATTAATGGAAGAAACTGGGCAACCCTGACCGCGCTCGCGCCCGGAGCCATCGACAATGGCGCCGGCGACCAGAGAACCATTCGCTTTGCGGGTCATGGACTGGACGACAACAACCTGACGCTCGATGGAATCGATGCCACTGCCATTTACAATCAGGAGCAGCGCGAGTACATGCGGCTGAACATCCCTCTCGATTCCATCGAACAGTTCCAGGTGCAGTCGCAGAATTTCGGCGCGGATACGCAGAACGGAACCGCGGGCGGACAGGTCTCGGTAGTTTCGCCTTCGGGCACCAACCAGTTTCACGGAGAGGCCTTCAATTTTTTCCGCGCCGGCGCGCTCGATGCGCGATCTCCATTCGATGGCGCCTCTCCTCATCCCTTTCTGCTGAATCAGTTCGGTGGCGGGCTCGGCGGCCCCGTTGTGCACGGCAAGACCTTCTTCCACCTGAACTACGAAGGGCTGCGGCAGCGGTTGGATGGCACGCAGATCGGGCTGGTGCCCAGCCCTGCATTTACGGCCGAAGCGCTGGCGGTTTCACCAGCCTTGGCGCCGCTTCTCCAGGCATATCCGGCGGGAACCGCGCCCACGGCCGATTCCAATATCTGGAAATACCAGGCGCTGGGGAGACAAGTCGATAACGAAGATTCCGGGATGGCGCGCGTCGACCATTATCTTTCCGCCCATACGACGGCTTTTCTGCGATTCAATGCGGATGAGGCGGTGGAGTCGAATCCCACCGGCCAACTGACAGCCAAAACTCTTTACGACACCAAGTTCAACAACGGAGTAGCCGCTGTTTCGCATGTGTTCGGCCCTTCGCTGATCGACGAGCTCAAGTTCGGCGTGAACCAGACCATCTATCACGCGGCGAATCTTTCGCCCGTCCCGCTCAATGTGGCGGTATCGGGCTTCAGTTCGCTCACCGGCGCATCCACTACGGACTATCCTTCGAAGTCGTTCGATCTGATCGATGACCTTTCCTGGGCGCGGGGCAATCATATCCTCAAGTTCGGCTTTGAGACGCGCTGGGTGTTTCTGAATCAGGGGACATCGGAAAGCGGATCTTTGACGTACACTTCGGTGGCCGCTTTTCTAAACAACAGCCTGGGGTCCGCTACGTATACGGCCATTCTGCCGCTGGTTCGGCAGCGCAAAACGCAATACTTCGGCTACGCGCAGGACGAGTGGAAAGCCGCCCCGAATCTGACAATCACCGCCGGAATCCGCTATAACTTCTTCAACGCGCTGCATGCGATCGGCAATCACGCCGTTCCCTTTGATTTCGGCACCTGCGGCGGCTACTGCCCCCGCACCGATTCCTTCTTCCATCCGCGCGCGAACGATTTCGACCCGCGCGTGGGCGTCGCCTGGTCGCATGGAAATACGGTCCTGCGCGCTGGCGCCGGAATCTATCACACCGATGGCCAGGAGGACGATCAGAATCTGCCGATTTCGAACACAGTGGACCGCTACACTTTCAGCAACACAGCGTTCCCCGCGCTTTCCTTTCCGCTGGCTCCGTTTCTGGCATACGCCGAAGCGGGCGGCCTGGGGGTAGTTTCCCCGCGCGACCTCGACCGCAACCGCAAAGACGATTACGTCGCTGCCTGGACGGCCTCGATTCAGCGCACACTGCCGTGGGACCTGGTCGGCACCGCCAGTTACCTGGGGAATAAGGGAACGGACGTGCTCACCACCACCTACGTGAACCTCGCCGATCCGCGAACCGGCGTGGTGCCCTACCCCGCATTCGGTCCGGTTTCCTGGCGTGGCGATGTCGGCAACAGCACCTTCCATGCGTTCGCGCTCAATCTTCGCCGGCCCTTCCGCCAAGGCCTGCTGCTTTCGGCCAATTACATGTGGTCTCATTCGATCAACGATGGCAGCATTGGCGGGGGCGAATCCGATACCCCGCAGAATTCCTTCTGCCGCGCATGCGATAAGGCCTCGAGCGATGATGACGTGCGGCAGGTGTTCCATCTCTCGGCGGTCTATCAGCTTCCCTTCCGGGGAGGGAGCCGCCGGATGTTTGGCGGCTGGACTTTGAGCGCCATCGGCACGGCGCAGACCGGCCTTCCTTTCAACATCACAATCGATCGGGCGAATGGGACGGTGCCGGGCAACTTCGCCATCGCGGGCGAGGAACGGCCCAATTACGTGCCGGGAGTGCCCCTGGCGCCGCCCGGAGGTTCCACTCCCCAACTCTGGGTAAACCCGGCCGCCTTTGCCATCCCCGCGCCGGGAACATTCGGTAACCTGGGCCGTAACGCCTTCCGCGCGCCCGCCATTTCGCAACTGGATGTGGCGCTGGCAAAGACGGTTTCGTTTTCGGAGACCTTCAAGCTGCGCCTGCGCGCGGACGCGTTCAACCTCTTCAACCGGCCCCAGTTTGGCCCGCCCAACGCGGATTTTTCCCAAGTCAATTTCGGCGCGATCACCACCACCATCAGCAACTATGCCACCGGCCGTGGCACCCCGCGGGAGTTTCAGCTTTCCGCCAGGCTGGCGTTCTGATTCGCCTCAGCCCGGCTCCCCAGCCCTGTAACTTGCGCTCTGTAACGTACGGCGTAACATGCCCGTGCCTTTTGTAACTTCCCGCTTCCGGAATGCCGCGGCTATTCTCGTCGCATGCGGAATTTCACTCTTGCGGCACATCGCATTTCTTTGCCATTACTCCTAGGTCTATGCGCGCTCGGCGGGCGGCCGGCTCATGCAGACCCGGTTTATACCTTCACCACCGTCGATGACCCGAACGCGCAGTTTTACCCGGCCACCTTCGCGAACGCGTTAAATAACTCGGGCACAATTGTAGGGTCCTACTCGACTTCCGAATTTACCTCCACCGGATTCGTCGACGTTGGCGGCGCGTTCTCCGACGTCACCGACACCGATCCTACGACCCGCAACACCTTCGCCAATGGCATCAACGATTCCGGCACGATTGTGGGCAGCTACGCAAGCTTTTTCGGCGCCAACGGGTTCGTAGATCACGGCGGCGTTTTCACCAAGATCGCTGTTCCCGGCGCGTTTGACACCTACGCCACCGGAATCAACAACCCGGGCCAGATCGTCGGCTACGCCTTGAACGGCAATGGCACCACCTACAGCGGGTTTCTCGACACAAATGGGTCTTTCACCCCGATTAACGATCCGCTGGCAGGCAGCGGCTATGGACAGGGGACGTACGCCTGGAGCATCAACACTGCCGGGGCGGTTGCAGGCTACTACGTAAATAGCAGCGGAACGCATGGATTCCTGGACCGCAACGGCGTCTTTACCACGCTCGATGATCCCAACGCAAACTACGGAACCTACGCATTGGGCATCAATAATTTGGGAGAAATTGTGGGTTATTACGTGGATAATTTGGGGGTAAACGGGCTGGCGTACCACGGCTTTTTGTACAATGGCTCGTTCACTACGATCGACGATCCCGATGCGATCGCGGCCGGCGGCACCGAGATCTACGGCATTAACGATCTTGGACAGATCGTCGGCAACTATACCTGCGCTGCCTGCGGCGACAACTACCAGGGATTCTTCGCCACGCCGGGCATCCAGAGTACGCCCGAACCGTCCGCCTGGTCATTGATCCTGATCGGCGCGCTGGTTGCCCTCGTCCGTCGTGCGCGTCCGGCCGCAAAGCTTTCGTAACCGGCGGCGCTAAATCTTCTGCACGCGCCGCAGCGTATAGAGCTCCGGCCGCATGTTCTCCTGTTCCAGGCGCCGCCAATCGTCGTTCACGTGGATGAGCTTGCCGCTGATGTGATTGGAGCGGTCCGAAGCCAAAAACAGCGCAAGCTGCACCTGTTTTTCCGGCGCTTCGCCTCCCGTGATGCGCACTCTCTGGGCGGCTTCGATCTCCCGCGCGCCGGCCAGTTGCTCGCCCGCCTGCAGAATCTCATCGGTCATGTTCGAGTAAGCGGCGCCGGGAGCCATGCAGTTCACCTGCACATTGTGGTCGCGCACCTCGTCGGCAAGGCACTCCACCAGCCGCACAATCGCGGCTTTCGCGGCGGCATAAGCGGTAAAGTACGGGCGCGTGTAACCGGAGCCCGGTCCGCCCAGCAGAATGATCTTGCCCGACCGCCGCTCCATCATCGAAGCCAGCACGGCGCGGCAACTGTTCACCGTGCCGATCAGGTTGATTTCGATAGCCTCGTTCCAGGCGTTGGGTTTCGTGCGCCACAGCGGGCCAATCGGCCCCTGTACGCCGGCCGCCGCGATCAGCACATCCACAGGACCGTAGTGGGCGCGGATGCGGTCCACGGCGGCGGCCAAGTGATCCAGCTCGCGGACGTCGGCTCGAATCCGCATGGCGGCGCCGCCGGCCTGCTCAATTTCCAGCTTTGCCAGATCGAGTTCGGCCTGGCTGCGCGCCAGCAGCGCCACGCGCGCGCCCGCCTGCGCGAATCCCAGGGCAAGGCGCTTGCCAATGCCGCGGCCCGCCCCGGTGATCAGCACAGTCTTTCCATTCATTGAGTTCGCCACGATTGAGGTTGCCATGGGTGCGGACGCTTAGTTTTCCACGCGGGTTTCGAAAACGCCCGTCTCCACACGCCCCGAGCGCTTTACTTGCACGATGACCCGGTAATCGCCGGGTCTGGGAAAGCCGTAGGGAAACGATACCACGGCGGGAACGTTGGCCATATTGGCCATGCCGGCCATCGTGTGGGCGGCCTGCGGATGGAATTCGGTGAGGCTCAAGGCTGCCATTGGGACCGAGCCGGAAGGGTGGACATGGGCGAAGACCGTGAGGTCCGTGCGCACAAACGCGGCGTGGCCCGCCATGCCCATGTAGAGTTCCATGCCATCGGCCGGGCGTCCAACCGCATCTTCCACGCGGAAACGGAATTCGTAGGGCCGGCGGGCATGAATGGGTTCGGCTGAACGTTCCCAAATCATGCGGTATCCCCCCGAAAGCGGTGCGATTGCGGCCTCCGGCTTCACCGCGCCGCCCGCATCGTCGCCTTCGAGAGCCTGCCCGGCAATGGCTGGCAGGTCGATCTCCGTCGTGGGTGTCTCCGAAAAGCCGGTCGCGTGCACGATATCCGCGAACAGCGCGTACCGCCCCGCGGGCATAGCCGGCAGGTTTTGCGTGAAGCTCGCATCGCCGGTGAGTTGCGGATGCAGGTGCCACACCCAATCCATCTCCGGCACGCGAAGCACGTAGAGATGCATCAGGTGGCCGTGATCGGGCAGCAGATCGTCGGTGCGGCGGGTCAGCCAGCCAGGGTCGCTGAGGGCCAGCGCCAGGCGGTTGCCGTTCTCCACCGCCGCTTCGAGCTGGAGCGGCTTGAAAACCCGTTGCCCGTAATCGCCGGCTTCCGCATTCCACCACGCGCGCCCCAGCCAGACAATGCCGGCCAGCGCCAGGGCCGCGATTGCCATGGCAGTGCGCGAACGCCGGCGCACCGCCGCGTCCGGTTCCAGGCCGGGTTCTAGCTGCGCTTCGCCACTGCCCGCCCCGATAATAGCCACCTGGCCGAGAAAGAGCACCAGGCCCAGGGCAACCAGCAGCGCTCCCAGTCCCTTCTGCATCGGCAGCATGCGCAGAGAGGCCGCGGGCACGGGCACCGCGAGAGTTCCCGAACCCCGCGCGCCCTCGGCTTCCACCCGCACCTGCCAGGCGCCCGGGTTCATTAACCAGAGCGACCCGGTGTAGAACTGCGGGTCCTCCGCCGAACGGCGCGCTACGTCGGCCACCGGCGCCAGTTTCGCGCCCGGTCCAGTGAGCCGCAGCGGCACGATGCGGACCTGCCGCACATCGGCCGAGGCGCTGCGAATCTCCACTTGCGCCACCCCGGGAATCACTTGCGGCGGGCGAATGGTTACCAGCAGGCGGTAGGGGCCGGCTTCCCCTTCATAGAACACATCCGGGCTGCCGACGTGGGCCAAAACGGGGACCGCGCAACACAGCGCCGCGCCCGCAACTACAGCCAGCCTCACCCTACCTCCGAATGCGCCTCAAGCGGTCTCCATAAGCCAGGCCGAACCGTATGGCGATAAACGCAATTACCAGGGCGAGCGCGGCGTTGTTCCGGAAATCCGCGGCGCTCTCGGGGGCGAACTGAAAACGCGCAAAGCGGCTTAGCGGATTCACGTTGTATCCGAAATCCATGGTGTGGAAAACCGCGTTGCGCGCTGCCGGCGAATTCAGGAACACCGCAAACGGCCATTGCGCCGCGGCGAACGTTGCCACGAAAACCACGGCCGAAACCAGAGAGCCCAGCCACGCATTCCAGCTTTGCGTCCGCTGCCAGAGCAGATCGAGAGCGAACGCCGGAACAATGAGGAGCAGCGGAAACGCCGGAGGAGTGAAGTGCGTTACCGGAGACAATACCGGACCGAGCTTGGGTTCGGCCGGGAACAGAGGCAGAATCCAGCCGAGCAGCGCCACGAAAACCGTATAAATCGCGGCGATCGCAGTGGCCGCCCATCGATACCGGGAAGCCCGCGCGACTACGGCGAACATGACCGGCGCGGCCGTAGCCACCACGCGGTAGAAATACGCCGTGTGCATCACCACCCGGGAGGTGAGTTCCATTTCCAGCACCATGGCGGTGATCAGAAGCATGCCGCCGATATAAAGGTAAAGCGCCAGAAAGCGCCCGCGCTGCCATTCCGGGGCGCGATTCATGTAGCCCAGAATCAGAATGGCCGCGCCCACCTCCACACCGCCGATTCCCGCGGCCAGCAGCATGTGTGGCGGGCTGAGAATTTTGACGTCGAGGCCGTAGGCGTTGTGCCACCAGTTGTCGAACGGGGCGGAGGTGATCATGGCGATGCCGCCCCACGCCGCTACGAACGCGCCCAGAGGGCCGCGGAATCCCCAGATCCGCACCGACGCCGCGCGGAGCGGCGATTCACGCGCGAACGTGGTGGAAAGAATCAGCCACGCGCAAGCCGTGCCCGCCAGCACGCCGCAGAGATGGATCGCCAGGTGCGCCGGTGTCCAGAACGTATCGCGGCCGATCGATTGATGCCACGAAATATCCCAGTGGACGCCGATCATGGCCGAAGTCACCGCGGCCACGGAGCACCAGACCGGCCAGGGCACCGCGGTCGTACGCACGGGCGTGATGGTAATGGTAGCGGCCAAAGCACAATTATAGCCGCCGCGCCCGCCGAAGCCCTCCGTACCTGCTAGGCCATCTTCTTTTTTCGACTAAAAAACGCCACGCCCGCAAGCATGGTTACGAGTAACGGGAGGAGCGCCGGCTGTCTCCCTCATCCTGGAATGCTCTTTCCTGCGATAGGCTGGCTTGGTGGGGAAAGACGCGGCGGAAGTACTCGCGATTGCCGGGCGCGAGGTACGGATCACTCATCCCGAAAAGCTTTATTTCTCGCGCGCAGTGAAAATTTCGAAGCTGGATCTGGTGCGCTACTACCTTTCCGTGGCGAAGGGCGCGCTGGCCGGCATCCGCGAGCGTCCGCTGGTGCTCAAGCGATTCGTCAATGGAGCGGAAGGCGAAGCGTTCTACCAAAAGCGGGCGCCGGCCGACCGGCCGCAATGGCTGCGAACCGCGACTCTGTCTTTCCTTTCGGGCCGGACAGCCGAAGAAGTGGTGGTGGACGACGCGGCCGGCCGAAAACCAGCGGTTCGCGCGGCATGCACATCAACGTGCGCATCGAGCCGCGCTGGACGTTCCAGGAGGTGCGGCGCGCCGCGGTCGCGCGGTCGCGCGAGATAGAACGGCGCGTGCCCGCGCTGGCCAGTTCTCATTGGTGGAAAGAAGAGCGCCATGGCGTGTTCCTCGATTACAACCAGAACGCCCAGGATCGCACCACCTGCTCGGCCTATTCGGTGCGGCCGCTTCCCGATGCGCGCGTCTCGACGCCGCTCGCCTGGAGCGAAGTGCCGGATTGCGATCCCACCGATTTCACCATTCTCACCGTGCCGCGCCGTTTCGAACAGATTGGCGACCCGCACGCCGGCATGGACGACGCGCCCGGCTCGCTGGAGAAACTTCTGGAGCTGGCGGCGCGCGACGAAGCCGCCGGACTGAGAGACGCCCCCTGGCCGCCGCGGGCGAAAACGCCACGCGAAAAAATGCCGCTAATCGTAGTGGCCAACTCGCCTTCGAAAGAGGCCGCGCTGGCAGGCCTGGAGCGGTGGAAGCAAAGACATCCGGAAACCGCGGCCCTGCTCGCCATCGACGACGTTCTGGTCGATTCCATGCGCGGCCGATCCTCCACCTGGACCCGCATCCGCGTAAACCTGCGCCATGTGCCGGAGCAGATGCGTCCGCCGCAGGAGACTCCCGATCCGGACGACGACCCCACGCGCGAGTGGCGGCAGTACCGGGCCGGGCGCGGCGCGCGCTCCTGAACCGATTCACGCCCCGCGCGCTTCGCGGCGGAGCCATTGCATAACGGAGCGGCCCGGTGACATCCGCTTGGCCTACCGTCCAACCGAAAAAATCGCCGCCACTTCTTGCGCGGGCACCACTTCCAACTGCGCGTACGTGCAATCCTTGGGGCTTTTGTCCAGGCGCCACCGGCGGAATTGCGTGCCGCATGCCCGCCTTTCTTATCCCAGCGAAACCCCGCCATCACGCCATCGAGACCCGCGCCCTCGAACCGGCGAAACCAATCGGCGGCCACGGCCGGGTCCGTGGTTGCGGGTGTCAGATGAATGGGCGGCGTAGCGCGGCGCAGCACCCGTTCCAACTCACGGCGGCGCGTGGCAAAGGCTTCGCCCGTGTAATCGCGGCTGCCCTTCGCCAGCAGGTCGAAGAAAACGATAGATGCCGGGTTCATCTGGGCCAGCATCTTCACGCGCGCGCCGCCGGATGCAGCCGCAACTGGAGCAACTCGAAATCGAGGCCCTGGTTGTGCACGATCACGATTTCGCCATCCAGCACCGCGCGCCGCGGCGCCCGGAACCCATCCCACTTCGGTTCGAAAATCCACTCGGATCCGGAAGGCAGCCGCTCCACCCGCTTTGGCAAGCATCGGCGGAACGGGCGGCTTGACCGGCAGATCCACGCCTCATGGCACATCGGGCGGCAAACCCGGTCACGTCCCGCGAAAATATTTTTATCGCATTCCGATTGAAGAATTTAAGCGCTTGAAAGCCGGCATCGCGACCTGGATTTTTCGCGCTCGCGTGCGATGGTGGAGGTCGGGGGAGGGCTGCTACGCCGCTCCACCGCCGATCCACCGCAAGACCTAAGCGGTGGATTTTTTGTTTTCTCCTTTGGAATCAAGGAAAGTGAATTTTTTTCACCGCTTATATAAGCGGTGAAACGAGGTGTTTCATGGAAGAACGAACGCTCTCCGAACCGATCGCCGATCCCGCCGAAGTGCTGGAATTGGGCATTGCTCTTGGTCACACGAATGCCTTTGCCATGGTCGCCGGACGCTGCTCCGCGGCTCAGGCTCAAGGAATGCGCCGCATCCGTGAGCAGAAGCTTTACAAAGGCTGTACCGAAAAATGGGAAGACTTCTGCCCGCGGTACCTAAAGATGAGCCGGGCTGAAGCCGACCGGATCATCAGATTACTGGAAGAGTTCGGGCCCACCTATTTCGAACTCTCACAAATCACGCGCGTTTCCCCGGAAACCTATCGCGCCATCGCGCCCAATATCCGAAACGGCGTGCTGCACCATAACGGCGAAGCCATCGAACTGAACGTGGAAAATTCCCGGAAGATTGCGGCGGCTGTGACCGAACTGCGCAATGCGATTCCGAAAAACCCTCCGGAGATGCAACGTATCATCCAGGAACTCAACGATATTGGGCATGAATTGAGTGTCGAGGCCCGGATCGGCAAGCTAGCAAAATGCTGCGCGTCGATCGTCGCCGAATTCGAAAAGCTTTCGCGCGACGACCGTCTAGGTATCACACGAGGCTACCTGCAAACCACAATCATCCGGGTACGCGACGAAATGATTCGCCTCGCCGGAGAAGACAGTTTGTAGAGGCCTTCGCTATCTATCTCGCCTTCCCCGCGTACTTCAACTCCACCCGAATGAATCGCAGCGGCGTATCGCTCAGGTTTTCATCCTGGTGGGCGGGCGCGGGGTCGGCCCAGTGAATCTGGCCGGCGGCGTAACGGCTTTCGCGAACCTCGCCGTTGGCCAGGGTCAGGCGGAGGTGCTGATCGGTGAGATGAACCAGAACGGCTCCGGCCGCCGGGTGCGTGTGCAGCGGCAATTTCTCGTGGGGGCCGATGGAGACGCGCAGCACGCGCACGTATTGGTTTTCCAATTCCACGCGATAGTGCCGGGGATCGATGGCGGCGGCATCCCGCGAATCGGGTGTGAAGGCGGGCTTCGCGCCGGGCGGGACGCGCGGCTCGATTTGCACGGCCTCGAACCGGTCCCCGGAAAGGTTTTCGCTGCGGTGCGTGCTGGGCTCGGACCACATCAGGTCGCCCGCCTGGTTGCGCAGTTCCTGGCTCTTGCCATCGGGCGAAGTCAGGCGGTTGTGGCGGGCGGTCAGAAATACGATCACCGCGCCGGGGGCGGGGTGCCGGTGCATGGGCATGGTCTCGCGCCCGGCCATGTGCTCGCGAATCACGCGCACCCATTGATTTTCCAGATCCAGATGGTAGTGGCCGGGATCGGCGGCCAGAGGATCGGGCGCTGGGTGAGACGACTGCGCTGGCAGCGCGCCCGCTGCCAAGGCCAGCATCACCGGAAGGGAAGTTCCTATTCGGAAACCGGGCCAAGCCATCGGGATCGTATTATACGCCATGGTAATGTATAAAACGGCGCCAGGATCGCGGAAAAGACGGGCGCTCGAAAAGCAAGGAGACATCACGATGAAATTGGCGAACGGTGCATTGCTTCTCACCCTGGCCTCGGCAGCGGCCTGGGCTCAGGTCAATATCGGCGAACAGAAACCCGAAGCCACCCTGCCCTTCAACATGACCACTGTGGCCACATTTGAACTGCCCTGGCGGATTGCGTTCCTGCCCGATGGGCGCATGCTGATCACCGAAAAGATCGGACCCATTTGGCTGGTGTCCCAAAACGGAGAGAAGATCTGCCCGGTGGCCAATACCCCGCCGGTCTATTGGCAGGGCCAGAGCGGCATGTTCGGTGTCTTCCTTTCGCCCACCTACGCGACCGACCAGCGGATCTATCTAACCTATTCCGAGCCCGGCGACTACGGCGGGGGTTTGGTGCTGGCGAGCGCCAAGTTAGTAATCGGCGAAGGGGGGCGTGGCGGTCCCGGTATCAACGCCAGGCTGCAAAACCTGGAAGTGCTGTGGCGCCAGTTGCCCAAGGGCAAGGGCGGGCAGGAAGGCGCGCAGGTCGCCTTTGCGCCTGACGGCAAGTCTCTGTTCCTCACCGTGGGAGACCGCCAGCGCTTCACCCCCGCCCAGGATCCGAACCAGCCCGAAGGCAAGATCCTGCACCTGACGCTCGATGGCAAGCCTTCCCCCGATAATCCCAATTACGGCAAAACCGGCGCTTCCGAAATTCCGCTGATCGATCCGCCCCGCGATACCGAAGCCGCCAAGACCGCGAAGGTGGTCAGCATCTATCATTTTCCCGCCGAAAATCTGACTCCGGCGGAAACCTGGGCCAGCGGCTTCCGCACGCCTTACGGCCTGGCGTTTTCGCCCAGCGGCGAGTTGTGGGAGGTGGAGCATGGCCCGCGCGGCGGCGATGAGCTGAACCTGATCGAAAAGGGCAAGAACTACGGCTGGCCGCTGGTCTCCTTTGGCAATAACTATGACGGCGTGCCCATTCCCAAGCCCGACACCCGGCCCGACCTGGCTGCGCCGGTGCTCTATTGGGTTCCGGTAATCGCGCCGGGCAACCTGATGTTCTACCACGGCACCCAGACCTTCCCGCAATGGAATGGCAGCGGCTTCGTCAGCGGCATGGGGACCATGTCGCTCAACCGCATCGTCTTCGACGGCCATGGCGGCGCCAAAAGCGCCGAGCGCTGGAGCGTGGGTCACCGCATCCGCGACGTGGAAGAAGCTCCCGATGGCTCTCTGTGGATGCTGGAAGACGCCAATCCGGGCGCTCTGATCCATGTGACACCCAAGGAAGCCGGTTCCCGTTAGAACGGGCACGGCAACCGGGCCGCCCGGCAAGGCATCATATATAGAAGATGCATCGAGACAATCTGCGCAGGGCGGCCTGGGCTTGCCGGGTAGCTCCTGTGTACTGGCAGCGATTGCGCGCCGGGGAGCGCCGTCGTGTGCTTGCCGCCCCGCACCGGCCCAATCTGGCTTCTTGGAAGGGAGCGGGCCTGTTTGCGGCCTGGCTGGGGCACAGCACTGTGTTGCTCCAGATCGATGGGACAACCGTGCTCACCGACCCCGTGCTCGGACGGCGGGTGGGTGTTCGCCTGGGCCCGGTTACGGTCGGGCTGAAGCGCATCGTCGAACCGGCCCTCCGCCTCAGAGAACTGCCGAAGATCGACGTAATTCTGCTTTCCCACGCCCACATGGATCACTTCGATATCCGCAGCTTGCGGCATCTGGAGAGCAGCGGCACGGCGGTCGTCACCGCCTCCAAAACCAGCGACCTGCTCCGCGTGCAGCAATACGGCCGCGTGCAGGAACTGGCGTGGGGCGAGCGCACGCGCGTGAGTGGCCTCGAAATTCGCGCCTTCCCCGTGAACCACTGGGGAGCGCGCGTCCGCACCGATCCGTGGCGCGGCTTCAACGGTTACACGATTAAAGGAGACCGCCACCGCGTAATCTTCGGAGGAGACACGGCTCTCACCGATTCCTTCCGCCGCCTGCGCGGTTCGCGTCCATACGACCTGGCCATCATGCCGGTAGGGGCTTACAATCCGTGGGTGCATTACCACTGTACGCCCGAACAGGCCTGGCAAATGGCGGAAGAGGCTGGCGCCGAAGCCTTCCTTCCGGTGCACCATCAGACTTTCCGGCTGGGCCAGGAGCCGTATTTGGAGCCGATTGAGCGCGTTTTCGAAGCCGCCGGCCGCCACCCCGATCGGGTGGCCGTTTCCCGCATCGGCCAGGAATTCCGGGGCTGATCTCACCACTTAGACACGGAATCAGTTTAAAAAATCAATTGAATTCTCCGAGGCTCCGAGGTGAAAAATCATCATGCTATCCTGGGAATTCAGACCGGGGATTCCCGAAATTCCAACAGGAGAACCTATGCCAATCAAAGTCGGAATTAATGGCTTCGGCCGCATCGGTCGGAACGTGGTGCGCGCGGGCTACCAGCGCGGCGACATGGAATTTGTCGCTGTCAACGACCTTACCGACACCAGAACACTGGCGCATTTGCTCAAGTACGACTCCGTACTTGGCCCTCTTCAGGAAGAAATCACACACGACGCCGATTCGATTACCCTGGGCGGCAAAAAGATCAAAGTGTTCGCGACCAAAGATCCGGCGCAGCTCGATTGGACTTCCGTCGGCGCGCAGATCGTGGTCGAATCCACAGGTAAATTCACGGATGCGAAGGAAGCCTGCAAGCACATTCGCGGAACAGTGAAGAAGGTGATCATTTCGGCCCCGGCGAAGAATGAAGATGTCACCATTGTGCTTGGCGTGAACGACAGCATGTACGATCCCGCCCGGCACAATATCGTTTCCAACGCTTCCTGCACCACCAACTGCCTGGCTCCCGTGGTGAAGGTGCTATACGACAGCTTCGGAATTCAGAAGGGGTCGATGACCACCATCCACAGTTACACCAACGATCAGAACGTTCTCGACTTTCCTCACAAAGACCTGCGGCGCGCGCGCGCGGCGGCCATCAACATGATTCCCACCACTACCGGCGCGGCCAAAGCCATCGGGCTTGTGATGCCGCAATTGAAGGGCAAACTGGATGGCTACGCCATGCGCGTCCCCACCCCGAATGTTTCCGTAGTGGATCTGGTAGCCGTCACGGACAAGCAGACCAGCACGGCCGAAGTGAATGCCGCCCTCAAGAAGGCGGCTGACGGCGCGCTCAAAGGCATTCTGGCCTATACCGAAGATCCCGTGGTCTCGAGCGACCTGATGCACAACCCCAACAGTTCCATTGTCGATTCGGAAATGACGAAAGTGCTGGACGGTAACCTGGTGAAGGTTGTCTCCTGGTATGACAATGAGTGGGGTTATTCCTGCCGGATCGTCGATCTGGTAGCTTTCATCGCGCAGAAAGGTTTGTAGGCCTTTTCGACGGGTGGTAACTTTCCACCCCCCACACAGCATCTTTCTGCCATGAGACTAACCTTATTAGCCGCCCTGCTGGGCGCATTCGCGTTTACCGCGCTTGCCGCGGACGTCACGGGGAAGTGGATGGCGCAGGTCCCGGGGCGCAACGGCAACCAGGAAACCACTTTTACGTTCATGCAATCCGGAAGTAATCTCACTGGCACTGTAAGTACTCAGGCCGGTCAGCGGGAGATTTCGGAGGGCAAAGTCGAAGGCGATAACATCTCCTTCGTAGTCAGTTTTGAAGCCAGGGGAAACACCATTAAGCAGGAGTACAAGGGAACGGTGGCGGGCGACGAGATTAAGTTCACTCGCTCGGGTGGACGAGGCAACCCGCTGGAGTTTACAGCCAAGAAGCAATAACCGCGGCGCGCGGGCGGCAGCTTCAGCGTACCGCCGCCCGCTACCGCGTCACCGCCGGTCGTGCTCGCGCGCTTGGTGCTCTTCCACCCGGCGACCGCTGCGGTATGCTTCCCGCTCACGCGGCGTAGGCTCGTGCAGTTCGTGCCCTTCCACCCGCCGCGCCGGTTCGTACCGCTGTACGGCATACGGGTGAACGTACACGTTGCGATTCACCCACGTCCGGTTCCAAACGACATTATTCACAAAGACCCGGTGAGCGCCCCAATCGAATCGCGCGAATCCGACTCCCCATCCCCAAGGCCGGAAAGCGGCGGTGATCGAGAATCCCCAACCGAACGAAATTGCTCCGCCTACGACGAATCCCGGCCGCGGCCGGACAAACACGATTGCCGGGTTATAGACCGGCACATAGATGAAGGCCGGGTTCGCAGGCATGATCGTAATGTAAGGTCCCGGCGTTACCACAATCTGCGGGCCTGACCGCAGATAGCCGTACTGATAAGCGAGCTGCCGCTGGCGCTGCACGGCATCCATGACCATTCCTTGGTTTGCCAGGAAGGCGTTGCCGAGCTCCTGCGTCCAGCCCGGATCGGCGGCCATCATATCGAGCACGTTGGGAAAGGGCAGCAATGCCTGCACGCTCGGGTCCCACGGCAGATGGTCGCCCTGAATTGCCGCCGCCAGGGCGTCCCCGGTCAGGTAATGATGCTCATCCGCCCAGCGGGCCGCGTCCGGGATCTGGTAATAGAACGTCGCCGCCGCCAGAACTTGTGAGAGTAGCGGATCCGGGTAGAGCGCGATCCGCTGCACAAGCCCATCGAGTTGCTGCGGCGTGAATGCCGGCGGCGGATAATTCGACGGCGGCGGATAACCCTGCGGGTAGCCGGGAGGCGGTTGTTGAGGATAGGCGGGAGGGGCCGACTGCGGGTAGCCGGGAGGCGGTGTTTGCGGATATCCGGGCGGGGGAGCCTGCGGATATTGCGGAGGCGGCTGTTGCGCCCACCCCGGCACCGGCGCCATGCCCGCCGCCAATATTGCCACGATCGCTCCGATTATTTTGGTCGCTCTGTTCGTTTTCATTCGGTTGCCTCCTGATCGAAAGACGGCCCGCGCAACCTCTCAGTTGCCCGGGCTTCCCAACTTGAGAAATTAACCTTTCTACATGCTTCCAGCCTGACCGTAGAGCCGTTCGAATTCGGCCTTTAAGGAGGGCGCCGGATGGGTCAATCCGTCTACCACCTGCCGGGCCCAGTCGAAGTATTCCCGCTTGCGCGTGGCGCTCCAATCGGCCGGCGGGCTGGTGAGAATCGACCGCAGATTGGAGATTTTATCCGCCAGCTTGATCACTTGCGCGCGCGTGGATTTGTGCGGCGCGTTGACGATTTGCAGCCGTTTCCGTTCGGCCTTGGGCAGCGATTTGTCGTCGGTAACCTCCATGACCAGCGCCGCCACATCTTCTCCGAAGTCTCGTGCCAGTTCCTGCCGGGTGACGCCCGCGTCTTCCACTGTGTCGTGCAGCAGAGCCGCGATCACCAGGTTGCAATCGGGTTCGGTGAGGGCGCCCGAAACCAGCTCAGCCACTTCCAATAAGTGATTGATATAAGGTTCGGCGGCGGCTCCCTTGCGGCGCTGTCCGGCATGTTTTTCGGCCGCGAAATGGGCGGCTCGCAAGATGCTCCGCACTCCCCCAATACCATCGCCGCTCATAACTCAATAGTATCCGGAAATGCTAAATGATATCGGCAAACGTTTTGCGCAGCTTATA
>Ga0070737_10000586_pt1 | contig 71824 bp, 69 predicted proteins | sample Coa_R1_10_FD_66438 | JGI IMG/M metagenome (GOLD analysis project Ga0070737, IMG submission 66438) | Surface soil microbial communities from Centralia Pennsylvania, which are recovering from an underground coalmine fire - Coalmine... | ecosystem: Environmental > Terrestrial > Soil > Unclassified...
CAGGAGCTGCTCATGCCGGTGCTCCACCCCGCCGAGCCGTGGCGGCGGACGGGCCGCTACGAGATCGAGGAGCTGTTCAAGCTCACCGACCGGCGCGGGGCGGACATGGTGCTCGCGATGACCCACGAGGAGATCGTCACCGGGCACGTCGCGCAGACGGTTCGCTCCTACCGCGACCTGCCGCTGATCCTCTACCACTTCCAGGTCAAGGAGCGCGACGAGCCGCGGCCGCGCGCCGGTGTCCTGCGCACGCGCGAGTTCATCATGAAGGACGCCTACACGTTCGACCGCGACGCCGCCGGCCTCGACGCCCAATACGACCTGCTCGCCCGGGCGTATGACCGGATCTGCGACCGCTGCGGCCTCGAGTGGTACCGGGTCGCCTCCGATGTCGGGATGATGGGCGGCCACGGCGCCGACGAGTACATGGCGCCGTGCGCGGCCGGCGAGAACGACGTCGTGCTCGCCGCCGGCTACGCCGCGAACCTCGAGGTCGCCTCCGCCGAGCCGCAGCCCGTCGCGCTCCCCGCCCCCCGCGACGCGCCCGAGGACGTCCACACGCCGGGCACGACGACGATCGAGGCGCTCGTCGCCCAGCTCGAGATTCCGGCGGGGGCAACCCTCAAGGCGTTCCCCGTCGTGCTCGACTCGGGCGAGATGAAGCTGGTCGTCGTCCGCGGCGACCACCGCGTCGGCGAGGTCAAGCTCCGCAACACGCTCGGGGAGCCGTACCGCGCGGCAGGGGCGGACGAAATCGAGTCGCGACTCGGGCCGCCCGGCTACATCGGTCCCGTGGGGGCGCGGATGGAGATCCTGCTCGACGCCGCCGTCACCGCCGGCGGCGATCCCGGCGGGGTGTACGTGACCGGCGCGAACCGCGCCGACACGCACCTGCGGGGCGTCGCCCCCGGCCGCGACTTCCCGTACACGACCGTCGACGTGCGCGAGGTGCTCGCCGGCGACACCGTGTCCGGGGCGACGGTCCGGATCGAGCGCGCGATCGAGATCGGCAACATCTTCAAGCTCGGCACCCGCTACTCGGAGCCGCTCGGCGCGACCTACCTCGACGAGTCCGGCCGCGCCCAGCTCGTCTGGATGGGCTCCTACGGGTTCGGTCCCGCGCGGGCGGCGGCCGCCGCCGTCGAGCAGTACGCGGACGAGCAGGGGATCTCCTGGCCGCGGGCGGTCGCTCCGTTCGACGTCGAGCTCGTCACGCTCGGCAGGGAGGGCAGCGAGGAGCGCGTGTTCTCCGACGACCTCTACGCGCGGCTGCGCGAGGCGGGACTCGACGTGCTCTACGACGACCGCGACGCAGGACCGGGGGAGAAGTTCGCCGACGCCGAGCTCGTCGGCTGCCCGCTGCGGCTCACGGTCGGACGGCGCACCCTCGGCTCCGGCGAGATCGAGGTGCAGGTGCGCCGCGGACGCGAGTCCCGGAGCGTGCCGGTCGCCGGCGCCGCGGAGGCGGTCGCCCGGCTGTGGCGCGAGCTGCCCTGAGCGGGCGCGGAGGGCCGGATCCCCCCGGGAGCCGGAGGCGCACGTGAGCCCGCGGATCTCGCGCAAACGCCTCCTCGGGATCGATCGCTCGGGCCCAAGTCCCGAGCAGACCCGGTCCGGCCAGCCGCTCAACCCGTGGACGATCCCGAACGCGATCGGCTTCGTGCGGCTGCTTGGAATTCCCGTGTTCCTGATCCTCGCGCTCTCCAGCCGCCACGGCCGCGACACGGCCGCGACCGTGCTCTACGCCGCCGTCGGCTGGGCCGACTACCTCGACGGCTTTGCCGCGCGACTCACCGGTCAGTACAGCCGGCTCGGCGCCCTGCTCGACCCGGTCGTCGACCGCCTGCTCATCATCTCGGGGGTCGTCGTCGCGTACGACTTCTCGCTACTGCCGCGCTGGGCGCTGCTGGTGGCGGTCGCGCGCGAGGCATGCATGCTCGCGATCAGCCGCTACGGGCTCTCCCGGGGCGTCGAGATCGAGATCAACTGGTTCGGCCGGATCGGCGTGGCGCCGATGATGGGCGCGCCGTTCTTTGCGATGGCGGGCGTCCACCGGCTCGCGCTGATCATGCTCTACGTCGGCCTTGCGCTCGCGCTCACTGCGACCGCGCTCTACATACGACGCGGGCTCGCCCTGATACTCTCAAGCTCAGCTTGACCCTACGGGCGTGGCGGTTATACTCGCGCTCGCCCAGCAGCCACCCATCTCAGCCTGCTGCCCGGAGGAAGACACGAATGGACGAGACGTTTCCCGACCTCGGTTCGCTGACGGACCAGGAGCTCAAGGACCTCATCAAGCAGCTCACCGAAGAGGAGATGGAGGTTTCCTACCAGCGTCGCATCCTTCACGGCAGGATCGACATCCTGCGGGCCGAGCTCGTCAACCGGCTGCGCAAGAAGGACGAGACCGGCGAGCTCGTGATCAGCGGCGCCGACGTCCAGCAGCTGACCGACATCCTCTCCGGGCGCGTCGCGCTCGAGGACGAAGCCAAGCAGTAGGTTCGCCCCGGCGGGAGACCCGACCGATGGCTCAGCACTGCCCCGAGTGCGGCTTCGCCAACGATGACGGTGCGAGCTACTGCCAGCGCTGCGGCGCGTTCCTGGCCTCGAGCGAGCAGTCCGCCGGCGTGAGCACCGCCACCTACCGGATCGGAGAGACCGGCGAGGTGGAGGCCGTCGAGCTCTCGAACGTCGTCGCCCGCGGCGCCGCGCTTGTGATCCGCTCGGGCGGCGGGCGCGCCGGCGAGAGCTTCCCGCTCACCGCCGACCGGATCACGGTCGGCCGCCGGCCCGAGTCCGACGTGTTCCTCGACGACGTCACGGTCTCCCGCGACCACGCACTGATCGTCAGACGCGGCAGCGACTACTACCTCGACGACTGCGGCTCGCTGAATGGCACGTACGTCAACCGCCACCGGATCGACTCTCACCGGCTCGCCGACGGCGACGAGCTGCAGATCGGCAAGTACAAGCTCGCGTTCCTGTCGCGATGACCGAGCTCGAGACGACCACCGTGGACGAGGCGCCCGCGGCCCCGCTCCCCGGGGCCGATGGAATCGCGGCGGTCGCCGAGACCGATTCGCGGCCGACGCCGAAGGCGGTGACGATCGGCACCGTCTGCAAGGCGCTCGTCCAGGAGTTTCCGGACATCTCAATCTCGAAGATCCGCTACCTCGAGGACCAGAAGCTGCTCACGCCCCGCCGCACCCAGGGCGGCTACCGGCTCTACACCCAGGAGGACATCTCGCGCCTGCGCACGATCCTGCGGCTGCAGCGCGACGAGTTTCTGCCGCTGCGCGTGATCCGCCAGGAGCTCTCGCGCGGACGGACCGAGCAGGACGTCACGCCCGGCGGACTCGGGGCGCGGCGCGCCGCCGAGCGGCTCGGCGTCCGGCGCTCGGCGGTCGCGGTGCGCGACCACGGCGCCCAGTACGCGCTTGAGGACGTCGTCGAGGAGACCGGCGCCGACGCGAACCTCATCCGCGAGCTTGTCGAGTTCGGGGTCATCAAGGGAGAGTCGCGCGCGGGGACACGCTATTTCGACGAGACCGAGCGGGAGATCATCCGCGCGGTCTCCGAGCTCGCCCGCTACGGCGTCGGCGGTCGCAACCTGCGAGTGTTCCGCACCTCCGCCGACCGCGAGGCGCAGCTGCTGCAGTCGATCCTCGCGCCCGCCCTGCGCTCGCGCAACCCCGAGCGGCGCAAGGAGGCGATCGAGGCGCTCGAGAACCTCGCGTCGGTGACGACCCACCTCAAGCACCTGCTGCTGATCCGCGACCTGCGCCGGATCGCGACCTGAACGCGCTCGCGGTGCCCGGACAGACCGTCGACCTGCGGGCTTTGGTCCGGGAGATCCCGGACTTCCCCCGGCCCGGCATCCTGTTCCGCGACATCACGCCGCTGCTGCTCGACCCCGACGGCCTCGAGCAGGCGATCGCCGGCCTCGCGGAGCCCGTCGGCGAAGGGACGGTCGACTATGTCGTCGCCGCCGAGGCGCGCGGCTTCATCCTCGGCGCGGCCCTCGCCCGCCAGCTGCACGCCGGCTTCGTGCCCGCCCGCAAGCCGGGAAAGCTGCCGGCGCACACGGTGAGCGCGGAGTACGCGCTCGAGTACGGGCTGGACGCGCTCGAGGTCCATGCCGACGCGCTCGCCGACGGCGCCCGGGTGCTCGTGCACGACGACCTGCTCGCCACCGGCGGGACCGCCCGCGCGCTCTGCGAGCTCGTCACCGCGCTCGGCGGCCGGATCGTCGGCTGCTCGTTCCTCATCGAGCTGGCGGCGCTCGGCGGCCGCGCGCGCCTTGAGCCGCATCCGGTCACGGCGCTCATCCGCTACGCGGAGTAGTGCGGTGCTCGCAGGCGGTGCGCAGGCGAGACCGGGAGCGGCGGCGGGATGCCGGCCGGCGTGACGAGCGTCGAGCGCGCCCGGGTCATCGCGGCCGCGCCCGGCGCCGTCTGGGCGATCGTCGCCGACCCCCACCATCAGCCGCGCTGGTGGCCGGGAGTGGAGCGGATGGAGGGGGTGGCGGACGATCGGTTCACCCAGGTGCTCAGGACGCGGCGCGGGCGCCCGGTGCGCGTCGACTACGCGATCGAGGAGGCGACGGCCCCCCGGCTCGCGGTGTGGCGTCAGCAGCTTCGGGGCAGCCCGTTCGCCCGCGTGCTCAGCGCCGCCGAGATCCGGATCGAGCTCCGTCCCGACGGAGACGGGACGCGCGTGCGGATCGCCCACGACCAGCGGCTGCGGGGGTCGAACCGCACCGGCGGCTGGATGCTCGCCCGCGCGACGCGGCGACGCCTCGACGAGGCGCTCGCCGGGCTTGACGCGATCCTCGCCTGAGCGTCTCCCGCTCGTTCCCGCTGCGCAGAGCTCGCCGGTCGACCGCGGTCGGTGCGGGATGCACCCCCGGGGCTGCCGGCGCGGCGCACGACGCCGCTCAGGACAGGCCGGTGATCGTCCCGCGCAGCAGGACCGGTCCCGGGTGCGTCGGCTTCCGGGCGGTCTCGGTCGTGACGATCAGCTCGCGGTAGCCGCCGGCGTTCTTCGGCAGCGCGTTCACGACCGAGAAGCGGCCGCTCTTGCCGACCGTCGGGCTGACGAAGCCGAGCTTCTCGAAGTGGGTCGGCGAGCTGTAGAGCCAAACCTCGTAGGAGTTGTGGGCGGTGTTCGGCGGGATGTGCTCGCCGAACATCTCGATGCCGAGGGTCGAGCCGTCGCGCACGACGACCGCGACTCCGATCGCCTTGCTGCCGGCGGCGGGCGGCCGGAGGTTGATCTGGGAGACGTACTTCACGGCGTTCGTCGAGGAGCTCGTCGTCGTCTTCGTGTCGGCGGCGCTCGACGTCGTGCGCGGCGTGTCTGCGAGCCCGCGCCCCGAACGCGCGCCGTGATGCTGGGTGACGAGCAGCACCACGACCGCGGCGACGATCACCGCGAGCGCGAGCCCGATCACGACCATCCCGCCCGTCCGCGAGCTGGGGGCGCGCGGCCCGTCGGACTCCGGGGCGTGCGCCTCGGCGGCCGACGCCGCTTCGGCCGCCTCTCCGCTGAGCGGCGGGATCCGCGGCAGCGGGTCGGCGGCGACCGGCTCGAGCGTCGGCGTGAGCGCGACCGCCCATGCATGCGCCGCGGGCGAACCCGCGAGCAGCTCCTGCGCGGCCCGGAGCTGCGCCTCGGGAAGCTGGGAGAGCAGGTAGTCGCCGACCAGCTGCCGCTCGCCCCGCTCGAGCTCCGTCGGCGGTCCGAGTGCGTCGAGCGCGCCGAGCGCCCGTCCGCGAACCGCCTCGACTCCGATCGAGAGCATGCTCGCGATCTCCTCGTACCCCCGGCGGCGGGCGAGCACGAGCTGCAGCACGGCGCGCTGGTCGCCGGCGAGGGAGTCGAACGTCGCCATCCGGCCTACAGCGTAGTGCTCGTCCGCCGCCGACTATCCTCCGCCGCCGCGATGGAGCTGCCGACCCCGTTTCGCTTCCCGACCGGCCTTGACGCGCTGCTCGGCCTCGAGATCACCGAGGTCGAGAACGGGCACGTTCGCGCTGAGTTGCCGGTCAGGCCCGAGATCCTGCAGCCGCTCGGGCTCGTGCACGGCGGCGTCTACGCGGCCGTCGCCGAGTCGATCGCCTCGACCGGCACCTACGTCGGGGTGGGCGACGAGCGGGCGATCGTCATGGGCCTCTCGAACCTCACGAGCTTCCTGCGCCCGATCGCCGAGGGGACGGTTCACGCGAGCGCCCAGGCCCGGCACCGGGGGCGGACGACGTGGGTGTGGGAGGTCGACCTGCTCGACGACGCCGAGCGGCTGTGCGCCGCCTCGCGCGTGACGATCGCGGTCCGGCGCCCGAGGCCTGACGCGCCGCCGCGCGCGGACGGGTCCGGCGCGCCACGCGGCTGACCGCGCGCACCGGTCCCGGGTCAGCGGTTCCCGACGACGGCGGCCGTCTTCGCGCCGGCGCCGCGCCCGAGCCAGTGCGTCGCGAAGCTCTGCAGCTCGGCGGCGCTGTTCGAGCGCAGCATGTGGTCCCACGCAACCGCGGTGATCGTCGGAAGGCCGGGGCGACGGGCGAGAATCACGGTCTGCCCGGCGGCGGCGAGCGCCCGCGTGAAGCGGGGCGCGACCAGGTCGGCGACCGCCTGCAGCCCGGCGGGCGGCGCCGTCGAGCTGTAGAGGAAGACGACGTCCCCCAGCGAGAGCGCCTGCAGCAGCTGGTCGTCGGAGATCGGAGCGTCGTTGCGCGTCACCATGACCGCCCGATGCGGTCCGCTGCTCGGCGGGTTCGAGTCGTAGTGCGGTCGGGGCTCGCCGGGCGCGAGACGACGGTCGCCCTGGTCGGGGTAGGCGCGGCCGGGGACGGCGCCGTCCCGCACCGAGATCCCGGGGTTGTCCCGGCCACCCGCGAGGCCCCCGGACAGGAGGGCGATGACGCCGACGCTCACCGCGAGCGAGGCGAGCACGATCGCCGCCCGCTCCAACCAGCGGCCCGTCCGGGGGCTCACGACGCGCGGGTCGCGGACGTCCGCCGAGGCGAGCGCCGCGTCCGGCGCCCACCGGTCCGCTTCCCGTCGGCCGCCCGGGCCCCCGTGGCGGCGAGCAGCTCGGCGATTGAGGCCCCCAGGTCGGCGGCGAGATCATCGAGGTCCGGAAGCGCGTCGAAGTCCGCGACCAGGCCAAAGTGCAGGTGGCCGTCATAGCTGATGATCGCGATCCCGAGCGCCTGGCCCACCGCGAGCGGGACCATCGGATAGATCGCCCCCAGGCGCCGCCCGAGCAGGTGGAGCGGGTGCTGGGGGCCCGGAACGTTCGTGACGACGAGGTTGAACAGCCGCTGGCGCGCCTGCAGGCGGGCGGCCTGCGCGACGATCGTCGGCGGAGCGAAGCCGGCGAGCTCGGTGAGGACCTCCGCGCCGACCGCCTGCCCCGACCTCTTGACCCCGCCCATCTCCTCCGTGATCGCGCGCAGCCGCGCGATCGGGTCCTCGGTCGCGACCGGAAGCGATGCCCACATCGCCGTCACCCGGTTGCCGAGCGCGCCTCGCTCCGGGTCGGCGCGCACCGACACGGGGACCATCGCGCGCAGCGTGAGCCCGTCGGCGAGGGCGTCGCGGCGGGCCAGGTAGCGGCCGAGCGCGCCCGCGACGACCGCGAGCACGACGTCGTTGACCGTGCCGCCGAGCGCGTCCTTGATCGCCTTGAAGTCGCGGAGCTCGGCAGCGACCCAGCTGAAGCGGCGGTGGGGGCCGATCCGCACGTTGAACGGGCTCGGGGGCGCGGACTGCGCGACGCGGGCGATCGCGCCGAGCCCCTCGGCGGCCCGCGCGAGCCGTTCCGCGACCTGGCGGGGTCCGCGGAGCGCGTGCCGGATCCCGCGCACGACCTCGCCGGGCACCGTCGCACGCTCAAGCAGGGCGTCGGCGAGCAGCTTTGCGTCCGAGGGCAGGGGACGCGGGACCCACTCGGACTCGCGCCCGTCGCCGGTGGGCATCGGATCGGGCGAGGTGTCGAACAGCACGGTCGCGATGTCGACGCCCGAGATCCCGTCGACGAGCGCGTGGTGGGTCTTCGAGAGCAGCGCGCCGCGCCCCTCGCCGAGTCCCTCGACAAGCCATAGCTCCCAGAGGGGCCGCGTGCGGTCCAGTGCCTGGGAGAAGACCCGCCCGCACAGCCGCCGCAGTTCCGCCTCGCCGCCGGGGGAGGGGAGCGCCGCGTGGCGGACGTGGAAGCCGATGTTGAAGTGCGGATCGTCGACCCACACGGGCCGCCCCTGGCCGAGTGGGACGAACGCCAGCCGCTGGCGGTAGCGCGGCACGAGGTGCAGCCGCCCGAGGACGTGCTCGACAAGCTCGTCGTAAGCGGGCGCCGGCCCCTCGAGCAGCATCGCCGCCGCGACGTGCATGTGAGCGTGATCGCGCTCGAGGTGCAGGAACGAGCTGTCGAGGCCGCTCAGCCGGTCCGGGTTGCTCATCGCCGGCCCAATTGTGTCAGCCGCGCCGCGGTTGTTAGGAGGCCGACCGATCCTCCCGAACCTGTGCGGAGGGTCACAAAAGGTGGCAGGGGCCGCTGCGACCCTGCGGCCGTCCATACAACCGACCTGCCGAATCGCTCGCGCTCCGGGCGCGGGCGAGCGGGGGACCCACTGCCGGGCATCGTCCACGACGGATGCGCCCGGCCGGGGCGAGTCGGCCGCCTGAACCGTCAGCCGCGGCCGTAGCGACCTTGATCGACGTGGTGGCGCGCAGCGTGCCCGTCGCCGTGATCGCGAGCCCGACAGCTAACCACGCAGGCACCCGGTCGACCGACTCAGGAGGTCCTCGCCCGTGAGGTCCAGCTTCAGCCCGCGCGCGCTGCGCGCGGTCCAACTCACGACCGCGTTCGTCGTGCTCGCGCTTCCGGCCGAGGCGTTCGCGTTCTCCGGCAGCGCCGGCTCCACCGCGACCGCCTCCCCGACGCCGCTGCCGGTCCACGTCGCGCCGCGACACCTCCACCTTGGCGCTCCCGTGCACGTGACCGGCCGGCTGCCGGCCTCGGACGCGGGCGTGACGGTGGAACTGGAGGCAGCGCGCTCGCCCCATGGGCGCTGGCGGCGGATCGCGAGCACGCGCGTCGGCGCCGCCGGCGGCTACGAGCTGCGCGCCGCCCCGCGCTACTCCGCGCGGCTGCGGGCCGTACCGCTGGCCCCGCTTCCCGGCGCGGCGACCACGCCGACGAGCCGCTCGCCGGCAGGCGGGCCGGCGGTGGGCGGATCGACCGGGGGTGGCGCGGCGGCGCGCGTCCCACGGGCGCGCGCCGCAGGCCCGCGGCGCCGGAGTCCGGCGCTCTCCCGGGTCGCGACCGTGCAGGTGAAGGCCGCGATGCGGGTCGCGCGCCGGTCACGCGGCGTGATCGCCGGTCACGAGCTCTCGATCGCCGGTCACCTTGAGCCCGGGCGCGCTGGGAGGACCGTCGCCGTCCAGCGCCGCGCGGGCCGTGCCTGGCACACGATCGCGCTCGGCCGCACCGGCGCGCGCGGTGGCTTCGCCGTGCGGTTCCGGCCTGCCGCCGACGCCCACGGCTTCCTGCGCGTCGTGTTCGCCGGCGACCGGGCGAACGGCCGCGCGACCGCCGCCGCCGGCGCGCTCTCGGTCTATCAGCCCGTCGTGGCCTCCTGGTACGCCGACGCGGGGACCACCGCATGCGGATTCCACGCGACCTACGGGGTCGCCAACCGCACGCTGCCGTGCGGGACGCGGGTCCGCCTGCGCCACGGCGACCGGACCGTGACCGCGATCGTCGACGACCGCGGCCCGTACGTCTACGGCCGCGACTACGACCTCAACGAGGCGACCGCGGGCGCGCTCGGCTTCTCGGGCGTGGGCACGATCGACGCGAGCGTCCAGTAGTCGTCCGGCGGTGCGGGGAGGTTGTCGCCTCCCCGCGCACCGGGCCCGGGGCATGCGGGAAAGGCTGTCCGTCCCATGGCCGCAAAGGTTCCCCGCATCGGCCTCGCCGGCCGACCCGAGCCGTCTGACCGGCGGCCTACCGTGTCGAGCCGGGATGGACCGCACGATCGCCCACCTCGACAAGGACGCACGCACGATCGCCCACCTCGACATGGACGCGTTCTACGTGTCGGTGGAGCTCCGGCGCCGGCCGGAGCTCCGCGGCCGCCCCGTGATCGTCGCGGGCAGCGGCCCGCGGGCGGTCGTCACGACCGCCTCCTACGAGGCGCGGCGCTACGGCGTCGGCTCGGCGATGCCGGCCGCCCGCGCGCGGCGGCTCTGTCCGGACGGGATCTATCTGACGCCCGACTTCGCCTACTACCGCAAGGCGTCGCGCGAGGTCATGGACCTCGTCCGCGCCGCCGCGCCCGCCGTCGAGCGGATCGGCCTCGACGAGGCCTATCTCGATCTCAGCGGCATCCGGGCGCCGGTCGAGCGGATGCGCGTGCTCGCCCGGGCGATCGAGGAGCGCACTCAGCTGGCCTGCTCGATCGGCATCGGTCCGAACAAGCTCGTCGCGAAGGTCGCCTCCGACGCGGAGAAGCCGCGCGGCTTCGTCGTGCTGACCGCCGCCCAGGCGCGCGAGCGGTTCCGCGACGCGCCGCCGGAACTCATTCCGGGGATCGGCCCGAAGACCGCCGAGCGGCTGCGGGCGGCGGGGCTGACGACGCTCGGGGGGCTCGCCGCCGCCGATCCGGAGGCGCTCGCTCGCCGCCTCGGGCCGCGCCTCGGCCGGACGCTCATCGCCCGCGCCCGCTTCGAGGACGACGCGCCGGTCACCCAGGAGCGCAAGGTCGTCTCCGAGTCACGGGAGACGACGTTCGACCGAGACATCGCCGACCTCGCGGAGCTCGAGGCGGTGCTCGCGACGCTCGTGCGGCACCTCTGCGCCGGCCTGACGGCCGCCGGGCGCCGCGGGCGCACGATCGGGATCAAGGTTCGCCTCGACGACTTCTCCACCCACACCCGCGCGCGGACGCTCACCGAGCCGGTGGCGAGCGCCGAACATGTCGGTCCGGTCGCGCAGGAGCTGCTGCGCCGCTTCGCCCCGCCGCGGCCGGTGCGACTGCTCGGCGTCCGCGTCGCGGGCCTCGAGCCCGGCGCCGGGACGGCCGTCGACGCTCTCGGTGAGCAGCTCGCGCTCTCCGTCTGAGTGACCGACCGTCAGTAGAGGGCGGCGGCGAGCCGGCGGCGCGCGTCACGGGCGAGCTCGGAGTCGGCGCCGAGCTCGTCGAGGATGCCGACGACGACCCGGCGGACGCCGTCGCGGGCGCCGTTGGCGGCGGGCAGCGCGGCGATCAGCAGGTCGAGCGCGCGCTCGGTGTCGCCCGCGTCGAGCGCGGTGAACGCCTCGGAGAGGTCGGGCTCGGTCGCGCGTGAGAGCTCGATGCGCGCGGCGAGGCCGTCCGCGGCGAACGAGCCGGGCACCGCGCGCAGAACCGCGAGCGCCTCCTCGCTCTCGCCACGCGCGATGAGCAGCTTGGCGAGCGGCACCGCGGCGTCCGCGCGGCTCGGCTCGAGCCCGACCGCCTCGCGCAGGGATGCCTCGTCGCCGCGCGCGACGAGCTCATCGACCCGGGAGGGCACGAGACCGTCGAGGAACCGCTCGACCACGGCCGGCGGCTGCGCGCCGATGAACTCCGCCGTCACCTGACCGTCCCGGAACGCCTTGACGGCCGGGATCGACTGGATCCCGTAGCTGCGAGACAGGTTGGGGTTCGCGTCGACGTCGAGCTTCGCGAGCTCGACGGCGCCCTCACGGGCGGCGATTGCCTTCTCCAGCACAGGGCCGAGCTGTCGGCAGGGGCCGCACCATTCCGCCCAGAAGTCGACGACGACCGGCACGGCGTGCGAGCGCTCGACGACCGCGCTCTGGAATGTGGCCTCGGTGACGTCCATGGTCACTGTCGATGCTAGCCCCGACCGTTCCGCAGACGGCCGGGCGGCGGTCCGCGTCCGGACGCCGGGCGCCGGCTCGCGTCCGGACGGCCGGGCGCGCGCCATCTACGATCGGTCGCCGTGGCCGAGTACGTGATCGAGCGCGACGGCGTCGAGCTGTCGGTGTCCGAGGAGGGGGAGGGCCCCGCGGTCGTGCTCCTGCACGGGCTCACCGCCACCCGGCGCTACGTCGTCATGGGCTCAAGCGCGCTGCAGCGCTCCGGTCACCGCGTGCTCGCCTACGACGCGCGCGGCCACGGCCACTCGAGCCCCGCGCCGGACCCCGACGCCTATGGCTACGCGGAGCTCGGCCGCGACCTCGAGGCGGTGCTGGACGGCGCCGGGATCGAGCGCGCGGTGCTCGCCGGCGCCTCGATGGGCGCCCACACGCTGCTGTGGCTCGCGCTCCACCACCCCGAGCGGGTCGCCGGAATCGTCGTCATCACCCCGGCGTATGCCGGCCCCGAGCAGCTCGAGGACCCCGAGCGGCTGCGGCGCTGGGACGCGCTCTCCGACGGCCTGCGCACCGGGGGCGTCGAGGGCTTCCTCGCCGCCCAGGACCTCGACGCGATCCCCGAGCGCTGGCGCGAGACCGCGCTGCGGGTGATGACCCAGCGCCTCTCCCGGCACGACCATCCGCTCGCCGTCGCCGACGCGCTCCGCGTCGTCCCGCGCTCACGGCCGTTCAACCGGATCGAGGATCTGCGCGCGCTGTCGCTCCCCGCGGCGGTCGTCGCCTCCGACGACGAGGCCGACCCCGAGCACCCGCGTGCGGTCGGCGAGGCCTACGCGGCGGCGATCCCCGGCGCGCGCCTTGTCACCGACGAGCCGGGGCGGTCGCCGATCGCCTGGCAGGGCAGCCAGCTCTCGCGGATCATCGCCGACGTCGCCGCCCGGGCCGGCTGAGTCCTCACCCGGCCCGCCCGCGCCACCCGCCGCGGAGCACGTACACGCGGGCGCAGCCGAAGCGGTGCGTCCGCGCGATGAGCGGTCCGAGTACGCGACCGAGGACGGCCGCGCCTCGCGCGTGATCACAGTCGGCGACGAGGAGCCGCGCGCCCGTCGAGCGCGCGAACGTCCGCGCCGCCGCCGCGTCGCGCATCCGCCCGTCGAACAGCCGATCGACCCGCCGCGCCCGCACAGGGTAGTCGGGGCTCCAGTCTCCGTGGCCGACCCACACGGCGCGGCCGGTCCGCGCCGGGACGACGGCGGCGAACGGCGTCGGGGCAAGCACGCCGCCCGCGGGAGCGTCGTGGGCGACCCAGCGCAGCGCCGCAGCGTCCGGGGCGGGAAGCGCGTACTGGACGAGGCCGCTGTGGCTCGTGCGCACGAACTTGCGCGCGTCGTAGGCGAGGCCCGGCACGGTGAGCGCGAGCACGCATACGCACCCGAGCGCGGCGGGCAGACGCACCCGTCGGGCGGCGCGCACGATCAGGACCGCGAGCGGCAGCATCAGCCCCTCGAGCGCATGGGTGGCGAACGCGCCGTTCAGCCAATAGGTCGTAAGCGCGGCCGGCACCCAGAGCACGAGCGCCTGCTCGGCCGGCGGATCGCCGCGGCGCGGCGGACGCACGCCGACGAGGCCACAGGCGAGCAGCGGCGCCACGCAGGCGAGCAGGACCGTCGCCGGCAGACGCGGCCCCCGCTCGTTGTGCGCCGCCATCCGCCACGCGGGATCGACGTGCTCGAGCAGCCCGTAGTAGGCAAGCGGGAGCGCGCAGGCGACGAGCACGAGCGTCAGCGCCGGCGCCTCGGCCCGCCGGCGGCGGACCGCGGCAAGGCCGGCGACGAGCAGCGCGAGCGTGATCCCCTGCCAGGGGTGAAGCCAGGCGCAGAGCAGCGCAGCGCCCGCGGCGAGTGCGAGCGGGAGCGCACGCCGCCGGCCGCTCACGAGCGCCCGCTCGAGCGCGAGCAGCGCCCCGCCCATCAGGGCGATCGACAGGGCCGCCGGCACGTAGCCCCAGAGCTTCGTCGCGGAGAGGAGCTCGTCGCCCGCGAGATAGACGTCGAAGCGGAAGCGCGGACCGCCGAGCTGCAGCCAGTTGACGAGCGCGGTCGCCGGGGTGACGGTGAACAGCGCGAGCGCGACCGCCACCGCCTGCGCGCCCGGCCGTCCCGGCAGCAGCCGGCGGCACCAGGCGACGGCGCCGGCGGTGAGCGCGAGCACCGCGATCGCCTTGACGACGAGATATGCGGCGACGAGACCGACGCCCGCCGCGGTCAGGCCGCCGGCCAGCCCCGAGGCCGGCTCCAGGTAGACGTGGCCGGAGCGTCCGAGCGTGAACAGGTCGGAGGCGAGCCCGTGCAGGGAGACGCTCCGCGCCCACGCGAGGTACTGCAGCTGGTCGGCGCCGAGCACACCGTCGGCGCCGATCAGGCCGTCGGCGCCGGTCCAGGTGGCATGCTGCTGGGCGGCGCGGACGATGAGCAGCACGACCGGGAAGAACGCCCAGGCCGCGAGCGTGAGCGCGGCCGCCGCCGCGAGCGCTGACGAGGGGCGCCGCGCCATCGCCGCGAGCGTATCGTCGGCGCGGGGCGGGGGACACGCGACGCGCGCGCCCTCCGCCCCGCCCCCGGGGGCCGGCTCCCGCTACCGGCCGGCCGTCACGTGATCGATCGTCGAGCTGTGCCGCAGGTAGCCGTTGCCCGCGTAGCTGACGAGCACCCGCAGGCGCACGGCTCCGTGGCCGTGGGTGTGGCGGAACGACGCGCGCGCGGCGAAGGCGCAGTTTGCGCCGACGTTCGCGACCGCGGTGGCGAGCCGCCGGCGCCCGTTGTAGTAGCGGACGTCGACGGTGCCGCTGCACCGCCAGGTTTCCGGGATCCAGCGCCCGCCGCGCAGCGAGCCGCGCGTCGTGAACGTGTACGGCGCCCGCCGGTCACGGCTCGGCGAGGTGCGCGCGTGCAGTCCCGGCCGTGGCGGGTGCAGGGGCCGCGTGAAGAACGTCCCGTCGGCGCCGTAGCTGGCGATCGAGCCGTGGAACGCGACGATCCGGAAGTGGAAGAGCTTCGCCGGCGCCAGGCCGGTGAGCGTCGCCCCGACCGCGACGGGCGCGTTGCCGGCCGCGATCGTCTGCGGGTAGGTCTGCACCCCGTAGTTGGCCGTCAGGCCGTACTGCACGTACCAGACGGTCGGCGCGCCGTTGGGATCGATCGTTCCGGTGACGCCGGCCTTCTCGGCGCCGATGCCGACGGGTCCGCCGGTGATGACCGTCGAGGGCGGGTTGCCCTTCGTATGGAACGTCACGTCGGCGCCGGTGGCCGTGCCCGCCGCGCTCACCGCCGCCAGCTGGAAGTGGTAGGTCGTTCCGGGCTCAAGCCCCCTGACGCGCACCGCGACGGCGATCGGCCGCTGTCCGCTGCCCGCGCTCCGGGCGGGGGTCGCCGCACCGTAGCTCGGCGTCACCCCGTAGTTGAACGTGTAGTCGGTGTTCGTCCCGCGCGGGTCGACCGTCCCGTGCAGGATCGCGCTCGTGTCGCCGACCTGGGTGGCGTGGTCGGTCGTGGCCGTCGGCGTCGCCGCCGCCCGCGCGACCGTCGCCATGCACAGCAAGATCGCCGCCCCGGCGGCGATCACGGCAATGATCCGTGTCCTCACTGCGACCTCCTCGGTTTGATCTACCGCTTCATACCGCCGCGGGCGCCGAAGTTTCGGTGTGGCGAACGCGGGCCCGAGGAGCGGCTCCGCGGTCCGCGCGCGGGCGGATATGGTTCCGCACGTGATCGCGGCCGAGCACATCGAGGACTGGCGCGGCAGCGACGTCCGCGACCCCGCCGACGAATCGCTCGGCAAGCTCCAGGAGGTGTTCTTCGACGCGCCCACCGGCACGCCGATCCTGTTCGCGATCCGCAGCGGCCTGCTCGGGCGCCACGTCAAGCTGATCCCCGCCGACGGCGCGCTCGTCGGCCCCGGCTACGTGCGCGTCCACTATTCCAAGGCGACGATCGACGCCTCGCCCGACTCCGACCGCGAGCGCACGCCCGACGCGGCCGAGCTCGACGAGATCGGCAAGGCCTATGGCGTGCGCTTCTCCGAGAAGGTGCGGCTGGAGAGCGCGACCGTCGCCGAGACCCGCCGCGCGCAGGCCGCCGAGGCCCGGCGCCGCGCCGAGCAGCTCGAGGCCGAGGCGGCCGAGAAGGCGGCCGCGCACGAGGCCGCCCGCTCGCGCTTTGAGGGCGCGAGCGCCGAGGCCGAGCGCGCGGAGCGCGAGGCTCGGGAGGCCGAAGAGGCCGCCCGCCGGGCGCGCGCCGAGGCCGAGCGCCACGGCGAGCCCTGAGGCTCAGCCCTCTCGCATCGCCCAGGCGGTTCGGGTGAGGTCGAAGTGCGCGCGCACCGCGCGCCGGACGGCCGCCGGGTCGCCCGCCTGGACCGCGTCGAGGATCTCCGGGTGCCCGGTGGCGACGGTCACGAGCGGCGCTCCGTCGCCCGGCTGGCGAAACGCACCCAGGCGCAGCTGGTCGAGCACCTGATCGACGATCTCGACGACGCGCGAGTTGCCGGCGAGCGCGAGCAGCCCGAGGTGAAAGCGCCGATCGAGGTCGAGGAACCCGCTGAAGTCCGCCGCGCGCGCGGCCTGCAGGCCGTCGTCGACGAGCGCGCGCGGCCTGCAGGCCGTCGTCGACGAGCGCGCGCGGCCTGCAGGCCGTCGTCGACGAGCGCGCGCAGCTGCGGGGCTTCGGCGGGGTCGAAGCCCGAGGCGAAGCGCGTCAGCATGGGCAGCTCGAGCAGCAGCCGCAGCTCGAGCGCCGCGTCGAGCTCGGTGTGCGAGTGCTCGACGACGCGGAATCCGCGGTTGCGCACCTGGGTGACCATTCCCCGGTAGCTGAGCGCGATCAGCGCCTCGCGAACCGGGGTGACGGAGACGCCGAGGCGCGCCGCAAGCGCGGGTGCCGAGTGGATCGTCCCGGGCGCAATCTCGCCGTAGACGATCCCCGCGCGGATCCGCCGCATCGCCTGGGCGCGAGGCTGACGACCTCGAGCGTCTCGTCGAGCGCGCTCATGTTGTGGTGTGTGCCCTCGAGCGTTTCGTCGAGCACGCTCACGCTGCCGTGCCCGTGACCGCGGCGGACGTCGAGGCAAGCCCGAGCCGGCGCATCTCGCGGCGGTAGTTCACGGCCACGGCGTCGAACTTCAGGTGCATCTCCGCGGCCAGGTCGAACGGCACGCGCTCGGGCCGCTGGGACTCGACGACGTGCTGGTCCTGGTTGAAGATCGTGTCCTCGAAGGACTGCAGGACGCTCGCCGGCTGGTCGTGGTCGTAGTTGCGGGCAATCACGAGATAGCCGACGCAGCGATCGACGTCGACCGGCTGGGAGGCGAAGAAGTAGACCATCCCGGCGTGGCCGCCCCAGTCGAGCCGGAGCAGGATCGTGTAGGGGAGGTGGAGCGCGTAGCGGCTGTGGCGCTCGGGCTTCTCGACGACCTCGTTGTTGAACACCGGGAAGTCGTCGGTGTTCGGCGCCTCGGGACGGACGATCTCGTAGTGGAGCACGTTGCCGTCGACGTGCACCGTGTGCGCCGGCACGACGGGCCGTTCGGGATCGCCGAGCAGCCCCGGGTGCACCCACGGGAAGTGCCCGAAGTCGGTGAAGTTCTCGAGCTGGCGCGACGCGTCCGAGCGCCACGCGTACGGACCGGTGCGTACGACCGTCCAGCCCTCGTCGGCGAGCTCGGGGATCTCCGGGAGCTCCCAGCGCGGCTCATCCATCGCGACCCACAGCAGCCCGTGTCGCTCCTGGCAGGCGAACGCGTCGACCCGCGCCTTGCCGGGCACCCGCGAGGGATCCTGCAGCTGCGGGATCGCGACGCAGCGCCCGTCCGATCCGTAGCGCCAGCCGTGATACGGGCACATGAGCTCATCGCCGACGACCCGGCCGAGCGACAGCGCCGTGCCGCGATGGATGCACACGTCGCGGAGCACATGGGGCACGCCGGACCGGTCACGCCACAGCGCGAGGACGTGCCCGAGCAGGCGGACCCGGATCGGCGCCTCGCCGAGCTCGCCGGCATACGCGACCGGATGCCAACAGGCGCGGAGCGCCTCGAAGTCGGGAACGGCGGCGGGTGCGACGTGCGACATGGGCGCTCCTCAACGCTGGTGACGTACCGCACAATACGTAAGGCCTTACACCTGTCAAGGCGGGCGCGAAGTGGGCCGGTGGCATCTGCGGTCGTGTCCCGCGATCGACGATACCCGGCACCGCCTGGCTAGGCTCGGACGGATGGAACTGAGACGACTTGGCGACAGCGACCTGCAGATCTCGGAGATCGGGCTGGGGTCCTGGCTGACGTACTCGGGCGGCGTGGAGCGCGAGCAGACCGAGGCATGCACGCGCGCGGCGTTCGAGGCGGGGATCAACTTCTTCGACACCGCGAACGCGTACGGTCGCGGCGCGGCGGAGAGCGCGTGGGGGGAGATCCTCTCCGCGTATCCGCGTGACAGCTACGTGCTCGCGACGAAGGTGTATTTCCCGATGTCCGATGATCCGCACGACCGGGGCCTCTCGGCGGCGCAGATCGAGAAGCAGCTCGACGCCTCGCTGCGCCGCCTGCAGACCGACCACATCGATCTCTACCAGTGCCACCGCTTCGACTCCGAGACGCCGATCGAGGAGACGATGGAGGCGCTGTCGGCCGCGGTGCGCGCCGGGAAGGTCCGCTACCTCGGCTTCAGCGAGTGGACGGTGCCGCAGATCGAGGCCGGCCTCTCCGTTCCGGGTGCGATCAAGTTCGTCTCCTCCCAGCCCCAGTACTCGTTGCTGTGGCGCGCGCCGGAGGCCGAGCTGCTCGCGCTCTGCGAGCGACACGGGATCTCGCAGGTCGTGTGGTCGCCGCTCGCCCAGGGCGTCCTCACCGGCAAGTACGCCCCCGGGGAGCCGCCGCCCGCCGACTCGCGGATGGCGAGCGAGGAGATGGGCGCGTTCCTGCGCGGACGCTTCGACAGCGAGGAGACGCTCGAGGCGGTGCAGCGGCTGAGGCCGATCGCGGACGGGCTCGGCCTCTCGATGGCGCAGCTCGCGCTCGCCTGGGTCCTCCGGCAGCCGAACGTCGCCTCGGCGATCATCGGCGCCTCGCGTCCCGCGCAGGTCCACGACAACGCGGCCGCCTCGGGCGTCCGGCTGTCGTCCGACACGCTTCAGGCGATCGACGAGGCGCTCGGCGACGTGCCGGTCAGCGGCCCGCAGCTCTCCCCCGGCGCGAGCGAGGGCATCACCCACCGCGCCTGACCGCCGCCAGGGAACCGCCCGAGCAGAATCCGACCGGCGCCGCAACCACCGTCGCGGGGCGGGTTACGCTGTAGCCATGCCCGCGCTTCGCTCCCGCACCGTCACCCACGGCCGCAACATGGCCGGCGCCCGAGCGCTGCTGCGCGCCGCCGGCGTCGCCCGCGAGGACTTCGGCAAGCCGATCGTCGCGATCGCGAACTCCTACACGCAGTTCGTGCCCGGCCACACGCACCTGAAGCCGGTCGGGGAGGTCGTGGCCGCGGCGGTCGCGGACGCCGGCGGCATCCCGCGGGAGTTCAACACGATCGCGGTCGACGACGGGATCGCGATGGGCCACGGCGGCATGCTCTACTCGCTGCCCTCGCGCGACCTGATCGCCGACTCGGTCGAGTACATGGTGAACGCGCACTGTGCCGACGCGCTCGTCTGCATCTCCAACTGCGACAAGATCACCCCGGGGATGCTGAACGCCGCGCTGCGGCTCAACATCCCGACCGTGTTCGTGTCCGGCGGGCCGATGGAGGGCGGCTCCGCCACGCTGGTCGACGGCACCGTCCGCAAGCGGCTCAACCTCATCACCGCGATGGCCGAGGCGGTCGACGAGTCCGTTTCCGACGAGGACATCGCCCGCATCGAGGAGGCGGCCTGCCCGACGTGCGGCTCGTGCTCGGGGATGTTCACGGCCAACTCGATGAACTGCCTCACCGAGGCCCTCGGGCTGTCGCTGCCGGGCAACGGCTCGACGCTCGCCACCCACACGGCGCGACGCGCGCTGTTCGAGACGGCGGGCCGCACGGTCGTCGAGCTCTGCGCCCGTCACTACGGCGACGACGACACGTCGGTGCTGCCGCGCGCGGTCGCGACGCGCGAGGCGTTCGAGAACGCGATGACGCTCGACATCGCGATGGGCGGCTCGACGAACACCGTGCTCCACATCCTCGCCGCCGCCCAGGAGGCCGAGATCGACTTCACGATGGCGGACATCGACGCGCTCTCGCGGCGCGTGCCCTGCCTGTGCAAGGTCGCGCCGAGCTCGAGCTACCTCATGGAGGATGTCCACCGCGCGGGCGGGATCCCCGCGATCCTCGGCGAGCTCCGCCGGGCGGGGCTCCTGCACGAAGACGTCCACACGGTGCACGCGCGCTCGCTCGCCGAGTGGCTCGACACATGGGACATCCGCGGCGGCACCGCCGCGTCGGAGGCGATCGAGCTGTTCCACGCGGCGCCGGGCTGCGTGCGCTCCGCGCAGGCGTTCTCCCAGTCCGAGCGCTGGGAATCGCTCGACACCGATGCCGCCGCGGGCTGCATCCGCGACCGCGCGCACGCGTACTCCGCCGACGGCGGGCTCGCGATCCTGTACGGCAACATCGCCGTTCGCGGCGCGGTCGTGAAGACCGCCGGCGTCGACGAGTCGATCCTGCGCTTCAGCGGACCGGCGATCGTCGTCGAGTCCCAGGAGGAGGCGGTCGAGGCGATCCTCGGCGGCTCCGTCACGGAGGGCGACGTGCTCGTCATCCGCTACGAGGGCCCACGCGGTGGGCCCGGGATGCAGGAGATGCTCTACCCGACCTCCTACCTGAAGGGCCGCGGGCTCGGCAAGGCATGCGCGCTGGTCACCGACGGCCGCTTCTCCGGCGGCACCTCCGGGCTGTCGATCGGCCACGTCTCGCCGGAGGCCGCCTCGGGCGGCGCCCTCGCGCTCGTCGAGAACGGCGACACGATCACGATCGACATCCCGGCGCGGCGCCTCACGCTCGGCGTCTCCGAGGAGGAGCTCGCCGAGCGCCGCGAGGCGCTCGAGGCCGCCGGCGGCTACGTACCGAGGGCTCGGGACCGCGTCGTCTCGCCGGCGCTCCGCGCCTACGCCGCGATGGCCACCTCCGCGGACACGGGCGCCGTGCGGGACGTCAACGCCGTCGAGCGGGCGGTCGCCGCGGCCGCCGAGGCGCACGCGCCGACGTCGCTGTAGTCCGGCCCCGCTCCACGCTCGGGTCGCCTCGGCGAGGTGCGGGCGGATGGCCCGGTCGGGTGGGGACTTGCCCGCTCGTGTACGCTCGAGCCGACGTTCGGCTGGGGGCTGCGCGCCGGAGACGCGCTGCCGGGGCCCTTCCGAGATCCAGAGCAAGGACATGTGCTGATGAGACGACTGGGGCTGCGGGATGTCGCGACGACGGCGTTGGCGGCGCTCGCGCTCGCGCTCACGGGCGCCGGCGAGGCGGCGGCGAGCACCACGACAGTGTGGCCGGCGGGTGCGAGCGCGATCGCGCTGCCGAGCGGTGCGGCCGCGACACAGCCGGCGACGCGCCTGCCGTCGGTGAGCTGCGGCAGCTCGAGTCAGTGTGTTGCGGTCGGCGCCTACAGCGGCGCCGGCGGGACCGAGCCGATGGCGGCAACCGCCACCGGCCGCGCCTGGTCACAGGCCACGACGATCGCTCCTCCGGCGGGGGCGAGCTCCTCGGCATTGCGCGCGGTGAGCTGCACCGCCGGCGGCACTGCATCGCGGTCGGCGAGGAGAACTCGGGAGCACAGCCGATCGAGGCGACGGAGGCGAGCGGCGCCTGGACGGGCGCGAGCGCGATAGCGGGCGCGAGCGGCACACTCTCGGGGATCTCCTGCCTGGGCGGCGGCAACTGCTCGGCGGTCGGCTCAGGCGGCGGCCGGCCGATCGCGATGAACGTCTCGGGCGGCGCCTTCACCTCGCTGACGCCGCCGGCGCTGCCGACGGGCGACACGAGCGGCGCGCTCACCGCGGTGTCGTGCACGACCCCCGGCAACTGCGTCGCGGTCGGCAACGCACTCGACGCCTCGGGCCAGACGCAGGCGATCGTCGCCACCGAGACCGCCGGTGCCTGGGCGCAGGCGGTCCAGCTCGCGCTGCCGACCGGCGCCGCCGGCGCCGGCCAGGATGCGAGCCTGAATGCGATCGCCTGTCCGGCGAGCGGGCACTGCACCGCCGTCGGCAGCTACGTGGACGGCGCGGGCCACACCACGGCGATGGTGGCCAACCAGAACGGCACGACCTGGGGGCAGGGGCTCGCCCTCGGCCTTCCCTCGGGCGCGACCGCATCGCAGCTGGACTCGATTTCCTGCTCGAACACCGGCAACTGCACGGCGACCGGCTCGGTCGTGGCGGGCACGGCGGCCCCGCTGTCCGCCACCGAATCCGGCGGCACGTGGTCGGCCGCGACAGCGCTCCCGCTTCCCGCCGGCGCCTCGTCGAGCGGCTCGCTCTCGGACGTTGCGCTGGCCGTCGGCTGTACCGGCGCGGAACGCTGCGACGCCGCGGGGAGCTATCCGGACGCCACGGGGCGCGGCGCGATGGGTCTCGTCTCGCATCCGAGCCTCGTGATCACGACGCGTGCCCTGCGCCGGGGCGCGATCGGCACGCGCTACCTGGCCAAGCTCTCGACCGCCGGCGGCGCCGGCGGCGACGTGTGGTCGATCACCGGCGGCTCGCTGCCGGCCGGCCTCACGTTGGACGCGGCGACCGGCGTGATCTCCGGCACGCCGACGACCGATCAGACGACGACGTTCGCGGTCGCGGTCCACGACGACGCCTCCCCGCCCGACGAGGCGACGGCGACACTGTCGATCACGATCGGGCCGGCGACAAAGTCGACGAAGCCCGGCTCGACATCGAAGGGCAAGGGCAAGTCGAAGAAGCACCACAGGCGCACGGTCAAGCGGGGCGCGAAGCTCACGAAGGTGAGCGTGCGACACGGCTCGACCGTGCACTTCACGATCAGGTGCCTCGGCACGCGCCGCTGTCGGGGACGGGCCGCCCTCGTCGTCGTCGAGCACCTGCGCGGCAAGAAGGTGATCGCGATCAACGCGACGGCGCGACGTGCCCGTGGCACGCGAACGCGCACGATCTGGCTCGGTTCGGTGCGCTACTCGCTGCGTGGCGGCCGTGCCGTGACGCGCACGATTCGGCTCGATCGCCTCGGCCGCCGCCTGCTCGCCAGGCATCATCCGCTGAAGGCCGGCCTCGCCCTGCGCCCGCGCTCGGCGCGGCACGCGACGATCGAGCATCGCGTGAAGCTCACGCCGCCGAAACGGGGGCCGCACGGCAAGCGCGCGCACAAGATGCACGCCCACACGCACGCTCACCACACGCACGGGCACAAGAAGCGGCACGGCGGCTGAGCCCGGCCACGCGGCGGCGCGTCTCGTCGCGGATGGCGGCCGCGCCGGGCCGCTGAGCGCGCGCAGTGCGCGGGGCACCGTCGTGCTCCCCGCGCGGCTGATGCTCTCAGGCGGGGACCGGCTGGTCGAGCGGCGGGAGCACGAGCTCGAGCGGGCCCGGGCGGCCGAGGTGGAAGCCCTGGCCGTAGTCGATCCCGAGCGCGCGCAGGAGCTCGACCGTCGGGTCGTCGCCGACGAACTCGGCGACCGTCCGGGTTTCGAGCCCGCGCGCGATGTCGACGACGGCCCGCACGACCACCTGGTCTGTCGGGGTACGTGAGAGGTGGCGGATGAACTCGCCGTCGATCTTCAGGTAGTCGAAGTCGAGGTGCTTGAGGTAGGAGAAGGAGGCGAAGCCCGAGCCGAAGTCGTCGAGCGCGAAGCGGCAGCCGAGCGCGCGCAGGTTGGCGGCGAGTTCACGGGCGCGGTCGATGTTGACGATCGCCGCCGTCTCGGTGACCTCGAGGATGAGCCGTCCGGGCGCGATCGGGTGCGTGGTGAGGAGCGCGGCGAGCTCCTGCGTGAGGTCGGGGTCGTTCATCGTGCGGCCCGACAGGTTGACCGACAGGCTGATGTCGTGGCCGGCCCGCTCATGGGCCTCGAGCAGTTCAAGCGCGCGCCGCAGCACCCAGCGGTCGATCTCGCCCATCAGGTCGAAGCGCTCGGCACTCTCCAGGAACGCGCCCGGCGGGATGAGCTGCCCGTCCGCGTCGCGGAGGCGCAGCAGCAGCTCGTAGCGCGCGGTCTCCTCGGCGCAGATGCCGCGGATCGGCTGGGCGTGCAGGACGAACCGGTCGCGTTGCACCGCGTCGCGCAGACGCTCGGTCCACGACCGGCCGCCTGCACCGGGCTCGCGCCGGGGGCGGCTGCGGTCGTAGAGCACCCGCCGGTTGCGGCCCTCGGCCTTCGCCTCGTAGAGGGCGACGTCCGCCTCGGCGACGAGCTCGGCGCCGGTGAGCCCGGTGTCGCCGTCGAAGCTCGTCAGCCCGATCGAGGCGGTGATCTGCGCGTGCTCGTCCCCGACCGCGATCTGTCCGCAGTCGCGCACAGCCTCGAGGATCCGGTTCGCGAGCCGCTTGGCGTCCGCGGGTCCCGCCTCGGGCAGGATCGCGATGAACTCGTCGCCGCCGAGCCGGGCGACGACGTCGGTCGTGCGGAGCGTGTCGTGCAGGAGCGCGCCGATCCGGGTGATGAGCTCGTCGCCGACCGGGTGCCCAAAGCGGTCGTTGACGCCCTTGAAGCCGTCGAGGTCGAGCACGAGCAGCGACGCCCGGCGCCGGTAGCGCGCCACCTCGGCGGTGACGCGTGCGAGCTCGGACTCGAAGCGGTGGCGGTTGAGCAGCCCGGTGAGCGCGTCGTGGTCGGCGAGATGGCGCAGGTGGGTCTCGAATCGCTTGCGCTCGGAGATGTCGAGGACCTGGGTGATCGCGCAGCGCAGCGAGGCGCGGGCCGGATCGGGCAGCGGAGTGGAGGAGAGCAGCACCCACACGGCGCGGCCGTCGCGGTGCGCGAGCCGGAGCTCGATCGAGATCGAGGCGCCGACCGACAGCTCCTGGAGCGCGCGGACGGTCGCCTCGCGATCCTCGGAGAACGTGATCGAGCTGAGCGTTCGGCCGATCAGCTCGTCCGGCCCGTAGCCGAGCATCCGGGTGATCGCAGGGTTGGCCTCGAGCAGCCGGCCGTAGGCGGCGCCCTCGAGTCCGGTGATCGCGATCCCCACCGGTGCGTGGGTGAACGCGGCGCGGAAGCGCTCTTCGGCGGCGTGCCGGGCGAGCTCGACCGCGTGGCGCTCGGTGAGGTCCCGCGTCACCTTGCCGTACCCGCAAAGAATCCCGTGTGCGTCGTGGATCGCCGTGATGACGACGTTCGCCCAGAACAGGCTGCCGTCCTTGCGCACCCGCCAGCCCTCCTGCTCGACCCGCCCCTGGGCACGGGCGGTCGCCAGCAGCAGCTCCGGGGTCCGGTCCGCGATCGCCTGGGCGGAATAGAAGACCGAGAACCTCCGGCCGAGGATCTCCTGCGCTTCGTAGCCCGTGATGTCGCGCGCCCCGGCGTTCCAGCTCGCGACCCGGCCGTCGAGGTCGAGCATGACGATCGCGTAGTCCTGCAGCTCGGCGACCAGCAGCTCCGTCATCTCGCGCGCGTCGAACGCGACATCGCGAGCGTCTCCGGCGCGATCGAACGCGGGATCGCGTCCTTCTCCGTCACGGAGCGGCCCAGGCATGGCGCCCATATCGGCGCCGTTCAGCGAGAGCTTGAGCGCCGCCGCGCGATGTGCGGCGTCGATCCGCGCGCGACGAGACGGCAGGGAAGGGCGCGGCACCCCGGGGCGGGGCGGCCGTCGATCGCCTCGCGGAGCAGCCCGGCGGCGATGCGCCCGAGCTCTCCGAGCCGCATGTCGACGGTCGTGAGCGGCGGCCGGCTCGCGGCCGCCATCACCTCCCAGTTGTCGAAGCCGACGACCGCGACCTCGTCGGGGACGGACCGCCGATGCTCGCGCAGGCCGTCGAGGGCGCCCCGCGCGATCATGTCCGAGCCGCACACGAGCCCGTCGAGCTCCGGGACCTCTCGCAGGAGCTGGGCGACCGCCTCCCAGCCGGTGGCCTCCTCCCAACGCCCGTACCGGGGCGCTGACAGCAGCGGAGCCCCGGCGGCGCGCGCCGCGCGCTCGGCCGCCGCCGCGCGCACCCGGGCGGAACGGTGCGAGCGGGGCCCGGTGATGACCGCGAGCCGCCGTCGGCCGGCCGCGAGCAGGTGCGCGACAGCGAGCTCGGTGCCACCGACCTCGTCGGCGATCACCGAGCAGTCCTCGGCCCGCGCCGACGGAGTGAACGCGTAGACGACCGGGCAGCCGGGGTCGCCGGGCAGCGGCGGGCGGGGCTCGGTGCGGCGGCCGGTGACGATGATCCCGTCGACGGCCCGGGCGGCGAGCATCTCGACGTAGCGGGCCTCGCGCTGCGGATCGTCGCGGGTGTCGCAGAGCAGCACCGCCAGATCGTCCGCGCCGAGTGCGTCCTCGGCCCCGAGCATGATCGGGATCGTGAACCGTCCGAAGCTGTCGGTCGTCACCAGGCCGACGGTGAAGCTGCGGCCGCTCGATCGGCTGACCGCGCTGCGCCGGCGCGGAGAGCCCCCGTTGACAACGGCGATCAACGTGGAGGAGATCCACCGAGGCGTACGACCCACCGAGCGGGGCGCAGCCTGTCAACTCTTCGATGGGATCCGAGTCGCCGCCATCGGACGAACCGAGGGCGCCCGCGCCGGAGATTGGCGCCGCGAATACGCGTCACGTGGCGTCACGCTCGCACAGGCCGACTGCCTGGTCGCGGCCGTCGCGGTGTCCCTGGGGATGCCGCTCGCGACCGGAAATCCCAAGGACTTCCCGATGGCCGAGGTCGAACTCGAGCACTGGCAAGTCGGCGCCTGACACACGGTGCCGTCAGCCGGAACACCGGTGGCTGACCTGCGCCCGCTGCCGTGACGGCCTCTCAGCAGGCGCGAGCTCATCGCCGAGCGGCGCGGATGGCGCGCGGTCGATCCCGCTCGATTGCGCGCCGAGATCGATGCCCTGATCGACCAGACGGTTTAGCGTGGCTGCGCCCGCAGACGCCTCGATCGCCGCCCCGCTGCGCACGAGCGGCGGCAAGCGTCGGGCACGGGCATTCGACGCCCTCATCGCGGCCACCGCGAGCGTGAACGACCTGCCGCTCCACACGGGAAACCCGAGCGACTTCGACGGCGTTCCGCGACTCCGGCTTGGCGCGCTGCCCGCGCCCGTCGATTCCTGACGGAACACAACCGAACCGCTGCCATCCGCGCTGCCGACCACAGCTGTAGAACGTCGATCGAATGACAGTGCTCGAACGGCAGCGAACCAGTGTTCGACCTGACGCCCGCCGAGGAGTTATGATGTTCGTATGAAGAAGCGTCGCCTGACGTTGAATCTCGACGAGGATGTTGTCGCGGCTCTGGAGGCCATCGAAGGACGAAGCGTCTCGGCAGTAGCCAACGCTGCGCTGCGCGGCGCGATCGCGGCGGAGGCGCATCGGGCGGCGATGCTCAGATGGCTTGACGAGCTCGACGCCGAGTACGGCGCTGCGTCGGCCGACGAGATCTCGGCCGCTGAGGCGTTGCTGGAGGCGGTGGCGCCGGCGCCTGCGCAACTCGAGGCGTCGTGAGTGTGGGCATCGTCCTGGATGCCGCCGCATTCGACGTGCTGGACCGCTCGGAAGGGGCAGCATTGCGTCAACTGCTGCGGGTCGCGCTGGAACGAGGCGGTGAGGTTCGCTGCGCGGCGGTCACGCTCGCCGAGGTCTGTCGGGGCGCGGCACGAACCAGGCGGGTCGAGGCGGCGATCGCGCGAGATCGCGGTGGTCAGCGCGTCGTCGTGACACCCACCGATGTGCGACTCGCGAAGCTCGTCGGAGCCATTCTTCACGACGCCGGACGGGACAGCGAGGCGATCGTGGACGCTCACGTCGTCGCCGTATGCGTCGACTTCGAGGTCGCGATCGTGATCAGCTCGGATCCCGGCGACATCGCCGGCCTGGCCAGCGCCGTACCGGGCACTCGGATTGTTGCGCGCGCTCCAGACCTCCGGTGGAACTCCATTTCGGCGGCATAGCTGGGGGTTTCGGCGGTTCCAAGGTATGACGTGGTGACCGGGTAGCGCATGGCGATCCTGCGTCTGGTCCAGTGCTCGATAATCGGCCTTATGTAGACCTTGGAGCGTTCGAACGTCCTTCAGCTGTGCTATCCACCGCTCGCCAGCCCCCAGCGTTGGGTTGAAAAACGCGACTGCTCTATCAAAGGCTCAGGCACACCACAGCGCCACAACCGCGGCTAGCTTCGCCGAACCGCGATCGGACGCTCCAGATCCGTTGATAGGGGGTCTCGGGCTCGGCACGGAAAGCATGCGTCGGCGCGCCAGAAGCACGCGCGCAGCGTGCACTTGGATTCCGTCGTCAGGTCGCTTTACGGTCCTCGGCATGCCAAAGAAGTACCGCGAGGTCCGTGCGGCTCCGCTTGATGCAGGCTGGACGGTGGTCAGACAGCGCGGCTCCCACGAGGTGTGGGCGCACCCTGAGCGTCCTGAGCGGATCGTCGTGGCCGGCAAGGGCAGCGCGACGGTCCCGGTCGGAACGCTCGGTAGCATCCGCAGAGCAAGCGGTTTGGATGATCTGCGATGAGTGAATACCTCGTCATCTACGAGCAGGCCGAGGACGGTGGATGGGGCGCCTATCTGCCAGATGTACCGGGCGTCATCGCGCTGGGCAGCAGCCGCGATGAGGTCGCAGGCGGCATCCGCGAGGCGCTCGATGCCTACGCGTCGGACCTCAGTGAGCGGGGCGTCGCGATGCCGAGGGCCCATCACTCTGCCGAGACAATCGCCGCGTAGCGCGCTCCTGCTCCGGGTCGGGGCGCACACCAACCTTCGTTGAACCTGCTGCGCGACGAGAGCATCGCTCTGGGGATCTACTGACGGATTCTCGGCAATCCGGTGCGATACATAATCCGGTAATACACCGGCATCCGGACCGTGAGAAAGATGACCACGGCAGACCGGTAGACCCCGGACATGTGGACGAGGCCAGGTCGCGGCATAGCTCCGACCCCCCGCAAGCCGCACCGCCTCGACGAACTCAACTCAGAATCACGGTCACGAGTGGCACGGCGCACCGAACACGCGCGTTCCCCAACGCGCGTCCGCTGTCATTCGACCGACGTTCTACAGGCGTCCGTCAGCGGCTTGCGTCGACAGTCCTGACGTCGTAGGCCGATATGCGGGCATCGGCGGTCATCAGGGTCAATTGCTCGGCGCGGGCTTGCGCGATGAGGAGACGGTCGAACGGGTCGCGGTGATGCAGGGGAAGCCGGGCGACCGCCAGCCCGTGGTCGGGCGCCAGTCCGTGGACTCGGACGCCGGCCTCAACGATGTGTTCTCTGAGGCCTGCGGGAACGGTGAGCTTGTCGATCGCCGCCTTCACGCCGATCGTTCTACTACTGCGGTTCTCAGTCGAGGTCAGCGAGTCCTCTCAGCAGCGATGTAGCCCGTGCGCACTTCCGGAAGTCTGGACTGCCGCTCATCAGCGGTGACGAGCACCAGCTTGTGCGCAGCCGCGGTCGCCGCGATCCATAGGTCATTGGTTGGCAGCTGGCCTGAGGCCGCCCGAAGTTCGGCATACCGCGAAGCGACGGCGTCGTCGACCGCCAACACGGTCGTGTTCTCCAGGACCGCGGTCAGACGTGCCTCACGCGCCGTCCGGATCGCCTGCGTGCCGGCGCGGATGATCCCTGTCCTGAGCTCACCGATCGTGATGACGCTGAGTGCGAACGCCTCCTGAATGCCAGTGGTCGCAGCCCCGGCGACCAGGCTCGTGTCGACGGGAACGGTGACGCGTCGCCACGGATGAGCGAGCGCTCCGCAGCCCGACTCGCCTCTATCTCGGCCGCCCAGCCGTCGTCCACCGGGGTGCGCGCCAAGATTGCGTCCAGACGGGACGGATCTCCGCGCTCGGGCAGCGGTCCGAGTTGGGCGACGGGCCTGCCGTTGACGGTGATCGTGAAGCTCTCCCCGGCCTCCACGGTCAGAGCACGGCGCTGATGTCGTTGCGAAGCCGACGCTGCGGAATGGTGACCATCTGAGCGGCGTAGCAATCTTCTACGCCGCTCGGCCAAATCTCAATGAACGGTCGAACGGATCTCGATGATGCGCCCGCTCGCGCTCCCCCCGGCGCGTCATGTCAACTGCCGAGACCGTCGCGCGCGACTCACCCGGCCGGGGTGGCGACCGGTCAGAGCACGCCGAGGAGCACGAGCGCGCCGATCACGAGCAGCACAAGTGCCGTGAAGGCGTTGCCCCAGCGCTCGAGCCACGCCCCCCGGATCTGGTAGCCGCCGCGGGCCGCCGCGACCGTGAGCCCCACAATCGTCCCGATCGTGACCGCCGCGAACGCGATCACCGAGCCGACGGCGGCTCCGACCCCGGACGCGCATGCCGCGAGGAACACCGGCAGGATCGTGAGATCGGGCGAGGCGGCGGCCCCGAACGGGACCATGATCGCCGCGAGCCCTCCGAGGCGTGATCGCCCGGCGCCCACGTCGACGTGGCCGTGCTCGTGCGCGAGGCCGGGCTCGTGTCCTGCGCCGTGCGCGTGAGCGTGCCCGCGGTGGCCGTGCCCGAGGCCATGATGAGCGTGCCCGTCGGCCTCGTGCCCGTGCTCGTCGCCGGTGTGATCGTGACCATGCCGGTGCCCGTGCCCGTCCGGGCCGTGGTGGTGATGTCCGTGACCGGTGAGCTCGAGCGCGGCGAACCCGACGCCGGTGATGATCAGGATCAGCCCGACCACCACGTCCTGGGCGCTCTGCACCGCGTGGCGGAACTGGAGGCCGATGACGACGATGATCCCGCCGAGGATGACCGAGACGAGCACGTGTGCGATCCCGGCGAGCAGCGAAACGCGTGCCACCCGGCGCAGCGGGTAGTGCCGCGTCCGTCCGAGAACCGCGAGCGGCATCCAGTGGTCGGGGAGGATCGCATGGCCGAACCCGACGCCCGCCGCGGCCGCGAGCAGCGCCGGCGCGCCGAGGCTCACGCGGTCACCGCCTCGGTCGCGGGCGGGGCTGCGAGACCGAGACGGAGATGGTCGGTGTGCGCGAGCGCCTCGGCGAGCAGCACGCGCACGTGGTCGTCGTGCAGGGCATAGATCACCTGCCGCCCGCGGCGCTCGCCGACGACGAGCCCGAGGTGGCGGAGCACCCGCAGTTGCTGGGAGATCGCGGACTGCTCCATACCGACCGCCGCGGTGATCTCCCCCACCGAGCACGGCCGCAGGGCCAGCGCTCCGAGGATCCGCACCCGGCTCGGGGTGGCAAGCGCCTGCATCGTGTCGGCGAGACGGCGGGCCGGCTCGGGCTCGAGCAACAGGCCCAGATCGGGCTCGGTCCCATGGCTCATGCACACATCATTGCATGAACTGCTGTTCATAGGCCGTACGGGCAGGCACCGACCACCGGATTCGGACGCCGCCGCGCGGGGGCGACGCCTACATTGAGTCCATGCTCGCCCGCTACCGCGCCGTCCTCGCCACGCCCGGCAGCCTGCGGCTGTACCTGACCGGCGTGTTCGCGCGGCTGCCGCAGGGCATGTCGGGCCTCGCGACGCTGCTGCTCGTGCGCGAGGCGACGCGGTCCTACGCGCTCGCGGGGCTCGCGGTCGGCATCCAGGCGGTCACGATCGCGCTCGTCGGCCCGCTGCAGGGACGGCTCGTCGACCGTTACGGTCGCGCGCCTGTGCTCGTGCCGTGGGCGACGGCCCAGGCGGCGCTGTTCGTCGCGCTCGTCGAGTGCGCGCACGCGCACGTGACCGGCGCCGTGCTCGTCGTGATTTCGGCCGCGATCGGGGCGGCGCTCCCTGCGATCGCCCCCGCGGTGCGCGCGCTCCTGCGGGCCGTGATCGTCGAGGACGCCGCCCAGGAGGCGGCATACGCGCTCGAGTCGGTCATCCAGGAGCTGATCTGGATCACCGGGCCGCTCGTCGTCGGGATCGTGATCGCCGTCGGCTCCCCCTCGCTCGCGCTCATCGTCTGCGCGGGCCTCTCGCTCGCCGGCACGATCCTGTTCGTCACGATGCCCGCCTCCCGAGCCCGCCCGCCCGTCCCGGCGCAGCCGACCTCGGGCGGCCTGCGCGCCCTGCCCGAGCTGCGCGCTCTGCTCGTGCCAATCGCGCTCATGGGCTTCGCGATCGGCTCCACCGAGGTCGGACTGCCCTCGCTCGCGCTGCACGCCGGCTCCCGTGCGTCGACGGGGCTGCTGCTTGCGGTATGGAGCCTTGGATCGATGCTCGGCGGGCTGCTGCACGGCTCGCGCGACTGGAATGTCGGCCTCTCGGTGCGCTATCAGCGACTGCTCGCCGGCGCCGTGCTCTGCGCGGCCCCGCTCATGTTTGCGCACACCATCCAGTTCGGGCTCCTCGGCGCGCTCCTCACCGGTCTCACGATTGCGCCCGTCTTCTCCTGCCAGTACGCGCTGGTCGGTCGCATCGTCCCGGAGGGCGCCGAGACCGAGGCGTTCACGTGGATGTCCTCGGCGCTCGTGGGCGGGATCGCGGGCGGCTCGGCGCTTGCCGGAGCGCTGATCGGACCGGGCGGCGTGGGAGCGCCGTTCATCGTGAGCTGCGGCGCGCTCGCGGTCGCCGCGCTCGCCTCCGTGCGCGCCCGCCGGCTCACCGCGGTCGCGTGAACGGCGAGCCCCCGCACCCGCGTCCGGCGGCCGTCCCCCAGCCGTTGCGAGAAACCGCGCTCGACGCACTCGAGGACGAGGCGGTGCTTGAGCCGGGCGCCGAAGACGGTCCCCACCGGCGTGCGACGCGAGACTAGACTGCGGCCCATGCCCAAGCAGCAGCGCGTCGTGCGGATGGAGCAGAAGGGGCAGCTCGCCGCCATGCAGCGGATGGAGAAGCTCAGCGACGAGGAGCTTGAGGCGGAAACCCGCTACAAGTCCGCCGCGCAGGCGATCCTCGGCGCTCGCGCTGCGGAGCGCTACGACGCGAAGAAGGCGCGTGCGCACTTCCAGCGCGCGATCGCCGCCGCCCGCCCGCAGGAGCGGATGCAGATCCGGCGCATGGCCGACGCCTCGCTTGCGCTCGCCGAACGCCGGCCGGAGGACCTGCGCAAGGCGACCGAGCGGCTCGGCGTCGAGGGCCCGACGAACCGCCAGCTGTGGGGTCTGCGGATCATGTCGCTCGTCGCGCCACCCTCGAGCGACGGCATCCTCGCGCGGCTGCGCGGGATCCTGATCGTGCTCGTCTTCCTCGCCGCCGTGCTGTTCGCCGGCTTCGGCATCGTGTCCGGCGTCGCGGCCGCCGCCGGCGGGCTCTCGCTCGATCTGCGGATCTTCTGGGGGATCGTGCTCGTGATCGTCGTGTTCGCGGTGCTGATCGTGCTTGGGCGACGACGCCAGAAGCGCGCGCAGGCCGAGCGCTCCGAGAAGCTCGCGTCCCGGTGACGACGGCGCGTGTGCGGCCGCTACAGCCTCGCCGTCCCTGACCCCGCGCAGGTCCGGGCGCGCTTCCCGGTCGGGGAGTCGGTCGAGATCCGTCGCCGCTACAACGTGGCGCCGACCGACGACGTGCTCGCGGTGACGACCGACCGCGACGGCCACCCCCGCGGCGAGCTCCTGCGCTGGGGGCTCGTGCCGAGCTGGGCGGACTCGCCGAAGATCGGCGCACGGATGATCAACGCGCGGCTCGAGAGCGTCGCCGAGAAGCCGGCGTTCCGGACCGCGTTTCGCCGCTACCGCTGCCTGATCGTCGCCGACGGCTTCTATGAGTGGCGGCGCGCGGATCCGGCCGCCACCCACCCGAGGCGCGCGTTCCACATCACCCGCGACGACGGCGCGCCGTTCGCGTTCGCCGGGCTGTGGTCGATCTGGCACGGACCGGGCGATGAGTCGCTGCGCACGTGCACGATCATCACGCGCCCCGCCAACGAGCGGATCGCGGTGCTTCACGACCGCATGCCCGTGATCCTCGACCCTCGCGACGAGGCCGACTGGCTCGATGCCGCCACGCCGGAGGGCGCGCTTCGGGAGATGCTCGCCGGGCTGCCCGCGGAGCGCACCGCGCTCACCGAGGTCGGCCGGGCGGTGAACGACGCGCGACACGACGCGCCCGACTGCCTCGAGCCTCCCGCCGCCCCCGCTCCCGAGCGGCTCGAGCCGCAGCCCTCTCTGTTCTGACGCCGCTGCGGCGGGGCTCCGCCGGGCGGGCGGGACGGCGGGCGCCGATCCGCGGCGGCGTGGCTCAGGCGTCCGGAGAGGCGACGATCAGCCCCGACGGCGTCCAGATCTTCGGCGCGACCCGCTCGGGTCGCGGGGCCACCACGGGCGCGGACGTGGCGGGCGCCGGCGCGGGCGGCAGCTCGCCGACGCCCGGCTGGCGCGGCGTGTCGGCCAACCAGCGCCCGAACGCCGCGGCGGCGAGCGGCCGGCTGAGGTGATAGCCCTGGGCGAGGTCGCAGCCGAGGCTCGCGAGATGCTCAAGCGTCGCCGAGTCCTCGACCCCCTCGGCGATGATCCTCAAGCCGAGGTCGTGGCCGAGGTTGATCGTCGAGCGCACGATGATGAGGTCGCTCTCGTCCTCGAGCATCGGCGAGACGAACGAGCGGTCGATCTTCAGGTCGTCGATCGGGAGCCGGCGGAGATTCGCAAGCGAGGAGTAGCCGGTCCCGAAGTCGTCGACCGAGAGCCGGACGCCAAGCTCCGACAGCCGTCCGACCGTCGCCAGCGCGCGCTCGGGGTCGGTCATGATCATCGACTCGGTGATCTCGAGCTGCAGCGACGCGGGCGGCACCTGGTAGGCGGCGAGCAGCCGGGAGATCTCACGCGGCAGGTCACGATCGAGCAGGTTGCGCACCGAGAGGTTGACCGCGACCGACATGTCGCGGCCCTCGCGGCGCCACCGGGCGCACTCCGCGATCGAATGCTCGAGCACGTGCCGGGTGAGCGGGCCGATGAGGCCGCTCTGCTCCACCGACTGCACGAACGCGCCGGGCGGGATCAGGCCATGCTCGGGGTGCTCCCAGCGCACGAGGCCCTCGGCACCGGTGACGATCCGGTCCTCGAGGTCGACGATCGGCTGGTAGTGGACGACGATCTCGTCGCGCGAGAGCGCGCGGCGGATGTCGGAGAGGACGCTCAGCCGCCGCTTCGTGTGCTGGTTCTGCTCGGCGGTGTAGAACTTCACGCCCGTCTGCGCCTCCTTGGCGGCGTACATGGCGACGTCCGCGCTGCGCAGCAGCGCGTTCGCGTCGCGCCCATCGTCGGGGAAGCGCGCAACCCCGACCGAGGCGCCGATCTCGATCGTCAGCTCGTCGATCGCAAACGGCTGCGCGGCCGTCCGCAGGAGCCGCTCGGCGATCGGCGTCACCTCCGCGCGGCTCGCGCAGCCGCGCGGCAGCAGGACGCCGAACTCGTCCCCGCCGAGGCGCGCCACGAGGATCCCCTCCCCCGCCGCCTCCACGAGCCGTGGCCCGAGGTCCCGCAGGAGCCGGTCGCCGTAGGTGTGGCCGAGCGTGTCGTTGACCTCCTTGAACCGGTCGAGGTCCATGAGGAGCACGGCAAAGCAGAGGGCCTCGCCCGCGTCCGCGATCCGATGCTCGACCCGCTCGCGGAACCGCCGGCGATTCGTCAGGCCGGTGAGCTCATCGGTCGTCGCCATCGTCCGCAGCCGCTCGTGACGATGACGGGAGGTGACGAGCTCGCCGAGGAGGTACTGGAAGATCGCGAGGAACACGCCGAGCACGATCAGACCGAGCAGGTGGAGCCTCACCGTGACGAGGACGGCGAGCACGGTGAGCACGGCCGAGAACAGCTCGGCGGCGAGCACCGGCGCAACGAGCTCGATCATCGTCCTCGCGACCGGCGTTCCGCGCGTGAGACGCATGCCGACGGCGACCATCCACAGGTTGAGCATCGAGGCGAGCAGCGCGGCCGGGAACGCGAACAGCACGAACGCCGTGTCGCCCGCCCGGACGCCGAGCGCCCGCGTCGCGGCGTGAAAGGCGATGGCGGTGAGCATCGGGTACCACAGCCCGGTCACCAGGTTCTGGCGAAAGATGAGTCCCGGTTCGCGTGCCCGCACCCAGCCGGCGCCCATCCCGAGCGCGCAGATGGCGGCGGCGGGGGCCGCGCCGTAGAGCGCCGCCGCGAGCACAATCGCGACGGGGCTGCCGGACAGGTCGATCTTGGAGACGGTCGACGGGACCGGCAACAGGTCGGACGCCAGCGCGTAGCCGGCGATCACGAGCAGCGGCCACAGGTCCCAGTCAGAGAGGCCCGGGCTGAGCAGCGCGAACGCCGCGCCGCCCGCGAGCAAGAGGCATTGAGAGGCAGTCAGCAGTGAAGGGCGCGGACACGACGTGTCGGAGGCCATGCCCGCCCCATCGGCGTCCGGCGAGGGCGTCTGAACAAATGTCGAGTCCCTCTGGACGATTCACGCATCGGCTGCTTGAGTCCGATGCGGAAAGCGGAGAGAGGAGCGTCGGCGCGAACGCCGGCACTCCCCTCATTCGGCAATCAGCCTGACTGCCTCCATCCCATGGCGAGCTCACTCTCGTCGATGTCGGGCTATGAACGAGGGCCAAATGAGCACCGGGTTGCCGCCCGGTGCTCGCCCCCGTGAGCATTCTTGCCCAAACTGGACGAAAAGTCGAGTCCGGCATGCGAATACCCTCAGATCGGGGGGTCGTGTCCGCTCGTGATAATCGGCCGGAGCCCCGCCTGCGCCCACCGAGCCATGCCCCTCTCGACCTTCATCCGCGCGTACGAGCACGTGCTGCTCGACCTCGACGGCTGCGTCTGGGTGTCCGACGAGCTCACGCCGGGCGCGGGCGAGGCGCTCGCCGAGCTGCGCGCCGCCGGGATGACCGTCAGCTTCATCACGAACGACTCGGCGCTCGCTCCCGAGGAGTACGTGCGCAAGCTGTGGTCGCTCGGTCTCAGGGCCTCGCTCGAGGAGGTCGTCACGGTCGGCGCGTCGATCCAGTTCATGCTCGCCACCGCGAACGCCGACGGCGACGGCGGCACGGACGGCGGGCGGCGCCGGACGGCGTTCGTGATCGGCTCGCCGGCGATCCACCGACACGTCGCCGATGCGGGCGTCCGGGTCATGAACGGCTCCGTGCGCGCCGAGTGCGCGGACCTCGTCGTCGTCGCCGCGCACGAGCGGCTCTCCTACGCGGAGCTGCGCGTCGCCACCCGGGCGCTGCTGTCCGGGGCGGAGCTCGTCGCCGCCGGGCGCGACGCGACGTTCCCGACCGCCGAGGGCGCCTCCCCGGGCACCGGCATGCTCGTCGCCGGGTTCGAGCTGGCGAGCGGCTGCGCGGTGCGCAACGCGGGCAAGCCCGATCCCGCGATCTTCCGCACCGCGCTCGACCGCGTCGGACCGGGCCGCGCGGTGATGATCGGCGACCGCCTCGACTCCGACCTTGCGGGCGCTGCCGCCGCGGGCCTCGACGGCGCAATCGTGCTCACCGGCCTGACGACCCGCGCGCAGGCCGAGGCGGCCCGCGACCCCGCACCGGTGCGGATCGCCGACACGCTGCACGACCTCGTTCTCGGCGCGGCATGACCGCGCCGCTGCGCCTGATCGTCAACCCGCTCGCGGGCGGCGGGCGCTCCGGACGCACGCTTGCGCGGGTGCGCCGGGAGCTCGCGCGCCACCGCCTCGTCCACCATGTCGCCGAGACGCGCGATCTGACGCACGCGCGCGCGCTCGCGCGCGAGGCGGCGGCTGCCGGCGAGGTGGCGGTCGCGTTCGGCGGCGACGGACTGATCGGGGCGGTCGCGGATGCGCTGCGCGACACCGACGGGGTGATGGGCGTGCTGCCCGGAGGCCGCGGCAACGACTTCGTGCGCGCGCTCGGGATCCCGCTCGACGCGGCGCAGGCGTGCGCCGTGCTCGCCGGCGGCCGACCGCGCGCGCTCGACCTCGGCACGGTCGACGGCCGCGGGTTCGTCGGGATCGCCTCCTGCGGATTCGACTCCGACGCGAACCGGGTCGCCAACCGGGCGCAGCTCATTCGGGGGAGCCCGGTGTACGCGTACGGGGCGCTGCGCGCGCTCGCCCGCTGGCGCCCGGCGACGTTCACGGTGACGATCGACGGCGGTCGCGCGCGGACGATCGACGGCTACACGGTCGCCGCCGCGAACTCCCCGTTCTACGGTGGAGGGATGCAGCTCGCGCCGGCCGCCGACCTCAGCGACGGCCGGCTCGACGTCGTCATCATCCACGACCTGCCGCGCATTCGCTTCCTCACGCTCATGCCGACCGTCTTTACCGGAGCCCACGTCATGCAGCCGGTCGTCGAGATCGTGCGGGGGCGGAGCGTCGAGATCGCGGCGTCCCGCCCCTTCGAGGTGTACGCCGACGGCGAGGCAATCGCCGAGTTGCCGGCACGAATCTCGGTGCTGCCAGGGGCGATGCGGGTGATTGTCCCGCCCGCAGCCGAGCCCGCGCTCGGGGACGCGGCTCCGGTGGCCGTCCACGACGGGGCAGGACGATGAGTGCGCTTGACATGAAGCTCGCCGCAGCCCGCACCGCCGGCCGCCTCGCCCGGCTCGCGGGCCGGGGCGGCGGGACGAGCCTCCCGGGCAAGCTCCTCACGCGGCTCGAACCCGATGCGATCTCCCGCCTCGCGGCGCGGCTGCCGCAGGGCAGCGTCGCGATCTCGGCGACGAACGGCAAGACGACGACCGCCGCGATGGCCGCTTCGATCCTCGACCGCGCCGGCACGCGCCTGGTGCACAACCGAGCCGGCGCGAACATGTCCTCGGGGATCGCCTCGACGCTCGCCGCGGCGGCCGGGCGCGGGGGGCGGATCGACGGGGAGCTCGGGCTGTTCGAGATCGACGAGTTCTGGCTCGACCGCGTCGTGCCCGCGCTCGCGCCCCGCTCGCTGCTGCTCGCCAACCTGTTCCGCGACCAGCTCGACCGCTACGGGGAGCTCGAAACGATCGCCGATCGCTGGGCGGCGATGGTGCGCTCACTCGGTCCGACCGTGGCGCTCGCGCTCGGGGCCGACGACCCGCTGATCGCCGATCTCGGCCGGAATCGGACGGGGGTCGTCTACTTCGGCGTCGAGGACCGCTCGCTCGCGCTCGGCGACATGCAGCACGCCGCCGACTCAAAGCACTGCCGGCGCTGCGGGACCGCCTACGTGTACGACGTCGTCTACCTCGGCCACCTCGGTGTCTACCGCTGTCCCGGCTGCGGCGCGAGCCGGCCGGAGCCGACCGTGAGCGCGCGAAACGTGCGCCTCCACCGAACCGACGCGGCGTCGTTCGAGCTCTGCACCCCCGCCGGGGCGGTCGAGGTCTCGCTGCCGCTGCCCGGCCTCTACAACGTCTACAACGCACTCGCCGCCGCGGCGCTCTGCCAGACGCTCGGCATCGCGCCGGAGGCGATCGCCGACGGCCTGGCCGCGGTGAGCGCGGCGTTCGGACGCGCGGAGCGAATCGTCATCGGCGAACGGACGCTGTCGCTGCTGCTCATCAAGAACCCGGCGGGGGCGAACGAGGTGCTGCGCACGCTGCGACTCGAGGATGGCGAGCTCGACCTGCTCGCCGTGCTCAACGACCGCGTCGCCGACGGCCGCGACATCTCCTGGGTGTGGGACGCCGACTTCGAGCTGCTCGCCGGCCGCGTGCGCCGGGTGACGTGCGCGGGCACCCGCGCCGCCGAGCTGGCGCTGCGGCTCAAGTACGCGGGCGTCGCGCCCGAGCGGCTCCACGTTGTGCCCGCGCTGCCGGCGGCGATCGACGACGCGCTCACGAGCGCCCGCAGCGGGCGCGTGTTCGCGCTGCCGACGTACACGGCGCTCCTCGAGCTGCGCGCCGAGCTCGCCCGCCGAGGCCACGTGGAGAGCTTCTGGACCCCGGAGCCGGCATGAACGCCGACGACGTCATCTGGCACGACCTCGAGTGCGGCTCCTACGACGAGGATCTCGCGCTCTGGCGGGCGCTCGCCGCACGCCACGGCGGCCCGGTGCTGGACGTCGGCGCGGGAACCGGCCGAGTGACGCTCGAGCTGGCGCGTGCCGGCCATGACGTGCTCGCCCTCGACCGCGATCGGGTGCTTCTCGCCGCCCTCGCGGAGCGCGCGCGGGCCGCGGGCCTCACGGGGGTCAGCACGCTGTGCGCCGACGCCCGCACGTTCACGCTGAGCGGCCCGGTCGCGCTCTGCATCGTGCCGATGCAGACCGTCCAGCTGCTCGACGGCCCGGCGGGGCGCGCCCGGTTCTTGGAGCGCGCACGTTCGGCCGTGCGTCCGGGTGGGATGCTCGCGCTCGCGATCGCCGACGCGCTCGAGCCGTTCGAGGTGGCGAGCGGCTCCCCCGAGCCACTGCCCGACGTCGCGGAGCTCGACGGCACCGTCTACTCGAGCCGCCCGCTCGCGGTCCGGCCCGAGCGCGGGGGCTTCGTGCTGGAGCGCCGGCGCGAGACCGTGACGCCCGCGGGCGAGCTGTCGGCGGCGACCGACCTCGTCCGGCTCGAGGCACTCGACGCGGGCACGCTCGAGGCCGAGGGCCGCGCCGCGGGCTTCACTCCTCGCCCGCGCGAGCGGGTGGCGACGACGCCCGACTACGTCGGGTCGACGGTGGTGATGCTCGGTGGCTGAGCGGACGCTCCGGGTGTGCGCGCTCTACCCGGACCTGATGAACATCTACGCCGACCGCGGCAACCTGCTGCTGCTTGAGCGCCGCTGCTCCTGGCGCGGCCTCGGCTTCGAGCTCTCGTCCGCCCGGCTCGGAGAGGAGCTCGACGCCGATGGAGCCGACCTCTACTACATCGGCGGCGGCCAGGACCGCGACCAGTCGCTGTGCGCGCGCGACCTCGCGACCGTCAAACGCGAGGCGCTCCACGCCGCCGCGGCGCGCGGGGCGGTGATCCTCGCGGTCTGCGGCGGCTACCAGCTGCTCGGCGACTCCTATGAGCTCGGAGCGGAGACGCTGCCCGGCGTCGGTCTCATCGACCTGCGCACCGTCCGCTCCGACGGGCCGCGGCTGATCGGCAACGTCGCGATCGAGGTCGAGCTCGAGCCTGGGGAGCGCCACGTGCTCGCCGGCTTCGAGAACCACGCCGGCCGGACGGTGCTCGGGAGCGGCGCGGCGCCGCTCGGCCGGGTGCTCCGCGGCCACGGCAACAACGGCTCCGACGGCCAGGAGGGCGTCCGGCAGGGATCGGTGATCGGCACGTACATGCACGGGCCGCTCCTCCCGAAGAACTCCTGGTTCGCCGACTGGCTGATCCGGACCGCGCTCGGCGTCCCCGAACTCGCACCGCTCGACGACCGCCTCGAGGACGCCGCCCACGCCGAGGCGCGCCGCGCCGCCGGCCTCTGAGCGTGCCGGCGGGGGTCCGACCGGCACCTATCATCGCGGCCAGCCGTCGATGGATCCGCCCTGCCCCCCGCCCCGTACCCGGCCTCGCCTCCGCACGATCGCCATGCTCGTCGCTGTGCTCGCGCTCGGCGCTGGCCTCGCCGGCTGCGGGGGGAGCCCGGGCGGGGGGAGCCCGCGCGCAACCGGTTCGGCGCCCGCCGGCAGCCCACCCTCGGCGACGACGACCACGACCACCACCCCCGGGACGACGACCACGTCGACGACGACGGCCGCGCTGCCGGGCGCCGGCAAGCCGGCGGTGACGATCGGCGACAAGAACTACGGCGAGCAGTTCGTGCTCGGGCAGCTCTACCTGCAGGCGCTCCGGGCCCAGGGGTTCAAGGTGAACATCAACCAGGGGATCGGTCCGACGAGCGTCGTCCTCGGCTCGCTCAAGCGCCACACGCTCGCCATGTATCCGGAGTATCTCAACGTCATCAACGAGACGTTCCAACGCCATCGCCACCCGGCGAAGACGCTCGCCGGCGCGTACGCGAGCGCGAGCAACTGGGCGACGCAGCACGGCCTCGTGCTCCTCGCCGCGACGCCGTTCAGCGACACGACCGGGATCGCGGTCACCGACGCATACGCCGCCGAGAACCACCTGAGGACGCTCGGCGACCTGTTGCACGTCGCCAACACGCTCGTCCTCGGGGGCGCGCTGCAGTTCAAGGCCGGCAGCGCGTTGGCGAAGTACGGTGTCGCTCCGCTCAAGTTCACGCCACTCGCGGTCGGCGCCCAGTACACCGCGCTCGACAGCGGCGCGGTCCAGGCGGCGTATGTGACGACGACCGACGGGGAGCTCGCGACCGGTGACTACCGCGTTCTCGGCGATCCGGAGAACGTCTTCTGGTTCGGCAACGTCGTCCCGGTCGTCACGCAGAAGGCGGCGAGCGAGGAGGGCCCCGCCTTCACCGCCACGATCGATCGCGTCGACCGCACGCTCACGCTCGCCACGATGCGCCAGCTCAACTACGCGGTCGACATCGCCAAGCTCACCCCGGCGAGCGTCGCGCAGCAGTACCTGCAGACGCACGGGCTCCTCACGCCGCTGCCGTCGGGGTCGTACTAGGGTTTGGTTCGTTGGCACCGGCAGGTGCCGCCGGTGGTCGCCCGACAGGGACGCCGGAGGAAGCACCAGGGTCTCGGCGGCACCGTCGCGAGCCGGGCCGTCGCCCCGGTCAGGATTTGGACTCGGGAGCGCCCACGGGGCGGCCGCAGCCGGCGCCGGCCGTGAGGAGGCGGCGCGGGGGCAGGCCGCGGCGCACGAACGTGCGACCGGCGATCCGCCGGAGCATCGAGCCATGCCACGCGTACGTCTCGACCGTCCAGCGCCAACGGCCGTGGATCGTTGGGCCGAGCAGGATCATCGTGCGGGAGATGACCTCCGGACGCGGCCGCACGCGGCAGGCGAAGCCCTCCTTCGCGCCGCTGTCGCCGCCGGCCGCCAGCTGAGCGTCGGCGAGCCACAGCCGTCCGTCGTGGAGCGTGGCGATCCCGTAGACGTCGCCGCTCGACACGTAGGCGAGCAGCAGCACGAGCTCGTCGCCCGGCCTGCCGTTGACGTTGCCCGCCCGGACGAACAGCGGCTGGTTGCCCTCGGTCGGCAGCCGGGTGCGGGCGATCGCGCCCCCCGGCCGTACGAGCTCAAGCGTGTAGGCGACGGGCTCATACCCCTGCCGGAAGTGGCGACCGCCGAGATCGGCGTAGAGGAGCACGAGGTCCTGCGCGCCGGCGCCGGTCATGTCGGCGCGGAGCACCGACACGCAGCCCGCGACCCGCGGCAGGTAGCGGTTGCGCGGCGCGCGCGGGCAGACGTACACGCCGTGCTTCGTAAAGTGCCCGTGCGATGGTCGCGGGGCGCCCGGGAACGCGCCGCGACCCACGGGAGGCGACGGATTCGACGGGTGCATCGCCGGCGACCCGCCGCCGGTGCCCGCACCCCGCAGCGCGATGAGGAACCCGGCGCCGATGAGCAGCGCGACGACCGACACGGCCGCCGCGAGCACCGCCCCCGAGAACCGTCCGCGCCACACGGCGCGCGATCCGACGCGGACACCGGCCGAGGATCCGTCCGCGGGCGCGTAGGCGACCCGCATCAACTCCCGCTCGACGTTCGGCAAAAGACTCACCTTTCCCCTCCGATCACGGCGCGCAGCTGCGCCAGACCGCAGCTCACTCGTTTGCGGACGACCTGCTCGGACAAGCCCAGCGACGCGGCGAGCTCGTCGTACCCACGTTCCTCGATGACGCGGCCGGTGACGGCCGCGCGTTGATCCTCGGGCAGGGCGGCGACGAGCTCGAGCGCCGGCGTCTCATCGGTGAGCGCCGCGATCGCGCGCAGCGACTCATCGTCGATGATCGTCGGGCGCATCCCGAGCCTCACCCGCGCCTCGTCCTCGACCCGCCCCCGCCGGTAGCTGTCGATCAGCTTGTGCTGGGCGATCCCGTACAGCCAGGCCTGCTCGTTGAGGGCTCGCTCGCCGCCGCCCCGCCACGCGATCAGCGCCGCCGCGAACACCTCCGAGGTGAGGTCCGCGGCGAGCTCGGCGCGGCCGGTGCGGCGCATGAGGAACGTCGCCACGCCGCGCTCGTGGCGGCGGTAGAACGCCGCGAACGCCTCCGGATCCCAGTCCTCGTCGCCGCCGCCGGCTCGCATCTCACCCTGTCAGTCGAACGGACCCCGCCGATTGTGACCACGACCGGCCGGCGGGACGGCGGTCAGGCGCCGGCGAGGCGTCGGCCTGAACGGTGAGGCGCCGGCGAGGCATCCCGCCAGGCGGTGGTCAGGCGCCGCTCGAGCCGAAGCCGCCCGCGCCGCGGGTCGACTCCGACAGCTCCTCCACCTCGACGACCGCGCCGAGGGCGACCTCGACGAGCACGAGCTGGGCGATCCGGTCGCCGGCCGCCCAGCTGAACCGCGCCGCTCGGTCGGTGTTGAGCAGCAGCACCCGGAGCTCCCCCCGGTAGCCCGCGTCGATCAGGCCGGGCGCGTTGACGAGGGCGATCCCGTGCCGGGCGGCAAGGCCCGAGCGCGGCAGCACGAGCCCGCCCTGCCCATGTGGGATCTCGACGGCGATTCCGGTTCCGACGCTCGCCCGCTCGCCGGGCGCGAGCATCCCGCCCTCGAGCGCCCGCAGGTCGAGCCCCGCGTCGCCCGGGTGGGCGCGCGTCGGCAGCGCCGCTCGCGGGTCGAGGCGTCGCACGCGGAGCGGCGCCGGGCTCGCAGGCCCGCCGGTCACGCTTTCGACGCGGCGCCGACCGCGAACGGCGCAAACCGGGCGGCGACGCCCGCCGGGAGCCGCGCCGAGACCCGCACCCCGTCGGGCGTGTCGACGCGCTCCAGGTCGCCCGCGAGCTCGTGCAGCTCGGCGAGCCGCCCGCCCTCCCGGTAGGGGACGAGCAGCTCGACCGGCGCCAGACGCCGACGGAACTCGCTCTCGATGCGGGCCACGAGCTCCGGCAGGCCCTCGCCGGTGCACCCCGAGACGAGCAGCGCGTCGGGGTGGCGGCGGGCGAGTTCGGCGCGCCGGTCGGCCTCGACCCGGTCCGCCTTGGAGAGCACGAGGAGTCGCGCCGCCTCGCCGGCCCCGATCTCCTCCAGCACGTCCTCGACGGCGCGCGTCATCGCCTCAAGCTCCTCCTCGGGCGCCGACGCGTCGGCGACGTGGAGGATGAGGTCGGCGCGGATCGTCTCCTCGAGCGTCGCGCCGAACGCGTCCACGAGCTGGTGGGGCAGCTTGCGGATGAACCCGACCGTGTCGGTGATCAGGTAGTCCCGCCCGCCGGCGCGCATCACCCGCGTCGTCGGGTCGAGCGTGTGGAACAGCCGGTCGCGAACCGCGACCTCGGCGCCCGTGAGTGCGTTCAGCAGCGTCGACTTGCCGGCGTTCGTGTAGCCCGCGAGGGCGATCTGGGGCAGGTGCGCGCGCTCGCGCTCGGCGCGCATCACGCCGCGGGTGGAGCGCACGCGGGCGAGGCGGCGCTTGAGCGCGGAGATGCGGTCGCGCGCCAGCCGGCGGTCGGTCTCGATCTGGGACTCGCCGGGGCCGCGGGTGCCGATGCCGCCGCCGAGACGTTCGAGGTGGGTCCACAGGCCGCGCATCCGCGCGAGGTTGTACTCGAGCTGGGCGAGCTCCACCTGGAGCTTGCCCTCGGCGGTGTGGGCGTGGTCGGCGAAGATGTCGAGGATCACCGCCGTGCGATCGACGACCGGCAGCTCGAGCGCCTGCTCGAGGTTGCGCTCCTGGCGCGGGGTGAGCTCGTCGTCGCACGCGACGACGTTCGCGTCGACGGCCTTGAGCTCGGCCTTCAGCTCCTCGAGCTTGCCCGGCCCGAGGTAGGAGTTCGGGTGCGGACGATCGCGGTGCTGGACGGCGCGTCCGACGGCGGCGACCCCGGCGGTGCGCAGGAGCTCCTCGAGCTCGTCGAGGTGGTCGTCCTCGCCGGCGGGGAGCACGGCGACCATGAACGCGCGCTGGCGGGCCCTGCCGGGCGGGCGGGCGGGCGACGGACGCCGCGCGCGGCGGCTCCCGTTCGTGGTGGCGTCAGGCTGAGCCAATCGCCCTCATGGTAGCCGGGCGTGTGCGTCAGTCACGCAGGCGACGCAGCCGCTCGACGGCCTCGATGAGCCGTTCCTCCGGACAGGTGAGCGAGATCCGGAAGAACCCCTCTCCGTTCGGTCCGTATGCGCCGCCGGGCGAGATGACGACCGCCGCCTCTTCGAGCACGTGCTCGCAGTACGCCGCGGCGCTCGCATAGCCCTCGGGGACGGGCGCCCACACGTAGATCGTGCCCTTCGGCTTGGTGACGTGCACGCCCGCGGCGGCGAGCGCGTCGCACACCAGGTCGCGCCGGCGCGCGTAGACGGCGTTCATCGCCGCGACCGAGGCGTCGAGCTCCGGCTGCAGGGCGGCGGCGCCGGCAAGCTGGATCGCCTCGAACAGGCCGGAGTCGACGTTCGACTTCAGCCGCCAGAACTGAGCGATCGCCTCGGGGTTGCCGAGGATCGCGGCGCAGCGCCAGCCGGTCATGTTGTAGCCCTTGGACAGCGAGAACACCTCGACCCCGACCTCCCTGGCGCCGGGGGTGGCGAGGAACGAGGGCGCGACGTAGCCGTCGAACGTCGTCTCGGAGTAGGCGTTGTCGTGGACGATCAGGAGGTCGTGGGCGCGCGCGAGCTCGATGGCGCGCTCGAACAGGCCGTCGGGCACGACCGCGCCGGTCGGATTGTTCGGGTAGTTGAGGAACATGAGCCGCGCGCGGTCAAGGACGTCTGCGGGGATCGCGTCGAGATCGGGAGCGAACCCGAGCTCCGGCACGAGCCCCATGAGATGCGATTCGGCGCCGGCCATGAGCGGCCCGCCGGTGTAGACCGGGTACCCCGGGTCGGAGGCGAGTGCGACGTCGCCGGGATCGAGGAACGCGAGCGACAGGTTGAAGATGCACTCCTTCGCGCCGATCGCCGGCATCACCTCTCGCTCGGGGTCGATTGCGACGCCGAAGCGGCGGTCGTAGAACGCCGCGAGCGCCTCCCGGAACTCCGCGCGGCCGCGGTTGGTCGGGTAGCGATGGGTCCCGGGATCGGCGACCGCCTGCTGGGCGGCGGCGACGACAGGCGGATACGTCGGCGTGTCGGGGTCGCCGATCCCGAGCGAGATGACGTCGACGCCGGCCGCCTGCTTCTCGGCGATCTTGCGCTCGAGCTCGGCGAACAGGTACGGGGGGATCCGCTCCAGGCGTTTACTCGGTCGCATGGAGCTCCTCGACGAACTCGTCGGCCAGCCGCCCGGAGAACACCGGCACCGCCCACCCGGTCAGCGTCACGTGCAGGTCCTCCCCCACCTCGACGACGAGCTCGCCGCCGTCGAGCACGACGGTCACCGGCGAGTCCCCACCGGCGAGGACATGCGCGACCGCCGCCCCGCTTGCGCCGGTCCCGGAGGCGCTCGTCTCCCCGACGCCGCGCTCGAAGATCCGCGCCCGGATCCGATCGGCGCCCAGCGGCGCGTACCAGGAGACGTTCGTCCGGTTCGGGAACAGCGGATGGGATTCGATCCCGGGGCCGACGTGCGAGAGCTTCAGCGCGGCGAGCTCCGCTTCGTCGCGCAGCCGGATCGCGCACTGGGGGTTGCCGATGAGCACGTGCTGGAACGACCAGGTGTGCGCATGCCCGCCGTGGTCGTCGGTGAGCTCACCGCGGCCATCCGGCGCACCGTCCGGATAGTCCGGGCCCCGGGTGCGGGCGCGGCCGAGATCGACCGACGCGGTCGTCGGCGAGGTGATCGTCGGGCGGATCTCGCCCGCGGCGGTCTGGATCGAGAACTGGTCGGCGCTCGCCCAGCCGCGGCGGCGGAGGTACAGGACCGCCTCGCGGGAGCCGTTGCCCGACATCTCCGCCTCCGAGCCGTCGGGGTTGAACACCGTCAGGCGCGCGACGTAGCCGGGCTCATCGGGCGCGGACAGCAGCAGGATCCCGTCGGAGAAAACGCCGGTGTGGGCGGCGCAGATCTTGCGGATGCGCGCCGGCGTGAGCGCGAACGGCAGCGCATCCTGCTCCACGATCAGGTAGTCGTTTCCGAGGGCGTGCCATTTTTCGAACTCCACGCGGCGGCAGTCTAGGCGTCCGGATGACAACGATCGGTCAGGCGCAGCCTGTGCGCGCGCAGCTGCTCTCCCCCGCGGCGCCGCTGCTCGTGCTCGCGCTCATCGCGCTGCTCTCGCTCGGGGCGCGCTCCTACCAGCTCGGGCAGCCGTGCCAGCGGCCGTGCACGACCGCGAACGACCACACGCTCATCTTCGACGAGGCCTACTACGTCAACGCGGCCCGGGTGATCGCGGACATCCGCCCGCCGGCCGGCTCCCACTACGACCAGTCGCCGCTCGGCACCGATCCGAACGCCGAGCACCCGCAGGGCGCGAAGCTGATCATGGCGGGCGCCATCGAGCTGTTCGGCGACGGACCGTTCGCCTGGCGGATCGGGTCGGTGCTCTTCGGCACGCTCGCGATCCTCGCGATGTACGCGCTCGCGCGCGCGGCCGGCGCCGGGCGCTGGACGGCCGTCGGCGCGGCGGGGCTGATGGCGGCCGACAACCTCATGATCGTCTCCGGGCGAATCGGGACGCTCGACATCTACGCGCTCGCGCCGATGCTGTTCGGGGTCGCGTGCTATCTGCGCGGCCGGCTCGTCGCGGCGATGCTCCTGCTCGCGCTCGCGGACTGCATGAAGGAGGTCGCGCCCTACGCGCTGATCGTGCTCGGGCTGCTGGAGCTCGGCCGGGTGCTGCTGCGCCACACCGACCCTGCGCTGCCGGACGCCTGGCGCCTCGGTCCGGCGCTGCGGCGGTTCGGGCTCGTCGTCGTCGGGTCGTTCGCGGGCTTCATCCTCGGCCTGTGGGTGATGGGACTGATCGCCACCCCGTACGCGGACAGCGCCCACCAGCTCATCACCGGCGGCCCGTTCGCCCACCTGTGGCACATCATCACCTACGCCGAGGCGCTCACCGCCCCCCACGGCGCCACCGGCATCGCGTCCTATCCCTGGCAGTGGCTGTTCGACAAGGGCGCGATCACGTACCTCGGCGTCTCCGCTCCGCTCCCCGGTCATGCCGCCGGGATCACGCCCGTCTGCCGGTTCCTCGGCGAGATCAGCCCGCCGATCATCGCGCTCGCGATCCCGGCGCTGCTGCTCTGCCTCGTGCGGCTCACCGGCATCCGCGGGCGGTGCGCGGTCCATGCCCGCGACCGGCTCCAGCTTTCGCTGCTCGCGCTCGCCTGGTTCCTCGGCACCTGGGGCCCATACCAGCTGCAGAGCGCGCTCGAGCATCGCATCAGCTACCTCTACTACATGATCTCGGTGATGCCGGGGATCTACCTCGCGCTCGCGCTGCTCGCCTCCACGGCATGGCGCTCGCGCCGGGTCTGGCTGCGGGCGACGACGGGCGCCTGGGTGGTGGCGGTCGTCGTGTTCGCCGTGCTCATGTACCCGTTCGTCGCCGCCTTCTGAGCGGCGCCGCGCTCCTCGGCCGCCGGCCGCGGCGCGGACGCGGGCCGTCGGCCGCGGCATTCAGGGGGCCTCAGAACGCGACGTCTGCGGCGGCGACCGTGCCGGCCGTGCGCCCGGGCGCCTCCCGGTCGGTCCAGCACAGGTGCGTGCGGGCGATCACCTGCTCCGGCGGCGGGGCCCCGTAGGCGGTGAGGTCCTCGGTCGTGCGCGCGTCGGAGACGAGCGCGGCGATATTCGCCACGACCTCCGCGCGGCGCGGCGCGCCGTCGATCGCACCATGCTGGACGTCGACGACCAACAGCGCGGAGCGTGGACGGCCCGGGAGCGTGGCCACGACCGAAAGCCTCGCATCCCGCACGTGGCGCGGCAACCGGCCGACGCGGGCAGGAGGGCGAGCTCGATCAGCAGGCGACGATGTCGAGGCCCGGATCGATCCGGCGCAGGTCGGCGGCATCGCTCGTCACCGCGATCCCGCCGACCGTGCGTGTCACGAGGACCACCGAGGCATCGACGATGTCGGAGGTCGCAGTGGCTGCGCACAGCTGTCCGACCGCCCGCGCGGATGCATGGTCGAGCGGATCGACCTCAACGCCGTCGGATGCCATGACGCGCGCAAGCCGAACCTGGCGCGCGGGGTTGCGCCATGCCTGCGCGAGGGCTCCGACGGGCACATGGACCTCGTCCGCGAGCTCGAGCAGACGGATGACGCGCCGGTTCGCTCGATCGACGGCGATCAGAGCGCCGGCGTCCAGCACTACAGGCCGAGGACGCTTCGAGCCCACGCGGTCTCCTCATCGGTCGCCGGCCCGAGCTCGGCGCGGATCGCCGCGAGCGCCTCGGCGAGGCTCTCCCGATGCGCGCGCTCGCGCATCGCTCCCGCGACCCATGCACTGACCGAAGGAGCGCGACCCGAGGCGACCGCGGCTTCCGCGGCCTCGGCAGTCGCTTCGTCGACCGTGACGGTCAGCCGTGTCCGCATACGAAAAGCATACCCATGATGCAATTCGTGCGCAGCGGCGACGGACGATCGGGCGCAGCGCTCACAACGCGTCCAGTTCAAGCCAGAACTCGATTTCGGCCGCGACCGCATCGGGCTCGCGCCCGGTGACGTCGATCGCGACGACGCCCGCCAGCTTGCGCATCCACGTGAGCTGCCGGCGCGCGTACCGGCGGGTGCGGCGCTGCATCGCTGCGACGTCCCCGGCGAGCAGGTCCTCGAAGCCGAGCGCGGCGCGCGCGGTGGTGGAGGCACCCGCGGCCGCGGCCCGGCGCACCTCGTCGACCGCCCCGCCGGCAACCATCGCCTCGACGCGCGCGTCGATCTGTGCGTAGAGCGGCTCGCGTTCCATGACGAGGCCGACGAGGAGCGTCGGGTGCCGGGTGTCGGCGGTCCAGAGCTCCGACTCGCGCGCGTCAGAAGCGGACCGGCCGACATCGGCTCGCTCGGCCGCGTGCCCGTGCCCGGTGGCCGGGCCGGCGCGGGACGCGGCGCGGTCCGGCGAGCGCAGCGCGCCGCTGTCGAGCAGTTCGAGCGCGCGCACGATCCGCCGCCCGTCGGTCGGCGCCAGCGGAGCCGCGGCCCACGGCGCCCGGTGCGCGAGCTCCGCGTGAAGCGCGGCGGGCCCGACCCGGCGCAGCTCGGCCATCCAGCGCTCGCGGACGCCGGGCGCGGGCGGCGGCTGCAGGCTGAGCTCGGTGAGCGCCGCCCGGAGGTAGAGGCCCGTGCCGCCGACGACGATCGGCCGCCGTCCGGCGGCCAGGAGCGCGTCGATCTCGGCGTGGGCGAGCCGCGCGTAGCGCCCGGCGCTGAACGACTCCGTCAGCGGGACGAACGACAGCAGCCGATGCTCCAGCTCCGCGCGTTCGGCGGCCGTCGCGGCGCCGGTGAGGGTCTCCAGTCCGGCATAGACCTGAAGCGCGTCGGCGGACACGGCGACCGGCTCCTCGCCCCGGGCGCGCAGTCGCCGGGCGAGCGCGAGCGCGACTGCCGTCTTGCCGACGCCGGTCGGGCCGAAGAGCGCGATGACCTCCCGCGGGGGCACGCGCTGAGTATCCCCGCCGCAACCGGGCATAGTCTCTGCCGGTGGCCACCGCCCGCATCCAGCTACGCGCAGCGAGCGCGCTCGTCACCGGCGCGAGCGGCGGTCTCGGCCGCGCGATCGCGATCGCGCTCGCCGCGCGCGGCGCGCGCGTGATCGTCAGCGGCCGCCGGGAGGCGGAGCTGGAGCAGCTCGCGGGCGAGATCGGCGGCCGGAGCGTCGTCGCCGACCTCGCGGTCCGCCACGACGTCGATCGGCTGATCGCGGAGGCCGGCGAGGTCGACGTGCTCGTGGCAAACGCGGGCGTGCCCGCCACCGGGGAACTGTCGGACCTCTCGCGGGGCGAGATCGACCGGATGCTCGAGATCAACCTGCGCGTGCCGATCGTGCTCGCCAAGGAGCTCTCGGAGTCGATGAGCGCGCGGGGCCGCGGCCATCTCGTGTTCGTCTCCTCGCTCGCGGGCAAGGCCGCCTCCCCCGCCTCCTCGATCTACTCCGCGACGAAGTTCGGCCTGCGCGGCTTCGGGCTCGCGCTCCGCCAGGACCTCGCGCGGCGCGGCGTCGGCGTCTCCGTGATCGCCCCCGGCTTCATCCGCGACGCCGGCATGTTCCACGGCTCGGGAGCCCGCCTGCCGCCGATCGCCGGCGGCACCAAGACGCCCGCGGACGTCGCCGGCGCGGTCGTCCGGGCGATCGAGGAGAACCGCGCAGAGATCGAGGTCGCACCGGCGCCGCTGCGCGTCGGGGCGGCGGTCGCCTCGCTCGCCCCCGGGCTGGCGGAGCGGGCAAGCGCTCGGATGGGCTCGGAGCGCGTCGCGCACGACCTCGCGCGTCGGCACGCCGGGCGGAGTTGAGCGACGTCCGAGCGCGGTTCGGCGAGGGTCGCGCCGCCAGCGCCTCGCAGCGGCGGTCGCGGGGCTCCAGCGGGCCTCAGCGGGTCTCGGCGGCCTCGTGCTCGCCGGTGACCGAGGCGAGCGCGGCCATGATCTCGTCGGCCAGGCGGGCGCCGTCGTCGGCCAACTGCGGTGTCGCCTGAACGCGGACGACGACGTCGTCGCCGTCGACCTCCTCCAGCACGACGCCCTTGGAGCTCGTCGGGGTGCCGATCTCGTGCTCGAGGATCGCCTGGACCTGGCTCGGGCGCACCCCGTGACTCAGCCGCACGCGGACGTCGACCGAGTCGGGCTCCTTGAGCGGCACGACGACCGCCGCGAGCACCGCGTTGTTCGGAATCATCCACTTTTCCGCGCCCTGGGTGAGCGTCGTGTAGAGCAGGCCGAGCGAGCTCACGACGCCATCGATCTGCCCACCCATCGCCCCGGCCTGGAGGCGGACCCGCTCCCCGACACGGAACGGCCGGGCGCTGAGGAGCACGATCCCGGCGAACGCGTTGCCGAGCGTCTGCTGGGCCGCGAGACCGACGACGACCGCGGTGAAGCCGCCGCCGACGGCGAGCGTCTTGATGCTGGTGCCCGCGACCGACAGGAGCGCGAACACGAGGATGATGACCGTCACGATCCGCACGACGAACCCGACCGTGCCGGCGGTCGCGGGATCCATCCGGCGCAGGAATGTCGGGCCGACGAGCTTGCCGAGGGCGCCGGCGAGCTTCCAGCCGACGACGATCAGCGCGATGATCGTCGCGATCAGCAGGATCGTCGTCCACGTCCCGTAGTCCGCAGCGCGATACCGGTGATGGTGCCGGTACACGTAGAGGTGGTGCTTGATGTAGGAGATGTGGCCGAGGATCTCCCAGTGGTGGCCCCAGAAGACGAGGATCGCGACGAAGAGCGGCAGCAGCACGATCGCCTGCCGCCGCGCCCGGCTGACGACGCGCTCGTTGAAGCCCACCGACAGGCCGGCGGCCTCCCACGCGTCGCTGCGCGTCTCGAACATCCGGTCGAGATTCAGGTCCCGTGGAGATTTGAACTGTCGTGGCATCGTCTCTCAGGGTTGCACGCGCGGCCGTCGGAGGCGCGCCCGGGACGCCGGCGCCGCCTCGGACCGGAGGCTAGTGTCCCGTTTGGTTGGTTCGTTGGCACCAAGAGGTGCCACTGGTGGATGCCTGGCCAGGACGCAGGATCCGTGGTGTGGCGGCGCCACACGAGGATCCGAGGACGCCGCCAGGCGCCGCCAGGGTGCCTCGACTGCAAACGAACTGGTCCGTAGGGTCGGCGAGAGGCGCCCGCGCTGCACGGCATAGCCGACTGGCGCTGGTTTCCTCCCGCCGCCACCTCGAACCGTGCGTGAGGTTTTTCCTCACACGGCTCACCGACATCCTTCACCTGGCCGCATGCGCGGCGCCGTAGTGGACGCGTCCGACGAGTGGTCGCAGACCGAAGAACCGTTCCTGGCGCAGACGCCAGTAGCCGTAGGCGAGCGGACGTCTTGACTGATGGCGTTTCCCGATCCAGCGTGCCAGTCGCGCGGCCACATACAGGTCGAGCTTGTGGAACTGGGTCGTGGAGTTGCCCCGGCGAAAGTAGCCGGCCCAACCGGTCAAGAACCGGCTGAGATCCGTCACGATGTCCTCGACCGGCAACAACAGTCGCCGCCGGTCGGTCAACTCGCGGATCTTCGCCCGCGCCGTTTGCATGGCTCTCGCCGACGGCCAGCGCGCCAGGTAATAGAACCCCGGCTTGCTGAAGCTCTCCACCATCCGGTGGTTGAACCCCAGAAAGTCGAAGTTGCCCTCGCCACCGTTGTCCAGATACACCAGACGCGTCTTCGCGTCGGCCAGCTCCAGCCTCAGCCCGGCGAGCAACGCTCGCAGCTGGACCATCGCCGCTTCGGCCTGCGCCTGGGTTCTGCACAAGATCACGAGGTCATCGCAATACCTGACCAGCACACCGAGCCCGCCGTGATCGTCCTCCCACGCCCTGTCGAGCGCGTTCAGGTAGACGTTGGCGAGCAGCGGTGAGATCGGCGAGCCCTGAGGCGAGCCGACCTCGGGACGCACAAGGGTCGTTCCCTCCAGCACCCCGGCTGTCATCCAGCCCCGCAACAGCTTCAACACGCGCCGGTCCGAAATCCGCTCACACAACAGCGAGTCAAGGATCTTCGGGTCGAGCGCGTCAAAGAAACCGCGGATGTCAGCGTCGATCACCCACCGCCTTCCCCGCATCACTTCGCGCTTGATCTGATCAAGCGCGTCGTGTGCTGAGCGCTTGGGCCTGAACCCAAACGAGCAGCCACGGAAGTCGGCCTCGAAGATCGGCTCCAAGACGATCTTCGCGGCCGTCTGGCACACCCTGTCCTTGATGGACGGGATGCCCAACGGCCTCATCTCAGAACGCCCGGGCTTGGGAATCAACACCCGTCGCGCCGGCCGGGGCCGATACGTCTGCTCTCGAAGCTCAGCCTCGAGTTCCTCAAGGAAACGGTCGACCCCTTCCTCTTCGATCTGGGCGATCGTGATGCGGTCAACCCCGGCAGAACCATGGTTGGCTCGCACCTGCTGCCACGCTCGCTGCAGCACATCCCTGCGATAGATGCGATCCCACAGCGCGTGAAAACGTCGAGACGGCGACCGCTTGGCCGCCAGGTACAGCTTGACTTGGAGTTCTCGGACCTTGTCCTGCTCGGCGTTGTTGGCCCCAGAGGGCATGCGCCAGTCCTTCCGTCGTCGTCCAGCATGGATGAAGCAGGGCCCCTTCCCTCACCCGGGGTTGTGTTGTCCCACGGGCTCGACCGGTACTACGGGCCCATCCGCCACCCTCCCGACCGGACGCGACTTCACCAAAGGCTTATACGCGCCCATCGCTTCCCAGACCAGCATCGCAGCGCTGGGGCCGGGGAGGGCTTCCCCAGTTCCCGCATCGACCATCCGACCGTTCCGCTCCCTCTACCCCGGGGGGTTCTTGACCGCTGCGCTTCCAGGATCTACACGGCGTCCATGGCCTTCGCCCTGAATTCCCGGGCTCGGCTCCCCCTTGCCCCCGCGAACGGGGCTAGCGTCACGAGGCGGCAGGATTCACTTGACGTTACGGACCGGCCGGTCGCTTCCCCCAAAAGGGCTTTCGACGCTGGGCTTCGACCCCGGGCGTTTCCCCCCGAAGCCGCCAGCCTGCTACCCGGCACCCTGGCGTTTACCGAGACCGGACTCACACCGGCAGGCCGATACGAGCTTATGTTCAGATCAGGTCAACGAACTGCACCACCTCCGATCTCTGGGCACACAAACGGGACACTAGATCAGCGGAGCTCAAACAGCCGCTCCTGTCTCGCCACGGCGACGTCCGGTGACGCGACGCGCAGCGCCGGCGCCTCGTGCCCGCTCTCCCGTACCCCACCGGCGCCGCGGGGCCCGCCCGTCGCTCGGCCGCCGTCACGGTGACCGCCCTTCGCTCGACCGTCGTCGCGGGGTCCGTCGCGCGTCCCGCCGGCGCCGCGGTGCCTGCCCCGCGCCCAGCCCCCGTCCGCCGGCCGCTGCGGCACCTCGAGCAGCGCCGCCAGGCGCCGGCGCTCGGCCACCGGCGCGTACGCGCCGCGCCGGTAGAGCTCCCGGTAGCGGTCGACAAGCTCCGGCCGTTCGCGGCGCAGCCATTCCATGAACACCTGGCGCACGCCGCTGCGCAGATGGAGAGCGATCCCGGTCACGTAGGCCGCGCCCGCCTCCGAGCAGAGCCGGAGGATCTCCCGCACCTGCTCGGGATCGTCGTTGATCCCCGGCATCAGCGGCGCGACGAGCACCCCCGTCCGGATCCCCGCTGCTGTCAGCTTGGCCACCGCCTCCAGGCGCGCGCGCGGGCTCGGCGTGTGGGGCTCGGTGGCCCGCCACGCTCGATCCTCGATCGTCGGCACCGACAGCGCCGCGCTGAACTCGGTCACGCGGCTGAGCTCGCGCATGAGATCGAGGTCGCACAGCAAGAGCGGCGACTTCGTGAGCACGGAGCCCGGGTTGCGGGCCTCGATCATCGCCTCCCAGATCCCGCGCATCAGCCGGTAGCGGCCCTCCGCCCACTGATAGGGGTCCGTGTTCGTCCCCAGCGCGATGTGCTCCCGCTTCCAGGACGGACGCCGCAGCTCGGCCCGCAATCGCTCGGGCGCGTTGACCTTGACGACGATCTCCCGCTCGAAGTCACGTCCCGCGTCGAACTCGAGGTACGTGTGCGTCGGGCGCGCGAAGCAGAACGCGCAGGCGTGCGTGCATCCGCGGAAGGGGTTGATCGTCCAGCGGAACGGCATCCGGGACGCCTCGGGCACGCGGTTGAGGATCGACTTGGCGCGCACCTCGTAGAAGCGGGTCGGGATCGAGCCCGGCGCCTCGAAATGACGCACGACGGCCTCGTCCCGGTAGCCAGGCAGGGCCGCTCGCTCCTCCGCCTCAATCATCTGCTGACTCCAGCGCACGAACGGATGTTCGCATACGCCCCGGACGACACCGCCGCCGGCTGAGCGACGGGCCGCCGGCCGACGGCACCGCGCGGATCGAGGCGGTTTCGGCGGGAGCCCCTCCCGCGGCGCCTCAGCGCGCGGCGCGCGACAGCAGCGAGGCCTCGCCGGTGAGCGTCTGGCTTGTCGCGCCGGTGATCTGCACCTCGACGTATTCGCCCGGTGCGCCAAGGCCCTCGAAGTTGACGACCTTGTTGTGGCGCGAGCGCCCGCGCAGGCGGGTGGGGTCCGTGCGCGAGGGTCCCTCGACGAGCACTTCGAGCGTCCGCCCCACGAACCGCTGGGCGCGCTCCCGAGCGCGGCGCTGGACGACCTCGACAAGGCGCTCCATCCGCTCGACCTTCACCTCGTGGGGCACCTGATCGCCCATTCCGGCGGCCTCGGTCCCCCGGCGCGGCGAGTAGATGAACGTGAACGCGCCGTCGTACCCGACCTCCCCGCAGATCTCGAGCGTCTGTGCGAAGTCCTCCTCGGTCTCCCCCGGGAAGCCGACGATGATGTCGGTGGTGAGCGCGCAGTCCGGGACGTGCTCGCGGATGAGGGCGACCCGGTCGAGGTAGCGCTCCCGCGTGTACGTGCGGCGCATCCGCTTCAGCACCGGGCTCGAGCCGGACTGCAGCGGCAGGTGGATGTGCTCGCAGAGCGACGGCAGCTCGGCGTGGGCGCGGATCACGTCCTCGCGCATGTCCTTGGGGTGAGGGCTCGTGTAGCGGATCCGGCGGATCCCCTCGACGGCGTCAAGCTCCCGCAGCAGCTCCGAGAACGTGATCCGCGACTCGCGCGGCAGGTCGCGGCCGTAGGAGTTGACGTTCTGGCCGAGAAGCGTGATCTCGCTCACGCCGTCGGCGGCGAGCGCGCGGACCTCGTCCACGAGCTCGGCGGACGGCCGGCTCACCTCCCGCCCCCGCGTCGAGGGCACGATGCAGTACGAGCACACCGAGTTGCAGCCGACCGAGATCTGCACCCAGCCCTGAAACTCCCGCGCGCGCTTGGCCGGCAGGTGCCCGGTGAACCCCTCGAACTCGAAGAACCCCTGGGCGGTGAGCGAGTCGCTCGTGAGGAACTCGGCGAGGCGATGGACCTGGCCGGGGCCGAAGGCGACGTCGACGAACGGGAACCGGCGGAACACCTCGTCCTTGACCGACTGCGCCCAGCAGCCGCCGACGCCGACGATCCGCTCTGGGTCCTCGCGCTTCAGGCGCTTGGCCTCGCCGAGGTGGGCGACGAACCGGCTGTCCGCCGCCTCGCGGATCGAGCACGTGTTGAACAGGATGAGGTCGGCGCCCCGGCGATCGGGCGATTCCGCGTAGCCGAGCGACTCGAGCATCCCCTTCATCCGCTCGGAGTCGTGCTCGTTCATCTGGCAGCCGAACGTCGTGAGGTGGTACGTCTTGCCCATCGTCGTCTGAGGCTACCGAGCCGCTTCGATCGGGCGCGGTCGCGGCGTCTCAGCGCGCGTACTGCACGGCGCGCGACTCGCGGATGACCGTCACCTTGATCTGGCCGGGATACTCGAGCTCCTTCTCGATCTCCCGGGCGATCTCGTAGGAGAGCGCGCTCGCGGCGTCGTCGTCGATCGCGCCCGGCGCGACCATCACGCGGATCTCGCGGCCGGCCTGCATCGCGTAGACCTTCTCCACGCCCGCATGTCGGGTGGCGATCTGCTCGAGGTCGCGCAGCCGCTTGACGTACTGCTCGAGCGACTCGCCGCGGGCACCGGGCCGGGCGCCGGAGAGCGCGTCGGCGGCCTGGACGATCACCGCCTCGATCGTCTGCGGCTCGACCTCGTTGTGGTGGGCCTCCATGGCGTGGGCGACGGCCTCGTCCTCTCCGTAGCGGCGGGCGATCTCGCCGCCGACGAGCGCATGCGGTCCCTCCACCTCGTGCGTGACCGCCTTGCCGATGTCGTGCAGGAGCGCGGCGCGGCGCGCGGTCTTCGGGCTCGCGCCGAGCTCGTCGGCCATCATCGCCGCGAGGCGGGCGACCTCGATCGAGTGCGCGAGCACGTTCTGGCCATAGCTCGTGCGGAAGCGCAGGCGCCCGAGCAGTTTGACGAGCTCCGGGTGCAGGCTCTGCACCCCGGCGTCGAACGCGCCCTGCTCGCCCATTTCGACGATGTGCGCCTCGAGTTCGGACTTCGTCTGGTAGTAGGTCTCCTCGATGCGCGCCGGGTGGATGCGGCCGTCCTGGAGCAGCTTCTCGAGCGTGAGCCGCGCAAGCTCCCGGCGCACCCCGTCGAAGCCGGAGAGCACGACCGCGCCCGGCGTGTCGTCGATGATGAAGTCGACGCCGGTGATGTTCTCCAGGGCGCGAATGTTCCGGCCCTCCCGGCCGATGATGCGGCCCTTCATGTCGTCGGAGGCGAGCTGGACGACCGAGACCGTCGTCTCCGCGGCGTGCCCGGCCGCGAGGCGCTGCATGACCACCGACAGGATGTTGCGCACGCGACGCTCGGCCTCGCGCTTGGTGTCCTCCTCGATCTGGCGGATCCGACGCGCGGAGTCCTGCTTGGCCTGGTCCTCGATCTCCTGCAGCAGGACCTGCTTGGCACGCGCGCCCGACATGCCCGCCAGCTGCTCAAGCCGGCGTTCGACCTCGGCGCGCTGGCCGGCGAGCGACTCGCGTTCGAGCTCGAGCTCGGCCTCGGCGTTCGCGATCGCCCGCTCTCGGCGCTCGAGCATCTCGCCGCGCTCCGCAAGCGCCGCCTGGAGCGCGCTGGCGGTGGTGGCGGCGGCCGCGGCGGACTCGGCCGGCGCAGCCGGCGGCGCGGGCTTCACCGGCGCGGCCGGGGTCACCCCCGCACGGGTTCGGCCGTAGACAATCGCGGCGAGCACGATGCCCAGCGCGATCACGGCGGCCCCTACGATCACTTCCATTGTCGTTCCTCTCACGTGGCCACCGCGGCGGCCACGTCCCTTCAGTCATTGGCGGTTGTGAGAGCGAACGACCGGTCCGTGCGCACGCACGAACGGATCCATGGACGGCGACGCGCTCGGCGCGCGCCGGACAACGGGTGTGTGGCGCCGCCGCGCGGCTCCTTCAGGCCTCCTCTTCGGGCCGCGGGTGCGACCGTTTCACGGTGGACACGGATGGATTCAAAGCTTTCTGGATCACTGGCGTTTGCTGGTGTTTCGTGGGCCCGCGAGGACCGTCGTTCACTGCGTCCATCGTAGTACCGGGGCAGGGGGTCCGCAATGGCCGCATGCGCTCCGTCAGGCGGTCGGCGATGGCCCGGAGGCGATATCAGAGGTCCGTGCCGGCGCGCGCGTGGGCGGCGAGCGCGTCGAGCGCGAGCTCTGACTCGTACCCCTTGCGGAGCAGCATCCCGAGCGCCCGATCGCGGTCGCGACGCTCCCGCGGCGGGTTCGGGAAGCGGCTGCGCAGCAGCTCGAGCGCCCGGTCAAGCTCGGTTGCGGCTTCGCCATCCGAGGTCGTGCCGGCATCGCCGGCCGCAGCGAGCGCTCGCTCGGCAAGCTCCCGGTCGACGCCGCGTTCGGCCAGGCCGCGGCGGATCCGCTCGCTCCCCCACCGCTCGAGCGTCCGCTTATCGGCCACGAACATCTCTGCGAAGCGCATGTCGTCGACGAGCCCTTCGGCGACGAGCTCCTCGACCACATCGTTCGCCGTCGCCTCGGAGACGCCCTTGCGCGCGAGGTGGGCGCGCATCTCGGCCGTCGTCCGCTCGCGCCGATTGACGTGGACGAGCGCCCAGGCGAGCGCCTGGGCCCGCTGCTCGGCCTCGGTCCGCGGCCGCTGCCCGCGCGCGGGCATCAGCGCTCGGTCCGGTCCGGGACTCGCGCCCCCGTCCGATTCGCTGAGCTCACGCCGGGTCGGGCGCCCGTCAGGCGGCGCTCTCCAGCGCCGCCAGCGGAGCGGCCCCCGGCTCGTCGTGCTCGATCTCCTTGACGAGGTCGCGACTGATGCCGAGCGCAGCGTAGATCTTCGACTCGATCTCGGCCGCCATCTCGGGATGATCGTCGAGGAACGCCTTCGCGTTCCCGCGACCCTGGCCGAGGCGCTCGTCGCCGTAGGAGAAGAACGAACCGGACTTCGTGATGATGTTGTGCTCGATTCCGTAGTCGAGCAGGCAGCCCGAGGTCGAGATGCCCTTGCCGAACTCGATGTCGAACTCGGCCTGCTTGAACGGCGCCGCGACCTTGTTCTTGACGACCTTGACCCGCACCCGGTTGCCGACCGCCTCGGTGCCGTCCTTGAGCGTCTCGATGCGGCGGATGTCCAGACGCTGAGACGAGTAGAACTTCAGCGCCCGGCCGCCCGGCTGCGTCTCGGGCGAGCCGAACATGACGCCGACCTTTTCGCGGATCTGGTTGGTGAACAGGCAGAGCGTCTGCGCGCGGTTTAGGTTGCCGGCGAGCTTGCGCATCGCCTGGGACATCATCCGCGCCTGCACGCCGACGGTCTGGTCGCCCATCTGCCCCTCGAGTTCCGAGCGCGGCGTGAGCGCCGCGACCGAGTCGACGGCGACGAGGTCGACCGCGCCCGAGCGGATGAGCATGTCGACGATCTCCAGCGCCTGCTCGCCGTAGTCGGGCTGGGAGACGAGCAGCTCGTCGATGTCGACCCCGATCTGCCGCGCGTACAGCGGGTCCATCGCGTGCTCGGCGTCGACGAACGCGCACACGCCGCCGAGCTTCTGCGCCTCGGCGATGATGTGGTAGACGAGCGTCGTCTTGCCCGAGGACTCCGGCCCGAAGATCTCGACGATGCGCCCGCGGGGCACGCCCCCGATCCCGAGCGCGATGTCGAGCGACAGCGCGCCGGTCGGGATCGCGTCGACGTTGACGCGCGCGCCCGGATCGCCCATCCGCATCACGGTTCCCTTGCCGAACTGACGCTCGATCTGGGTCAGCGCGCCCTGGAGGGCGGCCTGCCGCTTGGCGTCGGCCTTGGGATCGGACGCGCCGACGGTTGCGCCTCTGTCGTTCACGCTCATTCTCTGGCTCCTGTGATCATCGCGCGTTGGAAGGGACACGGTAGGCGCCGGGTCGGACGGAACCGACTCGAACGCCCGTTCCATCCGACGTCGCTCGGGCTGTCCCACCGTAGGCCCGGCCGCCGTCACCGAACAAGACACGGATGTCACGACTCTGTGCCGACGTGCGACGCGCGAGAGACGGCAGGGCGCAGGCGCTCGGAAGGCGCCATGGGCACCCGAGCAGGGCGGTCGCCGTCGGCCCCGCACAGCGCCGGTCACGATGCGGGGAAGGTTTGTCCGCCTCACGAGGACAAAGGTTCCCCACAGGCGACGCGGAGGCGGGTCCGCCGGCGGGAGGCCCTCGGTCAGAGGGCGACCCGGACGAGCGGCTCGTACCGGGAGCCGGGCCACGAGCGCATCAGAGCGACCGCCGTCGCAGGGAACGGGCCGAGGCGCGGCGGCGCCGAACCCGAGACGCGGTCCCCCCGCTCGGAGCGCCCCGGCCCCTCGGCCTGACCCGCCCGCTCCGAGCGCCCCGGCCCCTCGGCCTGACCCGCCCGCTCCGAGCGCCCCGGCCCCTCAACCCGGCCCGCGCGCTCGCCCCGCGCCACCCGGGCAACCGTCACGTGCGGAAGCCAGCGGCGCCGTTCGGGCGTGTACCACCCGCCGGCGCGCAGCCGCTCCGAGACCGCCGCCTGGAGTGCGCCGGCGCGCTCCCCGTGATCGTGCAGCGCCAGCGCGCACACCCGGGGCCGACGCGGGGGCAGCCAGCGAACTTCTGCCGGTGAGAGCACGGGTGGATCGCCCACCGATGCGGCCACGACGTCGTCGAGCGCCCCGCCGATGGCGTCGGTCGCTGACAGCGGGACCGATCCGAGGAAGCAGAGCGTGAGGTGGAGCGCCTCCGCGTCGAGCAGCCGGACGCGCCCGGAACCGGGCAAGCGGCCGCCCCCGGAACCGGGCAAGCGGCCGCCCCCGGAACCGGGCAAGCGGCCGCCCCCGGAACCGGGTTCTCCGCCGAGCGACGCCTGCGCCCACGCGGCAAGCGCGGCGCAGACATCGGCGTCGAGCAGGAGCGCGACGAAGAGCCGCGCGCGAGCGTCCCCCTCCGACGCGACGGCATACTCGGAAGCGGCGCCAGGCTCCGCGCGAGCCTCCCGCTCCAACGCGACGGCATACTCGGAAGCGGCGCCAGGCTGTGGGCGAGCGTCCCGCTCGCTCACACCGCGCGCTCGTCGGCCCGAACCGCGTCCTCCTCGGCATCGGCGTCCCCCAGCAGCAGCCGGCGCAGCAGGTGCATGGCGACGGTCACCGACCGGTCGCGGACCTCGGCGCGGCCGCCGGGCATCCGGGGTGCACGCGTGATTCGCCGCCCGTCGGCGGCGCTCCACACCGAGATGCAGACGAGCCCGACTGGTTTGCGCGGCGTGCCTCCGCCTGGGCCGGCGATGCCGGTGATCCCGACCCCGTAGGCGGCGCCGAGGCGCGCGGCGATCCCGGAGGCGAGCTCACGCGCGACCGACACCGAGACCGCCCCGTCCCGCTCGATCAGCTCCGGCGGGACGCCGGCGAGCAGCGTCTTGGCCTCGTTGGAGTAGACGACCCCGCCGCCGAGCACGTACGCGGAGGAGCCGGCCCGCTCGGTCAACCGTGCCGCGAGCAGGCCCGCGGTGCACGACTCGGCGACCGCCACCGCTCCTCCCCCGGCCAGCAGGAGCTCGGCCACCTGGTCGTCGACCGTCGCGCCGTCCTCGGAGAACAGCGCGCGCCCGTGCCGCTCGCGCACAAAGGCGAGCAGCGCGTCGTACTGCGCCTGCGCGTCCGGCTCGTACCGCGTCGCGATCTCGATCTCGCCCCGGCGCAGGCAGGTGGTGATCTCGAGCGGGCCAAGCTCGAGCCCGTCGGCCGCCGCCGCCTCCAGCGTCGCCGCGATCTCCGACTCCGGCAGCCCGAAGAGGCGCACGATCCGCCGCCGATACTCGGTCGCGCCGGCGATCGCGGTGCGGAACGCGTCGGTCGCGACCGCCGCCTCCCACATCGGCCGCAGCTCGCCCGGCGGACCGGGCAGGACGACGACCGTCGGCCCCGGCTCCTCCGAGCCCGGTGGCACGACGACCGTCGGCCCCGGCTCCTCCGAGCCCGGTGGCACGACGAGCCCCGGCGCGGTCCCGATCGGGTCGAGCACGGTCGCTCCCGCCGGGATCACCGCCTGCTTGCGGTTCGCGCGGCGGACCGCCTCCTCGTCGACGCCCGGCCAGCGCCGCATGAGCGGCCGCAGGATCTCGGCGATTCGCTCCTCGAGGCGCGCATCGAGCACCATCTCGCGTCCGCAGAAGCGTCCCACGACCTCCGCGGTGAGATCGTCCGCGGTCGGCCCGAGCCCGCCGCTTGTGACGATCAGCGACATGCCGGCCGCGCGCATGCCCTCGAGCGCGACGCGCAGGTCCTCCGGACGGTCGCCGACGATCTCGATCATCGCGGTGTCGACGCCGAGCTCCCGCAGACGCTCGGACAGCCACGGCCCGTTGCGGTCGGCGATGATCCCCGTGAGCAGCTCGGTGCCCGTGACGAGGATGCCCGCCCGGGGCCCGCGGTGCGCCGCGCCCCCGCCGGGTCGCGCGTCGGACGCCGGGGCGCTCACAGGCCGCAGTTCATGTTCGGCGTCGGCGCCGCGATGATGCTGTGGCCCGTCGGCAGGATGCGATACGTCACCGGCGAGCCGGTGGCGGTGTTCGGGATCGTCTTGCCGTTGGCCTTGATCGTCACCGCCGAGCTCTCGACCGTGAGCAGGAGCTTGCGCGCGGTGCCGGCGGGGATCGTGTCGCCGGCGACGAACGTCCCGTCGACGAGGTGGCGGCCGTGTGCGTTCTCCAGGCAGATGAACGTCGCCGTCGGACTCGTCACCGTGAGCGAGACCGTGACGACGGTCGGCGTGCGAACGTGCCGAACGCGGTGGCGACGGGGGTGTCGACGGTGCGCGGCCGTGTGATGCGCCGTCGTCTTGGAGTGCCCGGAGCCGGCGGACGTACTCGGGGTCTGGCCGTTGTGCTTTCCGACGTCGTAGAGCACGGCCGCGACGATCACGAGCACGGCGAGCACGATCACCCACGGCGGAATTCGGGCACCGCCGCCCGGCTGGCGCCGGCGCTCACGGTCGCGCCGCTCGCGGCCGGGCGGCGCGATCGGCGGCGGCTCATGGTCGGAAGGGCTCTCGTAGCGGCGACGGAACTCGTCGAGCAGCGCGCGCGAGTCGAGTCCGAGGAAGTCCGCGTACGTGCGCAGGAAGCTGCGGACGTACACCTCCCCCGGGAGCAGGTCCCACTCCTCGTTCTCCATCGCGCGCAGGTACTTCGCGCGGATCTTCGTGCGCTGCTCGACCTCCCCGGTGTCGATGCGCATCCGCATGCGCGCCTCCCGCAACTGGCTGCCGATCTCGTCCATCCCGTCACCGAAGGCTACCGGCGTGCACGCGCGCGGTGCCGGTCGATCACGCCCCGCTCAGAGCTCGTCCGCGGGCGCCGACGGGGGCCCGTCGGGGGCGGGCGCGTCGACGTGCCGAACGGCCGTCTCCTCGCGCGCGAGCGGCCCCGGCTCGCCACTCGCCGGAGCGGACGGGCTCGACGCCGCGCCGGCCGGTCCGCCGCCGGAGCTCGGCACCGCACCACCGGCGCTCGATGCCGAACCGCCGCGCTCCGCCTCCGCAAGGTGGCTGAGGATGCGCGGCACGTCCGCCTCGCCGATCAGCACCTGGCGGGGCTTCGAGCCCTCGTAGCCGGAGATGATCCCGCGGCGCTCGAGCATGTCGATGAGCCGTCCGGCGCGCGTGTAGCCGAGCCGCAGCCGCCGCTGGAGCATCGAGGTCGACGCGGTCCCCATCTGGGCGACGAGCGAGATCGCCTCCTCGAGCAGCGGGTCGGAGTCCGCGTCGTTCGGGTCCTCGGCGCTGCCGCCCTCGCCGTCGTCCTCGGACTCGACCTCCTCCAGCAGCTCCTCGCGCATCTCGGGCTCGCCCTGCCTGCGCCACGCCTCGGTGATCTCGAGGATCTGCGGCTCGTCGATGAACGCCCCCTGGATCCGCTGCAGGCGCGAGGAGCCGACCGGAGAGAACAGCATGTCGCCCTGGCCGAGCAGCGACTCGGCGCCGTTCTGATCGAGGATCACGCGCGAGTCGGTCTGGCTGGAGACCGCGAACGCGATCCGCGACGGGACGTTCGCCTTGATCATGCCGGTGATGACATCGACCCGGGGGGACTGGGTCGCGAGCACGAGGTGCATGCCGACCGCGCGCGCCTTCTGCGCGAGGCGGATGATCGAATCCTCGACGTCGGCGGGCGCAACCATCATGAGGTCGGCGAGCTCGTCGATCACGCACAGGATGTAGGGGAGCGGCGGCTCCCCGCGGGACTCGCGCACCCGGTTGAGATCCGGTAGCGAGCGGGTGCGCGCAAGCTGCATGATCGAATAGCGCTGCTCCATCTCGCGCACGAGGTTCTGCAGGGCGTTGGCGGCCTGGCGCGGGCTCGTGATCACCGGCGTGAGCAGGTGCGGGATCGACTCATAGTGGTTGAGCTCGACCTGCTTGGGGTCGACGAGCACGAGCCGCACCTCGTGCGGGGTGGCGCGCAGCAGGATCGAGGAGAGCATCGCGTTGACGCACGCCGACTTGCCCGCGCCGGTCGTGCCCGCGACGAGCAGGTGCGGCATCTTCGCCAGGTCGGCGCCGACCGCCTTGCCGGCGATGTCCTTGCCGAGCCACACGGTGAGCGGCGACCAGCCCTCGGGCGCGGGGCTCAGCACGTCGCCGAGATGGACGATCCGACGCCGCGCGTTCGGCACCTCGATCCCGACGGCCGTCTTGCCCGGGATCGGGGCGAGGATGCGGATGTCGGTGGCCGCGAGCGCGTAGGCGAGATCGTCCTTGAGGCTCGCGACCTTGCTCATCTTCACGCCGGGCGCGAGCCGGATCTCGTAGCGCGTGATGTGGGGGCCCGAGACCTTGCCGACGACGCGCGCCTCGATCCCGAAATGGCCGAGCGCCTCGACGAGCGAGCGCGCGATCTGCGCCTGCCCCGCCGTGTCGGGCCGTGCCTCGTCGCCGCTCGAGCGGGTGAGGAAGCGCGGGCTGGGGACGCGCCAGACGAAGTCGGGATCCTCGGTGACCGAGGCCCGGTAGCGACCCTGGGGCGTGAGGTCGTCCTCGTCGACCTCACGCCCAGGGCCGCTCCGGCCGTCGTCCCCATCCTCCTCCTCGAGTTTCAGCTGGAGAGGCTCATCGTCGGCACCGAGCTCGGGCAGCGACTCGAGCTCATCGGCGCCCGGCCCGCCGGCCATGCCTGCGGGAGCCTCCCCGGGCTCGAGCGCCGCCGGCTCCGGCGACGGCGCGCCCGACGCCCGCACGGCGATCTCCTCATCCGCGGCGAGCGGATCGAAGTCGTCGGGGTCCTCGGCGGTCACCGTGCGCCGACCGCGGATGCGCGTCGCCTCGCCCGGCGCCGGACGGCCGGTGCCGCGACGGGCCCCACCCGACCCTGTCGCGTCCCGCAGCGCTCGGCCGGTGTTCGCGACGTGCGCGCCGGTGAGGCGCAGGACGCCGGCGAGCCCGGCGCCGCTCATGAGGATCGCGCCCGCGACGAGCAGGAACACGGCGAGGATGTCGGCGCCCGCCTGCGAGATGAGGTGTGCGCAGATCCAGTACTCGGCAGCGCCGAGCAGGCCGCCGCGGCGCTCCATCGCGGCGGCGCGCCACAGCTCGCCGGCGGGCGCGGCGCCCGGGCCGATCCCGAACGTCCCGGCGGCGAGCCCGAGCGTGAGCGCGACCGCGAGGCAGAGCGTGCCCGTGCGCAGCGGCCGCGCGGGCGGGCGCAGCTCGCGCAGCAGGACGAGCGACCCGGTGGCCACGAGCGCCGCGGGCACGACGTAGCCGAGCGCGCCGAACAGAAAGCGCAGGCCGGTGACCGCGCCGTCCCCGAGCGCGCCGCCCGACCAGCCGCCGTAGGCGACGCCGCCGACGAAGATCCCGATCGCGATCAGCGCGAGCGCGGCGATGTCGACGTGGTGGCTCTCCAGCACCGGTGCGGTGCGGAGCCCGGGGCCCCGGGAGGCGAACAGCGAGCGGCGCGCCCGTAAGCTCGGCGTACCGCGCGTCGTCTTGCCGCGGCCCTTCGCGGGCGCGCGGCGCCTGGACGCCGTGGCGCCGGCCCGCTTGCGGTTGGCGGCGGTGCGGGACTTCGTCGAGGCGGGCATCGTGCGGAGTCAGTGCTTCGACGCGCGCCGCAAAGCTCCTCCCCGTACCATCGGCAGCGAGATGGCCGATTTCGACCGACCGCCGCGGGTGCTCGTCGTCGAGGACGACGACGCGATTGCCCAGGTGCTGCAGCGCTCGCTGCGGATGGAGGGCTACGAGGTGCGGGTCGCGAGCGACGGTCGCTCGGGGCTCGACGCGGTGCACGCGTTCCTGCCCGACCTCGTGATTCTCGACCTCGGGCTGCCCGGCGACCTCGACGGGCTCGATGTCGCGCGCACGCTGCGCGACTCCGACGACGACGTGCCGATTCTCGTGCTCACCGCCCGCGACGCGGTCGAGTCGCGGGTCGAGGGCCTCGACAGCGGCGCCGACGACTACCTGGTCAAGCCGTTCGAGCGCCAGGAGCTGCTCGCCCGCCTGCGCGCGCTGCTCCGCCGCCGCCCGCCGCGCGGGCAGGCGAACCTCGCGGTCGGCGACCTGAAGCTCAACCCCGACACGCACGAGGTGGTGCGCGGTGATCGGCTCGTCGAGCTCACCCAGCGCGAGTTCGAGCTGCTCGAGTACCTGATGCGCAACGAGCGGATCGTGATCTCCCGCCAGCGTCTGCTCGACGAGGTGTGGGGCTACGACCCGTTCTCGATGACGAACACGATCGAGGTGTTCGTCTCCAACCTGCGACGGAAGCTGGAAGCCGGTGGGGAGCCTCGTCTCCTACACACGATCCGCGGCGCGGGGTACGTACTCCGCGTATAGATCCGTCCCGATCCGCTGGCGGCTGGCCGGCGGCTCGGCGGCGCTCACGTTCGTCATCCTGGCGAGCTTCGCCGTGATCGTCGGCGTGCTCACCAACCGCCAGGTCCGCAGTCAGTTCGACAACCAGCTCATCGGCCAGAGCCAGGACCTCAGCGCGCAGATCACCCAGAAGCTGACGATCGGCGGCAACGGCATGGCCAACTGCGACGTCCTCAACCTCGGCTCGTTCGCCGCCGCCGAGCACGCGGTCATCCGCGTGTTCGACACCTACCGCCGGAGCCTGCTGTGCGCGCAGCGTCGGCTGCCGCCGCGCGTGCGGGGCCATGAGCGCCGGTTCACGATCATGCCGACCCGCTCGCGGCGCTTCACCAGCGACGGCTACCGGGTGTCGGTGCGCGCGAACATCCCGCTGCGCCAGAAGGGCTACGAGGCCACGCTCCTCTACGCCCTGCCCCTGGCGGACGTCGACCAGACGCTCGCCCGCGTTCAGGCGTTCCTGCTGCTCGGGGTGCTCGGCGGCGCGGTGCTCGCGCTGCTCGCCGGGCTGTTCGTCTCCGAGCGGGCGATGTCGCCGATCAAGGAGCTCACGCGCGCCGCGCGGGAGATCGGCCGCACCGAGGACACCCGTCGGCGGATCCCCCATCCCGAGGCCGAGGACGAGATCGCCGAGCTCGCCCGCACGCTCGAGGGGATGCTCGGCGCGCTCGACGCGTCGCGCACGCGCACGCAGACGATGCTCGAGCGCCAGCGGGAGTTCGTCGCCGACGCCTCGCACGAGTTGCGCACGCCGCTGACGAGCGTGCTCGCGAACCTCGAGATCCTCACCGAGGAGCTCTCCGGCGAGCAGTCCGAAACGGCCGAGGCGGCCCTGCGCTCGACCCGGCGGATGCGCCGCCTCGTCGGCGACCTCCTGCTGCTCGCGCGGGCCGACGCGCGACGCTCGCAGCCGCACCGCCCGACCGACCTCGGGGAGGTGCTGATCGAGGCGGCGGCCGAGCTTGGGCCGATGGCCGACAAGCACGAGCTGCTCGTGCACGCCGAGCCCGCGCCTGTGTTCGGCGCCCGCGACGAGCTGCACCGGCTGATCCTCAACCTGCTCGAGAACGCGGTCCGGCACACGCCGCCGGGAACGCGCGTGCGCGCGGCGACGAGGACCGCCGGGGACGAGGTCGTGCTCGTCGTCGAGGACGCGGGGCCCGGGATCCCCGCCGAGCTTGCCGATCGCGTGTTCGAGCGCTTCGTCCGCGGCGGGCGCGACGGCGGCCGCGGCTCGGGGCTCGGTCTGGCGATCGTCCGCTCGGTCGTCGAGGCGCACGGCGGCACGGTGCGCCTCGAGCCGACCGCGCCCGAGCGCGAGATGAAGGGGACGCGATTCGTCATCCGCCTGCCCCACGAGTCGACGCGCGACGGGGCGCCGCCCGACACCGAGGTGATGCTCGACAACGGGGACGACGCGACGCCGCGCGAGCGGGCTCAGACCTCGACGACGACCGGCAGGACCATCGGACGCCGCCGCAACCGTTCGTAGACGAACGCCGCGAGGTCGTCGTGGAGCTCCTCCTGGAGCAGGTCGATCTCGCGGATGCCCTCGCGCGCCGCCTCGGCGAGCGAGTCCTCGACCGCGTGCCGGATGTCGGCGACGAGCTCGTCGCCCTGCTCGACGAACGGCACGCCCCGGAAGATCACCTCGGGCGGCACGACCGACTCGCCGGTCTGCTCGGAGATCGTGGCCACGACGATGAAGATCCCGTCGTCGGAGAGCATCCGCCGGTCGCGGAGCGCGACGTCGGCGGGGTCGCCGATATTCACCCCGTCGACGAAGATCATCCCGGACTGCACAGGCGTCGAGAACGAGGCGCCGGCTTCGGTGATGTCGAGCGGGAGCCCGTTCTCGGACTCGAAGATCCGGTCGGGATGGATGCCGACCGCCTCGGCGAGCGCCGCGTGCAGGCGGATCCGCTTGTGGTCGCCGTGGATCGGCATCACGTAGCGCGGCCGCACGAGGTTGAGCATGAGCTTCAGCTCCTCGGCGTAGCCGTGGCCGGAGGCGTGGATCGGCGCCTCGCGCGGCGTGATCACCTCGCAGCCGATGTGGTAGAGCCGGTCGATCGTCTCGCCCACCGCGCGCTCGTTGCCGGGGATGGGCGTCGCCGAGAACACGACCGTGTCGCCCTCGTGCAGCGACACCTGGCGGTGGTCGTCGTGGGCCATCCGGCGCAGCGCCGACAGCGGCTCGCCCTGGGAGCCGGTCGAGATCACGACGATCCGGTGGTCGGGGAACTGCTCGATCTCGTGGGGCTGGATGAGCATGCCCTCGGGGACCTCGATGTGCCCGAGCGAGCGCCCGATGTTGACGTTCTTGCGCATCGAGCGCCCGACGAGCGCGACCTTCCGGCCGAGCGCGCCGGCGGCGTCGACGACCTGCTGGACGCGGTGGATGTTCGAGGCGAAGCTCGTGACGACGATCCGCCCCTCGGCGCGCGCAAACACCTCCTGCAGGTGGGGACCGACACCCCGCTCCGACGGCGAGAACCCCGGCCGGTCGGCGTTCGTCGAATCGCCGCACAGCAGCAGCACGCCCTCGGAGCCGAGCTCGGCGAGGCGCGCGACGTCCGCCGGGCCGCCGTCGACCGGCGTCTGGTCGAACTTGTAGTCGCCGGTGATCAGGACCGTTCCCAGGTCGGTGGTCACCGCCACCGCGCAGGAGTCCGGGATCGAGTGGGTCATGTGGATGAGCTCGAGCGTGAACGGCCCGGCGTCGATCTCCTCGCCCGCGGGGACGTCGTGGAGCTCGACGTCGCGGAGGTTGTGCTCGTCGAGCTTGGAGCGGGCCATCGCAACCGTGAGCGGCCCACCGTAGACGGGGGGTCCGGGTTCCCCGCCGAGCTCGCGCCGCAGCTCGCGGATCACCCAGGGCAGCGCGCCGAGGTGGTCCTCGTGGCCGTGCGTGATGACGATCGCCTCGATCTGGTCGGCGCGCTCGCGCAGGTAGGCGAAGTCGGGCAGCACGAGGTCGATCCCGAGCATGTCGGCCGTCGGGAAGCGCAGGCCCGTGTCGACGACGACGATCCGCTCCTCGTACTCGAGCACGGTCATGTTCTTGCCGATCTCGCCCAGGCCGCCGAGCGGCAGGACGCGCAGAGTGGAGCTGCTCACGCCGCGTGCGCCAGCAGGCCGTGGCGCTCAAGCAG
>Ga0070737_10000589_pt1 | contig 71456 bp, 51 predicted proteins | sample Coa_R1_10_FD_66438 | JGI IMG/M metagenome (GOLD analysis project Ga0070737, IMG submission 66438) | Surface soil microbial communities from Centralia Pennsylvania, which are recovering from an underground coalmine fire - Coalmine... | ecosystem: Environmental > Terrestrial > Soil > Unclassified...
TACGTCGATAGCCATAGCGCGGCCACTCGCCTGCCACCGTTGCAATAGCCTGCCGCAACTCCTGCTCAACAACCGCCGCTGCTTGATGATCATAGGTACTGCGAGCACAGTCCAAGATGTCACAGATCTGTGTGATTGGATACTGCTTAAACTCGGCTGTAAATCGTCGTCGCTGTGGCATACTGCACCCCTTTCTTGGTCAGAGTATACCCTCTGGCTTTCACTCTGCCAGCTGTCCAATCCCAAGGGGGCACTACAGACATATATAATGGCCCAAATGAGCGAAGATATTATTGGGGGGTAATACAACCACTTATTTGAGCACTCCTACTTCTTTACAACGAATTTTCGCCTGTCATTCCGGCTTTAGCGCATTGGATGTGGTTTATCTCCCCCGATTTGAAGCCTCTGTTTCTTAGCAATTATTCACGGACTCTGACTTTTTACTTAATGCATCTACAGGTGCATGGCCCGAAACGTGATATAATTCGTGGAAGCCACCTGAAATGTAGTGGTATCCCTTGCGGAGACCTGGGGACAACGAAGTTTTCGTCAATTTTTTAGCGACTATTTTGAGGGACAACCTATGGCAAGTATGACACCTGGGGAACGTGTTCGCGCGGCAGTAAAGGGTGAGCATGTAGATCGCGTACCGATCTGTTTCTGGCATCACTTCAAGCCCGAAGGCTCCGGTGAGCGGCTGGCAGCATTCACTGTAGAGTTTTTCGTCGAGAAGTTTCATTTAGACATCGCCAAAATCATGCCCGACCTGCCCTATCCGGCGCCACAGGAGCCGCTGGTCGAGGCCGAGCAGGTACAAATGCTGCCCCGCCTGGACCTGGATACACCTATGTTCACGGAGCAGCTCACGTGTATTCGCGCGCTACGCTCGCGCCTGGGCGATGATTATCCGATCCTGCTGACCCTTTTCAGCCCGTTGACCTATGTACTACGCTTCATGGGCAAGCAAAAGGCCATCGAGGTCGCACGCCAGAATCCCGAACCTTTTGAGGAAGGATTGGGTACCATCGCGGCCAACTTGCGCAGGCTGATGGAAGCGGCCATCGAGACCGGCGCGAGCGGCATCTTCTTCTCCTGTATGGGAGCGACCAGCGCCGACTTTACGCGCGAGGAGTATGCGCGCTTCGGTCGCCCTTACGATCTCCATGCCTTAGAGGGCGCGGCCAATGGCTGGCTCAATACCGTTCACGTCCATGCCGACCCAACGCAGACCGGCGATGAAATCTACTTCGAGGCTTTCACCGATTATCCCGTCTCAGTCATGAGCTGGAGCGATCGCATTACAGGCCCCAGCCTCAGCGAGGCCCAGACTCTTACCGATAAATGCCTGATGGGTGGTCTATGGGAGCGCGGCCCGCTTACCCACGGCAGCGAAACCGAACTAGAAAACGAAATCCTCTCGGCTATCAGCCAGACAAAAGGCCGCAAGTTCATCCTGGCAAACGGCTGTTCCGTCCCAGATGATGTATCCGAGGAATGGCTGCACGTTGCCCGCAGGCTGGTCGATAATCTAACGTAAGCGGCGGTGCCCCGGTGGAGGGCAATCTTAGGGACTTGCACAGGTAGATTTTTGGGCACGAGAGTAGGACTCGATGTGAAGGTTTTCTAATGAAAGGATAGACTTACGTAGAGAGGTTCTACATTTCTCTAGACAGATAGAATGAGAGGAGCGGAGGATAGGAATGGATGAAGAGATGATTCACAGAGTAGCAACGCCAGCCGTGTGCGAGGTACAGCTAGAAAACGGACAAGCTTGCGGGGTTATCGCAGTTGGTCGTTGTGTTTTTTGTGGACATGCTTTCTGTGATACGCACAGAGCTCGCTTCTTGCAGCGTTTCTATACGGATACCTGCGCCCCTTGCTTTCCTAAGACCGAAGAAGGCAAGCAACGATGCGAAGTAGACAACTGTGGGGTTACCGCGGTTGATCATTGCGGTATCTGTAAACGAGCTATCTGTGCCACACACAGGATATTTGAGCGACTTCCCACAACAGTTTTTCAGCCAGAAATCTACGTTCCTAGATGGATGTAGACCCTGTTTCGATAATTCCTCTGAGGAAGCGAAACGAGCCAGACAGCGAGCGGAAGCCGTTGAAGCTCGTGAATACTTGCTGTCGGGTGCAGCGAGAAAGGCACTCCTCTCTAGCAAGGAGCAGCCTGTCGCTATCTATCAGATCGAGAGCCAACTGAAGAAGGGACTCTTTAGTAGTGGCAAATGGATTACGGTGGTCACTTCTGTTCAGCGCGGCTGGTTTCTCGGTAATTTTAATGGGACTAACTGGGTTCTATTGGACGTAGATTCCCTGCCGACCCCACTTGTTCCTGTGCAACCGTATAGGGAGGGGTACGCATTGGTAGAAAGTCAGAAAAATCACGATTTTTCTGAGGCTTTTTCTGCCTGGGTACAGACGGCGTACACCATCAAGGTCCTAACCAATTCGTCAAGCTAGTATTGCCAATAGTGGTCGGCAAACCTGATAACGGAGGCTGCAAATTTCAGGAATGCCTCATGAAAAATTATGATTCACTTTTTTCTCAGCGTGCAGAGCAATAGAGAGGTTTTCCTCATACATCGGGTTAGCTAATGCTTTTGATGACATAGCTTGCAGGTATCATGGTAATCCAGCTATATTGTTACTGCTGTGTTCCCTGTCTATTCCTACCATCATCGGCAATGGGTGAAAGTCCCTGCGCGTAACGAGTCCTATCACGTTCAGACCGCTCTTCAGCGCGTGTTGTCGCAACCTCATCGAGCCAGCGTGCCACTAGAGCGCCAATCACCGCGCCACCTGCGAGAGCGGTCAACTTGATAAGCGACGAAGCAAAATTATTCATGGATTCTCCTTATCCCGTCCAGTGGAAAAGCGTTCCACAAACCCCTTAAAGGGGGTATACTTAACACTATCAGATTTTTAGATGCCTGCCCGTATAGGGTAGGGGCGACTCTTGTGGTCGCCCTGGCATCCAAATGAACGACTTCATCACCGGTAGCCTTCTACCTGAACCCTCGACGATTTGCCGGGTTTCTGATAGGATGTCCAGTAAAACATGCAACATACCCTATTTTAGACACGGAGGAAGTTGTTTTATGGACGAACTTCAACGTCGCATCCAGATTGCGCGTGGGAAATTGCCCGCGGAACTGGTGCTGCGTAATGCCAGGCTCGTGAACGTTTGTAGCGGGGAGTGTTACCTCGCTGATGTCGCTATCGACGGCGGGCGTGTGGTCGGAATAGATGCCTCAAATAATGGCTACCGGGGCAACGAGGAGCGGAATCTCCAGGGCCGCTGGCTGGCTCCCGGATTGATCGATGGCCACATGCACATTGAAAGCACCATGCTTGTCCTGCCTGAATTTGCTCGCATCGTCGTACCCCGTGGTGTTACCGTGGTTATGCTCGACCCGCACGAATTCGCCAATGTGATGGGAGTCGCGGGCATTCGTTATGTCCTTGAAGCGGGGCGCAATCTACCACTCACCGCCTATGTCATGCTCTCATCCTGTGTTCCCGCTTCATCTTTTGAAAGTCCCTACCAGGTGCTAATGGCTGGTGATCTCCTCCCCTTGTTAGAGAATGAGCGCGTGCTGGGTCTGGCCGAAATGATGAACATGCCCGGCGTGCTGCAAGGCGATGAGCAGGTGCTGGCGAAGATCGTTGCTACCCGCGAGCATGGGCTGGTCGTCGATGGACACGCGCCGGGGCTCAATGATCGCGATTTGTGTGCCTATGCCGCCGCCGGTATCATGTCCGACCATGAATGCACGACAATTGAAGAGGCCCGCCAGCGTATTCGCCTGGGCATGTGGCTCATGATTCGTGAAGGGTCGGCGGCGCGCAACCTGGATACGCTGCTGCCTCTGGTCAAGGAATTGCACCCGCCGCGCGTCTTCTTCGTCACCGATGATCGCGACCCGTTGGATTTGACGACTCGCGGGCATATCGATTCTATGGTCCGCCGCGCAATCGAACTGGGACTCGATCCGGTCGAAGCCATTCGTCTCGCTTCCTATAATACCGCCCAATATTTCCGGCTCAATGATCGCGGCAGCATCGCTCCGGGATTTATCGCCGATCTGGTGGTGCTCGATGACCTCAACACCTTTCAAGTTGAATCGGTGTACAAGGATGGGAAGCTCGTAGCGCAACATGGCCGGCTGCTGGCGGATGTGCCACCGGTAGATTTTTCTGGCGTCAGTGATACCATACATGTTGGGGCTATTCATGAGGCAGACCTGCGTATCCCAGGCAAACCCGGCATGGTCGAGGTGATCGGCATTGAGCCTGGGCAGATCACCACAAAACACCTGCAGGAAGAGGCTCCTATCAGGAATGGCGAGATTGTCGCCGACCCTGAGTGTGACCTGCTCAAACTCGTCGTCATCGAGCGGCACCATGCCAGCGGCAAAGTTGGCCTGGGACTGGTCAAGGGCTTCGGGTTGCGCAAGGGGGCCATCGCTTCCAGTGTAGCGCATGACGCGCACAACCTGGTCGTTGCCGGCGCGAACGATGGTGATATTTTGCGAGCCGCCCAGGTTCTCGAAGAAATGGGTGGCGGCTTTGCCTGCGTTGTCGATGGCGAAGTGCGGGCGAGGGTACCCTTGCCGTTGGGTGGGCTTGTCTCGCCGCTGCCTGCAGCCGAACTGGTGAAGCAATTAGAAGCCCTGGACACAGCTGCCGCCGAGCTTGGTTGCAGGCTCGAACACCCGTGTATGACACTTAGCTTCCTCTCGCTATCGGTCATTCCAGCGCTGAAATTGACTGACCAGGGGCTGATCGATGTTGAAACGTTTACATTGCTGCCACTACAAAGGTAAAAACGATGTTGCTGAATTTGCTCGAATACAACTGGCCGGAGGATATCGACCAGACCTTGCTCTTGCTGGCCCGCAACGATACGAAGACGGTCCCCCTGGCCGGTGGCACCTATTTGCTCGGCCTGGTGGATGATACCATTCAAGCCGTGGTCGATCTGCGTGATCTTGAGCTGGCCTATATTTCTGAAGACGTGCGAGGAGTGCATATCGGAGCTATGACGACTCTACAAGCGATGGTGGATTCGCCACTTCTCAAGGAGTTTGCCGTTGGGCTGCTATCGCGCGCGGCACAGGTCTCTTCGTCCTCGCGTGTGATTCGTGAGAGCGCCACGCTTGGCGGCACATTAGCCGCCGGCATTGCTTCACGTGCCGACCTGCTCACCGCGCTGGCTATTCTCGATACCGAAGTAGTGCTGCGTTCCGCCTCGAAAACGCAGGTGAACCTGGGCGCAGGGACTGCTGAACGCCCTGGATTGGCGCTTTCCGGCGTCACTTTCAAGGGTAAGCAGGAGCGTCGTGTCGCTTGTAATTTCCTGAGCAGGGAGCGCCGTGCCAGCGAACTGATTATCGAGGTCATCGTCGCCCGCCCAAATTATACCTGTGGTACGTCCTTCCTGCGTGTAGGACGCACTCCCACAGATATCGCGCTGTTAAATGTTGCCGCCCTTGTAGAGATCAAAGATGGTATCTATAACCAGGTGCGGCTGGCGTTGGGTGGAGTCAATATGGAACCGGTACGCTTGCAAGCGGTTGAAAAGCAACTGGTGGGGCAGCACGTCGAGGCAGCGACAGTCCCTCAGAATGGGGGAAAGGATAACCCATTCTTCCCGTTAGAGCGTGCTGTTGAGGCTGGTATGGCCGAGTTTCGACCTCCATCCGATTTTCGCGCCAGCAGTGATTATCGACATGAAAGTGGCATGCGCCTAGCTTATCGCGCGCTCGAAGAGGCTGCCAATATTTCACGCTGGCGAGGTATGGCTGGACGCAATCAAAGCGCTCCCTACGGAAGGTCATAAATATATGGAACTTGAACTACGAATCAATGGTGTCGTCACAAGCATGGATATTGATCCGAACGAATCATTAATGACGACGCTGCGCAAAGAGGGCTATTTCAGTGTCAAGCATGGCTGCGAAACCGGCGAGTGCGGGGCCTGCACCGTGCTGGTCGATGGTGTGCCGCGCCCAAGCTGCGTCACGCTGGCGGCGCAGGCAGGCGGCTGCACCTTAACTACCGTTGAAAGCCTGGGTAACGCTCGCCAACTGCACCCGTTGCAAGAGGCATTTATCGATACCGGGGCCATTCAATGTGGTTTCTGCACGCCTGGTATGCTCCTTTCCGCCTGCGCGCTCCTCAAACGCAACCCCCGCCCGACGGAAGAAGAGGTTCGCGATGCGCTCTCCGGCAACCTGTGTCGCTGCACTGGCTACGTCAAACCCGTCCAGGCCGTTTTACGGGCCGCTGCGATTATGCGCGGCGAGACGGTGGAACCGATCAGCCGCCCCAACACTAATGAGAACTTTCGCCCCTGGGACCCGGGACGCTCACCCCTCGAGCATGCCGAGCATGGCGCATCCAATCCCGATGTGGAAGGTAAGCCCGCTGGACATGGTACGAGCAAAGATGCAGCGGGCGGTGGCGGTGGAATCGCGACCCTCGTCGATACGCGCGTTTCCACGGAATTGAGCGTGGTAGGTAAGGCCGAGCGCAAGGTTGACGCCGTCAAGCTTGCCACTGGCAAACCCGCTTTTGTTGACGATATAGAACTACGAGGTATGCTCTATGCCCGCCTGCTGACCAGCCCGCATGCCCATGCCATCATTCGCGATATCGATGCGTCCCAGGCACGGGCGCTGCCGGGAGTGCATGCCGTGCTTACCTATAAGGATGTGCCGCGCATTCCCTATACAACCGCCGGGCAATCCTGGCCGGAACCCGGCCCGCACGATCAATATTGCCTGGACAATCGCGTGCGCTTCGTGGGCGACCGCGTCGCTGCCGTTGCCGCCGAAACGCCGGAGATCGCCGAACAGGCCCTCAGGCTCATTCAGGTCGATTACGAAGTTTTACCCGCCTTGCTCGATCCGCGCAAAGCCATGGACCCCGATGCTCCATGCATTCATCCAGAGCCGGAGTCCTATCGTATTCACGACGCTTCGCGCAACATCGCGGCGCACCTGGAAGCGGAAGTTGGCGACGTGGAGCGCGGCTTCGCCGAATCTGACCTGGTTGTCGAGGGTGAATACATCGTCCCGCAGGTCCAGCAGACGCCTATCGAAACACATATCGTCATCACTTACTGGGACGAAGATGACCGGCTGGTTGTGCGCACCAGCACGCAGGTGCCTTATCACGTGCGGCGTATCATCGCGCCGGTAATTGGCCTACCGCCGCGGCGCATTCGCGTCATCAAGCCGCGCATCGGTGGTGGGTTCGGCGTCAAGCAAGAAGTCTTGATCGAGGATATTTGCGCGCTGTTGACCATCGCCACAAACCGGCCTGTGAAGCTGGAATTATCGCGCGCCGAGGAATTCCGCAGTAGTCGTTCGCGCCATCCACAGATTCTGCGCATGAAGACCGGTGTCATGCGTGACGGCACTATCATTGCCAACTCAATGGAACTGCTTGCCAATACCGGCGCCTACGGGACGCACTCGCTTACCGTGCAGAGCAATACCGGCTCCAAAACGCTGCCGATGTATCCCTGTCCTAATATTCGTTTCGTGGCCGATGTGGTCTATACCAACCTGCCGCCCCCTGGCGCGTTTCGTGGCTACGGCGTGCCGCAGGGCTTCTTCGCGCTCGAAAGCCATATCGACGAGATCGCAAAGCAACTCGGTATGGACGCGCTAGAACTGCGCCGCAAAAACTGGATTCAACAGGGCGAGGAAAATCCGCTCGCCAAAGTCCTGGGTGAGGGCAAAGAAGGTTACACGCAGATCATCGAAAGCTGCGGCCTGCCCCAATGCCTGCAAATCGTCGAGGAGCGGCTTGACTGGAAAGAGAAGCGCGGTAAGAATAAGGGCGGTACGGAGCGCTTGCGCAGGGGCGTCGGTGTATCTCTCGCCATGCATGGCACCGCCATTGCCGGATTGGACATGGGCGGAGCTAGCATCAAGCTCAATGACGATGGCTCATTCAATGTGCTGGTAGGTGCGACCGATATCGGCACCGGCTCCGATACGGTGATCGCGCAGATTGCCGCCGAAGTCCTGGGCGTGCGCGTCGAAGACATCATCATGCACTCCTCGGACACCGATTTCACACCGTTCGATACCGGCGCTTACGCCTCTTCAACCACCTATATCAGCGGTGGCGCGACCAAAAAAGCCGCTGAACAGGTGCGCCAGCAGATACTGGCGGTCGCGGGCAGCATGCTCAAAGCCGACCCCGAAACGTTGACCATCAAAGATCGCGTCATTACCGCTCCCAATGGGCAGACCGTCACCGTTTCGCAGGTCGCCTTACATTCGCTGCACGTCGAAAATCAGCAGCAGATCATGGCTACCGCATCGTGGATGAGCTATGATTCTCCTCCGCCTTTCGCCGCGCAGGGTGCAGAGGTCGAGGTAGACACCGAAACTGGCGTGGTGCGCGTTCTCAAGGCCGTCTCAGCGGTTGACGCCGGGCGCGTCATCAATCCCATCACGGCAGAGGGGCAGATCGAGGGCGGCGCAACCCAGGCCCTCGGTTATGGTGTGTGTGAAGAGATGCTTTACGACGACCACGGGGCGCTGCTCACCACCAATTTCAGCGATTATCGCATCTTTAGCGCGCCAGATATGCCGCAGATGGAGACCTATATCGTTGAGACTAGCGATCCGTTCGGTCCCTTTGGCGCCAAAGCCATCGCTGAGATTCCTATCGACGGCATGGCGCCCGCTGTGGCAAATGCCGTCGCCGACGCGCTGGGATTGCGTATAAGGCAGATACCGCTGACGCCTGAAAGGGTGTTAAAGGCTATCCAGGCGCAGGGCCAAGGGACAAATGCATAAATCAGGTCGTTTTAGATCATATCGCCCATACAGACGATATGATCTGTATCAATAAAGGAACATTCCTTGGAACCGATAAATCTCTACGAATATGGGAAGCTTGCTCAGGAACGCATGCATCCTGCCTTCTGGGAATTTTATGCCGGTGGCAGCGATGATGAGGTGATATTGCGTGGCAGCCGTGCGGCATATGAGCGTATCCGGCTGCGCCCGCGCGTGCTGGTCGATGTAAGTCATTGTGAGACTGGCACCACTGTTCTGGGTACTCCTGTACGCATGCCCATCCTGGTTGCTCCTACTGCTGTGCAGTGCCTGGCGCATCCCGATGGCGAGTGCGCGACTGCTCAGGGCGCCGGTATGGCAGGGACGTTGATGATTGCCAGCACCACGGCCACAAAAAACATCGAGGAGATTGCCGCCGCTGCTACCGGCCCGCTCTGGTTCCAGCTCTACGTCTATCCAACATTCGAAGTCGCGGAAAAATTGGTGCGGCGTGCCGAAGCAGCAGGATATCGCGCGATTGTCCTGACCGTCGATCTCCCCCGGCTTGGAAGGCGCGAGAAAGATATTCGCAACAACGTCACTATACCGCCTGAACCTTACTTAGAGGCGAATTTCGTGGGCGTTGAGAAGACCGGCCAGGAGTGGGTTACATTGACCTGGGAGTCACTGTCATGGTTACGCTCGATCACCTCGCTGCCAATCATCCTGAAAGGCATTTTGACGGCGGAGGACGCTGTACTGGCAGTCGAGCATGGCGTTGGTGGCATCGTCGTCACCAATCACGGAGGGCGGCAGCTTGATACGGCTATTCCCAGTATCGAGGCCCTGCCCGAGGTCGTTGAGGCCGTCGCTGGGCGTTGCGAGGTCTACCTGGATGGCGGCATACGCCGTGGCACAGATGTTTTGAAAGCCCTGGCATTGGGAGCGAAAGCCGTGCTGCTTGGTCGCCCTATCCTATGGGGGCTTGCCGTCAACGGTGCGGAAGGTGTGCGCCATGTCCTCGAGTTGCTGCGTAACGAACTCGAACTCGATATGGCCCTCGCCGGTCGCCCAACTATCGATACTATTGATCGTTCGCTCGTGAAGTTGTAAGGATGACGCTCATAAGTGTTTACTTAGGCCGATGGAGTAAGTACTCCGCAGAGGGCGGCCACAAGGGTCTACACTCGGCATCCCCCCCGCCCTTACTATGATGACGAGAGCCTCTGCAGGGCGCGTGGTCATTGTAAGGGTGGGGGCGGAGGCGGGTGAGGTGGAGACCCTTGTGGTCGCCCTCCACGGGGTCTCGTTTCTTGCCATCTTCTATTAAAGATTATGGCGACGAGATTTTACATCCACGGGCTTATCCCTATCTACTGCTATTATTGAGGAGGCATTTTTCATGGTTGACTGGAATCGTCGCGCGCATATCGCTGATACTATCCTTGACACGGCAGGCATGACCCCGCTGGTGCGCCTGCGCCGCGTGGTAGGTGATGTGAAGCCTACCATCGTTGCCAAGGTCGAATATTTTAGTCCCAGCGGCAGCGTCAAGGACCGCATTTTACCATTTCTTGTTTCAGAGGCCGAGCGGCGCGGCGATTTGCGCCCCGGCATGACCATTATCGAGGGAACGACCGGCAACACCGGTATCGCCACCTCGTGCGTCGGCGCCGCGAAAGGCTATCCCGTCGTCATCGTCATGCCGGAGGGCATGAGCGAGGAGCGCAAAAAGACCATCCGCGCCTATGGAGCCGAACTGGTACTGACTCCAGGCGCGGAAAGCGATGTAGACCTGGTGATCGAGAAGGTTCGGGAACTGAAGGCTTCCGCTCCTGGCAAATATTGGGAGGTCGGCCAGTTTGTCAACCAGGATAACGTCGAGGCGCACTATCGCACGACCGGCCCCGAGATCTGGGAGCAGACCGGGGGCAAGATCGGTGCGCTCGTCTTATCCCAGGGTACGGGCGGAACGGTCACAGGCGCGGGCAAATATCTCAAAGAACAGAATCCCAACATCAAGGTCTTTGCCGTGGAGCCTGCCGAATGCGACATTCTTTCGGGTGGCTCGTGGGGTGCGCACAAGATCGAGGGCATCGGCGATGGCTTTATTCCCGAAGTATTACACGTTGAGTATCTCGATGGCGTTGTCACCACTACCTCGGATGAGGCAATTGAGATGGCACGTCGCCTGGCGCGCGAGGAGGGCATCTTCTGCGGCATCTCTTCCGGCTGCAATGTCGCCGCCGCCATCAAGGTTGCGCAACGCTATCCCGATATCGGCATGATCGTCACCGTGCTTTCTGATAATGGCCTGCGCTACTTCACTACCGAACTGTGTGGCGTCTATACTGACCTGGAAGTGCCGGAGCGCGAGCATCCCATCAGCGACGAAGACAAAGCGAAACTGGCACGGGTCAAACTCGAAGTGATTTCTTGAGGCGGCATAAACAATGGTTCCTGATCACATTCATCATTTGACATGTGTGCTGTGCGGAACAACCTATAGCCCCGCCAATGTCACTTATCGCTGCCCAGCTTGCGGCCCGTTAGGCGTGCTGGAGGTGCATTACGATTACGAACTTGTAGCCTCGCGCATCAGTCGTGCTACATTGGCAGAAGATCGCGAACCAACCATCTGGCGCTATCGCGCACTCTTGCCCATTTCATATAGCCGGAAGACAAGGCCCCCGCTGGCGATTGGTGGAACGCCGCTCTACCTGGTTGAACGCCTGCGGTCTTACCTGGGCATGAGCGATCTCTGGCTGAAGGATGATACACGCAATCCCAGCGCGTCACTCAAAGATAGGGCCAGTATCATTGCTATTCTGCGAGCTGAGGGGAAGACGGTGGCCTGCGCCTCTACCGGCAATGCGGCCTCATCACTGGCGGTACAGGCGGCATCGGTTGGCCTGCCCTGCTATATCTTCGTTCCCTATAATGCGCCGCGGGCCAAGATTGTGCAATTGCTGATGTGCGGGGCAACCGTTTTTGCCGTTCAGGGCAGCTATGATGATGCTTTCGATATGTGTATCGAAGCTTGCGATACCTTTGGTTGGTATAACCGCAATACCGGCTACAATCCTTATCTTGTCGAGGGAAAAAAGACCGTAGGCCTTGAAATCGCCGAGCAACTGAACTGGCAGGTTCCTGACAGCATAATCGTGCCGACCGGAGATGGCTGCATTATCAGCGGCGTCTACCGGGGCTTTGACGACCTTTACCGTCTGGGGATGATCGAGCGCATCCCGCGTATGATCGCAGTGCAGGCCGAAGGCTCACCTGCTATCATACGCGCGTTGGAGAGCGATGGTGTGGTGAGACCTTATCCGGCACACACGGTAGCTGATGGTATCTCTGTCGGTCTCCCGCGCAATGGCGCGATGGCGGTACGCATGATCCGTGCCAGCAACGGTTTTGGCGTAACCGTCTCCGATGAAGAGATTTTAGTGGCGGAAAAGGCCCTGGCGCGCCTCACTGGCGTCTTTGCCGAACCATCTGGCGCCGCCAGCTATGCCGGTCTACTTCGTCTTTTAGATGAGGGCAAGATCGACCGCGATGAACGAGTCGTGTTGCTGGTAACAGGAAGCGGCCTGAAAAGTATCGATGCTATAGTTGAAACCGCCGGTAACGCTGTGCCGGTCGCAAAAGGAAAGGAGGGCATGGGGATGGTCGAGAGAGTAGTAGGGGCGCACCCTTGAGGTCGCCCTTTCGATCTCTCCGTCATGTATGGCCAACAGCATACTCGTCAAAAAACTCCAGCTAAAAGCTGGACAGTGGACCGTCATTATCATCCGGAGAGAGTTGGAAAATAATGTAGTGGTGCCCCTTGCGGGTGCCGGCTAAGGACAGAAAAAAGCATGTCAGAAATTCTCATCGGCAATGGCACAGTGGTCACGCTCGGCGCTGAAAACCGGCTGATCGAACAGGGAGCAGTGCTGGTTCGCGATAATCGCATTGCCGCTATCGATACCGATAGCCTGTTGCGCGGGCAATATCCCGATGCAGAGTACGTCGATGCAAACGGCGGCTTGATTATGCCCAGCTTTCTCTGTTCGCATACCCATTTTTACAGCGCCTTCGCGCGCGGCATGACCATTCCTGGCGAACCCCCGCGCAATTTCCTCGAAATTCTTGAGCGTTTGTGGTGGCGGCTGGATAAGCTCCTGACGCTCGAAGATATCCGTGCAAGCGCCGGAGTATACATGGTCGATGCCATTCGCCATGGCACGACCTGTGTCGTCGATCACCATGCCAGTCCGCATGCAATTGAAGGCAGCCTGGATGTCATTGCTGATGTTGTGGAAGAGGCCGGCATTCGTGCCTGCCTCGCCTACGAGGTTTCTGATCGTGATGGGCCGGATGTAACTGCCGGGGGTATTCATGAGAACGAACGCTTTATCCGTTCGTTGCGTGCCGAACGCAAGCAACCGGCTGAGGCAGGCATGATTGCCGGCAGCTATGGGCTGCACGCTTCGTTTACACTTGGCCCATTAACGCTTGAAAGGTGCGCGGCGGGCGGAGCCGAGCTAGGCGTCGGTTTTCATATTCATGTCGCCGAAGATAGTGCCGATGAACAAGATAGTCTTGCCCGTTATGGTATGCGCGTCGTAGATCGCCTGGAACAAGCGGGTATTTTGGGGTCGCGTACAATAGCCGCGCATTGCGTGCATGTGCAGGGAGATGAGATGAGCAGTCTGGCGAGTACAAGCGCCAGCAGCGTGCATAATCCGCGCTCGAATATGAACAATGCCGTTGGGCGAGCGCCTGTCGAGGAACTGCTGCGAGCCGGAGTGAATGTTGGTCTCGGCAACGACGGCTTCAGCATGAACATGATGCAGGAGATGAAGACGGCCTATCTTCTGCACAAACTGGCTCTCTCAGACCCCAGGGCCATGCCCGCGGATCTGGTGTTGAAACTGGCATTTGAACATAACGCTCAGATTATGCAAGCCGTTTTCAGCCCGTTCTGCGACGAATTCCCACGTGTTGGGGAATTGAGCGTTGGTGGTGCCGCCGACATTATCTTGCTCGATTACCTGCCGCCCACACCGCTCAGCAGCGATAATTTCCCCTGGCACCTCATTTTCGGCATGGATGGGCAGCAGGTCAATTCAACCATGGTAGCCGGTCGCTGGTTGATGCGCAACCGCCAGCTACTGACGATTGACGAGGAACGTATTCATGTCAGGGCAAGGGAATTGTCACAGGCTTTATGGAAGAGATTATGATCCCTTCTCCAACTATGATAGTAAATTGATAGGAGTAATGACTTGGAAACAACCAAAAAACCTTCGCCAATAGCAAAACATTTCCAGCTTCAGCAACTCAAAGATGGTATTTATGCGGCTATTTCTATCGATGGTACCGGCTCAATGAGCAATGCCGGAATCATTGATCTCGGAGATTGTATCCTTATCTTCGATACATTCTTCACACCCCAGGCCGCTGAAGACCTGCGCCTCGCCGCTGAACAATTGCTTGATAAGCCTGTTCGCTACGTTATCAACAGTCACATGCATGAAGATCACGTACATGGTAATCAGGTTTTCTCAAAAGAAGCGGATATCATTGCTACGTCTAGAACGCGAGAATTGATCGGGACACGGGTTGTTGAGAATCTGGCCGAGAATAAATCGGATATAGCGGGAGGACAGGCGGTCCTGAAATCCCTGGAGGAGCAGATCGTACAGGAGCAAAATGTGGAAAAGCGCAAACAGCTTGAGCTAAGCCTGGCCACAAACCGTGAATACCTATCCGCAGTACCGACAATGGAAATTGTGCTACCAAATCTGACCTTTGAGCAAAAGCTGGTGCTGTACGGCTCGCGGCGAACGATCGAACTGCTTACCTACGGAGGGGGTCATACAGATAGCGATGCCTTCCTCTATTTGCCAGGAGAGCGACTTGCTTTTATGGGTGACCTACTTTTCGTAAAAAATCATCCCTGGATGGGTGATGGCCATCCAGAGGAATGGTTACCCATTCTTGACCGTGTGAAGGAACTGGCTATTGATATTTTTGTTCCCGGACATGGGCCGGTAGGTACGCGAGAAGATATCTCGCTCTTACAACAATACATCACGACCATTGTGCAATTGAGCAAGGAGCTTCACGAAGCTGACAAGCCTTTAGAGGAGGCGAAAAAGACCGCAATGCCGGCTCCATTTGATACCTGGGGATCTTGCGAAGTGTTTTCGTGGAATATGGAATTTCTCTACGACCGCTTATCTCGCTCGTAGGTGTGGCCCTTGTGGTCTTACATCGGTAGATTTTTGTAGCCCTGGGCCTGTCATTCTGAGCGCAGCGAAGAATCCGCGTGCCAGCACAGATTCTTCGCTGCGCTCAGAATGACACGCCTGGGAGCTGCCAGGGCAATGATTCAACAAAATCAGGAGGAATTGATAAGAATGAATTTACGTGAAACTCAGATTGTCGTCCAGCAAGAACTGGCACAATATCACGATACAATGATCCAGTTCTTGCGTGATATTATTGCTATACCCAGTTTTGATAGCCAGATTGGCCCGGTTGGAGATTCCATTGGCGCGCGTATGGCCGATCTCGGCTTCGATGAGGTGCGCCGCGACTCGATGGGCAATATCCTGGGGCGAATCGGCAATGGCCCTCGCGTGCTGCTTTACGATAGCCATATCGACACAGTCAGCATTGCCGATCCGACGCAGTGGCAATGGGATCCATTTCAGGGCAAATACGAAAACGGCATTATTTATGGCCTCGGCGCGGGCGATGAGAAATGCTCCACTCCGCCCATGATCTATGCCCTGGCAACGCTGAAGAAGTTGGGCCTGGCCAAAGGCTGGACACTGTATTATTTCGGTAATATGGAAGAGTGGTGCGATGGCATCTCCGGCAATGCCCTGGTTGATCACGAGGGCATTCGTCCCGATTTTGTCGTGATCGGCGAATCGACCAACATGGAGATTTATCGCGGCCATCGCGGGCGCACCGAGATCAGCGTCACCTTCAAGGGCCGCAGCTGCCATGCCAGCGCGCCGGAACGCGGCGATAATGCGCTCTACAAGGCCATTCCCTTTATTCGGGGCGTGGAGCGACTGAACGAGGAACTCAAGACTCGCCCTGATCCGTTCCTCGGCCCCGGCTCAATCACTGTGACCAATATCAGCACGCGCACCGCCTCGCTCAATGCCGTGCCTGACCAGTGCGACCTCTACATCGACCGGCGCATGCACCCGGCTGAAACAAAGGAAGTGGTGTTGAATGAGCTGCGCGCCCTGCCCAACGCGCATCTTGCTGAAATCGTCGTACCCATGTACGAGGTGCCGAGCTATACCGGTTTTGTTTTCCCCGTCGAAAAAATCTTCCCGGCCTGGGCGCTAGCCGAAGATCATCCTTACGTGCAGGCCGGCAAAGCGACCTTTGAAAGTTGCTATGGACGTCCCGCGAAGACCGGCAAGTGGGTCTTTTCGACCAACGCAACGTACTGGATGGGCAAGGCCGGCATTCCGTCGATTGGTTTCGGCCCCGGCGAAGAACACTGGGCGCACACCACGCTCGACCAGGTGCCGGCCAACGAGGTTGCCCAGTGCGCCGACTTCTACGCCATGCTGCCGTTATTCCTGGAGGCCCTATGAGTAAATTAGCTGTGATTGCCATTGGCGGCAACTCTTTGATCAAGGATGAAGCGCACAAGAGCGTACCCGATCAGTTCGATGCGGTGCGCGAGACGGCGGTACACATTGCCGGGATGATCGAGCAGAGTTGGAACGTCGTCATCACGCACGGCAATGGGCCGCAGGTTGGATTCATCCTGCTGCGCTCTGAACTCTCCCATCATGTGCTGCATACTGTCCCGCTCGATTCGTGCGGAGCCGATACGCAGGGGGCCATTGGCTACATGATCCAGCAGGCGCTGCACAATGAATTTTTGCGCAGGGACATTTCCCGCCAGTGCGTAACCATCGTGACACAGGTGCTGGTCGATAAAAACGATCCGGCCATGCACAATCCCAGCAAACCCATCGGCTCTTTCTACAAGGAAGAGGAGGCGCGTGTCAAAATGGAGCGCGAGGGCTGGAAGATGGTTGAAGATGCCGGGCGCGGTTGGAGACGCGTTGTATCATCTCCTCTTCCGCGGGCTATTATCGAACGCGATGTCATAGATTTGCTACTTAAGAACGGAGTGATTGTAGTGGCCGTGGGTGGCGGTGGCATTCCGGTCGTTGCGGATAGCGAGGGCAGGCTCTCCGGCGTAGAGGCGGTAATTGACAAAGACCTGGCTTCCAGCTTGCTGGCTCAAGTACTACATGCCGACCTCTTCCTCATCTCGACGGCAGTAGAAAAGGTGGCTTTGAACTACAAGAAGCCCGATCAACGCGACCTCGACCGTATTACATTGAGCGAGGCCAGGCGTTACTACGAACAGGGCCACTTCGCAAAAGGTAGCATGGGACCGAAAGTGCAGGCCTGCATCAACTATCTTGAACAAGGCGGAAAGGCCGCCTTGATAACTATGCCCGAAACCATCGGCAAAGCCCTGGCAGGCCAGACGGGAACCTGGATTGTGCCTGATGAAGCATCGTAAAAACTCTATAGAAAGGATTGAATACAATGAAAACCAATTTACGTGGACATGATTTTATCAGTACGCAGGAATGGACGCGAGAAGAATTGGAGACCGTGCTGCAGCTCGCCTTCGACCTCAAAATGAAATGGGGACTTGACCTGCCAACGCGCTTGCTGGAAGACAAAACGCTCTTTATGCTCTTCTTCTTTTCCTCGACGCGCACGCGCAACTCGTTTGAGGCCGGAATGACGCGCCTGGGTGGCCATGCTATTTTCCTGGAACCTGATAAGATGCAGATTTCGCACGGAGATACGCCAAAGGAGATCGGCAAGATACTCTCCGCCTACGGACACGGCATCGCCATCCGGCACTGCGACTGGGGCGAGGGCAACAAATACCTGCGCGATGTTGCGGAATACGCCAGCGTGCCTGTCATCAACATGCAATGCGATATCTACCATCCCTGCCAGGCCATGGCCGACCTGATGACTGTGATCGAAAAGAAGGGCGACCTGCGCGGCAAAAAAGTCGTCATGTCCTGGGCCTATGCCAAGTCCTATACCAAGCCGCTGTCATTGCCGCAGTCGGTCATCGAGCTCTTCACACAGTTCGGAGCCGATGTCACGCTGGCCCATCCACCCGAATTTGAACTGATGCCGGAAATCCTGGATAATGCGGCTTCCAATGCGCGCAAGACCGGCGGGAGTTTCAAAGTCGTCCACGACATGGATGAGGCTTTTGTGGGGGCAGATGTTGTCTATCCCAAGAGTTGGGGGCCGCTCGTAGCGGTAAAAGACCCATCGAAGCTCACCGATACGATTCGTCGCTACGAAAGCTGGATTTGCGACGAGCGGCGCATGTCCCTGGCGAAAGAGGATGCCATCTACATGCACTGCCTGCCGGCAGACCGGGGTGTCGAGGTCACGGATACCGTAATCGACGGCCCGCAGTCCGTCGTCTACGACCAGGCGGAAAACCGCATGCACGCCCAGAACGCGATTATGGCCCTGACGATGGGCGGAAGATAAAGATTGATCTATCTTGAAAACCTTTACGTACTCTCTCAGCAGAAAGAGGAGTTTGTAGAGTAAACCGGCTCTTTCTGCCGGGAGAGTTATGGTGTCCACAGGCCTGTGTGTACCCATAGCTCCTTTCCAAAAGATATAGAAAACGAGAGAAGGAGTACAACAATATGAGCAAAACACAGACCGTCGAGGCCTTTTCCGAGGCTATGGAAGCGCGCGATTGGGACAAAGTAGCCACATACCTGTCGGATGATTTCACACTCAGTGGCCCAACACCACAACCGGTCGGAAAAAATGAATTCATTGCCATCCAGAGCGCATTTATGAACGCTTTCCCTGACTGGTCATTCAACCTGGGTTCTCTGGAGGAGCAGGGCGACAAAGTATTAGCAACAGTACACATTACCGGCACGCATACCAGGGATCTGCTGGTTCCAGGGCTGCCACCCGTTCCGGCTACCAACAAAAGGGTTTCTTTACCCGAAGAGCATCTGGAGTTCACATTCCACGGTGATAAGATTGCTAGTTTATCCTCGGATAATGTACCTGGTGGTGGCGTTCCAGGTGTCTTGCAACAGATCGGTGTGCCACTTCCTTCGCAGGCATAGTCAAAGTCTGAACTTTATTCACGAGCGCCCCGAATATTGACGAGTCCCTTTGTGAAGGGCGTACCCTTGCGGTCGCCCTCATTTCATTGTTTATGACACGAAGCTGGAAGTTGGACATTGTGGTGATTAAACCATTGTTTAGTGGTCGTACTCGTCTCATTGCTTGTTCCTCAAGTTCAAGATGATTCCTGTTTTTTGCCTGCATGAGTGACCCTCTAGAGCCTTGTCCCTTGTAAATAGCCTCTGGTTATGGTAGTATTTCAGCAGGAAAAGAGACGCGTCCATCTTGTACACGCCGGAAGTATCCTATGTCGATCTCTTTTTTTCGCACGAAACCAGCATACAGCGACGTCGAAGTCGAGAGAGGAAAGCTCTCAAATTGTGGCGGAAAGGTGTGCTACCATGCTTTCGTCTGATACTCGATCCCTACCATCCACGCTCAACACAGGCTCTTGTGAGTCATATCAGTCTAAAAAGGCCAGGCTTCTCGGTTGAGATTGAAACTGAGATTGAAACAAGAAGTACATAATGATTTCCTGAAAGGTTAAATGCCTTAGCTGCCCGGCGAGGATTGAAACCTTTCATGTATTCCTGCATTCTGGGTACAACCAGGGAGAAAGGATAAGAACGATGTCACCATAGCATTCTTGCAACTGGAATTATTATCACAAGGTTCACAAGAGTCGTGGAAGATAGTATTTTACTATGTAGGAGGAAATCAAGTCATGGCAATTGAAGAAGAGGAAGGATTAGTATCCGAAGCGCAAATTGCTGTTCACTGGCGCGAAGAGGATTACTTCCGACCCACTCCGAAGTTTATCGGGCAGGCGAATGCAAGTGACCCGGCCATTCTTGAACGCTTCAAAGAGGAAAATTTTCCTGAGTGCTTCCGAGAATATGCCGACCTGCTCACCTGGGATCAGTACTGGCACACAACGCTGGATACGAGCAATCCACCGTTCTGGAGGTGGTTCGTCGGCGGCAAACTCAATGCCTGCTACAATTGCGTCGACCGCCATCGCGAGAAGAACCCGAACAAGGCCGCTTTGATCTGGGTGCCCGAGCCGGAAGCAGAACAGACACTGGCCATCACGTATCAGGAACTTTACATCAGGGTCAATGAGTTCGCGGCCCTGCTTCGTGATTTTTGCGGGGTGAAGGCCGGTGACCGTGTCACCTTCCATATGCCCATGGTGCCCGAACTGCCGGTTTCTATGCTCGCCTGTGCCCGTCTTGGCGTCATCCATTCCGAGGTATTTGGTGGATTCAGCGGAGTGGCATGCGGAGGCCGTATTGCCGACTCGGGCAGCCGCATCCTGGTGACAATAGATGGCTATTACCGCAATGGAGAGCTGGTCGATCACAAGGCCAAGGCCGACGAGGCGGTAAAAACGGCCCGTGAACAGGGCGTCGAGGTAGAGAAGGTTCTGGTCTGGCGGCGCTATCCCGGCAAGTATTCTTCTAATACGCCAATGGTTGAGGGGCGAGATTTCTTTGTTGATGAGCTGCTCGCCGACTATCGCCGGCAGATCGTCCCGCCTGTTTCTATGCCTGCCGAGGCTCCATTGTTCCTCATGTATACCAGTGGTACGACCGGCCGGCCCAAGGGATGCCAGCATAGTACCGGCGGCTACCTGTCGTACGTAGCTGGAACATCGAAGTACTACCAGGATATCCATCCTGATGATACCTACTGGTGCTTCGCCGATATCGGTTGGATCACCGGTCACTCCTATATCGTGTATGGCCCGCTGGCGCTAGGTACGACGAGTGTGATCTACGAAGGTGTTCCGACCTATCCCGATCCCGGACGCCCCTGGCGCATCGCTGAACGGCTGGGTGTTACCATCTTCCATACCGCTCCGACGACCGTTCGCATGCTGCGTAAGGTTGGCTCCGATCAGCCGGCCAAATACAACTACCATTTCAAGCACATGACGACAGTAGGCGAGCCAATTGAACCCGATGTCTGGCGCTGGTATTATCACACCATTGGTAAAGACGAAGCGGTCATCGTCGATACCTGGTGGCAGACCGAGACCGGCGGCTTCCTCTGCACAACCTTGCCCGGCCTGATGCCAATGAAGCCCGGCAGCTGCGGTCCCGGTGCGCTTGGTATCTACCCGGTGATCTATGATGAGGCAGGCAATGAGGTTCCAGCCGGGAGTGGACGCGCGGGCAACATCTGCATTCGCAATCCCTGGCCGGGCGTTTTCGAGACGATCTGGGGCCAGCCGGAGCGCTTTGTGCAGACCTATTATGCCAAGTACTGCAAGAACCCGGAGAGTAAGGACTGGCATGACTGGCCCTACTTCGCCGGTGATGGCGCGGTACTGGCCGCTGATGGCTACTTCCGCATCCTGGGTCGCGTCGATGATGTGATCAATGTGGCCGGACACCGTCTCGGCACGAAGGAGCTTGAGTCCGCCGCTCTGACCGTCGATGAAGTTGCCGAGGCCGCAGCTGTTCCCATGATGGACGAGTTGCGCGGTAGAGTGGTCGAGATGTATGTCTCGCTCAAACCCGGTTACACAGCAAGTAAGGAAGTCGAGGATAAGGTATCCCAGGCGATTGAAAGGGAGATCGGTAAGATCGCCAGGCCCAGGAATATCTGGATCGTCGCGGACATGCCGAAGACGCGCTCCGGCAAGATCATGCGCCGCGTCCTTGCTTCAATCACCAACTTCGCTCCCGTGGGCGATGTGACGACACTTGCCAACCCGGAGATCGTCGAGAGTACGCGCCGGTATGTACAGAGCCAGAAAATCACCCGTGGCGAGGTACCACGCGAACTCTCCGAAACGGAGATGCAGGAAATTAAGGAGTTCGGCAGCGCGGAATAGCTGATTTTGCGCTCATCCACAAAGGGCCTGCCGGTTGCTTGAATTTCACCGGCAGGCCCTTTGTGGATGAGCGCAAAAAGTGTCAAGGGTGTTCCTGCGCATTCAAGAACGCCACAACCTGCGCCTGGATCGTATCTTTCTGCTGCTGATCGAGTCCAATGAGGCCGTGTTCTCCTTTGTAGCTGATATACTGCACGAGAACACGTGCGGCTTGCAACTTCTGTTGCAGGGCAAGAGATTGACTCGGAGGCACAATCGTATCGCTGGTTCCCTGGACGATAAGCATAGGGGCGCTGTGTGGCGTTACATCGAAAAGTGGAGAGGCATCACGATAGAGCGCGGGGGCCGCCTGTGGAGTGAGGTTATGCATCAGTGGAAACACGGAGGAAGATACGTTCCCCTTGTTGTGGTTAAGTGAAATGCACTATCAGCAATTGATGAATGAGGCTGGCTGAGACAAGGGAGGCAATCTGTACTAGCTCCCTTGTCCGCAATCTATTAACGATACATATGTTCCGTCAACACCTCTCCCACAGTTTGCACCAGCGTTTCTTCGGTAAATGGCTTGGGCAGATAGCGGTCTGCCCCCTGGCGCAGCCCCCAGCTTTGATCAAGTGAAGTATCCTTGGTACTCACCATGATGATGGAGAGGTTGCGTTCCGGGTCCAACGCCCGCAACTGGCGGCAAACACCGTAGCCACTAACTCCCGGCAGGACGACATCGAGTATGACACAATGGGGTCGTTCCATGAGAGCCTTGGCCATGCCCTCATTTCCATCGGATGCAGTTATTACATCGCACCCGGCATTTGCCAGGGCGCGAGCCATTAATAAACATGACGTAGCGCTATCGTCAACGATCAGAACCTTTGGTGCATTTGCCACGAATGATACCCCTTCCTAAGTGAAACCTTGCGCTAGTAAAAAGTATACCTTGCAAAAAGCATAAAACGTATATTCCACGAGCTAAATAGCTAAAAATAGCCATTGATAGATTTATGTATTCATGTGTATTGATGGTAATTTGCGTATCATCTTGCTATAATACGTTCTGGATGAGACGATTAATGAGGGGGAGAAAGCTATGGCTGGTCGTGTTCAACACCGCAGCACGTCACGGGAGAATCTGCGCGCGGTAGCCCACGCTATACCCTGGCGGTTACTGCTTTTGCTGCCTATTTTAATCATCGTCGCTTTCCCTGCTTTTTTATTTGGCACAAAGCAAGGCCAGCGCCTGTTACCTGCCCTGACGAACTATTTCTACAAGATTTCCGGTCCACCCCCAGCGCCAACACCTACGCCTTTACCGCCATTTTCCCCGGTGCTGCCGCAGCCCGGTTCTATCCTCTATACTGTCCAGGCGGGGGATTCCTGCGATGAGATACTCACCGTTCAGATGCATATGGCAGATGCAAGCCAGATTTTCAGCGATGCTAATCCGAATACTGTCAAAGCCCTGGATGCTGTACTTGGTCAGAATTGTCACGCCTTACAACCCGGTATGGTGCTGGCGCTACCGCCGCAATATCCACTGGTAGCCCTGGGCGGCGTCGTTGTGCAGATCAATCCAACCTCCCCCCAGCAGCCATTACCGACGCCCTTGATCAATGTCGCGCAGCAACAAAATATTGGTATCGATTGTTCCGGCGGCTGCTGGCTCAGCCTGCGTATTGCTGCGGGCGTGGAGATTCACCTGCTCGTGCAAACATCTCTACCGGTGAAGGTTGGTTCCTGGGTGTGGGCGCAGGCCACGCTTGCCCGCAAGACCGTGCCTGGTTTCCCAAACTACCCCTATGCCGACCCTACGGCCTCATTCAATGGTATGTCGTTGCGCGCCTGTGATCTACAGGTAGACAATACTCATGATGATAATTCTCTTTCGTGCAGCCAGCTGCTCCCCAACACGATTATCGATGATAATGGCTCCTGGCTGTTTGGAGTCACCGGACCGGGTGCGCTTGATCACTGGGGCTATCCCCTCCATCTCCCCGCTGGTACCCAGGTTATGCTCTGGCTCACGCTCGACAACAACGGCAACCTGGTATTTCACAAGGGGAATCCGGTGTATCGCTATGATGCGACAACGCATGTGTATGTGAAGGTGTGAAGTCAGGAAATAGGTAATTGCTGCTTGACAAGCATTTTGCCTACCTCATGAAAAAAACTGCTCAACATGCGCGGAAAACGTTGGGAGGACCTGGGATGGTAATAGAGCCTGCCCGCGAAAAACGCCACGCGAATGATATTTCCCGCTCTCCAATACTAATACCTCGACTGTGCGTGTGCCAGGATCAGCTATCCAATATTCTTGAACTCCAGCATAAGCGTAGGCATTATACTTCTCGTGCCGATCATAGATAGCTGTACCTGGTGATACGACTTCAACAATAAGATCGGGAGCGCCAATGATCCGATTCTCCTTGATTTTATCGTGGTTGGCATTTAGAATGACAAACACGTCTGGTTGTACAACCATGTTAGGGGTAAGTTCAACATCAACAGGAGCTATAAAAACCCGCCCAAGGTTGACAACTTTGACATAGGCACGGATATAGGAAGCAATCTCAAAGACTGCGTCCTGATGTGCTATATTGGGCGCTGGGGTCATATAGAGAACTCCATTTACGATCTCATACCGCTTACCATCGTTCGGAAGAGCCGCATACTGTTTGTAAGTCCACTCTCCTTGCTCAGGCCCAGGAACCCAATCAGCAGGAATGACTATGGGTAGTCTATCAGAAGTCATTGTCATATCAACCGTGCCTTTCGCCTAAGAAAAAGTTGTCTTCGATCTTACGATAATGGTAACACGGATATGGTTATGCCATAAATATACTACCTTACGAGCGAGGCTTCAAGTGAGTTTGTTGAGGTAAATAGAATGAAGTTTCTTGAAAAACAGGCTGCCGCAAACCGGTTATGAAAATCCGCTGATCTTTATCTGTAAGGACAACGTACAAAAAACATATACGCCAAATTTTTGACGTGCTATACTGGGTTATATCCTTAACTGAACCGTGTGTATTGATGCTTTCACCTGCTGCCCAGGAGGAGGAAATGCGATCATGGGCATGACCAATGATGGCTTGTCGTACTGGCAGGCCGAAACTGACGGCGAATCACTGCTTGAAATCACGATTGGTGATCTTTTAGACCTGCGCGCTCAAGAACATCCCACGAAGGAAGCGCTGGTCTACTCATGCTATCCAGAGTTTGGTGGAGCGCTCGATATTCGCTGGAGCTATGCTGAGTATCGCGAGCGCGTCAATGCCGTAGCTCGTGGCCTGATGGCGCTTGGCTTGGACAAGGGCGAGCATATCGCGATCTGGGCTGCTAATCTCCCGGAATGGCCGCTCATCCAGCTGGCCGCCGCGAAAATCGGCCTGGTATTAGTAACGATCAATCCCCTGCTGCGGGGAGCCGAATTGGAGTATATCCTGAAACAGGGCGACGTCGCCGCCTTATTCTTCATGGCGCAGATACGCGATCACGATTGCCTGGCGACGATACGCTCTATAACGGCTCCCGGGGGGAAAAATGGTGAGGTGATGGGCGAGCGTTTACCCAACCTGCGTTACGTCAGTTTGCTCGGTGCCCCACCACAAGGACTGTTAGAACAACAGGAATGGCGGCCCACGATGTTCCGCGAGATGGCCGCCGGTGGCGCCCAGGTCAGCGCCGGGGCCCTCAAGGAGCGACAGGCGAGCGTTACGCCCACCGACCCGGTGATGATCCTGTACACTTCCGGCACGACCGGCTTTCCCAAGGGAGCGGTTCTCTCACACCTGGCGGTCATAAACATTGGCTGGATCGGAGGCAAGCGCCTGGGGTTCGACCAGGACCTGCGCGGCTGCGTCATTGTGCCATTCTTCCACGTTTTCGGCTGTGTAGGTTTTGTAGTGGCCGCGCTCAGTCAGGGTGGCACAATCTATCCGCTGATCGCTTTTGATCCCCTGAAAGCCCTGCAGATCATCAGCGGCGAGCGTTGCAACTATACCGGCGGAGTTCCTACGATGTTTCTCGCCATGTTGCAGCATCCCGACTTCGATAAGTACGATCTCTCGTCGCTGAAAATGATACTTTGTGGAGGCGCCCCCGTACCCGTTGCCTTGATGGAAGCAGTAAAAGAGCGCATGGGCGCCGATGTAGCGATTACCTTTGGCCAGACCGAAAGCACAGGCGGTTTCACTGTGACGTTCCCGGAAGATCCATTTGAACTCAAGGCGGCAACAGTAGGCGTGCCGCAGCCGTATGTCGATGTCAAGATCATTGATCCCGCGACGGGGCAGGTTGTTCCATGCGGGGAGCGCGGCGAGATTTGCTGCCGTGGCTACCTGGTAATGCAGGGTTACTACAACATGCAGGAAAAAACTGCCGAAGTTGTTGACGCTGATGGCTGGCTGCATACGGGCGACCTGGCGACGATGGATACACGCGGCTACGTCAATATCGTGGGTCGTCTCAAAGAAATGGTGATCCGCGGCGGCGAGAACATTTTCCCGCGCGAAATCGAAGAGTTCCTTATTCGCCATCCCAAAGTGGCCGATGCGCAAGTGCTGGGCGTACCCGACAAATTCTACGGTGAAGAGCTACTGGCAGTAATACTTCCTATCGAGGGCATGCAGATCACTGAGGAAGAACTGCGTGAATACTGCAAGGGCCGCATCAGCAGCCAGAAGATTCCGCGCTACTTCCAGTTCGTCACGTCCTATCCCATGACGGGCAGCGGCAAGGTGCAGAAGTTTGTCCTGCGCGAGAGCGCAATCAAGCTTTTGGGGCTTGAGGAAGCGAGGAATATAAAGACGGCATAGTAAAATGGTTTCCAGCGGCACAATGACGGCAACATTCATCCGCCGCGGCGGATGAATGTTGCCGTCATTGTGCCGCTGGAAGCTTGACAACCATTGAGTGCGCTCTCATTTCATGATATATTTCCCCCTAACAACGATGTTAACAATATTTCAATTACCACAATAGGAGATCATCCAGCATGCTTTTCACCAATGCCACCATTGTCACCATGAACCCTACGCGAGACATCATTACAAATGGCGCTATCGCTATCAACGGTAATCGCATTGCTGCTGTAGGCAAATCTGATCAGCTATTGTCGCTGTTCCAGGACGAAGAAGTCATCGACGTACGAGGAAAGCTCATCATTCCTGGTCTGATCGATACTCATGTTCACCTTGCGCAGGCGTTGATTCGCGGGTGCGCTGATGATATGGCGCTGATCCAGTGGCTGTGCGATCGCGTGTGGGTGTTGCAGGGGAATTTCACGCATGAGGACGGGTATGTAAGTGCCCGGTTGTGTATTGCCGAGATGTTGAAATCCGGCACGACCACTTTCCTCGAGTCGATGCTGGCTCATCGTTATGGTTTCGATGGCATCGCCCGAGCGGTCGAAGAAAGCGGCATTCGCGCCTGCCTGGCCGGTATCGTTATGGATATCGGCACCTATGCGACACAAACCAACTCGATGTATCCTGGCATGATCGAGAGCCGCGAGACGAGCCTGTTTGGTGTGCTTGACATGCACAGCAAGTGGGAGGGCGCGGCCAATGATCGCATTCATGTCTGGTTTGGCCCGCGTACTCCAGGAGGCGTAACGCCAGAACTCTATCGCGAGATGAGCGATTATGCTCGCCAGCGCAACATGGGTATTACTATGCACCTGGCCGAGGTCGAGGCCGATAAAATATTCTTACAGGAACAATATGGCCTCTCGCCGGTCTACTTCGCCGAGAGTGTCGGATTGCTCGGCCCGAGAACGGTGCTGGTGCATATGGTCTGGCTGGCGCAGGCCGATATCGAGAAACTCGCGGAGACAGGCACCCATGTTTCTCACAATCCCTCATCAAATAGCAAACTGGCCTCCGGCATCTGCAAGGTGCCGCAGATGCTCGCCAACGGCGTTAATGTCGCGCTGGGCTGTGACGGCGGTCCCAGCAACAATGATTACGATATGATTCGCGAGATGAAGCTGGCGGCGATTATTCATAAGGCCGTCACGAATGATCCCTTGATTGTGCCCGCGGAGACCGTGCTGGAAATGGCGACCATCAACGGCGCGAAGGCGCTGGGCCTGGAGCAGGAGATTGGCTCGCTGGAAGTTGGCAAGAAGGCTGACTTGGTGGTAATTGATCTCAACCGGTTGCATACGACGCCTTCGCCCAATCCAATTTCTACCCTCGTCTATGCCGCGACCGGAGGCGAGGTTGATACGGTCGTCGTGGATGGCCAGATCGTCGTCGAACAGGGCCAGTTGCTGACCATGGACGAGGAGGAAGTGATGGAGCAGGCCCAGCAGCACGCTGGCGCTCTTTATAAGCGGGCCGGCATCGAAATTACGCCTAAGTGGCCGGTACTGTAAGCAACTGAAACGGGGTCAATCCGTTTAATATAGTGTGGCACCTGTGGCCCAATTGGCTTACATCTGATAGCTGGAGAACTTGAAATGGCGGCACTCGAAGGCAGAACCCTGAATCGCTACCAACTGCGGAGGCTGGTTGGTAGAGGTGGTATGGCTGATGTCTACGAGGCATATGACGAACATTTTCAACGGGGAGTGGCCCTCAAGGTTTTCAAGCGTGAAGAGGAAAGTATGCTGCTCCGCTTCATGCGCGAAGCACGCTTGATGGCCTCGTTGAATAATCCGCACCTGGTACCTATTTATGATATGGGTGAGTGCGAGATAGACGGTTTCACCCGCTACTATATTGTCATGCCGTTCATGGAGGGTGGCACATTACGCATGCGCATCCGGCGTTCACCGCTGGCACTTGAGGAGGCCTGTACCTGCTTGCGGGATATAGCCGGCGCGCTTGATTATATACATGCCATGGGTGTTATCCACCGCGACATCAAAGCTTCCAACGTACTGCTCGATGCCGCCGGCAAATACTATCTGACCGACCTTGGCATTGCACGCATCGTGACAGACGCTACGCAGCTTACCACCACGGGCAATGTGCTTGGAACTGTCGATTACATCGCGCCAGAATTATTTAAGCCGGACGGCAAATCGGATGTCCACAGCGACCTGTATTCACTGGGCGTATTGCTTTACGAGATGGTAACAGGCCAGCTGCCATTCGCCGCAGAAAATCAGATTGCCCTCGTCTCGATGCACATGAACATGCCTCCTCCATCACCACGCCTGTTCGCGCCGCATGTTTCACCGCAGGTCGAGTGGGTCATGTTAAAGGCCTTAGAAAAAGACCCGGAACAACGCTATGCCAGCGCCGGTGAATTGGCAGATGCATTTTGCCAGGCTGTAACCATGAGCAGAAATATCAACAGCCAGGAAGTCCATAATGTCTCTGCTATTGACGCGGATAGATTGATTTTGCCGCCGGCCATGGCAAATCCTTCCTGGCAAAACTCTTTGCCTGTTGCAGGCGCCAGTCCTCCAGGAGGAAAGCCTTCTCCATTGAGCAGTGCGACGGAGGGTTATCGAAGGAGTGTGCCGGCGCCTGGTGTGAACTCCCTTTCACCGAAGGTAATGGAAAACTTCTCTGCGTTTTCGCCAGATGAGCCGCCTCGACGCCGGCGTTCACCGCTGGTCGCGTTGCTGGCATTAGTGGTGCTGGTCGCGCTGCTCGTTCCCCTGGTCTACACACTGGTTCCGCGCGGTGCTGACAGAAATGGCAATACTGTCAATAGCCCTACACAGGCCTCATCTTCAGCAGCGGGGAATTCACCAACGTCCCGGCCGTCACCGACGCCTAACCTGACGGCTACTGCCCTGGCAGCTATTGCTGCTACCGCTACAGCACATGCCAATGCCACCGCGACTGCTATCGCCGCTGTTACCGCGACCGCGCAGGCGCAGGCTACTGCCACTGCTGGCGTCATCGTGACGGCAACATCCGGCAAGCCGGGTTACTCGGATGCGTTGAATAACGCCAATAATCCTGCTACCATGGCGGCTGATTGGGATCAGAGTAGTTCATGCGTCTTCCAGTCTGATGGCTATCACGCCATATCGGGAGGGGGATTGCAGGGCTGCAAGGAAGCGGCAAATACCTATCAGAACATGGCCGTCACCGTCAATATGCGTATTCTCAGCGGGCATTCCGGCGGTCTCTTTTTCCGGGTGAACACCAATTTCTTCGGCAGTTATTCCGGTTACCTGTTCGAGATAGACAGTACCGGCAGGTACAAGATTTCCCGTTCTTCGAATTATTCGCTCAATATTAGCACCTTGCAGGATTGGACGGCTTCGCCAGCTATTAAGCAGGGTAATGCGGTCACAAATACCCTGCAGGTGATTGCGAAAGGAAACAGCCTGTCCTTCTATGTGAACGGCGTGTTTCTCGTGACACTGACCGATTCAACCTATGCGTCGGCTGGCGGAGTTGCCTTCCTCGCGTCAGGCGCGGGCACTCCAACCGAGGTAGTGTATAGTAATCTAAAGATATATCCGTTATCTTCGTAGGGGCGGTGGTTGTGGTCGCCCGCTTTATCGGTAGGAAGGAGCTTAACATATGCGCACGCTTATTACCAATGGTCATATCGTCACCGCAACCGATGATTTTCAAGGTGATATCCTCGTCGATGACGAGCAAATCACGGCAGTAGGCTCGCCTGGGACTTTCTCCGCACTGCAAACTGATACAGTGCTTGATGCGCAGGGTAAGTATGTATTTCCAGGCGCTATCGATGTGCATACGCATATGGAACTGCCGCTTCCTACGACGGTCGCAAGCGATGACTTCGAGACAGGCACCATCGCCGCGGCCTGTGGCGGCACTACCACCATTCTCGATTTCGCCAACCAGCGGCGCGGGCATCGCCTGGCCGAAGCTCTGGAGTCCTGGCATCAGAAAGCTGATGGCAAGGCCGTTATCGATTATGGCTTTCACATGACGATTACTGATCTCGCTGCTGCCCCTGAAGAGGCAATGGACGACATGATTGCCGCGGGAGTGACAACCTTCAAGCTGCTGATGGCCTATCCGAACACTTTCATGGTCGATGATGAGACAATCTACCGCGTCCTGCGCCGCTCGGCACGGCTGGGCGGGTTAGTGATGGTACACGCTGAGAACGGCATCGTAATTGATCTGATCGTCAGGGAGGCTGTGGTGGCAGGGCATACCGCGCCGGTATACCATGCGCTGACCCGGCCCGGCATTCTGGAAGGCGAGGCGGCCCAGCGCGCCATAACGTTGGCAACTCTGGCGGAAGCGCCTCTTTACGTGGTACATGTCAGTTGCGCGCACTCCTTGCGTGCTGTAGCAGCCGCACGCGAGAAAGGATTACCGGTCTGGGGTGAAACGTGCCCGCAATATCTCTTTCTTAATGATAGCTGTTATGCCGCTCCTGGTTTTGAGGGGGCGAAGTATGTCTGCACGCCGCCCATGCGCAGCCTTGCCGATAATGAGGCGCTCTGGCTCGGCCTGCAGCGCCGCGAACTCTCCGTTGTTTCAACCGATCACGCCCCGTTCAATTTTCACGGTCAAAAAGAACTTGGGCTGGACGATTTCACGAAGATACCCAATGGCCTGCCGGGAGTAGAGCATCGCGTTATGTTGCTCTACCAGGGTGTGCGCGAGGGAAAACTGAACTTGCAACACTTCGTTGACCTGATTTCGACCATGCCCGCCAAACTCTTCGGCCTTTTCCCCCGCAAGGGGACAATTGCCCCCGGCAGCGATGCCGACCTGCTGATCTTCGACCCCGAAAAAACGCTCACCATCAGTGTCGAAAACCAGCGCCAGCGCGTCGATTACAATCCCTACGAAGGCATGCATGTGCAAGGCGTGCCCGAGACTGTGCTGCTGCGCGGCCGGGTAATCGTGCGCGATGGCCAGTATGTTGGTGGCAAGGGCGGGGGGCAATTTTTGGCCCGCAAGACGTTTACTGAGCCGTAAGTCTGCCACTAAAAATAATTCGAGGAAATCCCGCCATCAATGATTAGCCATGCCCCTGTTGTCCAGGATGACTCGTCGGATGCCAGGTACAGCGCCATATAGATGATATCGTCGGGTTCGCCGAAGCGCCCCAGGGGAATACGGTTCAGGCGTAGATTGCGCGCCTCTTCGCTTGTCCAGAGCGAGCGTAATAAAGGGGTCTCGATAGGGCCAGGACAGATCGCATTGCAGCGAATGCCATAGCGCCCATATTGAACGGCGAAAGACTTCGTCAACGAGAGCAGACCTCCCTTGGAGGCCGTATAAGCATCCTGCGGCACTGTACAACCCATGAAAGCAACAAAGGAGGCGATATTGATGATCGAACCTCTTCCTTGCTTTATCATGTGTGGAAGAGTATACTTGGAACACAGGAATGTGCTTTTGAGGTTCACATCCAGAATGTGGTCCCAGGTCGCTTCACTAAGATCGGTAACGCTGCCATCATCTTCTGGCATGATACCGGCATTATTGTAGAGCACATCTACGCGGCCAAACACATCGATAGCTGTGTTGACCATCTGCTTCACCTCATCTTCAACCGCCACGTTCGCCCGCACGAAAATGGCTTTGCCGCCCGCCTCGCGTATATCCCTGACGGTCGCCTCGCCCATTTCCGCGCTGATATCCGTGACCACAACGCTTGCGCCTTCGCGCGCGAACAGTTCCGCGGCTGCCTTGCCCATACCGCTTGCCGACCCGGTAATGATAGCTACTTTGTTGGATAATCTCATGACGATGATGTCTCCTTAGGTTGAGGCTAAATCAACCATACCACCGGTTCCCACCTGCGTCAATGGGCAAAGTAGCGATATTCATTCTTCGCCGCATGGCTACTTTACCCATGCACGATTTTAGCATAACTTGAAAGGCCACATATTTGCAGGGCGATTGGGACGACTGCTATCTGAGTAGGTGTACTATGGCTAGCACTATTGCCAGCGCGAGTACGACCCCAAACTGCAAGTGCAGCATGGCAGTGCGCTTGATACCAACAATAAAAGCTCTACGTTCCGTTGCAGTAAGTACCGAGCGCACATTGGAGAAAGCCAGGGGAAACGTAATCCAGACCAGCAGGCTAAATAGTGGCAGGATGGCGGTTAAGGCAAAAATCGTTACAGCAACGTAGCTTCCCATCAGCAGTACCGCGTGGAAGATTTGCCCGAAGCGCTGGCCAAAGCGCACCGGCAGCGTGCGTTTCTGCACCGCCAGGTCATCCGTATAGTCACGCACGTTGTTCATGTTGAGTATAGCCGTCACCAGAAGACCTACTGGCACGCTGGCCGCAAATGCTCGCCATGACCATTGTGGAATCTGTACGTAGTACGCGCCCCAGGTCATCAAAAAGCCCATCGCTATATACACCAGAATATCGCCAAGGCCGCGACTGGCAAATTTGAATGGCCGGGCGCTGTAGAAGTAGGCTATCACTATACCTACCAGCCCGAATAAGAGGATAAGCGGCCCTGCCAGCAAAGCCAGTGCCAGGCCTAACAGCGCGGCGAGAACAAAACAGGTAATTCCTCCGGCCAGCACCTGCCTTGCGGTCATCTCATTGCGGAAGATCACCGTCATCGACCCCAGCGACCCCGGATGGTCAAGCCCGTAGATGTAATCGAAATACTCATTAAAATAGTTCGTTCCGATTTGCAGGAACAGCGATGCAAACAGCGCCAGCAGGAATGGAGCGATATGAAAAATCCCTTCGTAGGCGGCCACCGCCGTACCCACGAGCACAGGACTCACCGAGGCCGTCAATGAAAAAGGACGGCTGGTTTTGAGCCATACCCTCCAGGATGGAAAGGTCTTCTTCGAATCGGTTGTCGGGAGTTGTTCTAGATGTATCTCGTTCTGTGACATGGCGATTTCGCTCAAAATTGTAATAGGGACCCATCAATCAGCCCGCGTCCGTTGCCGGGCTATGTTGTGAAAACTCATTATCGGCCTTCTATCATCGCCCTGGCCTCTATTCATCAATAGTAATAGTAGGAGATTAAATAGAAGATGTCAAATAAGGCTTTGTACCGTCGTCTTTCGTGACTTGCTTTCCTTCATCAATCTGTAAATTATTGGCTGCCTGTATGTAGTCGACAAGCATCCTGACAAGCAAGCCTGGGGCGATAAGGATATCGTCGGGAACGCCAGACTCATTGATCTGACTGGAAATAGCCGCTTCTTTCCTCAGAAATGCTTTTGCCTCGATACAGCCTCCATTTTTAGTTCCTACCGTATTTAACAAGAGAAAATGCAAACGGATAAGTTTACTATCGTTCAACTGGCGTGCCAGTGTCAATCCTGCCCGTGCATGCATCTCAGCCTCTGTATAGTTCCCTTTTTTGTATGCGATTACTCCCAAAAAGTGTAATAATATGCAGATGCTCGGGGAATGGTCGAGATGGCGTGCCAATACAAGCCCTTTTTGCGCGTAAGATTCGGCCTGAGTATATTCACCACTCTTGATACTCAACGTGGTGATGTGGATATGCGCGGTACAGATTGCTTCCTGATCGTTGGTTAATCTAGCCGCCTCAAACTCTTGCTGGCAGTAATAGGTGGCAGTTTCATACCAACCACGCTGGAGCAGGAAAGGGAAGAGTGCTTGCACGCCACGTATGAGCCACCTCAACATCCTTCCCTTGTCGGCCAGAGATAGAGCGTGCAGGATATTGCAGGATTCTTGATCAAGAGTAGCAAAATCTTTAGCGCGCCTCTGGGCATAATCGATGAAGAACTCAACCAGGCGCATTTCTGCTGCCCATCCGCGGTGTTTGAGCAACGCAAATAGGGCTATAGTTCGATGTATGGTGTATCGCCCAATTCCGGCGCTCTCGAGCAAACCGGAGTCGTTTAGCTCATCAAGTATGGCAGGAGTAGAATCAGAGATGATAAGAGCTGCCTCTTCGGAAAAAGAGTTGGGTTTCACAGGGAGGATACATAAAGCGCGCAATGCGCGCTGAGCGCCCTTGCTCAATGCCTGGTAGCTAGTGTCGATAGTGGTCATAAGAGAGGACGAATGCTGGCAACACACCTCAAGCGGCTTTTGTGGGCATTCCAACCGCATAAGCTCTGGTGTCTTCTGTAAGTTAAGCAGGGCCTGCTGTAAGCGGCGTGGCTGGCGATGAAAAGCATGTATCTGAAGATGCTTACCTATCAAAATAAGCGCCAGTGGCAAGCCATCTATGGTGTGAATCAGCTCATTGATCTTTTCCGGTTCATCCTTGACAACATGAGGAACGAAGTTTGCGAGCAATTGCCGGCTCTCGTCTTCCCTCAATTCCGGAATCCTCACAACTGCCTCACCAGCAAAATGTAAGGCAATATCCGTAAAGCGCGTGGTCAAAAGATGAACGCAACAGGAACTGCCAACCTGGAATGCCAGAGCGGCATCAACCGACCAGGCATCATCTATCACCAGAAACATTTTACGCTTGCCAATAGAGGCATGGATAGCCTTAATGTAACTCTCTATGTCAACGAAGGTCGTACTATCTTCCATTACTCCCAGCAGCTTCGCCCAACGTTTAAGGTGATACTTGATGTCAGGCCGCGGCCCTAAATTAACGTATAGGATACCATCTCTATACATTTCGCGCGTTTCGTGGCTTTGTGCTAGTTCGAGTGCCAGTGCTGTTTTGCCTACACCCGGAAGACCGGTGAGCGCCAGCCTGCCCTGGTGTTCCTGCTTGATCAGGCTTTGTTGTAGCCTGATCAACAATTCAGTGCGTCCAACCAATCTGTTTCCAAGAGAAGTTTGCAAAGTGATCTCAGGATCCTCAACGTATTGCAGGCGTTGTGTGCTTGTTGAAATATGTATAGATTGTTGTTCTTTTGAACTCGGAAATAGCTCATCAAGAAGATCCGCTTTTTCAGGATATCGCGCGCGATGTAGTAAGCTTTCAACCCAGTGCTCATCAATTCTGCCTCGTTGTAGGCAGTAGCGTACTATCCACGCTATCAGTTCAGGCTCCTTCGGAATAAAACCGCGGCACCAACCCTCAATTGTAGAATCAGCCAACTCGAAGCCTGCTTCGCGTAGCTCCTGCGTCATCTCTCGACGCACAGCCGATTTCGTCTTGCGCCAACGCTGAGCAATGCTTGAGATACCTTCGCTGAGGGTCGCTCCGAACTGTTTGTTCAATCCAGATTCCCCCTTTTTTTGTAATTTCGCTTTCTGTTAATACAAGTCGCTTGTTTGCATTATACCGTTTCCTCTGGTGACAATACAATAATAGCTCAAGACTTCCTATATTCTCTTTAGAAGCATAACTGTTTACTAGAAATGGTTCCGATATTATCACGAAATCACATGTTTCCCTGTTCTTAAGCATAAATATGGCTCCGCATATTCGTAACTTTTTTCCCACCTTTTTGGAGTGTTCGGCTTGCATACTTCAGTTGAGGTCATAGTGACCTCATAGCGCTGTATGTTTCAATGCATGTTTGGCTCTTGTGCAACTGCTGTGAGTCCCTTAGCATGCTTTGGAAGTGAGGGCGTACAGCCATTCCTCGTGAGCGCATCATCCATTCCGTCTATTTTTGTCCTGGACGGATAAGTACGGGCTTTGCTCATGTATCGAAAGGGGGAATGCCAGCTTCTAATATTCCCCTCCTGAATTTGACCAGGAGGGAAAATCAGTCATACGAATTTTGCAAGCTGCCACCTTTAGCGTACTCAGGTGAAGGGTAGGGATATAAACGTCAATTATGAATACTCTCCCGCCTTTTGACTCACAAGAGACCTGAGAAATTCCTAACTTCAGTAACCAGTTTCTTTACAACAAGGAAAGGAGAACTTTCACATGGCATCAGCGACTCACAACAACTCCGATTTCGATCTGGATATCCGCGTAAGCAATACAGAGACTACTAATGGACAGGCGACTCCTGATACATTCAACAGCTGGTCTTGCAGTTGCACCTGCGGTTGTACACATAGCTGCACCTGCACCTGTAGCTGCACCTGTTTCACCTGCTGTTGTACCTGCGGTTGCTAATCGGTAGACCTGACAAACCCATTGCCCTGTAGTACACGTGCGAGGTAAGAAATTCCCTCATCTTTTCTCAACCAGCGACGTACTATGAGGCACGCGGTATCGCCTCTCTTGCCTGTTTCTTACGGGTAAGAGAGGTTATCTGGGCGTACTACCAGGTGATCTAAATGTAGCGCTCGCTTGAGGCGAGCTAATCCGGTCACGAAGGAAGAAATCTATGCATGAAAGTGCTCGATCAAACGATTCGCTTTCCATTGTTGGGAAGATTCCCACTTCTTTAGTAATATCCTGGAATAACCGATCATTGATTGAAGAATCTTTGCGTAACCGGGCTTTAGAGGCTGTCCAGGTGGTCGCTGCACGATTGCGCGATCCTCAGAGAGTGGTTGACATCGCCCGCATAGCAGAAAAACAATCTACGCTTTTTTTGCAGTGGAATGATGCATCTCTTGCCTGTGGTTTTAGCAGCACTGCCCTTCTTTACCTCTTCTTAGCTCAAAGCAATCCGGAACAAGGTTGGGAAACAATTGCTCAACAGCACCTACGCCTGGCAGCGGAAGGAACTCATCGGCAGCCTTTCTTTTCTCCCGCTCTTTTTGGCGGCAGTAGCGGACTGGCATCTCTCGTCTCCCTCTTCTATCACCATGAAAGCCGTTATCAGAAAACATACCAGACTCTTAATACTCGCCTTGCTCAACAGGTGATTAATGCGCGATGGCGCCGCGAAGACTTTCAGGGTGTAGCTTTTGCTGACTATGATGTTATTTCTGGAGCAGCTGGCATCCTTGGCTATCTGGTTACGATTGATCAGCCGGATGAAACTGTTCACGACGCAATACAAATACTGCTCGAGTATCTTATCTGGATGGCTGGGAGCGATCCTACAGAAGAACATAGACGCTGGTTCATCCACCCGGAACTCCACGCTATTCCATCACATCGAGATACCTATCCCGAAGGATACTTTGACTGTGGCCTGGCGCACGGCATTGCAGGCCCTCTGGCCGCTCTTGCGGCTGCTTCCCTAGCTGGTTATTATTTACCAGGACAACGAGAAGCGATGCTCTCGCTGAGCCAGTGGATACTGGATCATCGCTTGCAGGATCGATGGGGGATCAATTGGCCCGCAGGAATACCCCGGGCCGCTTCTTTTTCCGCTGAACAGTACAGTCAACTCCATCCCTCGCGTGCTGGCTGGTGTTATGGCTCACCGGGCATGGCCCGTGCGTTATGGTTGGCAGGGGTTGTGCTCAATGAGGCGACGATCCAAAATGTCGCAGTAGAAGCAGTAGAGAGTTTCCTGCGCCGCCCTAAAGCTGCACTCAATATTGATTCAGTATCGTTCTGCCATGGTGTATCAGGCTTGCTTTCTATATGCCTGCGTTTTGCCCATGAAACAGAGAGCCCGCTCATTCTCCAGCATATTCCCTTGCTCGTTCAGCAAATTCTAGATGACTTCAATCCAGATCTCCCCCTCGGTTTTCGTGACCTTGAGCTTGCAAATAATGCTGTCGACGATCCAGGCCTGCTGACTGGAGCTGTGGGCATCGCCCTATCACTCCTTTCGGTATCAACATCGATTGAACCCGCTTGGCATCGACTTTTCCTTATTACGTAGTCTGTGGGTAGGCTAGCTGTCGACTTCGAAAGGAATGTTGGAGAGCGTTTATGAGTGAAATGAAAGAAATACAGCCACAACTATCCCCGGTGTATACAGCAGCAGCTTTCTTTCTGCTGCGTGCGCCGGCTTTCTCGACCTATCTGTTTTCTCAGTTGGCCGCGACCGGTGCAAGTAGCATTTCACAACAATATACAGATTTCGATAATGTATTGGTAGAGACGCGCGATCATTGTTATGGTTTGTTACAATCACTGATCACTCAGCCCATAGTGGAGAAAGCGCTGGCTACAGCGAGTACGGCGATTTTCGAGGGTTTAGCACGTATTCAACGCGGCGAAAAGTCCCGCCGTACAGAACGTACTTACTCGCGCTTGCTACGTTACCTTGTGCGTATGAGTACACGTCCCACCCCCTTTGGCCTATTCGCAGGTATTGCCACGGGAACCTTCGCTGAGGAAACCACTCTGCGGCTGTCAGCTTCCGCTCTTCACCATTTCCGTACGCGCCCCGATATGAGTTGGCTGCTGGCCATTATCCGGCAGATCGAGCAAACGCCAGAACTTCTGCCTCGATTACATGTGGTCATTAATCAGGCAGTATATCTCGCCGGTGGACGTGTTGTATTACCGCATGCCGATGTCTATGGACAACGCGACACCCGCTCTATCACCATACGCGCCACTCCTGTAGTGCAACACATCCTGGAACGGGCACGTTATCCACTTCCATACGAGGAATTGCGCGCGGGTCTGTTAGCGCACTTTTCACATGCGACTCCCCAGCAGGTAGATAACCTTTTAAAACAGCTCTGGGAAAACCACTTTCTTACCAGTAATCTGCGCCCGCCTCTAACGGATGCAGAGCCCGCTCGCTATCTCTTAGATCGCTTGCGCATGTTGCCGGGAGCCGAGTCCATTTGCTCATCTCTGGAACAAGTCTTGCAGAAAACGGAAGAGATCGATAGGACCGGGTTCAACGGCCCAATTGAACTCTTCCAAGATTTAACGCACTACCAGGAGCAGTTAGTTTCCGGAAATCAGAATCCGCCGTTCCAGGTTGATGCTACCTTGAACCTGGCATCATCTCATCTCAATCATAGCCTCGGGCAAGCCGCAGCATTAGCGGCGGAAACCCTCCTCAGGCTCAGCCGCTTTCCGCGAGGCCTTTTGACGCTGCAAGAGTACCGAAATGCCTTCATCGAACGTTACGGGATGGAGGCAGAGATCCCCGTCCTGGATTTGCTCAGTCCAGAGGTCGGTCTCGATGTCCCCTCCGCTTACACAGAACCCCCGCGTACGTATAAGCTTCCCAATCCCTTACCCCCGCCAGATTATCGTATGCGCGATGCAATTCTGTGTGAGATGGTTTCTCAGGCGGTGAATGATCGCTCTATGGAAATTGAATTGACAGAAGAGTTGCTTCACCGGCTTGAACAATGGACCCCACAGTCTGAAAATGCGGCTCCGTCTTCTCTCGAAATTTACCTACAACTTCATGCTGCATCCCACGAGGACCTGGATAACGGGAATTGGCGTGCTGTGATAAGTCCTAACTGCGGTTCCCCTGGAGGAGGACGTACATTCAGCCGTTTCTTCGATCTGCTGGAGGTGGGAGATCGAGAGAAACTCCAACAATTCATTAAATGTGAAGAGGCTCTCTCCAACGGTGTCATCTTTGCTGAATTGAGTTACCTGCCAACCATGGCTCGTGCCGCCAATGTCGCAGTACGCCCTGCCCTGCACGATTATGAGATTGTCATTAACACGACGCCCTCGGTTCCAGCGGAGCGTGTCCTGCAACTCAATGACCTGGTAGTGGGTATACGCGATAACCGCTTCTACCTCCGCTCTCTGCGATTGAATAAAGAAGTAATCGTGTGCCAGAGTCACATGTTAAATCCAATGAAAGCGCCAAATATTTGCCGTTTCCTTACCGAGATTGCACACGATAATGCTCCAGGCCTTATGCCTTTCGATTGGGGAGTAGCGAGCAACCTGCCTTTCCTTCCCCGTGTTGTACGGGGACGCATTGTAGTCAGCCTGGCGCAATGGAATCTGAAAGCAGCGACAATTCAGCCAACCGGCTCAGGCAGCGAAGAAGCACGGTGGTTTGCCGGATTGCAGGAGTGGCGAACCCGGTGGCGCGTGCCGCGCTATGTCTACATTGTTGAAGCCGATAATCGTCTACTACTCGATTTAGAGCATCCATTGATGGCCCTGGAATTGCGTAACGAGTTGACAAAAGTCGATGATTCCGGCAGCGTAAGTATCCAGGAAATGCTGCCCGATTTCGATCATCTCTGGTTGCGTGACAGCGATAACGCTCCCTATATTTCTGAAATTGTGGTTCCCCTGCTTCGCTCCTCCAGCGCCCCCTCGCATAATCTCTCCGCTCATGAGGGAACAAAATCTATCTCTCCCCCGCGTATCGTTAGCAGGCAGGAACGCCATATCCCGCCAGGTGACGCCTGGACCTATCTGAAGTTGTACTGCGCCTTTAAACAGCATGATGCGTGTATTGCCGGTCCTTTACGGGAAATTGTCTCCACTCTTCAGGAACAATCTTTGATTGATCGATGGTTCTTTATTCGCTATGCTGATCCGGAACCTCACCTGCGTATACGCTTTCACGCCGCCAATCCTCAGGTCAGCAAGTTTGTGCTTACTGCTGCTCTGGCCTGGGGGCGCCAACAAGTGGCCGCAGAAATGGCCAGTCGTCTGTCCGTTGATACTTATGATCGGGAGATAGAACGCTATGGTGGACCGGATGCCATTGATCTCTTAGAGCAGGTCTTTGCTATTGATAGCGCTCTTACCAGCAACATTATAGAAGCTCAGTATACGCGGCGGCTTACCTTAGACTCGATTGCAGTTGCAGTTTATAGTCTCGACCAGTTCTTTGCGGCATGGGGCCTTGATTTTCAAGCTCGCTTGCGCCGGCTTGAAAAGCGCATACACAAGAATCATTCCAGCGAGCAATTCCATACACAGCGCAGACTCTTCTCAGAGCTTCTTGCTCCGCAGAGCCATATTTCGGACGCATCGCTGGCGGCTCAACGAGATTTGCTTCACTCCTTACATGCTATTCTTCATCAGCAACTCCAAGGACCATCAACGCAACTACGCCTCCTGGCCAGTCAGGGCAAACTCTGGCAGTATGAGGAGGCCCTCCTTGACAGTCTGGCGCATATGCATGTCAATCGACTCATTGGTGTCGGTGCTGAGCAAGAGAGTAAAATCTATGCTTTTTGGCGGCATACACTTACTGCGCTGAATAGTCGCTCTTCCAGGCAAAACCCTCTGGTAGTCTCAGAGAAAGGCAGACTGTAATGTCATCCGTAAGACGTTTTTTGCGGCATATCAGAACTATTTCAACTTCTTGGAGGCGTGTACTCCTGCTCATCTGGCGAACAAGTCCTGGGAATATGACAATTGTGCTGATTTTGACCTGCCTGATAGGACTGATCCCATCAGCGCAGATTCAGGTCACTACCCATATCGTTCAAAGTGCATCCGACGCTATTCGTGGAGGCAGAACAGCGCAACTTGTCTCAACTGCCCTCATGTTTGGCGTCTTACAGGGCGGACTTATTATCCTATCCATGCTGCTTAATACCATTCAACAGTTCTTTCAAATGACTTTGCAGCTGCGCCTGGTGAACAACATTAATATCCAGATCATCACAAAGGCCGCGGAGCTGGATGTACAGCATTTCGAAAATGCTGAACTCTATGATACCCTGCAACGCGCCAATCGCGAGAGCACGTATCGGCCATATCAGATCTTCGCTCAGATGCTCTCTCTGTGTTCACAGTTCGTCACCCTTCTCTCGGTCGTAGCAGTGCTCTTCTCCTTAAGCTGGTGGCTTGGCCTGCTCATATTACTCTCGCCACTGCCGGCGGTCGGGATCCAGTTTTTCTACAATCGCCGGGGATATGACGTCGAGCGGGAGCGCTCCTCAGATCGCCGCCGTCTGATGTACCTGCAATATCTCATAACGAATGCCCGGGCGGTTAAAGAGATTCGTCTGTTCCAGTTAGGAGATTATCTCCTGGAACTCTATGGTCGTCTCACCGACGCTTTCTTTAAAACCGATGTTGCCCTGTTAAGGCGTCAAATGCTCATATCCACCCCGCTCATCATTTTGGGGAATATCATCGTGATTGGCGCACAGTTGTATGCCATCATCACAACTATTGCCATGGGGAGTATTGGCCTGCTTGTTGGGTATACTCAAGCTATTACAATCGTGCAATCGACAATGCAGGCTTTCCTTTCCAGCCTGAGTCTCCTCTACCAGCACAATCTCTTTATTAGTAATCTCTTCGAGTTCCTCGATATTCCTGGTTCACCAATACGTAGTGGTAAACGCCAGTTTCCTCATTCCCTGCGAAAAGGTATTGAGTTTCGCAACGTCAGTTTTTGCTATCCCAATACTACTCATATGGTCATACGTGGCCTCAACCTTTTCCTGGAAGCGGGAAAATGTGTCGCCATCGTGGGTCATAATGGTGCGGGGAAAACCACGCTCGTTAAACTTCTCGCACGCCTGTATGAACAGACAGAAGGGCAAATTCTCATCGATGACATCCCTATCGAGGATTATGATCTTGCCAGCCTGCGCAAACATATCAGCGTCATCTTTCAGGATTTTATCCAATATGAGATGAAACTGCGCGAAAACATCGGATTTGGCGATATAGAGGAATTACAGAATAATGAGCGCATCAAGGAGGCGGCTGAACAAAGCGGCGCGGCTCCTATTATCCAGGGTCTTCCCGAACGAGAGGAGACCACCCTCGGACGAATGTTTGAGAAAGGTCACGAACTTTCTATTGGGCAATGGCAGAAGATCGCCCTGGCGCGGGCCTTTATGCGCAAAGCGCCTATCGTCGTGTTGGATGAACCAACATCTGCTATGGACGCAGAGGCTGAGGCAGAGCTTTTTCAGCGATTACAAAAGATTAGCACGAACGCAACAGCATTACTCATTGCTCACCGCTTTTCAACTGTACGCATGGCGGATCGAATTATTGTCCTTGAGAACGGTCAGATTGTCGAAGATGGTGATCATGAAGTACTCATGAAGATCGATGGAACTTATGCTCACCTCTTTAGCCTTCAGGCCGCCGGCTATCAATCACATTGATAAACATCAGCAGTAAGGAGCTCAATACTCAGAGGGCATTGCGCAAATCGAGAAGCAGTGCCCGGTAAATTTGGAAAATCAGTCGTTTGCTGTCATGTTCATTCGAACACTAGAGGAGGCAATTAATGGAAGTTACCAAGGTAAAACCGATTCAGGTAGAGCGTCTCGAGCTTACGGATGTGCAGGCTATGGAGCAACTTAGCCAGAAAAGGAACGCCGGGGAGTACACGCCTGCGTACATCAAGAATCACCCTTACCTCTTGCCCATAAATGTAGATAGGTTTTTATTCTCTCCTGAAGCGATGGCCGATGTGCGACAAACGGCGCAGGTGCTTCAGATCGAAGATGCGCATTTCAAAATCATTAAGCATCCCTTGCTATGTTCAACGGCAGATGAGATGACGGCTTGCTTTGTACCACTTCACGTAGCGACCTCATTTTGTTATAAGGGGATGCGCGTCACCGGGCGATATTTTGTATCATTCTTGCATACGGTCATATCATCGCTGCCCGAAAGTTTGTGGAGCGAGCCATGGGCAGCAGATTTACAGGAAGTAAGGCAGGCCCTCTCTCCACAGGAACGCCAGGCCCTCCTGGAGTATTTTATGCGCACCTACCTGGAAAGCAGCGCTTCTTTTACTGATCTAACTGTTATTGCTATTCCATCCAGGCCTCCAGTACAGCGGGAAAAAAGCCCTACGCATAAAGCTTTCATGAATCTGGTGACCCCTTGTTCGGCAGCCAACGAGTGCATTATTACCTTAAAAGGTAATGATATGTATCTCTTCACACATACCCGCGAGGAGCAGGGTGTGCAAGAGGTAAGGGAGACACTGGCGGATCAAAACTTTCTTCAGCAATTAGCCCTTTTTTTCTGGAGCGATCACATTCTACAGAGGCAACAAGCTATCGTGGCAGCAGAAATGAAATCCGCAGAACTTATGGTATGCTATTACCAGCAATTCTATCATCTCCTGGAGTGGTTGAGAGTTACATGGAAAAAAGCGGCATCGGGTTAAAGGTTTGCTGTGCCTCCTAAAGAGTGGTGCTCTATTGAAAGGGAAAAGAAAAGGATAATGGGTAATAACGTTCAACACGCTTCTTTTGTGAACCACACTGTTCAACAAGGAAATTTTCCCGCCAGGCCATCACGGATGCGAGCGATGTGGGGGGTGATGGGTTGGGAGCTGCGTCGACGTTTTATGAGCAAGGTGCAGTGGATACTTTTGTTTGCTCTGATCGGGCTTTGCTTTCTGCTGCTGGTAGTTTCGCCATATAGAGGGCTGTTAGGTGGAGAGATTCTTATTCCCGCGTCCAGTCCATTAGGAATCATGCAAGAAATCCCTGGGTTTCTCCTATTCCTGTTTCTTTTGTTTCTACCATTTTTGATGGTTGACCTGGTTGCTTATGACTATACTCGCCGGACGCACGAGTTGCTTATGGCAACCTCTATCTCGAAAAGTGCCTATCTCTGGGGACGCTATCTTGCCGGGCTACTCATTTGTCTCATCATGTCGGCTATCATGTTGCTGGAAGTTATCCTGGCCAATTTCTTGAGTTATGCACAGTTACAATTCTATCCAGGGCTGCTGTCATCTGCGACGGTTGCGCAGGCTCCCGGCTATCCTCCACTGGATGCAGGCTTTTTAGTGACCATCTGGATTGTTGCTGTGGTGCCCGCTGTTGTCCTGCTCAGTGGAATTAGTTTTTTCCTGGGCACAATCTTTCCACAAAGATCAAATACGATTAAGGCTATTATTCTTGTAGCATGGGTGCTTTTTTTTGCTTTAACCCCGCAAATACTGATGGGAACACTGAGCTTTTTTGATCCGACAGGAGCGAGCGAGGCCAGAACGGCCCTCTCTCTTGCTGTGACACAATACCAGGCATATGTTCATCCTGGTACTGGCCTGCTGCAACACCTGAATATTGCGCGTAACGTTGAAGTAATGAAGCCAGATATAATAACCTGGTCAGTGGTACAGGGGATATATACCGCTTTTGGGATTGTACTTGTTCTCTGTACCCCGATCTTTTTCCGCCGGTTTCGTACCTTATTAGGTTGACTCTCACCCACAGTTTCGTTAAATTGATTATAAAAGCCTTGTTAGAGGTAGAAATAGTTAGAAGGTGAAGCATGAAAGAAGCACCAATAGCAGCATGGAGAGCGCAACCGGTCAATGAATTGAGATGCGAAAATATTGGCAAGCGATATGGCAATATTTGTGCCCTGAGAAATGTCACATTCCGGTGTTCGGGTGGATTAGTGGGACTTGTGGGGCCAAATGGGGCCGGGAAGAGCACGTTGATGCGCATCCTTGCCACCTTGCTGCCGCAGACGGAAGGGGTTGTTAGTTGGAATGGCAAAGATACACGCACCCAGGGTGAGCTGGTTCGCTCGATATTAGGATATTTGCCTCAGGACTTTGGGCTCTATCCAGAGTTTTCAGCGCGCCAATTTCTCCGTTATCTGGCTATGATGAAAGGTTTACCGCGAGCACTAGCGCGGGTCAGGACTGATGAGGTGCTTGAACTTGTCAACCTGGGGCAAGTTGCTGACCGCAAACTACGCACTTACTCAGGTGGTATGAAGCGGCGTGTAGGTATTGCCCAGGCATTGCTTAACTCTCCTGCGCTTCTTATCGTAGACGAGCCGACTGCGGGGTTGGACCCTGAAGAGCGCGTCCGCTTTCGAACACTTCTGGCAAGCCTGACGGCCAATCGCCTGATTATCTTTTCTACGCATATCATCGCTGATGTTGCTGCGGTAGCTAATCGCCTGATTATTCTTAGGGAAGGGCTTATTGAGGCAGATGTTACACCAGATGCTTTATTGAGTAAGGCTAGAGGACAGGTTTGGGCAGTGCAAACAGATCCTCTTACCGCACTGCGTCTTCAAGATCATTATCAGGTGAGTGCGTTAGTACATCAACAGCAGGGAGTTTCACTGCGCATAGTGAGTCCTACAAGGCCATTTGAGACTGCGGAAGTCGTTGAGCCTAGTTTGGAAGACGCCTACCTCTTATTGGTGGGCAGGCAGCAAGAACCTCCGGTCTTCGAAGTGCGAACGAATAGGGCGAAACAAAAATCCAGGAAATAAGTATAGTCATATTTAAGATACTCAGCCAGATCCATCGTTTGATCTCGATAGTTGCAAACATAATCTGCCCTGAACGTCGTGACCATCGAGATCGGGTTTTTATTCTTTCTTCGTCCTCGCCTGCTCCCGCCGGCGTTTTGCCTCTAGCAACTTGCTTGCAACCGGCGTCTCTTGCTCTGTCTCTGGCTTATCGCTTCTGGCCTGGCTTGCCGCCGCTTTCTCAATAGTTGGTTTCGCTTGTTGTGAGATGTTTCTGGCTCTTTGCTTCTCAGGGCTTGGTGGAGATGGTGGCTTGAAACTGGTGGCCCGATTGCGGCGCTCCTCGCGGCTTGCGCGTATCGTGCCTAGCAGCGCGCTGCCTGCTGTTTCTGAAACACCTTGTAGTGCCAGCCTTGAGCGTCGCAGGCTGAGATGAGCTATCAACCATTGCCATCCTATTGCCAGAAATTCCAGGCTGGAGAGGCGGCGTAATGCGATATCCACGGGCAGCAGTAAAGCTGCCAGGGCAAGTAGCCAGAAGACAAATGGAACGGCAGCGGAGACCGCTTGCAAATTATTCGCGAATGCCGCTGTGTAATCTGTTGGCCCCAGCAGGCTTCCCCCGTCTGCCGCGGCCAATTGCGCCAGGAATGGTCGATTTGTCCCTGTATTCAGGTACTCCGGTGAGTAGGGAACGACCAGGCCCGTGGTCGTTGCCAGCTGACTCCCACTCTGAGACTTCCAGGTGATTTGCAACAGGTAGGCTCCCACCTGTACAGCAGAGAAATAGCCTTGCCAGCGCTGAGGTGCCGCCGGCTGTAATGTAACCGTCGACTTTGAGAGGTCGGGATTGATAATGGTTGCCGACACCTGCGCATTGCCTCCTGTCGCTGCTGTACTACCAGGTGGCAAATCTACTGTTAGCTGGCCTGTGCCTCCCACTACCTGCGTGTTCACCTCCAAAGCGCTTTGTGCAGAGGGCAGTGTCCATGTCACCAGGTTCGCCCACCAGCGCGCCGCATTATTCCATCTCAACCAGTTCGCCGTCCACTCGCCCAGCGCGTCGCTTGTCCAGGCCACCACGCGTCCAAGGCCATATTGCCATGCCGCCAGCACCGGGTCATCCTGGTCGCTGATTAACACCAGCTGCGCCGCCGGTTTGGGCGTCGTTGCGACATAGCCATTCAGCATAGGAAGATTTCCCAATCCTGTCAAAATGGGATTTGCACCCACAATAGCGGGAACGAACGGCTCCTGTACGATTGCGCGTCGTGCCGCCTGCTGTGTCTCCTTGAGCAATATCTGTGGAATGGTAGCCGGGTTATCGGCGCGGTAAAAACGTCCCTTGCCCCAGGTGGCAATATCCTGCATGGTAAGGAAATCAGCAGGGGCGGACGCATTGGTCTCTACCGTCGAGACCGTAATGCCCTCTTTCGCCATCTGCGTCACCTGCGCAAAGTAGTTATCGTAGGCGTCGCCATCGCCCAGCAGGATCACGTGCTTGATTTTGGCATTCGCGTGCAATAGAACCTGTTCCGCATTCACCAGGTCGGGCATGTAACTCGGAGGATCATTCGGGTTCATGGCATCGATGGTTTTATCAATGGCTGCCGGGTTCGTGACATGCTGCATCGGTACAATTAAGCTGCCATAGGCGTCTGAGACTCCTACTTGGTCGCGTGGAGTCAATAGGCTAATCACTCCTTTCGCAGCCACCTTCGAAATATTGATCTCGGAGTCATTTTCCAGGCTTTCAACGATCAACACCACCGCGATGCTCGGCGTATCCTTGTGCTGCGGTATTGCCATGCTCACCGGCAGCGTCTGCTCGAGCGGCGTGCCGGCGTAGCCTCCCACGCCATAGCTGTTCTCGCCGCCGCTAACCACCAGCCCGCGGCCAAGGTCGCGCACAAATGCTTGCAGCACCTGCATGCGGGCTGTTCCTAATTCGACGGCAGGTACATCCGCCAGCACAACGGCGCTGTAACCGGCCAGGCCATCTAATGTCACCGGCACATCGTTGGGCGTGCCTACCGTCACATTAATTTTCGTCGCCTGCAGCGCCGCCACGATGTTGTGTCCCTCACCTGGTTGTCCCTCGATTACCAGCACATGCGGCGGACCCTGTACATTCACAAAAGTCGAGGCCACATTATTTTGTGGAATCGTATCCAGAGGTGCGGCCAGCGTTACGCGGAATGTATGGAAACCCGGCGCAGGGGCGGATAAACTGAAACTGAGCTCCTGCTGGCCAGCAACCATATTAATGGTCTCCGTGGTTAGCAAGGTTTGATCAAGATACAGGCGCAGCGTTGCGTGCTGGGCTACGGTGCTGAAAAGATTCACATGTAACAGAAAGCGTTCATTCACCTGCAGCTCACCGGGCGAAATGAGACCGTTGATGCGCGCCTCCGCCCCATTGGAGGTGGGTAGTGGAACGATATCCAGCCGAATACCCTCCTGCTGCAATAATTGCGCTTCCTGCAGTGCATCTCCCAGGTTCTGCTGCCCATCCGTCAAAAGCACGATGCGGCGCATGCTGTCGGTCGGTAAAATGGCTGCCGCCAACCGCAACCCCGCGGCCAGGTCGGTAAAATTGGTATCAGGAGTAGACTCGAAGTGCGAGAAATCTACCTGCGAGCTGACCGATTGTTCCACCAGAGCGTTGCGGCCCACTGCCACTATACCAACCTGGTCATCTGTGCCTTTGTGTTGCAGTGCATTGGTGATCCACTGCTCGATAAAAGCGCGTTGCGGAACCGTGCTATCGGAAATGTCTCCGACAAATACTACTGCCTGCCGCGAAACCGGCATTGACAACGCGGCACCCGCCAGCGCGCTGATCACCAGTATGAACAATGCTAACCGGCAAATCAGAATCAAAATCTGCTGCCGGCGCGGGAATGGCAGCGACATATTGCGCCACGTGAGAAATACCAGTATGCCAATCGGTAGTAGTAGCAACAACAGCCAGGGCTGTTCAAAGGTCAGCATCATCGTTCCCTTTATCTGATTTCACCGTGATCGAAGGCCATTGCGTCTCACCTGTTTGACTGTTTTAACAATACGGCGCCTCGTCTCTCTATACTGCGTCTCTACTGCATCCTGTATTGCGCCGAATATTCCTGCATGCTTGTGTAACTGCGCCTGCCCGTTATAGCGTGATGCATATCCTGCGCTTTGTCCTGTTCCACCAGCCGCGCTTTTACGGGCGTATCCCCGGCTAAAGAGCCACCATTCGGCGCACAGGACCAGCAAGAAAAATGCCGCAATCCAGGGCCAGATTTCACGTAATACACGTGGCACAGATGTGCTATCCGTTGTGAAACTGGTGCTATGTGTAACGGGCAGCGTGTTTGCCGGGGCCAGGCGTGATTGCGAGGGGTCGAACAAATTTACGACAAAGGCGCCATTCCGCTCCTGCCCCTGTACCTGCTGAGTTACCAGGTAGATACCGGTAGCGTCTGTCTGGTCGAAAGCCGTGGCCGGAAATGGGGGCGCAACCGTAACTGGCTTTTTGCCCGGTGCGGTAATTGTCACCGAACTTGCTCCCGGCCATGTCGCGATTGTCACCGGCGTGCCTGGTGCAACCTGCCCGTCTCCCGCCACCGGCTGTGGTAGAAACCAGTTGACCATGTTGTAGATTAGAATGGGGAAACTGGGCTGCAAGGGAAAATCACTATCATGCAGATCGAAGCCGAGCGCGGCGACGCGCCGGTTATTTGTGATACCGGCGATCAACAGAGGCGTCTGGGGGGTGGTAATCACCGGCTGTGTCCATGCCGCCGGAGTAAGCGCGTGGCTTACGTGCAGCACGTGAATACTGCTCAAATCGACATCTTGCAGCAAATCCGCGCTATCATTGCCGGCGCTAATTTGACTTACACTAATGTCCTGTCCCGATTTACCAAAGATATACGAGCCTGCCGGGGGATTTACGAAGAACAACCCACCGGGCGGCAGCACCGGTGGTACAAATCCGTCGAATACTGTCAAATCAAATCCGCCCGTATTGGCGTATTTAGCCGGAGTTGTCTCATACAGGTCGATATTCGATTGCAGGCGCAGGGCCGCTTCAAGGAAGCTATTGCCTTTCGTTACCAGCAGCACTTTACCGTGTAGCGAACTGCCTGCAATGGCCCACGCGTCATGATCAACCGTCATCGGGTCTTGTACGTCCAGCCGTGCGTGCAGGAAATGAGTCGTTGCGGGTAATGGCCCCCATTGCAGGGACCCACTTGCTCCCGGTGCCAGCACAATGTTTTGCACACCGGCCAGCCTGCCATCGGCGTATAGCTCAACCGGTATCGAGCGCTGCTTATGGCTATAGTTGGCAACCTGGACAAGCGCTGTCAAATTGCCATCCAGGTTGCGCGAGGCCAGGGCGATCAGCGCAACATTACCGGCATCGGTGCCTATTTTCAGATAACGCACTGGAACGGGCAGCGCCAATGCCTGGTCGGGTGGCAGAACATGCCCATCTCCAACCACTAAAATCTGTGTGTTCGCACGCCCGGCTGCCAGCGCCGTGGCCAGGGAAAGTGCCTGCTCGAGGTCGGCATCCTGGTTCGTTACTTTCGCGCGCTGCAGGGCTGCATCCAGCTGCCCCTTATCCTGCGAATTCGCGATCAATACCTGCGGCGTACGTGCCATGGCAATCAGGGAAACGCGATCATTGGGGCCAATGCCTGCGATCAGGTCGCTGATCTCGTTCTTCGCCTCCTCAAACCTGCTCGGAGCCACATCTGTCGCCTGCATGCTCGCCGAAGCCTGTAAGATGATAATAGTGTTGCCGCTGATGGGACTGCTGAAAAAGGTCGCAGGGCGTGCGAGCACCAGCACAACCACGAGTGCTGCCAGCAACTGCAACAGCAACAATGGTGTGATGCGCAAACGCTGCCATGGGCGGCTTGCCTGCAGGTCCTGTAATGCCTGCTGCCATAACAGTGTGCTGCTAACGACTCGCTCCTGCCGCCTGGGTCGCATAAAGTAGAGCAAGAGTATGATGGGTATGATAATGCCGAAGGCCAGCGCCGCCGGAACCAGTAATGTCATTTGTAATTACCTATAAGTTGGGACAGGGATGCTTCGCTTCGCGAAGCATCCCTGTCATTTCACCAACTCGACCTGTCGTAATAATCGCTGTACAATATCAATCACTGCTGTATCGCTTGGGATCATCGTGTATGTCATCGCCTGCGCGTGCGCGAACGAGGCCAGTTCCTGCGTAAATCGCGCCAGGCGCTGCCGGTAGGCTTGCAAAACTGCCGGCGAAGCGCTCACCTCGATGCTGCCCGCCCCCTCGCTGTCCTTCAGGCGCCAATCACCTTGTAGATCGGGTTCAAGCTCATCCGGCGCCAGTATTTGCAGCAGCGCTACCTCCTGGCGCAGTTGCCTCACCGCGCGCAATCCGGCCGCATATCCTCCTGGCGCCAGGAAATCTGAAATGACGATCGTCAATCCAGGGCCGGTCACCACGCGCCCCAGATCATACAGCGCTCTGTTCAAATCGGTTTCCCCGCCGCGTGGCAGCCGTTGCAGAAACTCTCCCACGGTCCAGATGGCATGTTTGCCACTGCCGGCACGTCTCTGCGCCGCCAACCGGTTCGTCAATGCTCCCAGAATGACGCTATCCTCGCACTTCAATGCCACATAGCATAGCGCTGCCGCCAGCATCGACGCCAATGTGGATTTAGCCGGAGTTCCATATTGCATCGAATCGGAGCAGTCAATCAGCACCGTAATCGTCAGGTTCTCCTCCGCCTCGAAGATGCGCAGGAAAAGGCGCTCCAGCCGCGCATAGGCCCGCCAATCGATGCGCCGGAAATCATCACCGGGGGCGTAGCGCCGGTAGTCCGCAAACTCCATTGATGAGCCTGCCATTGGCGAGCGCCTGCGACCAGGTCTGCCGGTCGCCATCGATTTGCGCGTCATAAGCGCCAGGTTGTCCAGGCGCTGCAATATCTCGGCATCTAGTGGGAAACGGGCCGGAGCATTTTCATTGGGCATCGCAGCTATATTTCCTCCACAATCACCTTGATCAAATCCTCTGGCGTGATCCCATCGGCGAGGCCATCAAAATTCAAAATAATGCGATGGCGTAGGGCGGGAAATGCCACGGCCTGTACATCTTCCTGAGAAACATTGAAGCGGCCCTCCAATAGCGCGCGTACCTTAGCTGTCAGAATCATGGCCTGCAGGCCGCGGGGACTGGCTCCATAACGCACGAAATTGCGCACTTTTTCGGGCGCATCTTCGTTACCAGGATGGGTCGCCAGCAGCAGGCGCACTGCATATTCTTTGATATGTGTTGCCACTGGAACGGCTCGCGCCACCTCGATCATATGCGTCAACTGCTCGCCGGTCGCTACCTTGCTGGCACGCAGCGCCTGAGTGCCTACAGTCGTATCGATGATGCGCATCAGGTCTTGCGCATGGGGGAAGTTGACCAGGATTTTGAGTAGGAAACGGTCGAGTTGCGCTTCTGGTAAGGGGTAGGTGCCCTCCATCTCCAGTGGATTCTGGGTCGCCAGCACAAAAAAGGGACTGGGTAAGGGCCGCGTGGTATCGCCAACGCTGACCGTGCGCTCCTGCATGCCCTCGAGTAGCGCCGATTGTGTCTTGGGCGTCGCCCGGTTCACCTCGTCAGCCAGCACGATGTTGGCAAAGATTGGGCCGGGTTGAAAGCTGAAGACGCGTTTGCTTCCCGATGGCATAGTATCATCGGCCTGCTCGGTCACAATCGTTGTGCCTACAATGTCGGCCGGCATCAGGTCGGGTGTGAACTGGATACGCGCGAATTTCAATGATAGCGCATCGGCCAGTGTGCGCACAAGCAGCGTTTTACCGAGGCCGGGCACGCCTTCCAGCAGTACATGACCACCCGCAAGCAAGGCTAACAGCAGCTCGCGAATCACTCGCTCCTGCCCCACAATGATAGAGGTCAGTTCTCGCTCCAACTTTTGCGCGGTTTCTACAAACGCGGTGATGTCTGCGACGGTTGGTTCTGTCGACGCCTCTTCAGAAGAGGCATGATTTATTGCATCGTCATCAATCGTTTCTTGCGGCGCAACGAGTTGCTTCTCTACGGACGACGTATTTTCACTTTTCTTTGCCATATGATTAATGTTGTCCTTCTAAAGTATCGAAGTAGCCGTGAACGAGATCTTTTAGATCAAGCGGTATGCCGCTGTTATCTATGGCGTCGTGAGCCATAGCAGTATATTCCTGGATTACCTGTGAGAATGGGACGGATTGTCCAGGCTGCACTATACCGTTATTACCGCCATTGGTCTGCGAACTGCTGCCCGAACCTATCTGACCGGGAACATATACCTGCTCGCCATTCCCCTGCTTGTTCCCGTTGTTATTCCCGCCGCCGCTGCCTCCATGTCCCTGACCTTGTTGTCCCTGGCCCTGACCTTGTTGTCCCTGGCCCTGACCTTGCTGCCCCTGGCCCTGGCCCTGGCCTTGCCGTGCCTGGCCCGGATTAGTGCCATCACCAGACTGCGCAAGCGAATCTTGAGCCTGCTGCAAGCTCTGAGAGGCCTGATCAATACTGCCCTGATTGGCTGTAGCGCTGGCAGTCTGGGAGGCTGCGTTCTCAACCTCCTGCGTTGCAGCATTTATGTCGCTCGAATTGCCAGAGGCGACTGCCTTGGCCAGGTCGTGCAACGCGGAACTGAGGGTTGGGTCTTGCGATGCCTGCCCTGCCGCCTGCTCAAGTTGTTGCGCGAGCTGGGCACGCTGCGCCGGTGATAGCTTACTGATTTGTGAGGCCAGATTTTTGAGTGCTGAGGCAAGTGCCTTGCTATCGCCATTAGCGAGCGCCTGCCCCAGGGCTTGCAAGGCCGCATTTGAACTATTTTGTAGCGCGGAACTGGCAGCAGCGTTGGCCAGTATTTTATTAGTGTTCTGTAGATTGCTCAGTTGTGACAGTTTTGCCTGCGCTTGCGCAAGCGCCTGTTGCGCCTGGGTTTCGTTTTTTGCATTACTCAGTTGAGCTTCCAGGCTCTTCAGTATCTGATCGATCTGCTTGCGCTCTTCTGGAGAGGTCGTGGTTTGGTGGTCGATGGTGTTGCGCAATCGCTCGATGGCCGCGATCTGCTTGTTGATGCGCGCCTGAAATGCCGCCTGTTGCTGGAGAACGGCAGTCATTGGATTGGGCAGCGTGAGCAACAGGACAAATGCAATGATCACAATGCCGGCGATAATCAGAAAAGAACGGCGGGGTCGTAGAGAGATTGATCGAGTGGGTGCCTGCTTGCCTAGTTGGATCAGGGCATCACGGCGCTGCAAAGTGGCCAGTGTGGACTCCTGATGTTGAAATTCCCAGGCTGTACTCAGGCGGTCATGCAATGCCAGGCGTCTATCCACGATGCGAGCTGTACCGGCCAGCGAGGGACGCAACCATAAGGCCAGCGCCAGCGCGCACAACAGGCCGGTCGATGCGGCTCCAATTGCCCAATAAAGAGCAGTGGCCCAGGGAACAAGGCGCGAGACCAGCAGCAATATTGATGCCAGGATCAGACCGGTAAGCAGACCTGCTCTGCCCCATCCCAGCACTTGCTGGATGGTCAACTTCCTGCGCCAGGGACGTAGGGCCGCTATCAGCTGTTCGCTGCTGGCCGGTTCAGAGGCTCCAGGCAGCACTTTTGCGATGCGCGATGGCGCGATAGTCGCCATGATCGTGAAACCTTTCCAGAATGATTCACTTGGATCATTCTCTATCCTGATGACTCGCCTTTAACTATACCGTTACGATATCTTCTCTATCATCTGCATCATCGTCTTCTGGGTTGTCATCATCTTCAATGTGCGGGGTTGAAAACCACTTCGCATTGTCAAGCACAAACTTCAGCCGGCCCACCGGGTTGGGCTTGACGAACCACATGCCCAGCAGGAAGAAGACAAACGTCATCACGATGCTCAACACGCTGTAGACAATCCACAGTGGGTAGCTATGGTTTCCTAGCGGGTACGTGCCGACGACATTCCCACCGGGAAGAGTACTCACGAGCGCCGCGATTGGATTCCAGCCCAGCAGGTGTGGCGTTGTGCCCGAGCCAAGCCCGAGGAGGGACGGCCCTCGCAGTAACAAAAGCGCTACCCAGGGCCCCAACATCCAGAAGACGCAGCCCATATACGTTATTGCCGTCGAAACCGTAGGACGGCGCACAAGCGCTGAGCAAAACAGGCCGAATGCTCCGATGGGTATCGCTGTAAATACGAAAACGACAACGGCATTGAGTACCTGTGATGGTGAGACCCCCCCGAAGAAAAAGACCAGGCTAAATAATGGCAGCGAGGCCGCGATCAGCAGAAATGTACTCGCCAATCCAGCCACCAGTTTGCCGGCTAGCAACGAGAAAGAGGAGAGTCGCGAACATATCAGCATATCGAAGGTCTGCCGCTCCTTCTCACCATTAATACTGGTTGAGGTGAATGCCGGCGCGATGAATACGATCAGAAAGAGCTGCACGACTGCCAGCAGATTATATAACTGCGCCCCTACCTGGCTCAGGAGGTAGTTCTGGTTGCCGTTGAATGCGCTGGCCTGGGCAAGATAACCAAAGCCTAACAAACCCATCACGACCAGGTAGATGATAATGACCCATACCGAGCGTTCGCGGCGCAGGCGCAAACGCAGTTCTTTTGTAAGTAAAGCCGCGAAAGTCATGAAGGGAGACTCCCTTCTGTAATACTCATGAAAACTTCTTCTAATGCACCACCCCCGCTGCGAGGCGCAAAGGAGACAACGGGTATCTCCTGGGTGATCAGGTGTGCCAGGACTTTATGCAACGCCCGATCATCGCCAGAAAATTCCGCCGAGATCAGATCGCCGTTTTCGTGTTCTACATTGTTGATCTCCGGTGATTCTTTCAGCATCTGGACAGCATCTTCGACACGTTCTAACACGCGAATTTCAAGCCGGCGGCCCTTGCCGAGGCGCTGGGAAACCTCGTCCATATTTCCCGCTAGTACGAGCTTACCACCCTGGATAATGGCGACGTCGCTGCACATCTCGGCCATCTCCAGCAGGATATGCGAGCTAATCACAATGGTCTTGCCCATTCCTTGCAGGGTGCGCAGCAATTCGCGCAGTTCCACGCGGGCGCGAGGATCGAGGCCCGAAGCTGGCTCATCCAGCAATAACACTTCTGGATCGTGTACAAGCGCCCGCGCCAGGCACAGCCGCTGCTTCATGCCGCGTGAGAGCGTCTCGACAAGCGCCTCACGTTTCGAGGTCAGGTCTACCAATTCCAGCAAATCATTGATAACCTGTGTTCGTTTCGCGCGTGGCACACCGTGAATGCCGGCGTAGAAGTCAAGGTATTCGATGGAAGTAAGGTCGGGATAGACACCAAAGAAATCCGGCATGTAGCCGACCTTGCGTTGGATAACAGAAGGCGCCTTGCTGATCTCCTCGTCGTCAAACCAGACCTCACCCTGCGTAGGAGGGATCAATGCCGCCAGGATACGCAAAAGCGTCGTCTTGCCCGCTCCATTCGGGCCGATCAGTCCATAAATCGATCCGTCTGGTATCACCATGCTCAGGTCGTGCAACGCATCGACGTTGCGATAGCGTTTCTGTACGTGTTCGACTTTTATCATTGTCCAGCTACCCCCTGCAAATTCAGCGCTGGCTTGCCGAAGACGATTGTATTTGACGACGCGTTCTGATTACCAAATTGTACCAGCACACGTCCACCTGGACCAATATATGCCGCCGTATCTACAGGCGAAAAGGTTTGCGCTGTAAACGTAATCGGATCCCAGCTATGTGTGTCCCAATTGTATAACAGCGCCTGCTGGCTGCCATCGGTCAATGGTCCTGATCCGCCCGTGTTCCCTATCTGTGTCACATTGTTCGGCTCGCTCAAGATCAAATCTTCAGACTGCAGGTGCGCGGCATCAGGCAAGACGAATTCGAATGTAACACTCCCTTGTGTCAGTGTGTAGAAACCCGGTACGGGAGATTGCACATTGCTGCCCTCGACATTGATGATTTGGGCGTTTAGCAGGCTCGAAGGCAGGTTCAGCGTGCCCGAATATTGGACGTCCAGCGGAGCCTGGATCATTGTTTCATCTACACCTGATGTGCTGGAACCGTTGACAGTAACACCTGTATTGATGTTCAATCCTGGCTGTTGGGCGTTCGTCCAGCCGATCAATGTTGCCGGCGCCCCTGCGATTAGCAATGGGTCGTTGGTTGGCGCGGAAGAAATTGGCCCGCCCGAAAAGATGAACGTACCTCCTCCAGGTCCAATGACCAGGCCACGTTTATAGATTGCGACCGGGCATGGGTTGCCAGCGCCACAGTAGTAACTGGTATAGATACCATCCAGCGCGGACATAATGGCAATATGGCGCTGCTTCTCCGTCTGCAGCTGGGAATTGCCAACATAGCCGTAGGGCATGCCGTTAGCGGCGGCAATTTGGGCGGCCAGGAGAGTACCTGAATTCGTCGTCGTATTTAATGGCAGGTTGATGGACTTCGTTGCGCCTGCTGCCAGGTTGCCTATATTTACATAACTATTGGGCATCAGCACGTAGACATCGCTTAACGCCGCTGGCAGTGTATTGGTGACTGTGCCGGTGAGTGTACCATTCTTCAGTGTCAGGTGAGAGATAATGCCTCCTGTAACCTGGCTGTCTTGCTCAGAAACCAGGGAGCGCAGCGTCCAGATATCTACCCCTTGCAAATTGACGTCCGTCCCCTCCTGAGAGGGGGCAATGATGGTATTTTGCCCTGAATTGGGGTTGCCGGACTGGTAATACTGGTCAGCTGAGGGCTGTACCAGGCCATCGCCGGTGAAGTGAACATGATAATCGCCCTGGTTTGGCACGAAGATACCCAGGTAGGTTGTTACATGGCTTATCGACCCTCCCTGGCTCAATTGCACGATGGTAATGCGGTTGCTTACAATCGATGTTCCTTTCTGTTGCAAGGCCAGTCCGTAGGTGAGCACTGAGAAGACGACGACGCTGCTCAAAACAATACGCCAGCTCCAATCTCTCTTTTTGCGCCAGCGCACAATGATCATGCGCACCGGCCCCAGAATGAAAATGTAGCCGAGCAGCAAAATAGCCAGTATCCAGGGCGATGGCAGGGAGTTGGGCACCAGTGATTGCAGGAGATTTGTAAAGGGACTCGTTTGTCCCTGAAAGGAGAAACCTCCAGCGCTGGCGTTCGCCAGCAGAGAATCACCCAGGGTGCGCAGCAGCAAACCTTTCCACAAATCGCTCGCCCCGGCCCAGCCTACCACAGGTTGCAGCGTAGGATCGAAAGCAACATAGCAAACGGTGCCCTCACCGTAATTCCCCTGCGCAATCAATGGAGTATTCCCCTGTGCCAGGATTGTTTCCCCGGTGGGGGTTACCTGGCCTGTGCTAACCGTTACTGGCTGCTTAACTGTCCCGCCTGGCTCCTGCTCTGAAGGACTGCCGACCGGAAGCAGTCTCGTGCCTGGCCGTAAGGTCGTTGTGCCACTGACGCTCACGGGCAGCAAACTGCTCGGAAGACCGGCTAATGTGCGCTGCCATTCAGGGCCGCCCGCGACGATCAGTGCGCCGCCACCGTTTACCCATGCTTCTAATGCCGCCAGTTGTTTGGCGCTCAGCGTACTCGTCGTGAAATTGTCCAGGATGATAAGATCGAAGTTCTTCAGTACCGTTGCCTTATCAGGGAATGTGCTGGCGTTCAGAAAATCCGTAATCAGCAGTGTGCTGTTATTGAAAGGAGTATATGCGTTGAGGGGGCCAAAGCCTGTGTTTGTATCGGAAAGAATGCCGGCAAAGACGTCGCCCTGATTAAGTGGTTGAAGGACGCTACTTTGCGAGCGAACCGTATTGCCATTGCCATCCAGCAAGCGAACAGTAATTCCCGGCGCACTGCTATAGATGGGAATATAGAGCGTGATCTGCTTCTGGGAGCCATTCGGTAATGTAATCGGAACCTGGTAGCTGGATTGAGATCCCGTGTTTCCATAATAGTTCTGCGCATCAGGCGAAGTGATTGAAATACTTCCCGTAAAGTCAGCGCCATTGTTGCTCAATGATATCTGAACCGGAATCCAGTTTCCGCTCCTGTAGCGCGTGTTAAAACCGGCGTTCACCGAGAATGTTGGTCCATCTGCCGCGATAAAGCCGGACCGGGCATCTCTTGATTGCGCCAGCGCCGGCGCAGGTAGAAGAAAAAAGCTAGCGAATAGCGCGAAAAGGGCGCAGAAGCCAGCGAAACGGAAAGAGCCCCTGCTATGTATCCCGCGATGAGGCCGGTGGTTTATTATTTGCATAGTCCTGAGCCTCTCTTAATGAATGAAATAAAGTAGGATCGAACCCCAACAATTCATAGACTAGTATAGATGACGCTTTTCACGACCATTTAGTTGCATCAAGAACCGGGCGGCCCTGGTGGCATTGAGGACCTGATTGCCACAAGGAGCGCCACTAGATTTCTTTGTTCCTGTACTGTACAGGGGCAGCTCGCTATGAATACAATACGTTTATTCTACCCCATATGCTCTCATTGTGCGCAAACATACTACGGAAGACCAGGATACCTCTACTATTTAGAGGGATATGTGCGATAATGAGATGCAACAAAATAATCCGATCTCTCCTCTGCTCCCTCTAAATTATTTAGATGGGCGCGAAGATATTGACGAGGACGGCCACAACGCAGAAGGCTATTACGAAGAGCAGCGCCAGCACATCGAAGCGTTCGATATGCAGCTGGCGGCGCTTGCTGCGCCGCCAGCCCCGCCGTCCGCCACCGTAGCAGCGTGCTTCCATTGCCATTGCCAGCACCTCTGAGCGCCGGAAACCACTGAGAAAGAGAGGAATCAGCAATGGGCCGATTTTCATGGCGCGCTGTATGAAATTGCCGGAATCGAACCGTACTCCTCGCGCGGCCTGGGCCTTCGTCAAGCGCTCCACTTCTCCTACCAGGATTGGCACAAACTTAAAGGCAATCACCAGTACCATGATGAAAGCGTTCACCGGCAGTCCCAGCTTTTGTAACGGTGAAAGCAGCGCTTCCATACCATCGGTGAGATCGACTAACGAGGTAGTGAAGAGTAGCAGAGCGGTCAGGTAATAGAGAAAGAGGGCGCGCACAATAGCCGATGCGCTATGTAAAAGACCCTCCTGCGAGATTGAAAAGATGCTCCAATGCCAGATCAAGTTCGTATACTGGGTGGGCGATGAGTAAAGTAGCACTTGAAACACGAAGATAAAAATCAAGAGGATCACAATGGGTCGGAAGGTGCGCCAGATATAACTGCCAGGTAAGCGTGAGGCCCCCTGCACTGCCAGGCAACCGAGCAGGCAGATAGCAAAAGCCGCATAAGTGCCAACGTAGGATACCAGGGCAATCAGCAAGATCGCGCACAAAAGCTTGACGCGTGGATCCATGCGCGTCAAGCTTGAGCCGTTATTGACGAATTGGCCGAAGGTAATGTTCCTGGAAAGTTCAATCATCTGCCTGCGCCTCTACGAGCCCGTCTTGTGAATATCCTATCGCCGCCTCTAAGTCTTCAAGTCGTAATACATCTGCCGGTAATGCTGGTACCACCTTTTGTAAGGTGAGAGCGATCTGAACTGTTTCCGGCAGCGCGATATCGCGGGTCGCCAGTTCGCTGCTCCGCGCAAGTATCTCATGCGCGGTTCCTTTCAAAACGATGTGCCCCTCGTCGATGACGTAGAACATATCCGCCAGCCCTATCACATCTTCCAGGCTGTTGGATGTGTATACAATCGTGAGATTACGGTCTTGCTTCAGTTTCCTCAAAAATTCCAGTAACTCGTGTCTTCCACGCGGGTCAAGACCTGCTGAGGGCTCATCAAATACAATGACGCGGGGCTGCAGCGCCAGCACGCCCGCGATTGCGACGCGGCGTTTTTCGCCGCCGCTCAGCGCATAGGTATAGCGCGTGCGAAAATCCTCGTATGGTAGTCCAACTGCCTCCAACGACTCGCGAACCAGGCGACGCGACACAGCCAATGGTACTTTTTTGAGGCGCGGCCCAAAGGAGACATCCTTGCCGACCGTATCCTCGAAAATCTGTGATTCGGGCGATTGAAAAACTACTCCCACGTTTGACCGCAGGCGCTCAATCATAGCGGGCGTTTTCACCTCAGCCCCTTCGTAAAGTAAGCTGCCTGCTGCCGGTTTAATCAGGCCTGCCAGCAGATCCACGACTGTCGATTTCCCTGCCTTGGTTGGTCCTACCAGTGCCACTAGCTGGCCTTCAAATATGGAAAGCGAGACTCCCTTTAATGCTTCAACAGCAAAAGGCGTGCTGTGTAAGTGCGTGTAGTGCGCATCCCTTAGCTCAATAAGCGGCCTTGCTGTGAGGTCGTCATGCTGCCTGTTATCGTTTTGCAATGTAGGGATGGGTACCCTGGCTGGTCTGTTTTCTTGCGCCGGAATCCGGGCTTTTTGCAAGAGCATTGCATTCTTCAACTGTTCAGCGGTCAGAATAATGTCCGGCAGTTCTTCCCATCCATGGATTTTCAAATATTGCCCTAGACGCGTGACCGCTGGAACATCCAGGCCCACCGCCCGCAGCTCATCTCCTCGCGCGAAGACGTTAGCAGGTGTATCGTCCATCAAAACACGTCCGGCGTCCATTACGATCACGCGCCCAAAAGCCGCAATCTCGTGCATAAAGTGGGTAATATGCAGGATGGTGATACCTCGCTCGCACGCTAAACGCTGCACGGTTTGCAACAGTTGTTGTGCTGTATGGCGAGAAAGCATGGTCGTTGGCTCGTCCAGCAGCAGGTAACGAGGGCGCATTGCCAGCACTCCGGCGATGGCAACGCGCTGTTTCTGGCCTACAGACAACTCGCTGATTGCCATTTGCGCGTATGGTTCCAGTTGGAGTAATGCCATTGCCTCCTGCACGCGTTCCTCGATTTCGAAACGTGGCAGGCCAAGATTTTCTGGCCCAAAAGCAATATCGTCAATGACCGTATTTGCCACCAGTTGATCATCTGGATTTTGAAAAACGATGCCTACATGCTGGTGAATGGTCCACAGGGCTTCTCCACCGGCGTTAGTTGGCACCTCGTCAATGAGTATCGAACCACGGGTTGGCTGTAAGAGTCCTGCCAGCAACCGGGCCAATGTGCTTTTGCCGGATCCATTCTGGCCAATGATAGCTATCGTCTCGCCCGAGCCGATGCGTAGGTTTATCGCCCGCAGCGCATCACGTACATCCTGCTCTCCGCGTTTGCTGTAGCTGAACGTGACATTCTCGACTTCGATCATGGTTAATAGGGTAATTCATCGCGGGATTTCTTTTCGGGCGCGCGTACAACCCCGCGCCGGACAATGTCTACGGCACGCGCGATAATGACCGTTAAAATCGCGGCCAGCAGCGCTTCTGCAATAGCCTGTGGCAGAACTTCGACGATGATCACCGGGGCGGGGACGCCCGCGAACGGGGCATCTTGTCGCCAGATGCCGAAAGTTAGTACGAATACAGTGTTGGTCGCTGCTCCAATGATACCCGCGGCAAATGCTGCCACGTCCCGGTTGACACGCTTTAATCCAGCATACGTGAGCCAGGCGGTGAGGCCGATCAAAATACGGGGTACAAATGCTACCAATGGGTCTTTGAAAAGAGGGATTGGGGAACGTAAGAAGCTAATAAGGCCAAAGAAAAAGCCCGTTACCATGCCCACAACAGGACCTTCCAGCACGCCGCCCAGGATTGTAGGTACGTGCTCAATGGTTGCGCTTGCGGTAAGATTAGGCACCGGGATAAACCCGAGTACAGGCACAATGCCCATTATAATGGTGATCCCCACCAGCACGCCTGCCGCTACGATGCGCTCTGTCGTGAGCGCCCAGGTGCCGCTTGTAGAGGATATACTTGTAGTCTTGCGCAAGATAAATACTCCTTAAGGACTCGAAAGGGAGCTACTATTTTCCCAAGTATATGCATTTCGGTGAGCGAGTGTCAAGAAAGCTACCAGCCGGCTACTAACAGGTTTTTAGACTGAGATGAACTTCACACCGTCCGCTGCGCCGACGATTGCTCCCTCGGCCATGTGCAGGAATAATCCTGTCTCGACAACGCCCACGATATCGGACATTTGCTTGTGAATTGACAAAGGGTCGTCCAGGCCGTTCGCGAAGAAACAGTCCAGGATGAGATTCCCGTTATCTGTGTGATACAGGTTTTCGCCAAGATGTCTTACCCGCACCTCGGCTCCCAGCGCCTCTATATGCCGGCTTACGGGGGTGATCGCGAAAGGAATGACTTCAACCGGTACCGGCGTCGCCAGCCCCAGTTTTGTAACCAGCTTTGTGATATCTGCGATCACCACGAAGCGCCGCGAAGCTGCCGCCACAATCTTTTCACGCAAGAGCGCGCCGCCCCCTCCTTTTATCAGGTTCAACTGCTCATCGATCTCATCCGCTCCGTCAATATCAAGGTCAAGCTCTGGATGCGTATCCAGGTCTGTCAGCGGAATACCCAGGCTGCGGGCCAGTTGTTCTGTGGTCTGCGATGTGGGAACCGCCCCGGCAATGCGCAAACCACCAGCAATACGCTGCGCAAGCGCGTAGACCATGTGGGTCGCAGTTGTGCCGGACCCCAGGCCGACCAGCATTCCATCTTCAACAAGTTTTGCGGCTTCCATGCCGGCCAGGTGTTTCCATGTCTCCTGTTGACTATCGTGTTGCATGGTCTTCTTCTCTTCCTCAACTGTTTGGATTTCAGGAATCAGCCTTTCTCATTATATCGCAAGAGGGGCTATTCCGGTGATTCCCCAACGCTGCGGAGCTGCGCGGGGGGACGCAAGCAGGCAAGGCCGAATCACTTTGCGCGAGAGATGCTTCTCTGACCATCCGGGTGATTAGCAGTGCCATCTACTTGTCATTCTATGCCCATCGTGATACACTCTTGCTTGCAGAACAAAAACAAAGGACATCGCATGATTATGTCTGATGGTAGTAATCATGGCTAATCAATGGCATATTCTCGTAGTTGAAGATGAGCAGAATCTCAACCGTAATAGAGTAGAACTCCTGCGTAAGGATGGCTATGCCGTCCAGGGGGTGGCCAACGGTGCTGAGGCGATTCGCCTCCTATGGACTGAAAACTACGATGTGGTGATCTGTGACCAGAAAATGCCCGATGTGGATGGGTTAGAATTCTTGCAGTGGATGCGAGCTTTTCGCCCCGATACACGCATGATCATGATTGCATCCGCCGATTCCTCTATCACACGAACGCAGGCGCTGGAGGGTGGTGTCGTCAGCTATCTGTTGAAGCCGGTAGATATCCATGTCCTCAAAGAGGAGTTGCGGCGCCTGCTCCAACAGACGGGCTTTTCTGCGAGCCTGGACTCGTTTGATTTACTTGACCTGATCCAGATCATTTCTATGAGCCACAAAACGATCGCGCTGGTGGTCAATACCGGGTTGCAAGAAATGGGGACCCTGCGATTTCGAAATGGAGAACTGGTCTGGGCGGAATATGGCACGTTACGTGGAGAGGAAGCCTTTTTCGCGCTGGCGGCATATAAAAATGGTACGGTTATACACCAGCCCTGGAATGGACATATAGCCTCCAACGTAACGCAGCCGCTATCACGCTTGATCTTTCAGGCGCTCCAATATCGCACCAAATATGCGGCTTCACAGCAACTGAGTGGCGAACAGGAGGCAGTCAGGCCCGCCGTGGCGCGCCAGGAGGTGATAGATGATAGCCCTTTCATGGTTCTATCAGAGGAACCTGTACCTGGTGTGATTGAGCCGGCGACCCCTATCACACCACTTCTGCTGCCAGAAATAGAACGTGCTGCAGAGTCTGTCGCCGTGGCACCTCCTCAACCAGTAGCCGGTGAAGGAAAGGAATGGTGGCAGGAATCAAGCGAACATAGAAGAATGATCCGTTCGCATAGAGCGTACCGTGAAGAGGAGGCGGCGACTGCATCCCCATCTTCCAGCAATGGGTATAAGAGCAACAGTGATCCTCCTGCTGCGAGTGTTCCGCCCTCTACAGCGCGCCGGACAAATGCCGGCCAGAGAACGGATCTGCCGGGATGGTTGTTAGAACAGCCAACGCAGTTTGATCTGCCCGCAATGCGCCTGAAACCCTCCGCGGCTACCGGCCATATACCGGTAACGCCAGTTCAAAAGCCCGCAAAGCCTTCACCCGCGGAGTGGCAGCCACCGCAGGCGAATCCAAAAGAAGGGGAGCCACCAACTCCCACGCAAATGACCGGCCCGCAGCCGGTACCAAAAACAGGCAGCGGACCTCAACCCCGGATTGGGCAAAATATTTATAAAACAGCGAACCAGGCGGCATCTCCTGAATGGCAATTGCCGGAAGATAATAACGCGACCGGCTTACGTCCTGGAGCGAGGCTTAAGAGTCTTACACGCAAAACTGATGACTTGCATGCGGGCGCTCTATACCAGCAGCACGCTCCAGTTGTTGGGATAGGCGAGGCGCACTCTCTAAATGGGGATCATGTGGTAGATGGAGCAACGCCGGATCGGAAAGTCGAAGTGGCGGCACTCTGGGGAGCAAATGGCTCGTCCAATGGAACTCTACACTCTACCAGAAGGAACTTTGCAGCCCTCGTCGCCGCCCTACAAACACTGGGTTATACTGTGCCGGGCTTTGTGGCCTCAGCAGTGGTCAGTCTTGACGGACAACCCATAGCGCAGGTAGCGGTTGACGACCTGGATATCTCGTTGATGTGCGACTCATTCAGCACGATTGTGCGAGGAGCGCTGCTCTCGTTGGATCAGGGTAAATGGGGCCAGTTCGAACAGACCGTCGTTTCGAGCGCAACCTATCATGTTCTATTGCGTATTATTGGAGGCGAGAAAGAAGCCTTTCAAGTGCTGATTACCACGCATGAAACGAATCCAGCAGAAAGCCTGGCTATCATGGCAAATGTCGAGGCCGCTATCGCCTCTGCTCTAGGGTATGGGTCAGGTACTACGTTTCCGGCCAGATAAGCGCTTTGCACGAGCCGCGAACAAGCGGCGTTGCTGGTCGGAATAAGAGTTCAGAGCAGAGACCAGAATGGAGAGACTTGTGAGCGAAACGAAACTACCACCAACTGAAGAAGAGAGACGCAATCACCGCTTTTCGTTCATTGTAGGCATGCTGATTGCGCTGGCGATCATTATCATTTTTGTCCTACTCTTCCATTAGCTTCTTGAGGCGCGCGATATCGAGTTCTTGCGCGGTATCACCTGGTGATTTAGAGAGAGCAGGCGGTCGCTCGGGTTTATGGCCTGGACGTTTCTTTGCCGGCGCGCCATTCTGGGGCTGGGGAGATATCAGAGGTGAAAGATGAGGGTTCCCTTCATCCAGGAGCGGAGTCTCATTCGACAAGCTTGCCTGCGTTTTGAGGTCCTTCAATTGCCGCTCGATAATTTGCTCATCTGAAAGCTGGTCAAGCTGCGTATCCAGGTTTCGTTTGTGCAGTTCTTCCATAGCGCGGGCGCGTGCCTCCGCCTCTATCACAGCATCCTGGGCGCGATTTGCCCGCTCCCTATCTTTCTGGCTGCCAGTTTTTCCAAGCGCATCGAAGACTCGTTGTTGCAGTAGCGCATTGCGCCTGCGCGTAACCAGCAGGTCTATCGTTGTTTCTACCTCAGAAATTTTGGCTTCGAGCTGGCGTAGGGCGCTCCTCATCGTTATGACCAGCTGCTCCTGTTCCTGCTGCTGCTGTTCGTAGCGCTGAGCCTGCCTGATATATTCATTGTAGTGCGTAAGCGCGTCTCGTGCTGCCGGATCATTATCCTGCCGGATGGCCTGCTCTGCCTTCCTCATCCACGTTTCTGCCTCTGCCTTTCTCTCCTGCACACGCACCTGTAACTTACGGCTCTGGGCGATAGCTGTGGCCACCTGCGTCTTGACCTGGACCAGTTGATTGCGCATGTCGAGCTGAAGCTGGCGTAGAGCTTTTTCGGGATCGTCCGATTTCTCAACGACGCTATTGAGATTGGCCCGCAGCAGGGTAAGCACACGTTCCAGCAAGTTCATTTACGTATCTCCCAGATTAGCATTCTATTATCAAATAATATCACCTAGCCGTTTGGAAAGGTATGGCGCATCCCAAAAAGGGAATTTGTACGTGACACAGATTACTGAACCCAGGCTGTGTCACGTACAATCAGGGCAAGCGAAAGGTCATCTACGTTGGAGCAGCGGGCAACCACGAGAGTCGCCCTACTGCTGTAGCGAGCGGTGATCACCACCTTGACGACGACCAACGGAATCGCCCTACTCGGCGGTTGCCGCGTCGATGGAAGCACCGGTGCCGTTCGCGTTGGCATTGGTTGCCTTTGTACCGCTCGCGCCGTCCTGACTATCTTGAGTAGTCAATGCGGGGACGCGGCTCATCAGGTCGCCAATCCGGGTACCGCTGAGCAACTCGAAGAGCGCGGGTACCTGGGCCACCATGTTCATGATATCGCCCGTGATGCGGCTGGCTCCCATACCATTGTTGCCATTGCTACCCCCGGTCGAGACAATCGTAACCTTGTCTACCTTGCTGAGCGGCTCGGAAATGGCGCGTACAATCTCAGGCATTCCGGTGAGCAGCTTATCGAGAACAGCGGCCTGATTGTATTCGTGGAATGCTGCGGCTTTGACTTTCATGGCTTCAGCTTCGGCTTCACCTTTGGCGCGGATGACCTCAGCTTCGGCCAGGCCTCTGGCGCGGATGACTTCGGCTTCGGCCAGACCACGAGCGCGATTGGCCTCGGCATCACCCATACCACGCGCCTTGGCGGCGTCCGCCTGGCCTTGCGCTTCCAGGATCAGGCGCTGGCGTTCGGCCTCAGCAACCGTCTCAATGCGCCTGCGTTCGGCCTCGGCAGCCTTCTGGATTGTGGCCTGCAGCTCGAGTTCGCGGCGCTTGATTTCGGCCTCCTGCACTTTGATCTGGGCCTGTTTCTCCACCTCCGTTACTTTGACCGCCTCGGTGACGACCTGCTGCTGCATCATGTTGGCCTGAATATCATACGCTTTGTCGGCGGAAGCCTGCTGCTTCTTTACTTCCGCATCGAAGGCCGCTTTTTTCAGTGCCAGGTTACGCTGCGACTCCGCCTGCAATGCCAGTGACTCCGTCTCAGCCTTCACGCGCTCTTGATCAGCCGCCGACTTTGCAACGGCCGCCTCACGAGCGGCATTGGCCTGCTGAATCTGTGTATCGCGTTGCGCCAGCGCCGCGGCGATATCCGCCTGCTTGCGAATCTGCACGATCTGCGGGCGGCCCATGTTCGAGATGTAATCGTTCTTATCGCGTACATCTTTAATGGTGAAGGAGATGACTTCCAGACCCATCTTCTCCATATCGGGAGTGACGGTCTTAAGCATCTTGGCACCGACATTTTCAGGGTCTTTTACCAGGTCCTCAACGGTCAACTGGCCGACGATGCCGCGCAGGTGGCCTTCCATCACCAGGCGGATCAGCGCCTCGCGCTCCTCCTGGCGTTTACTGAGAAACTGCTCGGCGGCAGTTTTCACACTCTCTTCGTCCGAGCGCACCTTGATCTGGGTGACGGCCTCAACATTGACGGCCACGCCCTGAGTGGTATACAGGTCTTGCGAGGGGGCGACATCGAAGGACATCAACTCGAGCGAAAAGTCCTGGGCGCGTTGGTAAAGGGGAATGACAAAGTGCGAACCACCCGTAATCACTTTGGTACCACCTGCCCCATAGACGATCAGCGCCTGGTTGGGTCCAACCTTACGCAACAGCCGTCCGATGGTCTGGATAACAATAATCACAACAACAACAATGGCGACGACGCCAACAATTAAGAGAACAATGGGATCCATAGAATACTACTCCTTTTCTTTTCGTCTTTACCTACAGGGGCAACCTCTGTGGTCATCCATGTGTCAAAGGGGTGAGACGAACCAATGTTTATTGTGGGTCTTTTCGTTTGATCAATTGCGTGTCTGGTTGATTGGGCTCCTCAAGCAACGAACGTAATTTTTCTAGCTCATCCGCTGCCGGCGAATCAAAATGCGTCTCCTCCTCATTGATAAAGTGATCCCAGGTGTCAACTTCCGCAATGCCGCGCGCGTAGTTAATCACAACTACCTCTGTATCGCGCTCGATACGGCGTCCATCCATACTGCGAGCCGCGATGCTCTTGCGCATGCCGCCCGGAGAAACATAGAGGATTTCTCCGATGCCCTGCTCCGGTATGGTCAGGCTGACTTTCCCGAGCAGGCCGGTGCGATCCGAGACATCCTGTATCGTCGCGCCCTCGCTGTCTCCAAACAGGCGGCCTAGCAAGAGTAAGAGCAACCCAGCGATAATTATTCCACTGACGCTTGCCAGTAGCAGTGTCACAGCAGACATCAGGTGGCCGGTGTTGTGAAACAGGTATCCGAAAAACCCGAATCCCAGCAGGAAAAACATCACTGATGTGACATTGATATAAGAGAAAAGGTCTGCCAGTCCTCCTGCTGAGTTATGTGCTGTGGAAGCATGGGTGTGCGCGTTCGTTGTGTGCGCGTGCGCCGCTGTATGCCCATGAGCCGAGCTATGCATCACTGCTGTATGATGGCTCATGTGCACCCCCGTATGGTGCCCAGGGCTGTGTGCGCTGCCATGACCAAGATTTCCCAGCAGGGCGGTAACAATGAAGAAAAGCAGTCCGACCAGAAAACAGGCAATAAAAACGAGCGATAACGGGTCAGTTGCAATCATATGATGTTCCCTCCTTTATATTCGGAAACATTTTTAGCGTGTGTACGGGGACGATCCATACGTTCGATCAGACCAACAATACTGGTCAGTATACCAGATATGCCTAGAATCAACGCAAGCAGCAGGCAAAGCAGTTGAGATGGCAGTCCTATCAACGCCAGGAGTGGAAATAAATTGCTCGTGTAAAAGCTGGCGATAAGCAGGAGAAGCGCGCATCCTGATAGCGTTATGGGAACCAACACGGGATGCCTGCGTAGCAGAGCATGACGTTGCAGCCTGCTCATGCTCTGTTGGCCAGAGGGGGGGATAGGCTGGCCCTGGATCATAAGTGACTCCTTCGTTTCATCGAAAAGTAATGGCATGGTGACACGCTTGTAGGTGCGAATAGAAGTTGCTCCTACTCCAATACTATAGACGTAGTATCCTTACAAAATTACAATCTTGCTCAAGCAGCGTCATCCGGTTCCGGTTCATCCCCAGGTTCTCTTTTAATGGCGCTCAAGAGGGTTTCCAGGGCCTCAAGAGGTATATCCATCAGCTCATAGAAAAGCGCAATATAACGCCGTGGTTCCTCGACGCTCGCAAGTCGTTCGAAAAATGCCTGAAGTAGCGGTTCCGCGTGCCATTCTTCAGCGCTTGCCTCAATCCATGTCATCAGGCGGTCGCTTTCATCCTGTATATCTGTCATCAGGTCGGTGTTATAATCAGGAGGATCACTTACCAGGTATCCCGGATGTACTTTAAAAAATCGCGATAGGAGATCGCGGCTCGATGCGGTCAAATGGACTCTTTTCCCGTTCTCTATTTGTGAGAGGTAGGCCTGACTGATGCTCTCGTGTAACTCCTCGTACATCGCTTTCACGACTTCCATCTGCGTCATCGGCCGGTTATAGCCGCGCAGTTCGCCTTCTACCTCGCGCAAGTGTTTGATTTTTTCTGACAGGTTCATCGTATCCTCTATCCTCACATAACTATCTGCTATATGTAAATATAGCTGATTGCTATCACTTTGTCAAGTGAATGATTCTGCCATCCACTCATAATTCTTGCAGCGGGCCTACGGCCCGTCAGGACGGGAGGGGAAGCAAGCGGGGACACCCCGCACCCCGGCAGGGGTGAAACCCCTGCACCCCGAGTTATGAGT